>Ga0056115_1000781_pt1 | contig 14261 bp, 12 predicted proteins | sample WorMetOlspDAHAB1_FD_77007 | JGI IMG/M metagenome (GOLD analysis project Ga0056115, IMG submission 77007) | Marine gutless worms symbiont microbial communities from Max Planck institute for Marine Microbiology, Germany - Olavius sp. DAHAB.1 ...
CAGTCGTGCGGCGGCGTTCTGGACAGCCTGGAGCCGCTGGATCAAGCCGTCGGCTGCGCCGTAAATGACAGAATTACAGTAGTCCAAGCGAGACGAAACAAACGCCTGGACGACTGTTCAGGCGGCGTCGGCCGACAACGAGCACACGACAGGTCGTAACTGACGCAGCTGATAGTACGCTGATCGGCATACAGAATTGACGTGGGCACACATGATGAGCTGACTATCAAGGACGAGTCCAAGGTCGCGCACGCTCTCCACTATGGGCACCGTCGTTGATAAGATCGGGACGCAGTCAGCGGAGACCTTCGTCACCTGATGTTTTCCGCCCAGCCAGATGACAAGCGACTTCGATGAATTGAGACGCAGGCGGCTGGAGCTCAGTCACGCTGACACATTGGCGACGCACTGAGAGAGCTGGTCGACTGCTGTCGCTGCCTCGGTTATAGGAACACTGAGGTAAACCTGGCAGTCGTCTGCGTACTGAAGCAGCCTGCAGAGACCGTGAGACTCGACTACTTTGCTGTGATGTCTGACGTGTACATGTTGAAAAGTAGCGGGCCCAACACCGATCCTTGCGGGACGCCGCATGGCATTCGCTAATGTTGCAGAGAGTGAGTTAATACGAGAATTTATAGAGCATGCGAATAATGAAGTCAGTGTCTTTAAGGAATTTTTTCTTATTTATTAGAGTCATGTTGTGAGAGCGGGTGCGGACTGCGGAGCTGGTATACGGAGTGTCTGTATGTTGAGGAAGATATGGCTGGAGGACATGGTAAAGTTAGTTTGACGCGCTGAAAAAGTCGTCATCAGCGGAGTTGAACAATTCGAAGATGACCGGCGTGTCGCTTCTGCAGTAGCCCAACTGTTTGCTGCGACGTAGCAACGAATCAAGACGTACGTGGTCGGCGGCTGAACACATGCCAGACCACGATGGTGTCGCGTACAGGATGCGCGAGATGACTGTTCCGCGGAATGTACGGCGTGCCGTGCGAGCGCAGCTGTAGCTGTAGCTGGTTCCAGATGACAGCAGCGCAGTCACGTGATCGACTGCCGCCGACGTGTCATTCATAATTACGCCAAGGACTCGCAAACTGGACACGCGCTCAATGGCAAGCCGCGGTGGCGCCACCTTCCGACTCGCCGAGAAAACAATCTCCTTCGTCTTGCCGCGCTTTATAGGAACTGGGACAATTAATATATGCGTGCATATAGCCTACATGGGGTATACTGGCGAAACTGACTTTAGCACAAAAACACGCCGCCATGTTGTACGGATTGTTAATGCAAACAATGAGTGACTTTGAAACCATGAACCTGATAAATCTCACGCAAACGGTGTACTTTCATGGGTGCAACTTGCACAAAGGAGATGGCATAGGCATCATGAAGTCTACTATGTTACACTGCTAAAACAACTACTGTCGTTAGAATGACGTCAATTTCACTCTATGAATTTTCTATGTTCTATTGTACTGTTCTGTTTCTTTGGTGCGACTAACTGACAACTTTTTTTGTATTTATTGTAGACTTGTAAGAATCTCCTTGTGCTACTAAATGATTTGTATGAAGACAATAACGAATTTGTTTATTATTCGATTAAATTAGGCATCATCCATAATAATTACACATGGCTTGTGAGTCAAAATCTGGCATAAAGTTAAGCACATGAAAAAGTTGCAAAGCTCCGATGCCTGGATGCTCAAATGAATTTGGCAAAAGTTTAATATAAACAAGTGAAGTTAATTTTTTCTCGCACGTGTCCTACAATAACATAATTTTCTTCATGATCACTTGTTGTCCTCAATATTTGCCACCACGTTAACTTCAATTAAGATACATCTCGATCAACTGTTAACTGTTGCCTGGTGCTGGTATATTAGAATTCAAACGAACCGATAGTTTTGCTGTCGCTGTTTCGTATCGGCTTACAAAGCACTTTTCCAGCGTTGAATCCCCCACAACGTTCATTCTACAACATCATCAATTTACCAATAACATACGTAATGTTATTAGAAGGTACTCTTACGCGGTCCAGGTCCAGTAAGCTTCAGAGTGCTGGAAATTTGGTCACCTTTCAAACAAAAGGTCACCCGATCTGAAAATGACTGACGAAACACCATACGATAGCATACACTGAGTACATATTAAAATGCATCGGTGAGCAGATATTACGCAAATCAGGTCTTTGATTCTTGTGAAGAGGTGCGAATGGAGGTTGCAAGGTATCCGTGAGCCGCCGTCGTAAGGCGATGAGTATAAACGGTACGGCAGCGCCCGCATGCAACCAATATAGTTAATCCTACCTGAGTCGGCGGCGTCGTAATTACTGAGCATAACTGCCTGTCGTGACTGTTCCGGACAGACAAGAGGAAAGGAGAAAGTCTTGTACAGTATGTCAATATATATGACGTCCACCGATTGAACAGAAATGTGTTCAGCGGTCCAACAAACATTAAATGAAAAGTAATTTAAATTTTTTTATGTAAAAACAAAAGACAGACAATGCAAACTCTGCGTAATTACCACAACGTCGTAGATAGTGAATTCGCTGCCGGGCGAGTTTCGGGTAGTGTTACGACCAGTCGCAGGAGGTGATACTTGATCAGCGTCAAAACGAAATACTGCTGACGTGACTGCTTCCTGCTCTGTGCTGCAGCAACTGTCCATGCAACAAATTCATTCTGTAACTGTTCGTCTAACTTCAGTAATCATATTTGGTGCTTTTGTCTACAGCTCGCCGCTGTAGTTATCTCTTTCTGTTGTTTTTTCAGCTTTCCTGTCGTGTTTTTTATTACTGTGTGTTTATGTCGATACCACTTTCATGGCAAACAAAAATATGTTAACTTAATACAAACGCTCTGGTTATAAACACAGCGTGAACTATTTTTTCTGTGCAGATGAAGCGGATTTGTTTGCGACACAGTGGTGCTTTATTAATTAGTTCCCACTGATTGACTTTCTGAGACATAGGCCTACTTGCGTTTTTTCAAACTTAAAATTTGTAAAAACTAAACACAGTAACAACGCATTACAAATGTTAGTAATGAAAACGATGACGACAAAAGTTGTAGTGGTAATAATAGCAGATACTTCTAACGTACGCATTGACGACAGGTTTATAATGTTACGAATGAATGATGAATGTTTGTTATACACATTTAATCGTGTTCAACGTTGGCTTTACGAAAGTTGGTGAGGCACACAATGCCACATATTGTTACATGTTGAGACTTAATTTTAGTTAACAATGCGCATATACTTGCATGCATTTGCTTAATGCATAATGTACGAATAAGTGCATTCTGATTTCGTTTTAGCGAGACCGAAAAACTAGTCACAAGGCGGCACTGGTTTACTACTGGCGGCCTAGCATCAGCTTTATTCACTGCTGTTTGGCGGTATGTTCGAGCTATAACGAGGAATTATCAGTTGATAACTACCGGCATGTGGTGAACGCATGTGTAGACAGCATTTCCTTCATTTCATGCGTCCACAGTGCACAGTCCAAACCGATAAACTACTAATAATATAATAGACCTACAGAGTACAGATAATAATAGTTGGCTGCAATTAACTAACAACGTCGGACTATACTGTAGCGACTGTTATCAGCTTCTTGCTAACGTGTATTTTACGTTGGGCCTAAAACCGTGGACTACAGTTTTAGGCCCAACATAATGCCAGTCATTAACAAAGTGTTGTCCGTAGATGTTGCCACTGGATGACACATTCGAGCACTGCAGTTGTTATCAGGCGGGCAAATTTTCGACGTTGAACTCGACAATTACCACAAATTCAAATTACACGGGCAAGCGGAAATTATTGTTTGTGGTGAGTATGGAATAAATGTTGTTGGACCAAAATGTCACGTGAACAAGCAGAAATAACAGGAATCAGAGCCTAATCCAATGCAAATCGCACTAAAGTTCCAAAAAATATTATTTAATTAAAAAAGCTGTAAGAAGTACTACAGTTACTGTACGAAATGACAGTCTTTCTGTGAATACGCAGGGGCGCTGAAATCGCGAGACCTGACAACGCGGCACCAGATCAAACAGTGGTGCTAGAGCACGGTTGAATCGAATATGCTGAAGATAAGCGAATTAAATCCTGTTTGTCACGATTCGACAACGGCGCTTAGCCTACAGTCACCTACACTTTATGCGTGCAATCAGCAATCTTTCGGTACTCATACGGAGTCCCTACAGCCACGGGACGACGACAACAGCAGCAACAGCAGCAGCGAGGACGAACACGAGGACAGGCAGGCGCCCGTGCTAGCCAGCAACGACAACTTCAGGGGCGTCGGAGTCGACAACGGCAGCCGCGGCAACAACCTCGGAAGACTGTTGCGAAGTGTGCATCGTGGCGCCACGTGCTGGCTTCGCACTGGTGCCGTGTGGACATGCGCGGTTCTGTGAAGCCTGTGCTATGCGTGTGTCAGTTGTGGATGGGGGATGTCCTGTTTGTCGTGCGGATATTACCATGGTAATGCGTATTTTTATAGTGCGCCGAAACGTTGACCAGAGAGCTGGCCAACTTAGTCTGCCGCACGTATAGGAATAACTGAAACAGGAAGAGACAGTACTAAAAACATAAAACCGATGAGCAGCTCATATAATACTCCCTGCAGCAAACATAAACTTATAGTGAGCATCTACTCGAACACTAAAACAAGTCTCGCGATGTCAGGTCTCGCGTTTTCAGTCGCCACGAGTACGCTACTCAACGGGGCGACTGAAAACGCGAGACCTGACATCGCGAGACTGGACAACGCGGCACCATATCGCAAAGGTGGACATTGCGAGACTTGCTTCATTGTTCGAGTAGATGCGCACTACAAGTTTATGTTTGATGCAGGGAGTATTATATGAGCTGCTCATCGGTTTTGTGTTTGTAGTTCTATTTCTTTCTGTTTTACTTATTGCTACGTGCGGCAGACTAAGTTTGCCAGCTCCCTGGACAACGTTTGGGCTCACTGTAAAATAGTGATTGATTGTGTGATTGATTGATAGATCAATTTCTAAAAGTTGTCTTTGTCATCAATGCGTCGACTTACATACTAGCTACGTGTTCTATGTCCGCACGGCACTATAGTGCGAAGCCAGCATGTAGCGACACGATGCACACTTTGCAACAGTCGTCCGAGGTTGTTGCCGCGGCTGCTGGCACATGTGCCTGCCTGTTCTCGTCTTCGTCCTCGCTGCTGTTGCTGTTGCTACTGTTGTCGACCCGCGGCTCTAGGGACTCCGTATGAGCGCCGACAGAATGGCTGACTGCACGCAGAAACTGCAGGCGACTATAAGCGCCGCTGTCGAATCGTGACAAACAGGATTTAATTCGCTTATCGTTCAGCACGTTTAATTTTTCCTTGGACCGTCGGGTGTTCAGCCCGTTGCCATCTGTTTAATCTGGTGCCGCGTTGTCAGGTCTCGCGATGCCAGGTCTCGCGATTTCAGCGCCCCCTACTCAACGCCACTATTTGGCTGCGTTTTCGATCGCGTCAGGTGGGGCAGTGTTAAACTGCCTTACTCATTGATTCTGAATGCGCTGTTACATTGACAATCGATCACACATAGCCATAAACATGTAATTAGGCCTAAATCAAGCTATTAATCAACTGCGACTACGTTCCCACATGCAGGATAAAATAACGAGCAGTTTAGAAAATAGTCCGCAAGAAGTATGAAAATCAAGATCAGAAGCAGTCGTTTTAAATCACTGTTCCAACGTTTATACTGTATAGGCAGAAACTAGCCTTTCCCACTAATGCGGATCAAGCTGCAGGAAACCGAAAATATACCGCGAAGATCGTGAAGGAACCGTATTGCCCGCAATCGAAACATACACCTTCCGCTATCTTACGCAAGTAACTGCAGCCTTCCACAGACAAAAGATTTGCAGAACCGCAAAGAACCGCGGCTTGAACCGCGTAAGTGTGAAAGGGGCATTAACGTTTTACCTGTTGGCGGAAGAATGTTGCTGCTGTAATTGTGCGACTCGACTCTACACACACACATCCACAGCGGGAGAGATGTGAGCATCTCACTCTCTAAACGACATTGTCTTTAGCTCTCAGTCTCGGATTTTCACATCTGTTGGTATTATGTTTTCTTTGAGTTCGTTTTTAATATGTTGAAAAATGTTTTTTTTTTCATTTTCATGTGCATTTTGTCGTCAAATGACCACCTGTTCGAGACCATGCACCTGGAAGAGAAGGGAGCCCGCAGACTCCTGTATGTGACGAAGTATAAACAGGGTGGCCTTCCAAAGCATCATTAAATCGTATTACATCATATTAAAGCCTGCCAATGAGATTAGATTTCTTCTCAAATGAAAAATGAAAGCATAAACCAAGAACTATAACATTATTCGCTGGTATTAAATATTCTATACGTGACCTACTTTGTGACGTTTGCCTGACCAGCAAAGTAGCGATATGCGTGACATGTGATATCAGTTCACCTTAGCAAGCTGCGAATTCCATTCCTAAACCATCTTTTAGATAAAGATTTATGTAAAAAAAATTCTTTTTTCCCCACATTTTCTTTTTGTCTGATTTTCAATCAATTTTATCATACACATTGATTTTTCACGTATTATAGCTTAAAACACAGAAACTGGTGACAACACAAATTAAGTCACACACAGAGTATTCAGTACAAACTTATAATATTCTTGTGCTCATTTTATACTCAAAATTGATGAAAAATGTATCCTCACTGGTTTTTGAATACGATTTAATGGCGAATCTTGATAGTGGCTTACTTTTTGGCCACCCTGCATAAGCAGCGTGACGTCAAATTGCATTTTTAATGTTCGATTTTAGTTATAATGTTCCGTTATCTTCTTTTAGGAATTATGAGTATTCAATGGGTTAATCACTCCTATTCTGTCCTGATAATAAATTCTGTCTCGCCTGTGACTCCGTAATTGACGTCACGGGAGCTAAGAGTAGATATGAGGAAATTAGTTGCTTAGTGCGCCGCGGCGGTCGGAAATGAGAACCAACAAGAACCACAATGAGAATAATACTGATGAGAAAGGCGATAATGCCTGTAGGCGCAGTTCATGGACGAAATGCTGTGGTGACTTCCGTTGTTCCTGTATAGAGACAACAAGGTTAACTTCATGCAGTTACGTGCACTTCGTCTCGCTGGTTAGCCGTAACCGATCCCCTAGTGTCACAACCGATAATCACCTCAGTGACCACAAGGAAAGGTTAAATGTCAGAAAACGGCCAAGAATCTGATTAAATTCGCAAATTGCAGTCTGCTGTGGCGTTGCAAACATGATCAGGTGATCAAAAATGCAAATGTAAAAACTGATTGTGAAAACTCTTGTGCTTAGCAGTACATTTTAGCTGTTAGTATTACCCATGAACGCTGCATGCCAATTTTATTAACATTTCGAAAGTTAATGTCCAGCCTAACCTTCCCACCACACCTCAAATGTGTCGCACGCTAAACTACCTTGCGAAATGTCAATGTCTTAAAGCAACACTAGAAAACAAGACTTCTTTAACAACATATTTTAAGAAATTAACGACAGGAAACAACGCGTTTATTGTCAGCGTTATTGTCTAAAGTAACTGTCACATCCTGCAGTTTTTACATAAAAAATGTTTAATGTGTCCGCCTTGCTGCTGGACGACGCACTATTAAATGTGTTTTCACTTGTTACTTTTAAGACACTGACATTTCACAAGGTAGTGTTGCGACACACTTGAAGTGCGGTAGGATCTCTAGTAATAGTATTATTAAAATTTTCTGGTTCTGAGAATTCTGAGAGTGAAAAAAGTTTGAAAATCGGTCAATATTTGATGAAGTTATAAGGCGTACGGAAAAGTGTGCCACATTTTTGGGCCACCATGTATCTGTTTGTTAAACTTTGACTACGGTGGAGTGCACCGCATGTGCGAGTTTCGGGTTCATTAACTTTGATTACAAGAAATGCTTCTTTATTGACGACATTTATTTTTTTTATTTAGGTTAACCACAGAAGACCTAAGTAATACTGGAAACAGAATTAGGAACAACCATCTCTAAACCTCTTCTACACATCCGTGAATATCGTTGTCTGACAGTAGAACTTTCGTACTTTCAAGAGAAGTAGTCCAGAACGACAAAAAACAACAGCAAATAAAACGAGCATACAAAACACGTATAGTACCGGTGACGGACTGGTAACGTCACTGCCAGTGATAACTGAAGGTGCCGACGACAGAGTCGGATGCTGTTTGTCAAGGACAACAACACATCGTTCGCAGTTCAACAGCGTCTGTGCTCTCTGCATGATCTTGCCGACGACTGATTCAACCGAGGTCTGCTGCTCGAACAGGTCATGCACCACCTCCAGTAATGCCTGCGTTGTCAGCAACAGCGCAATATACAGGATGGCCAAAAAGTAAGTAAGCCACTATCCAGAATCATCATTAAATCGTATTAAAATTGTCAGTGTGGCTAAATTTTTCATCAATTTTCATCAATTGTGTGAAATAATTTGTGACGTCATCAGTTGCTGTGTTTGAAGCTGCGATACGAGTAAAATCAATGTATATGATAATATCGTGAGTTAAAACAAGAAAAAAAGAGAAAATATAAGAATAAAAGAAATTTTTACATGAATCACCATCTAAACGATGGTTTAGGAATTGAAATTTTGTGCATGGGTGCAAAATGCCTCCAGAAAATTGATAACTTGACCAGCATAAAAATGTGTCCGAAGACGGCTGCTGTCATCATCAAAGCTGAAAGGTTGAAACATTGTCGCATATTGACGGATTCGGCTAAAATATGGCCAATGAGTTCAACGATGCAGTTCGGGTCATTTCGGAGGCCGCTTCACAGCTAATCACTTAACTGTTGCTAATCAACAAAGAGGAGGACAGCAACAACAAAATGCATATTTGTACACAAATGCAACGAAAAAAACGCCTATTAATACCAGACTTGGAGTCAAGGCCACAATATTCAAAGCCAAGGCCAAGGCCAAGGACTTGACTTTCAAGCCTTCAAGGCCAAGGGCTTGATTCCCGAGGATAATGTGGACTACCGTAAAAATTACAAGTCTGAAAAAATTGGAATTGACTTAGTCAAACAAATACAAAGCTTTTCTTTCGCATTTTATTTTATGTTAGAAGTTAAAGTTTAAAGTCCATCGGTTTCTTAAAAGTTAAAACAAAATGACGTAGGTCATATCTGCCTATTCTCTTGGTAAGACCTGTTTCCATTAACACTTACAGTATGCAGCTACACCGCCAGTGATAACTATACTCGTCTCAGCACAGTCACAGATGCTTATTGCACTTCAAGAATGCGAGCTCCGACAGCATCTTGTCCCCATTCTCGCTCTGTGTGGTCTCATGGCTGAACACACGTTCCACTGGTGCTGACGTAGCAGTTGTGCAGAAGATCCTCCCGAAGAGGCTATGCAGGACGGTGAACTGCGACTCATGCTGCCCAGCGCTTTCCACAAGTCAGCGTGATGACAAAATCGCAAGGCTATTTACGCTTTTGGGTTCAAAGCCCGGAACAAGGACTGGAAACATTTTTCCAGAGACCAAGGCCAAGGTCAAGGACTTAACTTTTGTATTGTATTGTATTGTAACTCTCGAGGCCAAGGTCACGTCTTCGAGGACTCCAACTCTGATTAATACATTCAGCCTGGATACATGGTAGGCTTTATCTACAGCTTCCGGACCAAACCATGTTGACAAGATAGGTACCACGATTTGGTGCCAATCCCTCTGTATGTCCATTGCGCGGCGAGCTGCTTCGACTCAAAATGAATTGTGAGGCGTCCCGTCGATGCACTGACATCACCTGCGTGTTATGAAGTAAACCCAGAGTGAATGCGATACCTTGTTGCGGTCGTATTCGCGCGTGTAGGCTTCAATCGCCAACGCATTGCTGATCGCCATTCCACAGAACGCCAAGTACGTCACCAGCAACTGAACATTGCACGCACAATAATCTGCTAGTTACAGACAGCATTGTAGTAGTTACCGTCGCCATCTTGTAAGGCGTGTTATAGCAGTGTAGCGTCGTATTTCCCCCAGCTCATGTTTGTTTACAGTAACACGACAACATAGTTTTATATTCCATTCACCTATATGAGCCTATACGTCACTCAACTCCATTTATGTACAATGAGTTTTATTTACTGAATAAGCGAAATTAAATGAAAGAGTCTCATCAAGTGAATGTTGGCTAAAACGAATTGTGCAACAAAAGTGTTTGTGGTTACAAATCCAAAATTAAGAGACTATAGTGGAGACGATGCGATGCTAATTCCGACATAATGGCAGTGTAATCACGAACACTTGCGTGTCGTCGCTTTAATAGCCGCTATTTGCCAAGATTAGAAAACATCGATATCATTTATTACACGAACTTGCTCTCCACTGTCAACGACCTATTGCATCAAATTTTTGAATTTTCTTTAGCATACTGAATCCGAGAACTGTAGTCATACAGTATGCGTTCGCGTACGGATTGACAGCTTTCTTGTAAAAAAACAAGAGAGAGAGAGAGAGCGAGAAAGTTGCCAAAACGGCATAAAACATAGAACTAATGAATTTCGTTTCAGTAATCCTAGGTGCGTCTGAAATTGCGTGTTGTTTGCTGCAAATGAGAAAGCGCCTTTAACCTTTTCGTGGTCGTCAGTGAAGGTGGTTTCTGATGACAGCTTGTTACTTAGCAGGCAGACGGCGATGACATTGCCGTCAGCATTAAGTATTGGAGCATAAATCGCACTGCCAGAAGTCGTAGTAGATGCAGCAGACGCAGTAGTAGTAGTAGTAGTAGTCGAACTCGTAATTATGGCGCTGCCGGTGATAGCATTCACTGGCACTTGGTTATCTTCAGCGGACTCTGACACGGACCGCACTTGTTGTGATTCGCTGTCTTTATCTTGCGCGTCCTATTATGACACAAAACGACGTGTTACCATCCTTCAGTTAACGCCTGTCGCGGGACACTGCAAATGCAGCGAGGCCGGCAAATAACGAACGTGGAAAGATATTGCGGTAATTTGCGTTTGCTGCACTTTGAACGCTCAGCGTTGTGTGATGAATGACCACAGCCAACGAACAAATGTGTATATGCTTGTCGTGTTTTTGATGCGCTGTCATGTTGGCGTCACCCGTAGGATATGTGTACTACGAGGTCGACACAATGTCAGAAGCTACTGAAAACGCAGGCAAGCGTCACTGATAAACGAATACCGACTGTGGAATTCACTTCTCTGTTTGCCTTATGTGTGAGCTGCCGCACCAACTGTATCATAGGCTTAAGTAGTTTTAAAACAATATGAACATTTTATGTTCATCTAAAAAAAACTGCTGCAAATCTTTATCTACTTAAATTACGTTTCCCAATAAACTTAGGTCCTCTGTGGCTATCCTAAATAAAAAAAATATCTAGACAATAAATCAAATGGATAAAAAGCATGGTTGCAAATGCAATGTTTAATTTATGCCTAATTTTAATGTCTTGGTTGTAAGTTCTCTATTCAATTTATTTTTATTTCAATTGTTTGTAGGCTTGCATGTCTCAGGTAGTGCTGATGTATTTTTCGAGGAGCTTTACAAATTTATATTATGATGATGATAATGTTCAAAGTTTATATGTTAACACGCTTTTCGGTCTTCCGACCTATAGTAACAAAACTCTCAGTTATGCAATATATCTAACAGATGTCACCTCTGCTCCGAAAAATACTTGTAAAATTGTACAGTTCATTATTGCGATATGTCAACTCGCAAAGTGTTCACTTTAACCGATATCAGCATGGTAGCAGAAAATCAACATGTTTTCGTCTGTGATTTATGATTAGTGCATTAGGTTAGCTTCGGATAATGGTAAAATCGTGCATCTTGTTATAAAACACCAATTTTTGTACAGTTGTAGCATGTAATATTACAAAGCAAATGTGATATTGTGGCAAAAGATCCGGTTTCTAGATTTAGAAAATACTGATGACCAAGTTGCGACAATTATCACCATTTGGGCGATATTTGGGCTATTTCTGCCATTGAGTGACAAAAGCCTATAACGTCGTTGAGCTTTTTGCCTCGTGCCGTCGTTGCAATGGCGCGTGTAACTGTTCTTCTTCGAAAGCGCATAGTTAGCGGATTTTTACTATAGGATACAAACAGGTCCACAAAAAATGACATTTTTCAGGGCGGATCCAGGATTTTGCGAAGGGGGTGGTCTTTCCCGTCCATTCATCTCCCTTTCATCTCTCCCTTTCTCCTCTCCCTCCCCTCCACCTTAGAAGTAGGGCCCCTTAAACCAGATAGAGGGTCTGGGGAAGCACTGTAAGCTCCCCCATTGGGGTCCGGGACGGAGCCCCGGCCGAAAACGAATTGGTGCACTCTAAAGCTTTCAGAAAGTCACTGGTTACAATAATTTTGAATATTCTGAGTATCATGTTTTACAGTAGAGCGATCAAGATTTAGCATTAGCTAACATGACCGTGAGTGAAGGAGTCAGTCTGTCGCCCAAAGGGGGACCGGAGCCGGCTCGGTCCCCTCTAAATTTGCCACTGTTTTTCGCATGCTTAAATCATAATGTACTGTTGAATGCGGCTAACAACAATATTCGTCGGCAGGCTTGTTTGGTAACTTGCCAAGTGTGTTGTCGAATAAGAGACAGGACGTTTTTTTCCTAGTTGTTTCCGGATATTTAAGTATTTTTCGTTTGTTAGTGTCAGATATGACTGGGACAACCAGATAGGATCGTAACCATCAGAGCAGGAAGCAAAGACAAGAACGTCAAAAACAGCAATAGTCGTGTGTGCATGTGGCCATTCTTGATCCGTTAAATCCCACGTGAACAGCAGACTTATGCGTATATGCAGATTATCGCAGTTCGCAATTCGCTTGAATACGTTAAGCGGTTTTATTGTTCCGATCTGATACAAAGTGCTTTGTCATCCAGGCTGTCTCGTAAAAAGGGGATTTTACGCCGTTGCATAATTGGCAAAGCCAAAAGAAGTAAATTGAGAGAAGATAGTCCATAATACGTGTACAAGAAACGTCCGTTTTGAAGTGTAAAGGTCAACATCGCCAGATGTGATTAAACTCGACACGAAAAGTAGACTATTATTGACGGAATGATTGTCAGGCACGCGAATTTAAGCTATCTCGCACTACAGCGACTATATACACAGCAGTGTAGATTAACGTCAGTGAGCGCTGTCTTGCTTTTCCGTTTCTCTTTAGACATTATCATCGGCAACCGACCTTTTCCCGACCGTTTCCATGATTTGGCGCTCACTGACACCTGACATCGCAGTCTTAGTGTAACCATTTCAGTTACATCTCAAACATTTCTGTGTTAGCGTTCTTTCTGTCATGAGCATTTGTAGTGTATCTCTTAGTAATTAAAAATTATTTATATGTTTAAAGTATGCTTATGACAACATTGCTCTACTTACTTATGCGAATAGCGCTCATGTAGCTATGGCGAATCGCGAGAACTAATGATGCGACCAGTGGCAGGATTCTCTGCTGCGCTGAACATGCTGCCATCTCTGCGGCATTACTGAGCACCTTCTCGTGCTAAGTAGTCTGTTGATTGAGCATCGCCAAACAAATTTCGTTTTACGACCGGCTTACTGGCTGCTTGCGTGCCTCTGCTGAGCATTTGTACAACTGATGAGGTGTTGCTTCACTCACATAATGGCTTCCAGTTCAACAGCTCGTCGGCTCCGACACTGTCTGACGCTTTGAGTGACCACAAGCGTTGCTACGTCATCGGCGGCAACATTTTACAGCTCAATTAATTCCTTTTAGCCCGAAATAATAAATCCGATAACAAACATGCAGCCGAGACATATATCCCTCACATTTCACACCGATTATAACGTTGTTTTGTAACACGTGGTCGACAATTAGGCCTATACATACGCTTCTATCACAGAATCGCTCCATACTCGCGATACGCAACCCAGCAAAAGACGACCAGCGACTTGCACTCAAATTTCATGCTGTATCCACTTTCGCAGTTCTTTTATTTCCACCTGTTCTGTCTTTCATGTTTTCAATTACCGTTTCATCGTAGACACATATTTTACCCATTTCCCAGTTTCCAGCATAGTCGCTGGTGGCTCACTGGCACAATAGTATATACAGGGTGGCCCAAAAAAGTAAGCCACTATCACGAGTCATCATTAAATCGCATTAAAACCCGCCATTAAGGCTAGATTTTTCATCAATTTCGACTACAAAATGAGCACAAGAATATAATAAG
>Ga0056115_1000782_pt1 | contig 14256 bp, 13 predicted proteins | sample WorMetOlspDAHAB1_FD_77007 | JGI IMG/M metagenome (GOLD analysis project Ga0056115, IMG submission 77007) | Marine gutless worms symbiont microbial communities from Max Planck institute for Marine Microbiology, Germany - Olavius sp. DAHAB.1 ...
CATTGGCAGTTTGCTTATGCGTGGGCTAGGCGATAGGAGCCGGATGAGCCGAGAGGCTCACGTCCGTGTCTGTGAGGGGCTGAGGGGGAAGTTCCCTCGGCCTACTCGACTTATCCACGCTGCCGCCTCTTGCAGGTTATTGACCACATAATCTGCTGAAATCGACTTTCGTTTTAACTCCTTCTCGACATCAGGATCCAGGCCGGATTCAACCAGCACGGTCCTACCGCAACCGGCATTACGGCCACAAGCAATATCTTTGGCACTGTCGCCCACCATTATGGAATCTGCAAGATCGATACGGTATTTTTGGCGTGCTATATCGATCAAACCGGGTGCCGGTTTGCGACACTTACATCCTTCATCCGGCATGTGGGGGCAGAAAAACACATCCGTTATATTGCCACCGGCTTCGGCAACCGCCCGGCACATCATGGCATGCATCGCATCAAGTTCTGCGGGGGAAACCAACCGGCGCGCAAGTGCGGATTGATTCGTGATGACGATGGCTGTAAAGCCATTGACGGTCAAATCTCGAATAGCCGCGAGGCTGCCAGGGATAAAATCGAATTCGGATCGGCTCTTGATATAATTTGCCGAATCCACGTTGATGGTTCCATCCCGGTCAAGAAATACAACTTTTTTTAGCAATCCCATTCGGTGGTCATCCGCTGCCTGTTCGTAATAAAATCATAATTAACCGCCTTCTCGCTGCGCTCACTCGACAGACGCAGACCGACTCTGACATTTATCATTCGTGACCTGCAGCTTTGGAATGGCGAATGTCGATTCACGAATGACTAATCATGGAAATCGCTTCGCTCAATCGGTTTTAGTATCTGGTTTCCAGAACCCAGCAATCAGCAACACACTGCCCACCAAGCCTCGTAGCCGGCATCCAGTATCCCGCTCCCGGAATGCAGTGTGGCTCTATATTATTGGATTTACCCTTTCAGCTTTGAGCTTTGCTTTCCCGTATACCGCTACTCGTATCTCAGCAACGCGTCCCCGCACCTCAAATCTAAGATCGATAGTATTCCTTCATTCGGCATTCGTCATTCGACATTCGTCATTTCGCAAAGGTCCGTATTCCGATTTTCTATTCTGCAACGATAAACAAATCGATATATCCATCCCGCATCAAAATCTTTTCCTGCGCTTCAGCCTGCTTAAGAGTGTTAAATTTGCCAACGCGAACCCGGTAAAAAATTTGATCACCCCGGTCGTAAACTGTTATATGCGCGTTTATATATTTATCATTCAATTTAGCGGTGAGTCTCTCAGCATTATCGCGATTCGCAAACGCACCGATCTGAAAGGTAAAATTGCCTGCGTAAAGGTCGACCGGTTCATGACTGCGCGGCGTTTCGTCATCAACGGTGGCCGGTGTGGCCAGGGCAATCACCTCGACTCTGGCAGTTCCGGGACCGACGACCCCGATTTCATTGGCCGCCTTGTAGGACAGGTCTATGATTCGGCCCCTTACAAAGGGTCCCCGATCGTTAACCCGCACCTCCACCTGGCGATTGTTATCAAGGTTGTGAACCCGTACAACGGTGCCCAGCGGCAGCGTTTTGTGAGCAGCGGTCATGGCATACATATTGTAAATTTCACCGTTGGAGGTTTTCTTGCCGTGGAAATCCTTGCCGTACCAGGAAGCGATCCCGCGCTGGCGAAAACCTTTTGAATCCGGCAGCGGTTGATACCATTTACCAAACACTTTGTAGGGCTTCGGATGACCGGCTCGTTTCTCGGGAGGAGGCTCATAGGTTGAGGCACAACCGATAAGAAAATATAAATATGCACCGAATAATAAAAACGACGCAACCCTGATTCTGAAATGATATGAAGATGAGGTGGAAATGCGGTGTATATCCTTTTGGCACAAATTTCGGTTTAAATATCTCAGTCCCGAGGTTACTTCTTATTAAGTTGTTTTCCAGCAGCACGTGGTTTTTTGTTTTTCAGCGCAATATTGATGACATCCTGCATCTTTTCGACAAAATGAAAGTTTATATCCTTTTCAACCTTTTTCGGGATATCTTCCAGATCTCTGCGATTCCAGTCCGGCAATATAATCGTTTTTATCCCCGCGCGGTGAGCCGCCAGAACTTTTTCTTTGACGCCGCCGACCGGCAAGACCTGTCCTCTCAGAGTAATCTCGCCGGTCATGGCCAGATCCTTTGGAATTCGGGTGTCGCTCAGCAGAGATGTCAATGCGGTCAGCATGGTGACACCGGCCGAAGGCCCGTCTTTTGGAATGGCACCAGCCGGCACGTGAATGTGGAGGTCGTGACTGTCAAAAAAGTCCTCGTCAATTCCCAGTTCCTTGGCATTGGACCGCACAAAACTCAACGCGGCAGTTGCTGACTCTTTCATGACATCGCCCAACTGACCGGTCAGTGTCAAACCTTTTCGACCCTTCATGGCGGTTGCTTCAATAAAAAGCAGTTCACCGCCGGTGGGCGTCCAGGCCAGCCCCGTCGCCACTCCCGGGGTTGTGATCCGGGCTTTGGTCTCGGAAGTAACTCGAAGTGGTCCAAGGAAGCCGTGAATGTCCTCAACTTGAATGGTCTGGGATTTAATTTTGCCTTCGGCAATTTTGCTAGCCACGCCGCGGCAGACATTGGCGATTTCCCGCTCCAGATTCCGCAGACCGGCTTCACGGGTGTACCCCATGACGATTTTTTTTGCCGCACCGGCGGTAAATTTGATTTGCTTGGCGTTAAGACCATGCTCATCCCGCTGGCGGGGTATGAGATAACGATTGGCAATCTTTATCTTCTCATCCAGGGTGTATCCATGCAGCATGAGCACTTCCATACGGTCACGCAGTGCCGGTGGAATGGTGTCCAGGATGTTGGCGGTGGTGATGAACATGACTTTGGAAAGATCAAACGGTACATCCAGGTAATGATCACCGAAAGAAAAATTTTGCTCGGGATCAAGTACTTCCAGCAAGGCTGAAGAAGGATCACCGCGAAAATCACTGCCGACTTTGTCAATTTCATCCAGCATAAATACCGGATTATTGGACTCCGCACGCCGCAGGCCCTGGATAATACGGCCGGGAAGCGCGCCGACATAGGTTCGTCGATGCCCCCTGATTTCGGCCTCATCGCGCACGCCGCCCAGGGAAATACGGTGAAATTTTCGCCCCAAGGCCCGGGCAATGGAATGTCCCAGTGAGGTCTTCCCGGTTCCGGGAGGTCCGGCAAAACATAAAATAGGCCCTTTTGATTCCGGCTTTAGCTTGCGGACCGCCAGGTATTCAATAATACGCCGTTTCGGTTTTTCCAGACCAAAATGATCATCATCCAATATTTTCCGAGCCTTTTTAATGTCAAGATTATCCTGGGTGCTGTCGTGCCAGGGCAGTGCGGTTATCCAGTCCAGATAGGTCGATGCGACCGTATATTCAGCGGACGACGGATGCATGCGGGACAGGCGGTCCAGTTCTCTTTCAGCTTCCTTGCGTGCCTCATCCGGCAGATTCTTTTCATCGATTTTGGCCTGGTATTCGTCAATCTCAACACTGGCCTCATCTTTTTCACCCAGCTCTTCTTTAATGGCTTTCAATTGCTGGCGCAGGTAGTATTCGCGTTGGCTCTTATCCATATCCCCTTTGACCTGGCTTTGAATTTTATCGCCCAGTTCCAGGATATCGAGCTGATGATTTACCAGACGGGTGACTTCCTTCAATCGTTCTTTGACGTCCACCATTTCGAGGACAACTTGTTTCTCTTCGGGATTCGAATTGATGGTTGAAGCGACCATATCCGCCAGCGTGCCCGGTTCCTGGATAGTTTTGGCCATCTGGGCAATCTCGCGCGGCAGCCCCGGCGACAATTCGACAATTCTTTCAAATTGGCTGATAATATTTGACATCAACGCTTCGGTTTCTTTACCCTCTTTTTCGACATCCTTGATGGATTCGACCCGGGCGACAAGGTAGGGCTTGCCATTTTCAAAAGCTTTGATCTTAAATCGGCTCAAGCCCTGAACCAGAAGCTGGGTACGATTGTCCTGGGTTTTGGCCATTTTTAGAATTAAAGCGCTGGTGCCCACCTGGGCCAGGTCCTGCTTATCCGGTGCCTTTTTCTCCTCGGGCTTTTTAGACACGATCAAACCGATGATGCGGTCTTTGGCCATCGCCTCATCCACCAGTTTGACCGATTCGCCCTGCATAACCACCAGCGGCAATACCATTTTGGGAAATAACGCTGCATCATACAGCGGCATAATTGGAAGAACCTCGGGTACCTTTTCTGCATCAATTTCCATGGGTGACTCTGGATCAGCCATTTTTTCCTCCCCACCTAAAATTAATCCGCCTTGAAAAATAGCACAATCAAGGTTGTAATTTGTTATTCGAAAACTGAATATTATTGCCGGATCGAAGAACCAGCGGATTACTTATTTTATGCTGCACATTTTTTTATGTTTTATGCACACCTGATATCGATATTTTTCAGGGTGGCGTAATTAGATAATCTTGCTTGAATCCGCATTCCGAATTCCGAATTCGTCCTCCTATCCATCCTGAATCGGTATTTTATGGGTTTTTTCGGGCGGCTGTTTTGCCAATCGAATCTCAAGCAGACCATTTTGATAAGCGGCGGACACGACTTCCGGGTCAATGGGTGCCGGCAGGAAAAGGACGCGCTCAAACTTGCCGTACTGAATTTCAGCCAGTCGATAAGTCGCATCACTCGAACAATGCTTCGCAAAACGATTCCCCTGTATCCTGACTGCTTTGGAGCTGATCTCAACTTCCAGATCATCTTTGTCGACGCCGGGAATTTCAGCCACAATGACAACCTCTTCCGACGTCTCATTCATATCCATCGGGGGTTTCCAAGTGCGCTCGGCAAGGGTAAAGGCCGGGCTCATCGATCGGAACATATCTTCGATGGTCTTTTCGAATTTGGAACCAATGTGACCGAAATCATCTAAAAACCGTATTTTGATGTACTCCATTTTCGGCTCCTAAAATTTATTTTTATGTATACCGCGTTTCCGGGCCAGATTGAGACGAAAATAACACCGAAACATAGGTTTGTAAAGAGAAGTAAGTATGAAGTCGGAATGCGAAAGTCGTAAAAATGGAATGGGGAAGTGGGAAGGTTTAGATTGCGGTCACTGGACTGGTAAAGCGGAGGGCAAAATTTGGAATTCGGAATCAGAAATGTAGTCTATCAGAAATTTAATCCACAGATTTCGCAGATTACACAGATTATTTTGATTCTTTTGATATTTCATGATACGGATGTTTGCGATTTTAATTGTGCGGTGATGATGGGTCAATATTGACGGAGGACTATTTGATCCGGGCCCAAGGGACTTTTGTCGTTTAACTCAAAATTAAGGAGGAATGCCGATGCGGATCGAACTCAGCAAAACCTCGGTGGAATTCACACCCGAGGCCGATTACGAAAAAACCATGTTAGAAGGGTTGTGGCGTATGCTGGTGGACTGTACGCGCTTCAATCAGAAGCTGGTACCGGTAGGTGAATATGTCCCCGCAAAAAACAACACAGCCAGCTTCGCCGTCGAAGGCGACAAGGACGAAGAGGAATATCCAGTGGTCTATGTGGACAAGGACTGCACCTGCTATTGCCAGACGTGCAACAAGTATGTCAACCTCAAGGCCGGCGATCGCATCCCACCGTGCTGCGGTAAATTGATGGAACTGCTGGACTGACGGGAGACCTGCCGGACGCTGCGGCTATTATTGTTCAAAGAGATTATTGAATCAAAAAGCATGGACTGCCATAGACAGTCCATGCTTTTCTTATTTTAGGCGCTTAGCGTCGCCATATCGACATTTTTTGATCCGCGAAGGCGGATGTTATCACGAAAACACGAAATTAGAAAACTCGCAACTCACAACCCGCAACCCGTACCCCGCAACCCGTACCCCGCAACCCGCAACTCGCAACCAGCACCCCGTACCCCATCTTGACATAATAAGCGGCATGATTAAATTTGAGGAAACTTGAAGAGTTCAACTTAGGAGGTTTACCGATGGCACTTGTAAAATGGGATCCGTTCCGGGATGTCGCCGAGCTTCAAAACCGAATCAACCGCATGTTCGATGAATCTTTCGGCCGCTCCCGCGAGTCGGACGATGAAATGAATTTGCGCGCCTGGCGGCCGGTAGTCGACATTTATGAAGCAGAGAGCGGAATCGTTTTATCGGTGGAACTGCCAGGTGTCAGCAAAGAAAGCGTTGCGGTAGAAGTCAAGGATGATGTGTTGACCCTCAAAGGGGAAAGATTCGCAGATCCCGCTATTAGCGAAGACAGCTACTACCGCCGTGAGCGGCTATTCGGACCATTTAAGCGCTCCTTTACCCTTCACCAAAATATCAAGCCCGATCATATTAAAGCCACGTTTAAAGATGGAATCTTGCAGATAGAAATTCCCCGGCCAATGCAAGAACAACCCAAGCAGGTAACAGTGAACGTTGAATAGTTTTTTACGGCCCCAGGGGACGGGCGGCGCCGGGCCCATATTCAATTCTTAAGATATTCTTGTAAATTCATATCAACTATACAATAATTACCGTTATTGTATAGTACTAGTTCTATTTCACTGTTTTCCCTTTGACAAACACGAGGAGCTTCCACGCGACAACAAGCTACAGGGGGTATCAAATCAGGATAAATTCAACCCTAATGCAGCAAGCTGTGGTGGATTAATCCCGGCAGATTTCGCAATCTCCAACTCACATTCAATAAAATCTGTGTGATCTGCGAAATCTGTGGCTAATAAATCATGATTGCAGAAGAGCAGCCCAGGTTTAAATTTATCATCAGCTCCCAGTACTTCATCTATTTCGGGGTCCTGGGAATTTTTTTGCCGTATTTCAACCTGTACTGCTATCATCTTGGATTCAGCGGTCTTCAGATCGGTATTCTGTCGGCCTTGAGGTCACTGGCCATGGTACTTTTTCCGTTATTTTGGGGCTCACTTGCCGATCGCTTTCAAATCCGCAAACCGATCTATATTCTGTGTACGTTTCTCAGCACATCCATCTGGGGTCTTTATCTCTTCTTCATTGATTTCTGGCCGATGCTGCTGATTGCTGTCATTTACGGAATATTTTATGCGCCCATCATATCGTTTTTAGAAGCGGTCACCATGGATGTGCTGGGCAAAGAGAAAAAAAACTATGGCCGGATACGGGCCTGGGGCTCCATCAGCTTTATCGTGATGGTCCTGGTGCTGGGTAAAATAATCGACCTGTATTCCGTCGATATCATCCTTATTCTCATTTTGGCCGGTTCTCTGATAATGGCTGCGATATCAGTCGGCATACCCGCCATCAAACCAAAAAAACAAGAGCTTTTGCAGCCAGGCGCCGACTCGCTGCGACAACGGCGTGTCATCGTCTTTTTGTTTTGTGCATTTTTGATGCTGGTCAGTCATGGCGCTTATTACGGCTTTTTCTCGATTCACCTGGAAAACTTGGGATACGGCAGTACCTTCATCGGAATTGCCTGGGCTTTGGCATCGACGGCTGAAATTCTGGTAATGATAAAATCGGATAAGATATTTGACCGGTTTTCGCTGGAAAATGTTCTTTTCTTCTCATTTCTGGTGGCGGCCGCCAGATGGATGATTCTTTTTTTTGCCGGATCTACTGTGATAATCCTGGTCTCACAAATCCTGCACGCCGTCACCTACGGCACCTTTCACATGGCCAGTATCCTGTACATCGACAAACTGGCCCCGGGCCAGTCTAAAACCCTGGGCCAGGCAGTCAATAACGCCTTGACCTACGGTCTCGGATTAATGGTCGGTTTTTTTATCAATGGTTATGTATACGAGATCACCGGTTCCTACACCCTGTTTCTGATGAGTGCCCTCATCGCGCTGGCCGGGGGGATGCTGTTTCAAAGCTATCAGTTGGCGGATCGCAGGCACAAATGAAGTCTGCCATCCATAAATTACAATCTTTTGAGGTATCGTGATGAATGTTGTCATAGTGACACCCGGGCATCCGAGTCCGCGAGGAAAGTCATTCCCGCCCGCTCTCACAGCACCATACCTGGCAGCGCTGGCAGCTCCCCATGTCGACCATATTGACATAATTGATCTGGCTGTACAGCCATTTGATCTATATGCACCTGCGCCTGACGTTGCCATGTTCACTTCCACAATGGCCCAATCTGACCACATTTTTAAAATCGCCCGATATTTAAAAGCTAACGGCAGCAAAATTTTTCTGGGAGGCCCCTATGTAACACTGGCATATGACCTTGATCCTCGAATAGCTGAAATAGCAGATTGCCTAGTTCTGGGAGAAGGGGAGAAGGCATTGCCACAGGCCCTGGAAGATCTTAAACACGGCAATCTGCAGCCTAAGTACTCAATGCCCATAAATTCTTTAGCGCGAATACCCTTTAGCCGTCTGGATCTTCTTGATCATAAGAAATATTTCTCATCTTCAGTGGTAATCGGGACGCGAGGCTGCGTGCACCAATGCGGCTATTGCTCAATTGGCGATATATACGGCCAAAAATATCTCAAGCGCCCGGTCGATGAGGTTATCGCGGAAATAAAATTTCAAACATCCCGGTCCGGCATAAACTGGCTAAACCGCAAATTTGTGCAGTTTTGGGATGACAATCCCGCCGGCGACTTTAATTGGTTTCATAACCTATTGGAAAAAATGATACCCCTGAACAAATGGTGGATATCACAAATTTGTCTGAATGTGGCGGACAATGAAGAAACGGTCAAATTGATGAAAGCTTCAGGGTGCAAAGGCGTTTTTGTTGGAATAGAGTCGGTATCGGCAGAAACACTTCAGGGGCAAAATAAAGAGACCATAAACGTAGTTAATGATTATATTAGGCAGTGCCGGACACTCATTGAAAATGGCCTGGTTGTTGTCGGCGCCATTATGTTTGGGTTCGATTCGGATACCAAAGATATTTTATTTAATAAAACTTTAGAGATTTTAGAAAAAATGGGCATCACCATGCTCAACAACCTTGTATTTACGCCTTATCCTCATTTAGATTATTTCAAGACTTTGGTAGAAGAAGACCGACTCATAACCAGAGAAGCCAAATACTACAACGGATATACTGTGGTCCACAAACCGAAAAATATTCATCCCGCCGACTTACAAGAGGCGGTAATCAGCATGCACAAAAAATTTTACTCAACGCGATCCATGTTTAAAAGAATGGTCAAACATAATATTTTCAAATATCCGGAGTTCTTAATCTGGAACAAACTATGGGGTACAAATAACTATGATGTCATACCCGGTGTGAATGTTAATGAATGGATGAAGTATTTAAGAACGTTATAAACACAGATTAGTGCCGCCCAACAGATATTCAAATTTGATGGTGTTTTCCGGGCTTGAAAGAAGATATAACGAGAATTAAACAACTAACGAAAATACATAAATATACAAATATATCACCATATTCCGTGTAGAAAGTTTTTTCCTTCGAAACAGTTATCTCCTGGGTCAGATAGCCTCTGACATAGGTGTCTTTGCCGTCCCTCTCGACTCTGCCGGATATTCTGCCGAAGGGGTCGATGAAGCAGGATATGCCGGTATTCGCCGCGCGGGCTAGATAGACCCTGTTTTCAACGGCCCGAAACACGTTCATGGCAACATATTGATGAGGGATCTTGTGACGAAACCAGCCTTCATTGGTAATGTTGATCATGAAACCGGCACCGTCTTTGACGAATTTTCTGAAAAACCCGGGAAAAATGCTTTCCCAGCATATTACTGTGCCGAACTTATTTCCATTATGCTCAAAAACCGTGAGTTTCTCCCCCGGCAGATCCGAGCTCGAGTTCCCTTGTACCGCAATAAAATCAGGCCATGGAATGATATCCGGATAGGGGATATACTCGCCAAAAGGCACCTGGTAAATTTTAAGATAGGTGTCGAGGACCGTGCCGGTTGGGGAGAAAAAAAGGGCTGTGTTACCAATTTTGGCGCGATTTGAGGAATTCTTGGAAATTGATTTCGCATACTCGGCACTTCCGATCAGAAAACTCGTTTTGGCTTCTCCGATTATCGATTTGATTTGCCTCAAAAGTGAAGGATTCTTTAGAACATATCTGGGGGTCGCCGCTTCAGGCCAGATGATGAGATCCGGCCGATCTTTCGCCGCCGCCAGACTTAAATCAGTATAGGTCTGCATGATATAATTCTTAAATTCCGGTTTCCATTTTTGGTCTTGTGCGATGTTTCCCTGGAGGATCGACAATTTGAGCTTTTCGCCAATGATGGGTTTCGAGAGCACTACACGTCCCTGGAACAAAACCAGTCCGGCCAGCAACATAGACACCATAATGGCTGAGAATACTGCCTTTCGAGACGGAGGCTCATAACCAGGTTGTTTTTTTCTTAATTTAGACCGGGCAAGAAACATTAATGTCACTGTTGCCAGCGTAGAATTGACCATGAAAACCAAATAACTTAAACCGTATGCCCCGGTGATCGAGGAGATCTGCATAAGTATAGGATGTTGATACTGGGTGTGGGCCAGCAACCCCCAGGGGAGAGCCAGAAAGGACATGTTGGACCTGATGTATTCAATGGAAACCCAGGTAAAAGGCGCTGCCACAAGGGAAGCAGTGGCGCCCCATTTCTTCGCAATAAAATTGAATGTCAACCCGAAGAAACCAAAATACAGCCCAAGGTAAGACATGATGATGGCATGGTGAACAACTCTGAAGGTGTCAACCTCATACAGCCAGCTGCAAACCCCGGAAAAGAATAAAAACCCGTAGACAAAAAAGGATAAAAATGCATAGGCCGGGCTTTTTCCCGAGATAGCAATGAGGACCGGTACAAGACCAAACCAGGCGAACCATCCGATATCAAATGTTGGGAAGGATAGCGTCAGCAGAAGAGCAGAGAGAAATGGTGGGAAAAGAACGTAGATCAGTCTGAATAGGTTAATCCTCGATAGGTATGGTGCTTTTTCTGTTGGTACCGGGGAACCACGATCAACTATTTTCGGCATTATGATCGGATACTCTCAGTGCGTTTAGTTGAGTTTATAGATTTCCACAGGGTCTTTTTTTCCCTTAACAGTGGTAGCCGGCAATTTCTCGCCACCAATATGTTCACTCAGGCGTTCAATGGTTGTCGCACTGATAAGTACTTCGGTATTGAATTCTTTATTTAAGGATTGTATTCTGGAAGCCGTGTTGACCGTATCGCCGACAAGGGCATAAGACACGCGGTCTTCGCTGCCGATATTGGCCGCTACAACGTTGCCGGTGTGGATGCCGATACCATGCCTTAAGGGCGCGTAGCCCTTTTTCTGCAGCTTTTCGTTGACCGATACCAGGCGTTCACGCATCGCCTTGGCGGCTCTGACGGCATGGGTGGGATGATCTTCGAGGGGTGAAGGTGCGCCCAAAACAGCTTCAATTTCATCGCCGATAAACTGCAACACGAGACCGTGATTTTGGCCGATTGCCTCCGCCATTTCACTGAAATAGCCATTGATTATTTTCACAACCTCTTTGGGATTCGTAGACTCGGTCAGGGTGGTGAAGCCTCTCAGATCGGCGAAAAGAACGGTGACATCTTTCAATTCTCCATCCAAGGGAATGCGGCCTTCCAGGATTTGATCCCGAACTTCACTGGTAACATACTTACCAAAGGAATCCATTATCTTGTTTTTCAGACGTTCTTTTTCAATGATTTCATCCACCATTCTGGCGTTCTCAATAGCTACGGCACCCTGGTGCGCCAAAGTGCGCAGTAGATCTACGTCCTCCCGGTTGTAGGATTTCCCGGACTTCTTTTCTCCAAGGTTCAAGAAGCCGATCACTTGTTCTTGATATACAAGCGGAACAATGAGACTGGCGTGAAGCGCTTCAAAGTCCAAAGCGGAGCTATCAGCAACGGTTTTGTATTTCGGATCTTCGACCAGGTCGTATTTGGTGAGCTCTCTTTTTTCCTTTTCGATTATCTCCAAAAGTGGATCTTCCCGCCTGAAAGCCTTATTTTCGACTGCTTGCCTTTGATCGCCTCCGGCCAGCTGTACTTGAAATTGAGTCCCATCGGGGGTCAGAAGCATCACGGAGCTGGTATCAATGTACATATCTTCCATAAAAGTCTGCACGAGATGCTTTAGAATTTGCGGCAGTTCAAGTATGGACGTCATGGCGCCGCTGACTTTTTCGACAATGGCGCCGTAATCGTATTCTTTTCGGAAAAATAACCGGTCAACCAAAGCCTGGATACGGTCACGCAGCGGATTGAATACCAGGATAACGCCCAGTGTAAACAGGACCGGGAAGGCCTTGGACTGAGCCAGTTGCGACTGCCCCATCAAGACGTTGAGTGTAACACTCACCAGTGCGTATGCCCCGACTATCAGGGCGGTAACGACCACATAGCCTAATGTTCGCCTGATGATCGCATCCGCATCAAAGAGGTTGTGCTGAACAATCGAGTATGTAATCGATACCGGAAAAAACACGACCAGGAAGGGTAAAAAATTCCAGTTGGGACTCATTTTGAGAACGTGGGACACCATCATAATCGCCACCGGACCCAGCCAGCCGATGGTTGCTCCGACTATTATCATTCGAGCCCGCTGGCGAGCTGAAATACTGGATGCCTTAAACATGGAGATTAAGGCAACAACAATGAAGCTGATTACACTGAGAAGTAGAAATCCGCGCGTCACCGAACCGAGGAATTTGTAGCTGAGCAGCCTGGCTGCTGTGGAATCAACGCCGATTAGTTGTGGAAACGCAAACATATAAATCTGCCAGCCGATAATCAGGGCAACGATGGGCAAATATATGATGTATTCAAACGCGGGAAACCGCAACCCAATAGGGTTCCGGTCAGGGAAAATAAGGGCCAGGTGAAAAATCAGTACCGGGTATAGGCAGGCAACCAGATAGTGATAATGGACCAGGTGATAGGAAGACATAATTTCAAAACCGCTGATCATATACCCACCCAGGCTCAGACAAAAAGCCAGGAAAATCCAGCTGCTGAATATATTGGGCTTATGATACACGGCGATGAAACCGAGAATACACAGGATCAGCCCGCACATAAAATTCGTAATGAAAAAGGTCAGCAGAAAGTCTTTGATTCCATAGACAGCCACCGGCACGGTGATTTCCCGGGTAATCCCCTTGGATTCAACCACATAAAGGACCGGCGTACCCGGTTTCATCTGGCGCACGGCATCCACTACATCCCGGCCTTTGGAGACGGGTTGACCGTCGATGGATATGATGCGATCAAGAAATTTGAGGCCGGCTTTGCGGCCGGGCCAGTCTTCGGTACTATAAGATCCCACATATGGTGGGTCATAGATTAAAAAACCGGCGAAGGGTTTGTTCAGCCAGGATAGAGGGGTTACAAAGGAAAGGATGCACACAGCGCTCGTAATGATACCCAGTGCCATCAACACAAGAAGTTGCGATCTTGGTAACCCCTTCATCTCATTTCTCCATCTCAGTTATGAACAACTACCTGTCTTTCCAAAACCCGTCATCTGATTTTGGCCAATTAGGCTCATTTAGCTCCCACAACCTCGACATTTGCAACCGTGTAATCCGGTGGTCCTACCACATCTAAGTCTAATCTGGTATCGTAAAAATCCTCATCCACTTTTTTCAGGAATATCTGACTGAATTTACCGCCCTTAAGACCGGGACCCACTTCGTTGTCGAGAAACCTTGTCAGGGCCGCCTGCTGCTCGCCTAGGTCAACATCTAAAAACAAACAGTATGAACCTGATCTTGGTGCGGGGGGACCCGCGTCTGTGCTCATAAAAGTCCAACTATTCGACCTGTTTTTATACAGGGTCAGGTGAAAGGTCATCGTCACCCCGGTTTCGCCATATTCACAATTAGCCACTGGTGTATAAATTATTACCAACGTGCCAAAAAATATTTCCCCATTTGCGCCCGGTGATAGTGGCCAAATGTCCAACCCTTCGCCGGCCTCCGCTTCCGGTTGTCCAGCTATAAGAATAACGACCGTCATCGCCAGGATAGCAATGGCAGTTTTTGATTTTTTCATCATTATTTCCTCCTAATTTCGATAGGTTTTGTAAAAGTAATTTCTTTCTTTGCAGCAAACGCCCTTGTCGAATATCAATATTTAAGAGCCTGTCCGACAACCTAAGGGTTGTTTTTTAGGCAACAATTTTTGTGAAACGGGCTAAAATCTTCTTAAATTACTTCTTAATTATATAATAACCATTTGATATTACATTATAA
>Ga0056115_1000783_pt1 | contig 14252 bp, 11 predicted proteins | sample WorMetOlspDAHAB1_FD_77007 | JGI IMG/M metagenome (GOLD analysis project Ga0056115, IMG submission 77007) | Marine gutless worms symbiont microbial communities from Max Planck institute for Marine Microbiology, Germany - Olavius sp. DAHAB.1 ...
ATAACGGATAGTCGCTGAAAGAGGAAGGCGCTCTCGCGGTGGTCATCCGTGCATTATTATTATCATTTTTTCGTCCACTAGCACAAAGCCACAGGCTTTAAACATTGTATTAAGCAATGTATAATTGAAACGGCGTCTAATCCTTTGTTGAGGAAGGCGACCGCATTTCTCCATTGGAGGGCTATTGACAACTGCTGAAACAGAAAGGTGGATTCTTTGGGTTATGGGCCCATCTGTCGATTTCCTGGACAAGCTGAACAGCCCAGTGTTTCCAGGTACCTCCTGTTTCTATGGTAACTGGGTAGAAGATGTGCGTGCTGGCCAGTTCATCGTAGTTGGCGATTTTGTTGGCCGCTGTCTGGTTCGCCGCTGCACCTGCCTTTGTGGCATGCAGTGTCGCCAATGTGTGATGCTGGGACAGTGACATCCCAGGCCATTGGCTTGCCTCTGGACCAATATTATTATTATTTTGTTGTGGTCGTTGTTGTTATCATAATTGATAAAACTTTCGTCAGTGATAAGAAGGTGTATTTAATAGTAATAGCAACATCGCTTTGACAACATCAATAGAGGCATCACAACACTTAACACCGACAACAACTGCGGAGAGGCATTCAACGTGACCGACGTACATTTCACGTACAAAAATAAACCAAACATTACACAACAGTGATCACCATAGCATAAGTACATTAATGTAAAAAAACAATAATTTACCGGTGTATATTTTCGATAAACTAAATTAATTAAATAATTAAATAATAGACGCCAACTAATTTCATTACTGAACTGTACAGTCCTGAAACTAGGAAACTGAAGATGCCCAGACAGGGTTAGCCCGAGCTCTAACCCTAACCGTGACCCCTGACTTACATTAATTAGGCCTAAGTTTTATAGGGGTATAATTTGGTTCCGGGTATATAAAATTACCCAGGCCATAATCTACTTTTTGGTATATTTTGGCCTCAGCCATTTTATACCCCCCGAAAAAATTGTATGTAGGCCTATATTGTAGGAGTATATTGTATGATAGCCTGGTCAGGGGTTTACTGTGGCCTGTTATATCGCATTGGCAATGAAGGAAAAATACGAGGAAGAAATAAAAAGTATTAATTAACAATAATAAATAAATAAATTATTAACAAAGTTAATGGAGAAGCACCATGCATAATAATAATGAATTGACGATGAGATCAGCCCAATGGGCGACGTCGACAAAACGACTCGTATTGCACTATAACAGCCGCAAAATGTGGCAAGTGACAGTAAACATTCGACGAAATCTAGAGCGTTCGTTTTGTGACTCAAAATACACAGCGCCTAGCTTTCAAATTTTCTTCGGTTTAATAATAATAATAAATAATAATAATAAACGAAAATTTATAAGGCGCAGTAACATAACTATAGAGTCACTACAAGGGCGCCGTACAATGTTCGCCGCTCGTACTCTGGAAACAGTTAGTCAGTGAAGTAGGAACGTGAAAAAGATGTGTATTGAGCATGTTTTTGAAAGTTGATAATGTAGGTGCCGAACGAATATGCAGTGGGAGACTGTTCCAGGCGACCGGACCAGCCACACAAAATGCCCGGTTGCCGAGTTGTAGCCTTGTCCTGCAGGGTACGACCAAATCACCACGAGCAGCAGAATGGAGAGCAGCAGGGTTACAAGGACGAAATCTCAGTCATTGCCAGTCACTGTCAATTGGAGGATTTGTATAGCGCATCATCAAATCCTCTCTAATGCTCGCACTGCGCTAGTACCGTCTTTAACAAAACGCCTGCAAACACCTTCAGTGACGTTCGGATTCCGGCAGGATCCGGTAGGCTGTTCCCTGCAGTCGGACCGGACATGGCGAAAGCCCAGCGTGGCGGCCGAACATGCCGAGTCGGTGCTTCCGTGTGCATTTGACTCGTCCCGAAGCTGAGGCCGCGTCCCGGGCCCAGGCAAGTTTTGGTGAGACTGGCGTATTTACACGTCTCAAAAGAGCGGCGTTGTTGCCGGACATTTCAGACTACTGAACACGCTAAAGGAGGTAATCTGTATAGCGCCGCTAGCGTAGCCGCTGTATCTACGTATTAAACGCATTGTAGTAAGTTATCGTAACTTGTCATTGCACAGTAGAGGATGACACGGTAAAATATTTTGTCCCCATTCCCACTACCATTGTCCCCATCCGCATCCCCGCCTGTTTGTCCGTATTCGATTATAATGTTTGCCCTCATCCCCATCCCCAATGACTTCTTTTGATTTTGCATATTATTTTTCTTTACTTAGCATTTTGTATGCTGTTTTCTTTGTTCTGAGACAACAGTACTGAATTAAAAATATCTGTTAACAGAGTGACCATAGTTTTTCGGCTACATACATGTTGCAGTTCACAGATTACTAATTTTTCCGTTGGATGTCATTACCGCAAAACGTCATTAGCGTTACCACGGTATTATCGCATCGTATTTACCGTTCCCACGGTATTACCGTTAACTTTTCCCCGTCCCCGCGGTCATTACCGTGGTTACCGCGGTATTACCGCTTTCCCCATTACCGTCTCATCCTCTACTGCACATTGTACTCGTTGCGGAGTCTATTCGCAATGCGCGCGCAATATGCTGCCTTTACTGACGCCGGTTTTCATTGCGCAGTTATTTCGCACTGCATTTTCACGAACGAACGACGACACCGATAAATGGCCGCCGAATAACTTCGTCAGAATGTTGTTGCTGTAGCTTCGCGATTTTTCTGTACGCCCACACAAGCACAGAAATTCACACGTTCATTCAGTACACTGTGACAAAAAAATATCGATGGATGCGCTGAAATTTGTTACACGTTTGTTACGCCAAAAAGTGGCACAATATGCATACATCCAAACGATAAAAAGCACTTCAACACAGTAAAAATTTAAAAGCACACAAATATAATATTACGTACAAGCCCTTTCAAAAGTTGACCATACGGTGTATTTAAAAGATTGTGTTTAGAAAACATTTTCTGGAAGTCATTATTTAATAATGTACATATTATATCTGAACAACATTACTACTGGTGATCAAAGTTTATATGAAAATATAATTTTATGGTATGTTGATAAGTATGTTCAATTAATAAACCGGACATCAAGTCCCGTCAGTACTATGTCATCATCAATTGTTACGGTCAAATCAATGAGACTACGCAAAGAGACTGAGTCCAGGATGCTACCACTGAATGACACGACTGAAACTAGGAAGAGCAATTTAAAAAAAAATCCAAATACAGCTTGTCAGAAAATTAATTACGTCAAGCGATTATTAGCGTGCGTCAGCCGCACTAGCTGTATTGATAGATTGCAAATTTGTACGTATTAATTTCTGCTGGTGTACCAGTTTTTCGCGAATAAAAATTGTGTGTAGCAGAGTAGCTTGCCGCTCAGTGCTAGTACACCGGGCACGGCGGAGGTTTATCGAAAATGATGGCACGATGTAGAACTCAACTTTATATTGACAACAAAATAACATCGACGATGATGATGGTGATGATTATGGCGATAGACTTACCAGTGATGGATCATCAATTAATTAGAAACTGATTAGCCATATAATTACATAGATTTAAATATATTTCGAATTCCAATTGCTTGCCGAGCCTCAACCATCTAATTTTAATTGTAATTCTAATCACGATCTAGCTGTGATTCGTTAGTAGTTATCAACTGCAGCTCAATTAGTGAGAAAAATCTAATTCGAGAAAGAGAGAGAGAGAAAAAAATTGGTTTAATTTCATGTGGCAGCCAAAGGCTGGATCAGCGTACAGAAAAAAATTCATGCATACAAAACCAAAAATTAAAAACAAAATCTAAGCCTACAGATAATGAATAAAAGAATATGGAATGAGGTAATTTTGAAATGTAGCAGTTGTTCTAGAATTTAAAGTTTCAAAGTTTCTTGGACGTCGCAGTCTGCCCGCGACAGAGGGATCGCGTTTGTCCGGAAGCAGATAGTGAAGGCATGACGTCTCCGGCAGGACACTGCGCTGGAAAAATCGTTTGGTCAGCTGGTCTCGTCGTGACTCCAGCGTTTCGAGTTCGGCTCTGATGAGCGACATCGTGTAGTCGTTGTCCTGGAAAATGACCCGCATCGCTCTGCGCTGAAGCGACTCCAGTGCCTTCGTCTGTGCGGCGGTGAGACTGGAGTGCCACACAGGGCAGGCGTACTCAAGTACTGACCGAATTCAACTGCTAGTTGTGGTTGTGATTACTTTAAAATCTAATCCTAATTACTGTAATTTTAATCAGAACTTTCGATTGTCCATTACCGGATGAGGAACCAACGCTTTCCGTTTCAGACTTTCTCGACGTAGTTGCCCGGGAACGTGCCGAACTCGTTGCTGCGCCGGTTCAGTCCGACGAACCACCCGTCCTCGCACTTTTCCATCACTTCGACGACGTCGCCTTCTCGCAAACACATCTCGTCGTCGTTGCGTGGACTGTAGTCGTACGCCGCGCGATAACTACAACCAAGTCGACTACTACCAATCCAGTACTGATCGCCAAAGTGAAATCATCACCATTATTATTATTATAATCATCATCATCATTATCATCATTTTATAGGCTCACAAAAATTCCACAGCACTAATTAGTTGACAAGCAGGTACAATAGTGCGGCATACAAGGCCGGGGAACTCTTACAGCGCTGGCATTGTGAAAATCGCCAGCAGCAGAATATATATCAAGAAATAATAAGATAGTGTTAGGGTTAGGGTTATGGTCAGGGTTAGATTCAGTGTTCGAGTAGTGTAGTCTTTTCAGGAAACGCCATTTATGTTTATGCTCGCTCATGACCACGACGACAATTCATCGTTATTTCTAGATCTCCTTGTATTGCTGGCCATTTGCACATTCCTACAGCAGCTCATGAATAACACATAAAACATAACATAACTTCCTCTTTTAATTCGCCTTGTCGACCTCAAGCCACCGCATATAAACATGTATATGGTGATGATTATGAAAAATGCCGATAAAAATTCAGGACGAATTAATAGATGTCTTTGTATAGCAACCTGATTTTAAATGTCTGTAGTTAGGATCGGCAGTTTTGTTGATTAAGCGCACAGGTACACTCATCATCATCATCATCATCATCATCATCATCATCATCATCATCATCATCATCATCATCATCATCATCAATAACATTTTTAACGTGGCCTAAATAATGTTAATTATTGCAAGGACCACAGGTGTCCAGAGAGTAGTGATGAATGGTAATAGTAACACATGAGTCGTATGATAGTGTCTTGGTAGGAACAGAAAAAGAGAAAGGTCTTGAGTCGTTGTCTGAAAACAGCGAGTGACACTGTATATAATGAAGGAAAAAAGACAAATGAAAATATTACTTGTACACCCCTGTTGTCAAATAAGCTGTATAATTTTGTACTAGCGAGAGGGTGGTGACGCTCCAAAGCTGGGAAGGTAACCGCACTCACCATGCGTTACAGTCTTTGCGGTACGTCCACGTACGGGGCTCAGAGGCCAAAACAGGGAGATATGCACCCACGCCAACGGTACTGTTTGTTACCCATTCAAGTATATCAAATACTGTCAACAGTATAAATCGAAGCCACACTGATGTAAAAGTGCGAAGGTCGAAGCCTATCAAATGTGCATCACTGAAATCAAAAAACTATTAGTTTATATTGCCAGCAATGTCAACAAAATTCCTGCCGCCTGTTTCCGTCAGTGTAGTTTTGTACTCATAACCTAGTTGTTGGTTGGCCCAAATCCTGCCTAGCCTACTGTTGAATGTGTTAACGTTACCAGCATGAATAAGTAAACATATGTAGATTGATGACTAACAGCGGATAGTCTGAGGCGCTGCGGACGCTGTCGTCATGGCGACCTGCGTCAACGCCAAACACCCGCAGTTTGGTGACGTCACGTCCCGATGACGTCACGGCATCGCGCGACTTCCGGTCGGGCTGCTGCAGCCGATCGGTCAGCTCCTCGAGGATGTTGCGACCTTGACCCTGAGCAGGGTGACCTTGTTGCGACGGGGTCACCTTGGGACGACCGGGGTCGCTGAGCTGGCGGCCGCCGTAGGTGGACTGTATTGCAGCGGTCAAGTCGGGTGTGATGTCGGGCACGTCGACGTCATCGAACTGGATCGGCGACGGCCTGTTCGGGCCGCTCACTGTACTCACTGGCGAAACCTCACCCGAAGAACCTATACACGGACACCGCAGACTGCCATGGGTCCAAATTTCTCGACTCGACCCGACCCAACGCAAACAGTAAATGAACCAACTTAGCCTTACCCACCGGAAGTTTTTTCCTGAGAATCCGACCCGACCCATTGTTACACGGACTTTCAATTCACTGAAGTCTGTGACAATCAGAAAAACTGGCCGCATTAGAATCAAGGATATGGACACAAACAAGTAATATGATACTAAATTACTTAAGAAGTCACTATTAGGTACTCTACTCGTGAATGCTCTGTTAACTGCATCACCGTCACTGCGAATGGCATATGTCAGCAATTGAACTGCAAATAGTCTGTCAATTTCACGCATACCTTAGCTGTTTCGAAAGGTCTTCAGGATGTTTCTCAAACAAAAGTGAATTTTAGCCAGTGACTAAGCAACATGTTATTCTCTTGTTCCGTCTTGGAAATTTTAGTCCTTGTTATGGTGTTACCACATTTTTGCCGTTTCTTCGCTGTTTTCTACCAGAACTCATCTACACACACAGCGTTATTCGCCAAGTAACGTTTTCAGCATTTTGGTAAGTACTACGTGTACATATAACAAATGCTATAATAACAAATGCTAGACACCTGGTAGCGGACTAGGCGCCAGGGAGGACGTCGGGGTGCACAAGAGAGACTGCGGTTCAATCAGAATGTCGACGTAGTTGATTGGAAATATTCCCGAAGGTCCTCCATCGACACTGCGACCTTCGTACCAGTTGCCGTCCACTTGTCGTATTACGCTCAGCATCTCACCCTACACGACGACAGTGTGACTGTCAAATTACACAAAAATAAGTAAACGGATAAATGAGAGAATAAATGAGAGACTGACTGGCTGAATAAAAGAATGAAATGAACAAACACATAAACAGACAAATATTTTACGCCGAACTGCACGCAGACCAGTTTTCGATATCCGACAAAGCGAGTCAATGAACTACGCTGCGTTTGTAGCATTCGCCTCAAGAACAACGTGGATTTATTCACCGCTAAACGGTATAAGTATATATATAAATACAAGAAACAATACAATGGCAATACGAGAAACAAAAAAACAACACGACATATACATAACTTAACTAAGCAAATGCATTATAACCAATAATCACATGACAGCCGTGTAATATAAACAGGACGTTATGTAGCTGAACACAGGGTTATCATTTCAGACGAAACAGTCGATACAAATAGTTTACACAGCAACAAACAAAAACGAAAGAAGCTTCTGGAGATCTTTGGGGACAAAAAGTATCGATATTACGAACGACGGTTAAAATTTGTTTTGTATAAGCGCATCCGGTAAGAGTTAAGGTCAGGGTCCACACTCTATGTCCATACTCTATGGTACAGCCCCCAGAGAGTTAGACGGGACATGCATTTGTGTTCGTTTAGTGAGTGCATTTGATAGGCTTCGGTACCGTGTAATGATACATGTAGGAAGGTGCTATATAGCCATAGAAATGTGGAGCTGATGACCCTTACTGGGCAAAAACGCTACCATGGAGTGTGGACATGTGTACGCAGATCCGGCTAGAGCTTCGCCAGTCTCACTGTACCAGTGGTAAAACGTTTATTACTGAAGCACTGACCTTTCGAAAAGACAACTCTACGTCGGTCTGACCAGAGAAGTTGTATTTGGCCTTCGCCTGACCCTGCCGCGATGAAGCCACCGCGTGCGCATCTTCCACTGACCTCATCACCTTATGTGCACACAAACCGGTGACGTCAGCACAATGTGCTTAACCGCCGCCTCGTCATTTTAACGAAACGACATCATATCGTACGTCCGCTGTGGGCTTGATAACATAAACACGATATGGGGATATCTCGCTGTGCGCACAAACGTTATACCTGTTTTTATTTCGGCAACAACCTGTTGATCAAACTAGCCAACATTTTGCAGAAGCCTTGCTTAGACAATTTGCCAAAAACTTTCATAGAGGACGCTGACCGCGCCTATTTAATGTGATTTCTGCACTTAATGCGGCGTAGCTCAGTGGTGAGGATGTCGATCTTTGGCCGGCTGACTCTCTCTGCCCTGCGCCAGATCTATAGTTTTCAGGTGACCACATTGTGGGTGAACTGTCTGCTATGGGTCAGCCAACTAGGCCAATTCAGCCTTCCATCCACCCGGGTCGTCAACGAGTAGTAATCCATGTATTTACATGGATTACGGAGGTGTAGACCATTAAATGACAGTTTAGGGCTACGTACGGCTGTATGGCTACAGGCCAAAGTCAGTGACCGCGGTCCTGGGCAGCAGCTGTACGCCGGCTCTGTCTGTGACGATAGCGCCGCTGAGGTGCATATGCGGCGATTGTGGCGCCATAAATCATCTTCCCTTTACATTTATCGTTTTAATGAATGTCAACATTAGGGTCGGTAGCGTGGCTCAGTGGTTAGGACGTCGGTCTTTGGCTGGCGGACTTTCCCTGATCCATTTTTGACGTGTGGCCAATTCGTGAGTAAAGTGTCTGCTGTGGTCAACCAATCAGGCCAACTCAGTCTTCCATCCCTCCGGGGTCGGTAATTATATGGATTAAGGGGGTGGAGACCATTAAGCGGCAGACCAGGGCTGCGTATAGCTGTTTGGTCGTAGATCAAAGTCTGTGGGTGCAGGATTAGCGTACTGACTATAGGCTGTACAACCCCTCTGTCTGTGACACAAGAGCGCCGCTGCAACTGCGGTATGCCACTTGTGGCGCTGAATAAGTGATATACATGTATGCCTTTGCCTAGCCTCTCTGTCCTAAAAAGCGAAATTTTGTAAAGCGCCTAATATTTAGTTAACCTCAATTAATGTAATTTTTCTTCAGTTTTGCTTCTACCTCTTACGGCGAATGAAGATGACTAAAGACGACCGACCTCGATGTAGTTGGCCGGTACGATACCGACACGACCGTGCAGCCTCGCCTCAAACCAGTTTTTGTCCAACTGTCGTATCAGATGCAGAACATCGCCGCGCTTGAACGAAAGCTCTCTGAAATATCAACATATCATCATCATTATCATCATCATCATCATCATCAGTTCATGAGGTGTGCAACGGTCCGTCGCCAACACTCTCTGCCCACCGTTGGTCCGTTAATAGGATCATCTACTGTGACGCCGTCTTCGGCGGTTCGTGATCTTGGCGTCTATATTGACTCTGGACTGACGATGCAGAGCCACGTTCGACAGACCGTTTCGCGGTGCTTCGCTGTTTTACGTCAGCTGCGTACCGTACGTCGCCAAGTACCAAGTTCAGTGTTCCAGTCGCTTATTGTTGCACTCGTTCATTCCCGATTGGACTACTGCAACAGTGTCCTGTTTGGACTTCCTGCTAACCTCATCCAGCGTCTCCAATCTGTCCAGAACGCAGCGGCTCGGCTAATTTTCAGAATTCGACGGTCAGAACAAATTACTCCAGCGCTCATCAGCCTCCACTGGCTGCGCGTCCCAGAACGTATCTCCTTCAAACTGGCAGTTATAACGTATCGATCCATCCACGGCACCTCTCCGTCCTACCTATAGTCATGTTTCACCCGCGTTTCCGACATGACACCCAGACGACGGCTGCGGTCTACTACCTCACATCGTCTGGACATTCCGCCGGTTCGTCTCTCTACAGTCGGCAGCCGGGCGTTTCCGGTTTCGGGTGCCACCGTCTGGAACGACCTGCCTCTCCACGTCGCATCTGCGCCGTCACTCGCGGTTTTCAGACAACGACTCGAGACTTTTCTGTTTTCCCGTTCCTACAAAGGCACTATCATATGACTCGTGTGTTACTATCACCATTCGTCACTACTGTCTGGACACCTGTGGTCCTTGCAATAATTAACATTATTTAGGCCACGTTAATAATGTTATGATGATGATGATGATGATCAGTAAAAAATTGTTTGGCGCCTATCACAATAGCAATGTAAACGTTACGTAAAATACGGTACACCTAAAACAGTTGAAACTGAAATTAAAATAAAAACAGACAGAAAAAAAACTGCAGATGCTGCCTTTTAATGCGTATACCAGCAGAAATGCCTTAGCGACTGGGGTACCCTGTCCCCAAAGACCAAAAACAGGCCCCATGATTTTGCTCACACCCCTCCAAATTCTGAAATCTTGCGTACGCCCACGATATCCTATGACATCATCCTGTTATAATCAACACATAAACACATGCCGTCTCACTATAAAATTGTATTTACATCTGTCCGACCGGAACGCGACTTCACTGGTCAAGTGGCTGTATGGATCGGTGAGAAGGGACAGCCAGTGTTGTGGGACGGGAGGCGCAGTGTCGACGGCGCACTGAAATTAACTGGATAAAGACTGCTCACCGCACATGCGCATACGCGTACACTCGGCTTTATGCCGATAAATGATTAACAAACGCGCGTACCCACCGTTGTGTGATTACGGGTTGAGCATGGTAAATGAGTATTAATCCATGTAATTGCATGAATTGCGGCGGTGCAAACCATTAAACGACATACTTAGGCTACGTGTGGCTGCATGTGCGGTATCGGGCTCCGGCCTACGCTGTACGCTGGCCTAACTGTGACGCACATCGCCGCTGAAGCTGCAGTCTGCGGCTCGTGGCGCTATATAAGTGCCTTTGCCTTCACTGGGCCTATTGAGGGCCTCAGCTCGTGGTGGCTGAGTGATGGGTCATTCCCGAACATCCAACAACAACGACCTGGCGTTGCTGCGATCCGCGTGGAACGAGTAGAGCGCCTGTGCTTTGCCGTAGATCGTTGTTCGACGAACGTTGTCTGGACGCAGAAGAGAGTCAGCCGCTCGATCCGAGACTTGACTACTGCAACTGCTGCTCCTGGTGCTCAGGTTGCTCGGGAAGGTGCCAGTCGCCGCAGCAGGCATTGGGAGCTTTTCGGCCACGCTAACGCAAACATGAACAAACTGGAATAAATCGATCAGTAGATAAATTTGTAAGCCAATAAACAAATAAATAAATAAATATACGAATAGATAAACAAATACACAAACAAATCATGAAGATTAATTTAAATAAACCAATCAACAAACATTCAAACAGACACACAAACAATTAATTAATTAATTAATTAACATGCAAAAACGTTACACAAATCTATGCACCTTAATCGTTTTGTTACTTACTTTATATCACGTATATATAGACGACATTGTTTTTCGTGATAATAAGTAGTTTTACACTATAGATCAGTGGTTGAACAGTACTTGGTTCCAACGACGTCAGAAAAAGATGACGTCAGCGCAAGTACCTGTCAGTGACGTCATACGACAATTGGTCTGTCGCACTGTTGATTAGTCGAAGCCAGTCGTCGCGTGACCATAATGAATAATCGTGTGACTTTGCCCTAAACAAATCCACGCATGCTGGTCATGATCTTCTGATAGCGAACAATTACATCGCATCTAACGAGTGCTATGATGTCAAACTTAATCATCGTCGTCATCATCAATCATTAATTTCAGGCGAAAACAACCACAAATATAGAGATACGCCATTACTGACGTATACACTCAAAACATAAATTAGGTCAAGGGCCGGTTGCACGAACGTCACTTAAATTTACGTGACACTTGATATCATTTCGCCTCATGCATTACGTCATCTTGAATGTCATCTTGCGTGCGTTTTGCGAACTAAACGGTGGTACAATAACGTTTATACTATTTGTAAGACGCATGCAAAATCATAGTTAAAGATGACGTAATGTGTGACGCAAAACGATCTTGAGCGTCACTTGAAATTTAAGTGACGTTCATGCAGCCGGCCCTATGTGGCAAAACGGTGAATAAGCCTATCATAGCTAACTAGGACTCACGGTTCTGTGCAACGGCGACATTTGGCAATTTAATCGCAATTCATTAGAAGTGCGTTATTTGCGTATTTCTCTACTTTTCAATCGAAACGATTTCACTGCATCACAAGACGACGTTTACACCACTTGACCTATTTTTAAAAGGCCGCCAATCGCGGCTGATAAGTGCGCCATCTTTTATCACACGAGAAACTGATAATGTGTCGCCCGTCGCCCCGACAGAGACAACGAATTAATCTTCCGTCACGAAGGCGCCTTCGGTCATCTACTTCAGGCGACCTTTTCGTGCTTTGTCAAGACTTGTGTCAGTCGGAGATCGGTCGTTCGCTGGTGCGGCCCCAAGGCTCTGGAACACTCCATCTGACATCTGTATCATCTCTTTCTGTTTTTCGCCATAAACTGAAGACACTTCGATTTCAGAAGTCTTATCCTCACATTATTTTGTAGTCTATTTTGTTGCTAGTTTTTCAGTGTTGCGCCACGGTAGTGTTGAAGTTTTCTACTTGGGCCACTTAAATAACCATTTATGTAATATAAGTTATCTAGTAAAATATTATGTGCATGTAAATGATGTTGGTGACGAACGTGTCCGGTAGACGGCGCTGCGACTGTTGATGCTGTTCTCTCGGTTGATGTGGCAGCGTCTTGCTGAAACCATTCTGAAAACAGCAACAAAACGAACAATAGCGGAGTAAAGCTCAGATTCCATCTGGGCCGTAACGACATGTCGCGTCGTGTCGTGACGTTACCTCGTGTCAAGCTCATATCCCAACATGCCCGGTGCCGATTATTGCCAATTTTCTCAGTAAACTCCGACCTTATTTAGTATACTTTCACTCTGAACAACGTCTAAAACGTTTCTCGGCGTTAAGAGAAGCGTCATGATTTTAACATAATGCACAAACCAAAATACAAAACGAATCGCTTATAACAAAACGTTTGCACTGCTGTTTGCTGCTAATGACCCTGATGGCGTCATCAGTGAGCACCGCACATGCGCCAAGTGTCAGATCCATCTAAGAGACGGACGGACGGGTTAGGGTTAGGGCAAGGGTTAGGGTTAGGATTAGGTTAGGGTTAGGCTTAGTTCGTTAGTTAGTTAGTCCCTTCGTTCGTTGGTTCGTTGTTGTATGTGTGTGATTGAATTACCAAGCCAGTAGGAGTTAATGGTTTAACTGCTTTCTGCTTACTTGTTCACTTCTCCAACAAATAGACTTTCGTGGCGGCCTTTACATCGATGTCTAAGTTTAACGGCGATTATCATGGCAATAATTTTAATGATTTTGCTGATAATAAACTGACAACATTTATTGGTTGATCCCGGATTTTATCTCCGCTAGTTTCTATGAAGCATCGCGGTTCGTTCCCCCATAGGATGAACGCCCCTTGACAGACACTTCGGACCAAGAGACAAACGAACGAACGGACGAACAAAGACGCTATTTGTCCGTCCATTCGTTTGTCTCTCGGATGGAGTTTGACACTAAAGCAACAGCGGCACGACCAGCCAGCCGTGCAGTGCCTTTGCGTTTCAACGCCTGTTTTTGGCTGTGCCTAAAATCCGGCCCGGCCGGTCCAGAGCCTAGACCCGGACATCTGTTAGCCATAACTAACCCTAACCCTAAGTCCCTAACGGCGACGGATCCAGACATTTTGAAAGCGGGGGGAGAAGCAGTGGAGACGGAAGGGCAAACGCAGGGTTCTTGAGGGACGGAAGTCTCATGGGGTCCGTGGGCGGAGCTCTGGTAAAGGGGACGAAGTCCCCAAGAAACTAAAAGGTTTTCAAAAAATATGCGCAAAATTTGGTCAAATATGATGAAGAATTTTAAGAGTTTGACAGTTTGCACAATATGTGGTGCACACTGCATGATGTGCATCATGGAGGTTTAGCCTAAGGTTGCATGAGAAAATTTTTGCAATTTAGGCGTGAAATAACGCACAGTTTACTCATTTTATACTAGAAAAGGCGACTTACTGAAAAAAATAGAGGCCAATAAGGGCCACCGTCCCCACCGCTCCCTTTGAATCCGCCACTGGTCCCTAACCATAGCAGGAGGATCGGGTCATACATAGGATGACGCTGACGTCACTTTAATGATTTTATCTATGTTTACCGTTGCTAAGGCCATGCTGTAGGTACTCACGGTTTTGCAAGAGTTGAACGTAATACGCAGCGCCTTGTTATTATTATGCTTGGAACTGCATCAGTAAAGC
>Ga0056115_1000784_pt1 | contig 14232 bp, 11 predicted proteins | sample WorMetOlspDAHAB1_FD_77007 | JGI IMG/M metagenome (GOLD analysis project Ga0056115, IMG submission 77007) | Marine gutless worms symbiont microbial communities from Max Planck institute for Marine Microbiology, Germany - Olavius sp. DAHAB.1 ...
AAAGCATACCCCGCACAATATACATATAGTGTATCATTCATATCGCATCTGCATTCCAGAAAACATTAAACTCGCGTGAAATAGATAAAAATTACTAACAGCTTCATCATCATCATAATTCTGAAAATTAGTCGAGCCGCAGCGATGAGGTTAGCTTGGCATAAATGAGACCAGTGAAATAACAATATCAGGGTCGTAGCCACGGTGAAGCATAACGGGGCAGGTGTCTCTCTGTTCCCAAAGAGGGTGCCATTCGATAAATTTTTCCCCATACCCTCAAACTGGATTTGGGGGAAGGGAAGAGAAAGGAAGGAGCAACGAAAAGGAGTGGGAGAAAGATGGGATGGAAAGGGATTGGTGAGGATGTGAGGAGAAAGGATAGGGGAGGGAAAGAAAAGGGGGAAGAGGCTGGGAGGGCATTTTTACACTGCCTCCGCTTTCTACCGATCCTGTTCACAGTCAGTGGCGGATTCAAGGGGGGACCGTGGGGGCGGCCACCCCCTATTGGCTCAAAATTTTTTTCCAAAAAAGCCGTGTTTTTCCGTGTAAAAGGCATATAGATCGTTGTGTGTATTTGCGATAAATGAGGACGGGCTGATAAATTGTCTTCCACCCCCTTTTCAAAATTTTTGGATCCGCCACTGTTCACAGTCTTGCAATATGCATCATTAGTAACAACGTATGCACAATAAAACGCATTGGCAGTGATTGTATTCACAGGAGCCGGTGTAAAACGCAAAAACACACATCAACATTCAAGGGAAGATTAGAACGACTAACACGTGCAACATCAATCATTTCAAAGAATGAATCAATGCAATCAATCGCCTCCTACAAGGCATGACGGAGGCACCTTTAAGGTGGAAAATGGGGGAAAAAGTAATAAAACGTGAAGTCAAATATAAAAATAGAAACCAAAAAATATTTAAAAATATAAAAACTGCAAAAATCACAGAAACATAACTGTGTCAAAGTGAGAGCCAAAATGCGTGATAAAAATGTTTTTTTGTAGCCTTTGAAGTGACATCATAAACACACACTGACTGTTCAGTTTTTGTATCCATCTTTTGTCCAACTAAATTTGACAGACACTTCAAGACTTCGAGAATACCGACACAGAGATAGCACAGTAAAAGTTACTTATAGAGATTACACTTATACTAATACGAATTTCGTGTGATAGAATTTCATAAAACATCCGCTAAAGTACGCTAGGAAAAGGCTGGCTAGGACGAAACGTTGGCAAAGCAGAATGTGATGGCTCTGCTGATATAATATACAATGTATACAACAAGTACGTAACACCGCTGGCTTGCAAAATGTTTCACATAAACGTACAAAGTGAGGAAAAGAATATAACAAGTGTATGGTGTACGGTGTTAACAAACAGAAGCTTAACACGTCTTAAATTTTATCAACAATCGGAAATACAAAACAGCCTCGTATCTGCAAAGTCTTGCACTGTAAATGGTGCATGTCACAGCCGCCTATTAGCAATTAAGTTTCACACTAACATGACACACAAAACTGACGAAGGAATTTCAACTGCATAAAATCGACACATAGTTATCGGTCAATGAAACACAAAGGTGCCTAGTCAGCGCCAGAATCAGGTATTTGGGGACTCAAAAAATTTATTTGGGCCCCATTTCCTACTTTACCCCCATCACACTCCCTGCTACATCTGCAGTATTCCCACCTTACTGTCCCAGACGTTGTTTAAATCAAATTAGGAAATTTGGGGTCCACTAAAAATCGTGGCTCTACGCTGCAGCCTCCCTAGCCTGGTGCTTAATCGAGCACTGTCTGTATAGCACACTGAATAGCAATCATAACTCAATGCAAGTCGTGCATTGCATGAAACTGAAGCCACTAAAAAACACACACGGCGACAACAAACCTAGCCTTGCCAACACTTCAAAGTCACGTTTCGGTGAAAAAAATGCTAAAAACACGGAAACAGTCGTTAAAAAAGTAAACAAAATTTCGACACTGCTACACAACAACAGACTCATCCACATGAAACATCTCCGCACCCTCCCACAGAAACAGTTTCATGCAACACAAGAAAGTTTTATGCAACATCCCGGAGACGAATTTGCCTCTCGCCCTCGTAGAGCAATATTCTGAATGCACGGTCCAGAAGGACGACGCCCACGTGACGCTGCTGAGTGCCAGACCACGAGCTCGCTGGACCGTAGTACTGGCCTCGACACTGGTTTGTCAGCCGTCCGAGACCTGACCAGTTACACGCAACGCTAAGTGCCCAGAAACGGAGTTGCACCCGAAAAGTGTAGCACAAATTTTACAAATTTACCCAAAATGTATGCGACGAATAAAAACATAAGAAAAACTGTACTGCCACTTCACGTCACTTCGGCACCATCTTGACAGATTTTTCGAAGAAGCGGCTGAAGCCAATCCTGTTCAGATGCAGTTTCCTGTCACGATTTCCTCTTGCCTAAAGTTGCAACTTTGTTCTTGGCCTAGCAGCCTTTGGGCTTAAGCGCCCTATTCGTTAACTAACTAACTAACTAACTACAGTAACTAACTATAACGGATGCAATTTGACTGTAATCTACCCAGCAAATATATACGTAAAGTAAACGTATTAAGAAATACTTTAATAAAAATAAGATGGCTTAAAGGAAATTCTGATTGAGCAGCATTAAATATCATAGTGCAATTTGTGTTGATATGCTGACAGAGACGCTGAAAATCGCCAGCGACTTGATATGATAGAGAAATAATGAGTTAGTGTCAAATTTGGTTATCAAATAGTGTAGTCTTTGCAGGGAACACCATAGACATCGTGCTCACGCACGACCATGCCAACAATTCGGCATTGTTTCCAGATTACTTTTTGCTGGCGATTTTCGTCTCCAATGTTGATGTAGGCCTGCCGTGTGATTGTGTTTCATTTGTGTTGTTTTCTGCGTGCTGCTGCATGTATACTACCAGTGCACTGTTACAATTCACAGCTTGTAACTCATCGAAATATAACTCGTAATGTTCACCGACCCAGAGCGTCGATGATGCATGCTTCTCGGGTGAACGCCTCCGACGCGATGACATTCTGGAACACGTGAAGAGACACCACTCCAAGACCGGCTCGCCAGATGTCGATGATCTGCGCCACCTTTGCTGTCTCCTGACATGCATTCAGCCATCGCCACACTCATTCAGTCTAAACACCTGGATCAAAACTGCTACAATACAACTACCACTCGACACTTCCTTTGTCCACCAGCCATTCCAGCCACTCAGCCATCTGGTACAGCCACCCGGAATATCTCAACAGAATCATCAGCAACTGCTACAGAGCATCATATTACAACGTTGCAGGCGTTATCGTGTTCTTTTTGCTCGTTATCAAGTCGGACAAAAGTCGTGAAATGCTGCAGTGCACCTGTGGCTGCTGCACTGTACAAGTTTTTCATACATTGTATTTTGTTCGTTTTTCGTTGGCAGGCAGAAAGGATGTCTGGCCTGTAAATATACATGGAAACAATGAAACAGGAATTAACAGTGTGGATTAATCAATGCTGCAGACAAAGGCTGGATTGTTACGTAGCAACGGACAACATTAAAAACAACAGTAAAAAACGGACAGAGATTTATAATGCTAAAATTAGTAATAAAAAACTGAATGTCAGCTGTCTATCAAAATCTTTATTTCACCATACAATGTTAACGACATACAACAATATAACAATATACAACAAAGAAACTTAAACTACACTAATAAGAAAAATACTATATACAATTTGTACTATAAAATGCAATATGATGACTGTAATTTTTTGGTTTGACTGGCAATCATTTCATTATTTATGAGCAGTTAGGTCTAGACTATTGATAGTGGTTTAAGCAGTATAAAGGGATTATTTTGTTTACAGTTTTGATTTGAAAGGGTTTTAATATTTTAGGAAACTATGTTGGATGCTACAGCACTTGGACTGGCAACCAAACAGGGATGTACCATCCACAACACGTCGTTTGAGCCAGAGTTGAACAACTGGGTGCGCTATTTAAACTGTCGCTCAAACCTTCCGTCTGACGGTCTGCCTGTAAAATATCACGGCTTCTTTGAAGTGCTCGTACGGCCTTGAACGTCGACCTTTGCCGACGTAGAAGACAGAGCGTACAAACACCTTGAACCCTGCCTCGACACCTGCAATAGCATATACCGACACTGCGGGGAACCTGCCTACATAGTAAGTAACAGAACCAACAACAGTAATGATGGACATGAATGGCATCTGGATTATTTTAGCTGCTGAATGGCACCGACTCTATGTTTACCGAGAAAGCTTTTAGAGATTGCCCGTTTTACCAGCTAAACACCAAAATGTCGACGCCAATACCTTGCGATACTGTTCCACTGGATGTGACCAAAAATTCCAGTTTTCAGTCATGCATTGCCACCGACACTGGCTTGGCAGCTAATGAATGTTTTTGATATTTGTTAGCCGTTATAAAGACTCGTTGTCTGTTGAAACAGAATTAGTTCAGCATAATATGAATACTTGGACCAATATGCTGTCTGAAAAGTTGACTGTGCTGAACACTCGCCAAAACAAGCAAATTTGAGTCATCGTTGTTAACATATCACCAGCAATAAAACTGCTACAAAGTCCCTTGCGCAAAGTAACAGGCCTCAATACCATATGCATTATGGTACAATGCCAATGGAAAGTAGCATAGAATAAATACGTGTGCATAACCAGTAAGCAATTACGATATTAAATCAAATCCTAATCCGAACCTAACCACTCACATGCTGATAAACAGCATGCAGTAGTGAGCATTTAACTAAATAGTCACATATCTTACGTATCCAGATAAATTCATACAAGACAATGTTTTCTCTACTTTCTGTTGTCATTGTACCTCAGCCGTACCACACACTCGCATTTTTACTGACATTAACAATGGCAGCAACAACACTTTGCAGTACAGACCGATGGTTTTGATCCTCACTGGAAGGTTCTGAGTCACTCGAGGGTCGAGCAGCAGATAGTTAAAGCAGCATTTCTGCGTTCCCTCGCGCCACCGCTTTTTCGGATCTGGATCGATGAATGGAGCAAACATTTCATCTGCCAAGTGCAGCAGACCCGACAGATCCAACCGGCCTTGTAGTGCTGCCGACAACTCCGACGGAAATTCTACAAAGATGCAACCCATCTCAAAAATTACACACATGCCTAGCGGCCTATGGGCTTAACGCCTTATTCGCTAACTAACTATGGACCATGAAGTTTTGCAGTGTCTGGACCAAGTTGGAACTCACTACCCAATCGTTCCGTGACGCAACCCCGACACTCGGATAATTTCAACGCAGACTGAAAACGTTGCTGTTCCGTTTGGCCCACGGGCGTGATTTGACTGCGCACTCGTGACTGTCTAGGCTGTTAGAATGGCGCAATATAAATGTACGAACTGAACTGAACTAATTAACTATAAACCAGCTACAAGTAACGTTGTGTTTCTGACACGCATCAGTAATAGTGTATGGCGCCAGACGTAGACATCAATATCCGAACCGAAGGAATATCTTTGTTTGTTTAAGGCATAAAATCAAAGTCGCCAATAAACAAAAATGTATAAGTGATCGATTTAAAAAAACGCTAACGACTGATCAAGAAAAAATGTAGAATACCATAGTAAAAAGAATTAATTCGAGTTCCAAATGTTAATCTAATAGTTAGTAAAATGATCACATTCATTAACCGACACTATTTGATTGATCAACATATTACCGTGGATTAATGACCTAATTTCCACAGAATTCGGGATAAAAGTCTGACGGAATTACTGCAGAGCTATAAATATAAACGCAAAGACCGCACGCAACACGATTTGTGTGTTGCCTTTCTTGTTCTTGGTTTTCGAACCATTTTGTGTAATGCTGCTGTATGACACAGAGTTGATACATAGTAACAGGTGTAATAGCTTGAATAACGACTGACCAGTATGGACACCGACTGTAGTTTGATGCCCATGACAACCAGCCATCAGTCTGCTAAGCCGGAGTTCATGCAGGTGTCTTGTGGAGTCTACGATCGGTCCCGGACATTCTCCAAACTTGGCGAGTTGGGCACGCAGCTCCGCAGCTGACAGAGATTTCACCGAATCTGGAACCGAGACTTCCACCCTGTCACCATCGCTGTCGTCCCCCTCGGAAGCAGTCTTCCAGTCCGACAGCAGTGACCCGTCATCGCTGAGGTACGAGCACTCCATGTTGCTGCGTTGACACGACGTGTTCGCGTCCAACGATGTCTCGGCGTCCGTGCGATTGGTCGGAACAAGAACCGTCTCAACCAATGAGAAGCGGTCACCATCACCGTCGAGAACTGGCTGTCGACGAATCCGGACAGAGTGAAGCGCGCACAGAGACCCCAGATCGGACAACCTCGTAACGGTAGTCAACTCGTCGTCTGATAACGCAGTTACAGTAGTCAAGTCAGTGCTTGGTGCACACTGGCCGGGACTGTCACCACTCAGGTGTAGAGAGCCACATGTCCTGTTCAGAAGACTCTCGGACTGTGAACTGTGCAGCGAGTCAGCCATAATGCAATACGACAGATTCATGGCTGGTGCAGAAATACCGCTGTTCTCTGAATCGGAGCATGAGCAGAGGCCGCCACTATTATGTTCAGTGCTTTTTCGTGAAATGGGAAAGTTGTTGCAATTGTGGACGCCATCGCACTCCGGAAAAGACTTCTTGTCGGAGAGTCGTAGCGGCTCGAAATATGGACGCAACACAATGGCACTGTTGTCGACATCGTTGTCGGACAAGCAGAGAGAGCTTGGTGACAAACACGTTTCAAATGTGTCGTCACCGTCTTGTGGCTCAGACAATGTTGCATTCAAATCAACCTAAAATGAGATCAGAAACATGAATATTTCGTAGCACTTCCTGCACAGACAAGAGCGCTGAACAGTGTGAAATACGAACAAATTAAGGAAAAAAAAGGAAAAACTGATTTCAATGTTAAAACGGAGATACAAAACAATACGTTAAAAAAAATTAAGAAAAACGACATAATGTGTAATTCTGTCTTAATGCAATAATTGTAACATCTGCATTATCCATATTAACAAATCTACAAATAAATAAATATATGTCTAAACAAGAATCAGTATCTACCAAGCAGTTCATTACACTAGTATCCACACAATTCACAATTCCAGCATTGTTATTTATTAATTCTAACACAAAACATCTAAGTCAAACACGACAGGACAACTCTTCAGACCTTGGATTGACATACTAAACATATCGCATTGGTCAGACAATCAACAGCCCCCCCTATTTTGGGGAAAAATACAAATTACCTTTAACATTAACGTTCGCACAGACACACAATATTATTGTTTAAACTGTCATACAGTTTTTTGTGAGATGGAACAATGCATTTAAGAAAAACCTCGGTGTCGTCAGTGAACGCCGTAACGAAGAATGCTACAGAAACACATCACACACTTATACTTAACAAACCAGCAAACACAACACATTTTCATTTCACTGCAGTTCACATAACAAATTCTGAGAGTCTGCTTCAGCAGTGTTAATTTTAACACCGTTGACTACACTAAAGGATTACAGTACATTAAAAGGGTAGTACAAATGCTGAACAAAGAAAAATGTATAAAAAGGAAAGATATGACAAAACAGAAACAATAAAATATCAAAATAATAATGGAAATAACAAAGATTTTAAACTACCGGTATTTAAAAAATCTTAAAACACAACTGTGTCGAATTGTCGGACACGTGCTCAACACATTCGATTGTCAGGCGTAGTTCCGTTTCAAGACGTCATCGCTACGTTTTCATGCTTTGATTGATTGCGTTTGGAGTTGTTTTTTTCCTATCAGCTTCTTCTGTTGTGTGACAAAGAAACGTATTCGTAAAACGGGAGAGAATTCCGAGAAATACAGACCACTGTAGTGAGTGATGAGAGTACAGCAGCGCTGACAGCCCGACTGGCTTGCGTAGACCATGGCATCATTTCCATCAACATCGGTCTGACATGCATCACCACCAGCTTCCAGGAGTAACTGCAGGGCTTTGCAGTGGCCATGGGAAGCAGCTATTAGCACGGGGGTCAGACCATCACTGTTGCTACATTACACAATATAGAATACAAAGAATGAGTTTTAGACAACCAATCAAAGTATTATGAAAGCAGAGTAGAAAAAGAAGATTTATGCATAAACCCTAAGGTTCATTGTGAGGGAGCTCATCCCCTTGACCTCTGAGCTGGCGAAGGTTAGACCCAACTAAGATAGCATATAATAAGCCAGTATGCAAGCAGTCCTGGTAACAGGGCCCACTGCTATGCAGTAGTGGCCAAAACCATTGCCAGCACTCATTGCACCTACCCACAGAGGGATGACCAGGCTGAGTGGGCCTGAGTAACTTGGACAAATACTCAGGTAGTATATCCACTGAAGGTAATCACCAATCTCAGTATTTCCCTGGCTTTACACTGCTTGAATTTTGTCACCGAATAGACAGTGTGATAAATAAACTGTTTTTAAGGGTATGTCAATGATGTGGGTATGTCAATGATATGCCATAGGAAAATGGTTATCTTCATTAATCAACCAAATTAATGGCTGCGCATGAATCTACTACTTGGAGACCACTTTATAGGTATGATATTTTCACTTTTCTTGTCAAACAATAACAGGTTACGTGCTAGTTACAGCTAAACAGACACACAGCTACACTCTGCAACACTGTGTAACTGCAAAAAATCAGCACCCAACACTGTCATCTCGAACATCACAAAAGGACTTATTTATTTATTGGCGTTTAACAACATTTTGGCACAAGACATGCTACACTGTGCCTTCATAAAGTATGCTGCAATTAAAAATCAAACGTGATCAAACAGATGAAATTGTTACACGTTGCATATACACAATTTGAAACCATTACAATCAATGAGTCTTCAATCTGGTCTTTGTAGGGAGCACCCTTTGATACGAAAAATATCGCGAGAATAGTCTTTCCAGTTACGACCCACCAAAGCAGCAGAAGAGTTGGTTGGGAAGCTGGTTAAAGTGCCGGCAAGTCGCTCTTGCTCCTTCTGTACTTTGCAAAACCAGGGTGCGCCACGCGGAGGCGTACAGCTGGGCTTAAAGGTCAGAGCCTGCATCACCGGGCACTGGCATTTCTCAGCATTTTCTCTCCACCTCCGAAATGACCTATATCGAGTCGGGCAGACGTTAACTCTACTCAAGCACTCACTCACTGACTTGGCATTTCCTCTGAGACCACCACCCACCACTGCACTCCTCAAAGAAGGAAACAACAGATTAATTGGCGGCGTGGCTCAGTGGCAAGGACATCGGTCTGTAGCTGGCGGACTTTCCCTGATCCATGGTTGACGTGTGACCACTTCGTGTGCAAGGTGTCCGCTATGGGTCAAACCAACTAGACCAACTCAGCCTCCTACCCTCAGTGGGACGGGGAATGAGTAGTATATCAGTAGCTGGATGGATGATACTGTTAGCAGTCGCCCTCTAGCGAGTGCTTATACGAAGGAAAGGCAGGTGTGGTGTATTTGCAGGTAACTCTGTGTGATCCACATCTGAGCGCTTAGTGGTCGAGTTACTGACGATAGGCGCTATACAACTCCACTTTCCTTTCCTTTTCCTTTCCTATGACTGATTCCTTGATGAAAATGCACATACGGAAGATTTGGATTTGCCATGTGGTTGAGCAGCATTGAAGTGTAGAGTTCACTGTGGCTTTCGGCGCCGACAGCTAAGTGTATTGCTGCAGCGTCCCTCATGCCAAGACCGTTGACATCAGCACCGTTCATAAGCAAAGTTCTGCAACCACTGACATCAACACACACTTCTGTAATTACAACAGTTCTAATAATATATCAATGGTACACTTGCCACAAACAAAAATTTATTTTTTTTGTATAAAAATGTACACTACATTAGGTTATAAAGTGAAAATTAATACACGACAGAGCCACAAAAAGCACCCACAACATATAATACCCAAAATATAATTACTCGAGGGCAACAATGCAATTGAAAATAAAATGATACAAATACAAGTAGACAGATGTAAAAAAAGGCTACAAGCTTCTGAAGCCACAGAGTTCTCCAAGTCGATTGCCCTCAGCCAGACATAAGCCGAAGCTGCATAACCATAAACAAGGGGCCAATGTGTTGCATAGTGTGCCTGTTAATCTCCCCCTCCCTGCTTACGCTGGTACCAAATTATACTGCTTGGAAACATTCAAACCACGTAAAAAAAATCTACTGAAAAACAAATGTCAGTCACAGCAGAGCAGCAGACACAGTGGATGCAGTCATCCACAGACGCAGAAAATTTATCCATGACTGACAGCCAAAATTGATACTTTGTCTCTTAAAACAATAATATTTACTTCTCATCTACTGTAATATAAAGGCAAAATAATAATGTATATAACAAAGAGTATACAAAGGTAAACTAAAGTTATTCACCTGCCTGCCATATTTTGCCTAACGAAGCACAAAAGATGTATAAACATTACCAAAAATGTTTGACTACAAAAATAATCACAAAATAGCTATGAAATTGCATAATTTATCAACACAATTTCCTTTTTGTAAGACGCATACGTCGCATAGAGATATGCAATGACATAGCCAGTTGCGATATGCAGAAGTAAATTATGTGGAGATAATCAGACACGAATTTTTGTGTTTGTATCTGACATTCATTTCTTAGATTATTTTTATGTCACTGTTAAAAGACTGAATTCAGTATCATAATCAGTCATTGCTGAAATTAGATTGGGACTGCCATCCCCGGACCCACAGCTAAAGTCAAAAAAGTCGTCATTTTCTAATATTCCATGACGAACACTAGACAACTACATAGCTCTATGATTTTTTACGAGCTATGACGTCAGTACATTGTTTATGTTACGGCCACCATAAGAATGTAATTACTTTGATGGAAAAAGTTGCTTAAATTAACGAATGAACAATTTCACACGATTATTCCATTAAATTAACTTCTGCACCTTCTATTTACATGAGCTTCATTTAATGAAATAAGGTAGATTAGGCAAAGTGTGAACAGGGTTCGGTTTTTGCACAATTTTGCTGGACAGTGGAGAAGAATGGGTAAAAATCGCGGAAAACTGACAAAAACTGGCCAAAGGAAAGCAACTGTTAACCGTGTTCACATCTGCATCATTAGCTGCATGCCACATATGTTTATTTTGCTTTTAGAATCATCTCACTGTGAACTAATTATGCAAAACAAATGGATGCAATTATAAAAGCAGATCTGGAATTAATGTCAATGCTTTCTCTCTGTTAAGTGTTATCACAACACAAAACTAATATTACATTGTATGTTCACTAAATCGTTATGTTTAATTATTAAAATAGTTCAGAAATTACTAACAATGACAGGAATTGTTGTGTTACTGTACCATGTCATGTCAGGGCCAGACACAATAAAATCTACACAACTTGGTTACAGAGAAACCAGCCACAGCATATATCACCCAATTAGTCTGACACTCTGCCCTGATAATTGGCCATTATAGCTCAGAAACATATAATAGAAATTGATCTATTTGGAAATTCTATAAACTATCATTAACATTAGAGATATTTGGGCCAGTACCTGTAACTGAATATGGCAAAAATAGTTTTTGCCAGAAAATAGTTGCAAAAACTATTTTTGCCGCGCCATTGTCGGGGCAATTTTTTTCCAAGGAAATAACTGGTTTTTAACGCCCAGCGGAAAAACCTGCCAACCCTGGTGGTGAATACCTTTAGGTGGGGAGTGATGCGATAGCTGAACTATGTAGTGATGAACCAACATGATTTTCCACTTAAAAAATACTACATGAAAAGTTCTAACAGATCACTGTCTGATATTGGCTGGGAGACTGCCATCAGTCCCTCCCCCCTATTGTTTTGGCACAAGTAATACTAAAATTACTATTATTATTTTCTTTGAACTCATACCCAAGGTACTAGACAACCACACAGCTCTAGTGTTTTCTCTCGTAACTATAACATCAATGTGTTGTTTACACTTTGGAGTAAAATGTATTTCGACAAAAAGTTGCTTACATGAATTACTGAACTGTTTAAGCGACTATTCCATTTATTTCAGTTCTTAACTTTTTTATGTATAACCTTCATAAGGTGAAATAAGGCAGATTAGGAATAGAGGTGAAAAACTTAAGTAGACATTACTTTTATACCTGTAATCATCACACAAAATCGCTGAACACAGTAGCTCCGAGAGATCAGAAGAGTGTGACATATCAATTGTTTAACCGCACACTAAATTAATTACGGCACTACTCTAGAAGTGCATGTAACTTGGGAGAAAAATTACTATAATGGAATATGTAACCTAAATAATTAATAATAAATTGTTATTTCTAAAATGAGATCGGCGACCTCAGTGTCAGCACCCGAGAATTGCTAAAATGAGATCAGCTGTTCCGCCTGACCATCATCCCTCTGAGTGTGCACTATTGGGGTGGGTGATTTTTCTTTACACCGTTAAGTTCAGATCGGTGATCTGACTATAAACTATTAAAAAATGTGTGTCAAAGTGTCACAACCACACAGAAAGTTATACTGGAAGCATACAACGGAATGCCGATCTCACTTTAGAAAGCAGGGATAAGATCAGAGCACAAGATCTCCATTCAGCATTTCCATTCCTGACCATAGGCCTACTGTCGTGAGATCACTGATCTCAGTTTAGAAAATACTGTTAAGATAAGATCACAGGATCTGAAATTAGCATTCATATTCCATCTGGAGATCTCCAAACTGTGTATTAAAACTCTTTGCTAATGTATAGTGTAGTACCAATCTCACTACGTTGGACTCTTGTATGATAAGTTCAGCCGCTCTCAACTTGGAACTTCCGCCAACAGTGAGATCACCGATCTCGTTTTAGAACTCCCTGTGGTAACAGTCTAGTTTGGGTGCGCCAGTGTTCGCAATAAGCGGCATCGCATCGCAAAATGTGCCGCAAAATTAGGGTCTTGCGAAGCAAGACGTGTTTAGTGTCGCAAGACAGTGCGAAACAATTTTTGTCATTAACTGACGTCATCGCCCATTGTTTACTCCCAAGTAAACAATATTGCCGCTCAGAGTCATTTCTGGTGTTCCTGGAAACCGGTAGGTACCGAGTGATATTGATTTCTTTTACTTACGAACTTCGTTATTCTTGGTCCCAGTCGACTTTTAGACAGCGCAGTAAAACGTCTTCGTTCGATGTAAACAAAGTAATGTTATGGCATGACGAAAGTCGGCATTTCTGAAAAAACTTCAGACTTGGAAATGTGCACTTGACCCAAATAATCGTTGGATCAAGGCATGGTGCGGTCTGTGCACGAAACATGTTGACCGGTTACGTGGATTTTGCAACTTCAGCGAAGCATTCGTTAATGGCATCCAAGGATCTGCGCTGAAGAGGGACGCGCTAGCCAAGCATATGAGTAGTGCAGTGCATATGCGGGCGGAAAGTTTGGAAAGCGGACCCCAGCCACTGCAGAATATCCTGGAGTCTACTCCAATTGGTAATCCACGTTGGACAGTTTGCCTAGTAGGCCTAAGAATGTAATTGTAGGTTGTGTTCTTATGACCAACCAATTTAACAGTGGCGCTCCGGCACCTATTTATCTTTGTTGTCAGAGTGTTAGGGACTTAGTGTAATTGTTTGGTTTTGGATTAACTTTGATGGTATGGCTGTGGTTGCAGGAGAATTATTAGGTTTAGGGTTGTGGCATACTGGAATGCTATTGTTGAACGTTGTTTCAGTACCATGACGAAGGTGAAAACTGACTGGCGCAATAGGCTTGGCCAGGAAGAGGTTGAATGTCTTATTAGGATCAAGAAAAAAGGACCAGAGTCTGGTACTGATGCAGCCAAAGCATTAGTCAAGGCTGCCACAGTGCGGTTCTTCAAGGCCAAGCCAAGACGAGGAGCAAGCCAGTATAATTATTAGCATAGCAATGCAGTGGCAGCCTATGTGACATCTCTGTTACAGATACTAACTGTCACAGAAATGTCGCTTAGGCTGTCACTACACTGCCACTGCTATACTAATTCTACTTGATTGCTCCTCTGTCAGTTAGGAGTTTTTGTACTTTTGTAGTCAGCTAAAGGCAGTTTATCAGTTATTCTTTTTTATTATTTGTTCTAGCCTGTTTGTTTCTC
>Ga0056115_1000785_pt1 | contig 14229 bp, 5 predicted proteins | sample WorMetOlspDAHAB1_FD_77007 | JGI IMG/M metagenome (GOLD analysis project Ga0056115, IMG submission 77007) | Marine gutless worms symbiont microbial communities from Max Planck institute for Marine Microbiology, Germany - Olavius sp. DAHAB.1 ...
ACGCTGAGCTCGTTGTCGAGGTTCGCTTCGGAGACGCTGAGCCCGTCGTCAGCAGTCGATATGACATCGTCGTCACTTCAGCAGCCGCGGCAGTCTCCGTCGGACAAGCTGAGGAAGCGAACATATCGCATCGGACTCAACTTATTCAACAAGTGAGCAGTTGTCTTTGATTCACTCGGGACCGGATGCATTCAACGCCACTTCAATTTAAGTGACACTTGAGAGCATTTCGCGTCACGCATTACGTCATCTCGAACGTCATTTTGTATGTGTTTTACGAATTTAATGGTAGTAAGTTGACTTTTTTTCCTCATTGATTTGTAAAACGCATACAAAATGACGTTCAAGATGACGCAGTGCGTGACATGAAATGATCTCAAGTGTCACTTTCAGTTCAGTGACGTTCGTGAACCGGTCCTGAGTCTGTTGAGAGTCAACGTGCGTTGGTTTCGCATCGTCATCATCATCATCATCAATAAAAAAATTTGTAGCGCACTACATGTTTTTTAAACGTAGTGAATCTTAGAAAACTACATTTGATAAAATCTAAATACATACCAATAGTCATGTACGGTTTGGAAGCTATCCCCTTAAATAAGCCTGACACTAGGTCATTGGACTTTGTATTAAACAGATTTTTATGAAACTATTCAAGACTGATAACTTGCAAATTATTACGACTTGTCAAGGAAAATTTGGTTTTAGATAACATAGTGAATTAATTGCGAGTAGGACCAAGAAATTAGAGTCATCATATTGCCTTTTAGAGTATGAATTGTAAATATTTTTTCTTATTACTTATAATTTCGTTGCTATATTGTTGTATGTTGCTACCATTGTGTGGTGAAATAAAGATTTTCAACCAAGATTTAAAAAAAGTTACAACGGAGTCGGTAAACATTAAACGCTCATCTGCATAATAAGAGTGCTTTAAGAACTGCTTTAAAAGAGCTGGAGTTCTGTTCAAGGCGGCTGTCAAAAGGAAGGCATTGAACGTATGCGCTTAACAGTGTCAAATATCTAAATAGCGGACGAAAACATTAAAACGGTGATTTTCAGTTTTTTTTTCGGAGAGATCAACTCGGATTCAATTTTAGTGTCAGCTGTAAGCAGTCACCGATATATTCTGTTCCGGTTCTGTGCACTTGATTGCCTGAGCTGTGAGTGCAGAGCACGATGCATTACAATGTTATCACGACAGGAGATAATTTCGTTGTCTTGCTGCTTGATTGTGTGGTATTAGACTGCACGGTGTCGCATTTGCTTTCAGTCGTAAATATAGTCGATCGGTGCAGAAAAAAACACCTGGCAAAAACTGCGAGTATTAATGGGTGGCTGGCTGGCACCTCATAGTCTCGGTGTTAATAGCAGTGCAGGTTGCTTATTGTAATGCACGAACAATTGGCGTCTACCAGTGCTCGCGTTGGGAGACAAGGCTGCCACGTTTTCACTATTGATTACCAGTTACTTTATTCCATTCACATGGTAGGTAGCACAAAATACAAAACAGGAATAACAGCCACACTTAAATCATTAGAAAATAATAGGTAAATAAATAAATAATGCGAAATACAAAATAACCTTACAAGCTGTGTATATATACCTAGCAGCCTTATGGCTTAGTGCTTTACTCGTTAATAATTAGCTCACGAACAGACTGAGTAACTGCAGTTAAGCAATTCAGCAGTAGTCTTACATTTTAGCAAATTGCTCTCAACACATATCAGTGTGCTCGCATGACAACTTTAAAGTTAAAATACATGCGACATGCTGTTACTATTTTTATTGGAGGAGAGGGGGGTTCAAAATTCTGGCCTACCGGTATATGGGGATTTCCGTATATACGCTGCTTAAGATGCCGTGCACAAAGTGGGTATTTTTTACCGTTTGAAGTTCGGGGTACCCTCTGGGCATCTTAAAAAAGGTTTTTTTAGAACCGCACAACCTGCTTCCGTTTTTCTTCCGCTGAACGCGTAATATATGTAGCTGAATATTGGCGTTTTGACCCGGTACAAATTTTATCATTTATAACTGCTGAGATCCGTGACTGATCAGTCATTCCGTCTAGTTCTGCCGCACATTTTTTGTAGAACGGCGGCGCACTACGAAAGTGCTGTTGAGATGGTGTAAGGAAAGAGACGCGGAAGGGAAAGGAACGGAAAGGTGATGGCAGTCGACGGGCGAATGGAAAAGGAGGAGGCGAGGGTAGAAAGGAAAATGAACGTGTAGGTGGGTCTCTCTCCCATTTGACTTGGAGGAGACCCGGTGGGGGTGGGGGCTGTACGCCCCCGCCACTGATGTCGAAGTTCTTCATCATCGAGTGCAGATAATTGCCTGTCGGTTGGTTGGTCGATGTGCGTGCATTTTGCTGGCTGCACCCGTCCATCCGTCCGCCCGCCCGCCCGCCAGCATGTTTGGTTGGCAGCGTTTTCAGCCACAGACGTTGTCGGTCATTGTGTGTCGGTGGCTTTCAACATTGACCACAGCATGTAGTTCACGAGTTGAACGGTTGCCGGCCGGGTCGGGTCAACCCAGCCGATGTTTTAGCACTCCGGGCCGCCGCAGGCGATCAGTGAGTAGTAGGCTGTCATTCAGTCAGAAGTGAATTTCCACACCTCGAACTTTGACTTTGGCGCACTCTTGCGTCAAGTTGCGGGGACTAAATCCGACAGTGTTTGGTAGACAGTACCAGCAAAGTACTAACTAAATAATAAGGAATAATAATGTCTGCCAGCCATCATAATAAAAGCTTACTTACTTAATTACTTACTTTCTTAATATGCCTCTTCAGCTTTCTGTGTGACAAACTGTTCACTTTTTGACAACTGAGCCGTTAGTGTACAGTGTAGTAGAACAGTGACTGTGGAACAATATGCCGCCAGACCTAGCCAGACTTAACACACGGCCAAACGTAATAATTTTCGGATTTCCGCATTTGTTCAGATTCGGCATACCTCCAACATGGCGGTGTGTTTTATTATGCTGCTTACTTCATTTGTCGCCACTGCTGTCCTTATAGCATAGGCCATATTCGCCTGTGAAGTGGGTTACCGCGTGGCTTTCTGAAACGGTCTGGGCGTCGGCCATCTGTTGTGAGCAGTCACGCATGCAGTATCAACTGACGAACAGATGGCCGAAATCTGACCGCACGTCACACTGTATAGACGTGATTAACTTCGGCACTTGTTGTGCTACGACGTTTGCCTGATAAAAAACTACACTACACTACCACTATACCGTAGGTCGGTGTCAAGTGTGTCGTTATGCTTCGTGAATAAAGGGCGGCGTTTTTGTCGAGCGAAACAGATAACGCGAAACAACTTTCAAACGACGTCTCAACAACGAACTGTTCCAGCTTTCATGCGCTCGCAGCCTCGCTCACGTCTAGACGTTGTTTTGACGGTTTTGTGAGTTCTGTTTTTAAGTTTCCTACTTTCGTGGTTTTTAGTTTTTTTAGTTATTTTATCCATCTGCTGATTGTTTTTTTTTCATAATTTTATTGTTAAGCGCCTCCGTTCACGTCTCATACAGAATTAACTCGATTGATTGATTGATTGATTGATTGATTGACAAGCCGTCAATGATACTCCCACACCGTTTTACGCAGATTTCCTGCTCCGGATTTGAATTTGAGGCTTTTTTCAAACGGCCTCGTACTTTAGCAACACCGATAAAGTCATCGAAATGTTTCTGAAAATGGGAATAAGGTCCTGAAAAGTTTGGAATGCAGCTAGAGCCAGTGAGACGTCCGTGGTAGAAGTGTATTATAAGTTGACGACAACCGCCACATTTGTAGTATCGGTAAGTACGATATATTAACAGATTGTGGACCAAGGAAAAATCCATTTAGAACTGCCCACGTAAACCGACGCTGGTGAGCAGTCGTGGAACGGAAAGGGGCGTAACGTTGGATGGGCGTTGGTCAGCGGCTGGGCATAATAACGCACAGTTGCGGTGCGCTGGGTGATGATGAGTGGAGCAGCTGCATTGCACACCGTAGATAACACTGTCCGGCTGTCTTTCTCTGCGTAACCTCCGTGTAATCAGGTGTATGGCGTGTTCTGTTTGGTAGTAGCGAGTGACCCGTAACGCGCCAGTCGAATGGCATTGTAACAACCGGCCATGGTGGCCTATACGCGCCCAATGAAAATAATCAGTTTAGCAACCAGTGCGTATACTCTGTCATTAATTCGTTCAGATATGTGAAAAAATCTCGCGTATGACGTTTTGCGATTGGAATTACGCGTGCAGACAGGGATGTACTACAAAAATTGTTCCTCTCTGAAGAATTCGAATATTTTTATTTATTATTAGCACTGTACACGATGTATATACACACTCAGCGTGGTCGGAGTCGAGCGCAGCATGTCCGAGACCGCGAGGCGGACGTCGAGGGGGCGAAAAATTGGCGCCTGGTACATTTGCGACGCTCCAAAGGCGAGGCCCGAAGGGCCGAGCCGACGAGCCCGTTTTTGTTGACGTCTGATCAAAAACGCCAAATTTGAGTCATCGTCGTCTCACCATAGGATGTTTCCAAGGGAACCAATACGTCACACTGTCGTCATCTGTCCTATTTCGAAACATCATTGCAGCAAACCGTATTACCACCTTCCCGTGCGCTTATGCGTAGCGCAATTGCTCTAAAACCATTAAAAATGACCGATTTCTCGAGAACCGGAAGTAGAAATATGGCGGAAACATGCGCAATCAATTTTTTGACCTCGGTTTCCTATTCGACTTCTATAGTGATAGGGGGTCTACGACGACTCCTTCTGCCCGTTCTAATGTGAGCTGGTGTGGACTTGGAAAATTTTCGGCCAGGAACGGCGTGGTGCAGTTTTGGAGTTTTTTTTCCACGTTTGATCACCCATGGAGTATCTTAGTCGGAGCGTAGTAAGAGCCTAATACAGTATTAAGACCTTGCACAGTATTTAAAATGATAAAATCACCAGAAAAAAGGCAAAAAAGTAATCAGGGCAAACCGCAAACATCCAAACTCTAAACTAACATTATATTTTTTTTAAATATGCACAGGCACGGATTTGTCTACAACATATCGTCACGTGAAGATGCTGTGGATAAGTCTGTCTGGTCTTTCCAAACGGCTTTGTCTGAAGCAGTGATCAGAGTGACGAACTCAACTCCACTCAACTGGCAGTTAAGTTGAGTTGGGCGCTCTGATCACGCCGTAAGATTTGTATTAGATATGTCTCAGACAAGTCCGCTAGATAGAGTGTGGCCATTATAGTTTACACGTCCAGCGCATATTCGTGTAGGCAACTTTATCTCGTTGATCCTCCCGCCTCCGAAATGACCTGTCTTGTGTTGGAGCGACGTTATGCTGTTGTCCTTCGCGCGCTGTCGTCAAGCCATGACTTGATGTTGTTGTGTTGTGTATTTTGGGCAGAAGTTGACGTATTCTGTTTGTGTCACGCTTATGCTTATTGCTCGGTTTTATATTCCTATCGTTTTATATTTCTGTATAATCATATTGTTTATTCATACTTGTGCTATATATTCTTTTGTTAAGTCGTTTTTATATTGTTTTGGTATTTTGTAATATCGGTGTTTTACTGTTCGTTTTTTCGGATTTGTTGGGGACGAAAAAAGAAATTGCAACAATTGGAATGATGCTGAAAGTAACCTAAAATGACAGTAATTGACTACTACTATACTACTACTACTAATAATAATCGAATTTATATAGCGCCATTTTTGCGCTTCAGAAGCCTCAATAGACACAGCCGCTGATGCTCTGCATAGCTGTGATAAGTTACCCCGAGTATGCCCGAGTCTGTTCAAGTGTATGTGTGTGTGTACCGTTTGTTCCCTGATAGGAAGCCGGAGACGGGAGTCAGGTACCTGGTCGCTGGTCAGTTTGTCGACGACAGACCGAGTTCAGTGGCACGGTTTCTTCTCACGCGCAAAGGTCTCAGCAAGCAGATGATCGGCGATTATCTCGGCAACTTGCAGCGACCGTTCAACATGGAAGTGTTGAGGTACGAACTCGCCGTTTCCCTGTTGTCTGGACTGATGGTAAAACGAAGATTTAAATGGCAATATGTTGTCGGGCGTTTTGAGAACGTTTAAAGGCTTGCGCGGTTCTAGCACATTGGGGGTTCCTACCGGTTGATGCGCTGAACAAATTAACATTGAGATTGACCATTGTGCCTTATGTCAGACGTTGTCGTAGACATCCCTCATCGCGGCGGCTGACAGTATATAGGTAATCTGTTCTTCCGTTGAACCTCAATGTATTGCCACTCGCTATCCCCATCGCTTCACGCTCCTCCTTATAAGCCGTCCGCACAACGAAATGAAACTTAAACAAAACAGTTCCAAAACTGTTATGAAACAGTTTTGAATCTGTTTTGTGTTTTATTTAAGCCAAAACAAAACGCCCCAGCCGTGAAACGCTATATCTGTTTTAGCCAATCACTCAGTATCCGCTGTACTTTTAGCGCCAAACCAGAGGCGGGTGGCGATGCCATACGCGTGACGTCGTCGTAGTCAGTGTGGGCTACAGTAGTGCATTACTGTATAACGGTACTTTTTGGAGTAACTACGAGAGTAAGTGTCAAACTCCATCTGAGAGAAGGACAGGCGGACAGTTTGTCCGTCCGTCTCTTAGATGGAGTTTGACAATAGCGCGTTACATCCTGCCTGAAGTAACTCGTTCAGTAACTAGTTACTTTTTACCGAAACTAGTAACGCATATGCTCTTCATGTTTGTTGACTAAAGTTTGATTGACAGCATCATAGACAGCAGTTTTGCATAAATAGCGGATACCGGTTGTGATTGTCTAAAACAGCTAAAACGTTTCACGGTTGTTTTGGCGTTTTGTTTCAGTTTTGTTTCAGTTTCATTTCGTTGTGCGGACGGCATTATATGGACAGTTCAACCATAGCCTGAAATGAACCGACTATGACAATTGGTACGCTGGGCGTTATATTTGGTACCGTAGCGATGGGGCATTTCATCCGACTTACTGCAGGTGCGTCGGTACTATACATCGTGGCTCTGTCAACTGGCGTTCTCTACATGTACATCAATCGACTTTGTGACGTGTCAGTGAGCCTCGGGGCGGTGAGGTGCGCTGGGGTGTGTCGCCGGCGGGGAAAGTGCAGCTGTCGGGGGCGCGTGCCGCTTTTTTTAACCCTTTGACGACGTGAACTCTTTGTGCATACGACAACAACGTGACTGTATCGGGTGTTGCCGCTGTTGCGCAATGGCAGTTGTATCAGTTTGCGGACGGTACCTTCCAAGGACAGTTCCCCTGAAGTGGCCGTCGCCGCTATGTCATTTATTCATTTATTATAAATATAGTACACGTATAGTATACGCAAAAGCGTACGTGTAAAGATATAATAGAAGCAGGAATGTCACAACCGTAAAAGCCCTACGAAAAAGTAGCAGTGACCGACGTACGCTTGTGCCTAAAACTCGGTGTAGAAATAGTATATTAAATACACCAAAAACCGTAGAGAAATTGCACGGTTTGTACTAGTTTCCCGTTGTCGTTGCCCACTTCCCAACTAGCTGTAGCATCGCTCTTCTGCTGGCGCCGCGCGGACGTCCACAGCAGCTGTGCGCTATGTGAACCGACCGACGACACAAAGAAACTGCGTTCTTGACTTGAGTTTTTTTTCGTCGTTCGAGTGGCGCCGTCGTCCATCGATTTTGTTCGATGACTGATCGCGTTGGCTAACGGGTGCGCGCCGCAGTAATATTATGCAGTCACGCTGCTTTCTTTTCCGAGAGGTTTCTCTCCTGGTTAAACTACGTTGACTTCGGATCATGATCTGCGTTGCGATCTTTTACTTATTTGCGTATATACACGTTCTGCTGGCCAACCAATACTTTCTCAGCCTGTTCTGATCACCGACTTTGCCAGCCCCTCCTTCCGTCATTTTGCCCCAACAATATACACTACTCAAGACTCAGTGAGTTCACATTGGCCCGAGTTTGTTTGTATTTTGTATTAGTCGTTTCATATTGTTAGTTTTTCGTTTTCAGTGTTTTGATGCTACCGTATATACGGTGAATAAAGTTGTTCACTCTGGAACAAACTACCCGCAGACCGGTGCCGCACTGAGAAGGGGGATGTTAGGGGTGCTGCAGCAACCGGGCCCGCAGTTTTGGGGACCCGCAGTTGGTGGGCGTGGAAAAATTTTTTTGTGCTGTATATAACTGAAATTGGTAAAATCTGGGGTTTTGCAGCAGCCGACCAGCGACAGAAATATATTGAAACGTACTTATGCAACGACTGAACATAATACTAAGGCTTTTAAGGCTAAGACGTTACTGCCGGGCGGAGCCAAACTAAACGTCAAGAAACTGTTATTGTTAGCCACATAGGTGGTTACAGATCTGTAAGAGGCCCGCATTTTGGCAGACACGGCACTCGGCCCGCACTAGCCTGCCGCAGATTTTACTCATTGACAGACTTCGGCTTTAAATCAACCCTTAAAGGCATTTCTTCTTAACAACCGTTGTTATCCCGCCAAAGTGACTCCCCGCCCAGCGTCTCGTAAGCTCTATGCATGACGCTATATAAATCGGATTATTATTATTATTATTATTAGAACGGCCAGCGAATACGGAAGCAAGCTTTGCAGTTGGGAGGGCTTTCCAGACTCAGTCGAGGACCAGATAGACATCCCAGCCCGACATATGCCTCCCAGACATCTTTGCCTCCCATAATAAAAGACGTGTCGATGGGGGGGGGGCGATGTCTGGGGGCAAATGTCATTATGAGAGATGAAGGAAGGGAGAGATGGATGGAAGGGATTGTGAAATGCTAGCGCCGCCATTAGCTGATGATTGTGAATGCAATGAGATCGAACTAAGGAGGCGGTGGAGCACGTGACTTCCATGAATACTATCTCTCTCTCTCTCTCTCTCTCTCTGTGTCTTTTCATTGTTCCTTGTATTGGTCGTCCCTGGCGTTACCCTGCCAGCTGTCACGCTGTCTGTCTGTCTCCACTCCCTGCTGCGTCACCGTGAGGCCATTTGCATCAACCCTCTATCAACATCGCCATCGGTAATTTCTATCGCGATCACTACACCGAAGAACCTCTTCAAGTAAAAAAACGGCCAGAAGAAGAAAATAAACAAAAATAATAATAAAGTGAAATAAAATGGAAATTAAAATGACCTTTTCTTGCCTATGTAGAGCGGTGATAAGCGAGAACGTGCGTTGGCTTTTGAAACTGTTGTAGTCTCGTAGTTAGTTGGTCCGGTAACAGGACGATTCACCGACAAACCAATGCGCGCCGTAAGTCGATTCCTGACTGGTCATTGGCCAGTTCGCGGACAAACGTTTTTAATAGCAACGAGGATTAGGCGTAGATAATTGCTGTCATCCCCCCATTTTCCACCGCGATTTTCCGTCAGATTTTGAGTCTGTATATTCGCGAATTGACCAGTCCGAAATTGTGGAAGGCCGTATACAAAGGCTTCGGGCGAAAACTAAGAAATAAGCTAACATTTTTAATCGAATCATCTAATCACACCTGTATTCTGTAGACCAAATGAAATCGGGCATCATTATTACCTTTTGTCACCAAAACATTTTCAGTGTCGTAATTAAGAGGTTGTGTATCCGTTACCGGCAATCGGCACCCGATCCCTACGGATTGCGTACCGGTAGTCAGCTATCAGCAATTCGCTGGCATCTAAACCAAATATAGTAGATAAACAACGTTAATTTCCCGTCGACTTGACTTAATGATGATCCGTCTAATGGGTTAGCAGTCCGTCTGGACGTCTGCCAGTGCAGTCTGTATTCGCTAGATGGCGTCGACGTTGACGTCGATGGATGCATTTGCGCTGACAAGCGTGCACCACTGCAATGCATTTGCCGTAATGATGCGGTCCGCAGCTGATTACATACAACTTTGATGCTAATATGTCCCTTGATGTGCTCATTACTGGCGCTGCACAGCTCCTGCTGGTTGTTCTTCTCTCTGTCTCTCTCTCTGTCGTTCTCTGCGTGTGTCTATGTTCAATTAATGGACGGATTTTTCGTGAAATTCAGAAAGGTGTCGTTAACTTGCAAGCTCTGCGCTCGTGGGACTTCGTAATGTTAATATTCTTTGGACCAGTGTTTCGCGCATTTTCAAGCGTATAAGAGCGGCTGGTTAATTTTGGCGATAGATTAACCCATTTTAACCCAATTTTAGTCACGTGCGTATGTCGAAGCATTCAAAAAAGGTACATGCCCGACATGAAAATATACTAATCACAGTCAGATTATATATTGCATACGTTGTGTTTGTGTTTGTCCATTTCAGCTGCTTCGCCGATCAAATTGATCTGTCGGAACTTCCAGTTGACGTTGCACTGAGGAAATTTCAGTCGTACTTCAGAATGCCGGTGAGATTTCGGAGCCAGTTTTCGTGAGATTAGGCCTGATGTCATCAGGCTGTTCGGTCCTTCAGAGCATTGACACTGTTGGTTTGACTATGTTGCCGGTGAAAATCGTGCCCGAAATGACATATTGTGTGTATGGCTGGACGTTAAACCCTTCTGACTAAAATATGACCATTCTGTTGTTTTTCTCATACCATCACGTGGGGGCTCATTCAAATAGAAAGAGTTAGAGTACAGTGTGTTGCTGAAAAAGTACATCGCAGTTCTCGCAGCAGGATGAGAAGGTGTGGATTGAAGTGAGGGAGATTGACATTGACAGCGGAAAGTAGTGTAAATGCATGTGCATAACCACTAACCTACCTGACACTGAATCTAATCCTAACTCTAACCCTGCTACTAAACAGCACGCAATAGTGAACATTCTACTAAATATAGTCGCATGTCCTACGTGTCCAGAGAAATTCGTTCTAGACAATGTCGTTGCACCGTTTTGACAACTTTCCGTTATCACTGTCACTTAGCCATGAAATGCTATAGCCGAAGGTACTGTGTTCACTGTTCAATTTACGTTGACTGGGTTGAGTAAACCCTTGAGCGACTGAACGAATGAAAACTTTGTTGCATGCAGAGATGGATATTGGTCATCTTTCGTGACCCATGACCCATGGCCATTACACTTGTTTCGTCGAACACACGGGACTAGGAGGGGGCGTGGCATGGTGATACTAGAGATCCCATCCTCTCGCTTTCGACAGCAAAAAATCAATAGATAAAAATTAAGCCTATGATAAAAGGCCTAATTGGGTGAGTGAGCAGTTTCTCAATGTCAGCTAACTGAGTAAAGAACAGTAACATGAATGTCATGAACTGCTAAACTTACTACTGTAAGTAATTAGTATATTTAAAATTGCAAGCTACTGCGCATTTATTTCATCGTGGGTCAATGGGTCACCCATGACCCACTAACCCATTTCCATCTCTGTTTGCATGTGGTGCGAATATGTGTTGATTTTCTTTCTTTTGCAATGTTTATTTTTTAGCTGTCTGGTATTTTGGTGACCATGAGCTCGTCTTGTACAGTCTGCCGTGTGTGTAATGTATATACGCGTCATGTTGTGCACCCGATTCAATTAATCTAAATGATTATATTGTCTGTTTGTTCTTAGGGCGAGGCACAGAAGATCGAAAGACTAATGGAGGTCAGTGATTATTTAATTTTTCAATTTATTATTTTTGTATTTCTTGCGTTTGATTATATGTACACCGTGTCTTATAAAACGAAATTTGGTGATAATTCGGTCAAATTTTAACGGATATGCTAAGTGTTTTTTTTCAGTTATGAACAGACTGAAATTTGTAAGAGATTTTATATAGCAGTTTTCACCACAACTTAATTCTGTAACTGCTATGTCTTTTGGGAAAAAACTTCAGAAATTACGCAATTGCATAGTTATAGGACAAGACTCTCGTCATATGGTGTAGTTACAATGTGCAGTAATATTTCAGTATAGTATAGTCAACTAAAAGTAATAAATTAATAGCTAACGAAAATTACAGTGTAAATATTTAGTATTTGTTTCCAGCATATTAGCACTGAGAAAATTAAACACAAGAGAGGCTGAAAGAAGCGATATTTTGCACGTAAGGTTTAATTTATGTTTGTGTGATGTTGAGCATAGGTTTTTCTATTGAGGCTCGTTGCACAGTAGAAGCATTTGAATAGCAGATAACCCACGCTGGTTTAATCCATTTCTGTCTTTTTAAAAACATATTTTTCATTGTTGAGCGCCTTATTTCACGTCTTGTAGGAGTAGCAACGCAGACTCATGTCGAAGTCGACTGATTTGATTGCTGCACTTCATTAAGGAAGCTGTATAAAGTCTTAACCACTGCTGGCTGTATAAACATGGCGTTATTCCAAGACTGCGATGGATACCTTGTAATGAGTTCATCCTAAATGGTCGTCTAGCGCCCTTGCAGTGACTCCCGCCGCGTTGCAATGCCTTATACATTGTAGTCGCGTTATTATTATTATTATTATTGATACATTTATATGATTTGGTTTTGTTTATTTTTGTATTTATGGGCCGCGAGCGCAGTGCCACGAGCACTACATTGAATATCAGCGTTGAAGTTTAAGAAAGAGTAAATAACTGGTGGCAACAGGCTAGCCGGCTGTGAACGTTTCCTGAAACGAGACCGCGTGCTAGTTCCCATTTTGCAACGCCACTGATAATTGATGGTAGTAATAGTTGTTATGAGTTTTATTTGTAGGCATTCGCAAGTCGGTACTGCCGCTGCAATGCGGCTGAGGTTGCTAAGTTCGAGTCGGCGGACACCGTGTTTCTGATTGCGTTTGCGGTCATCATGCTCAACACTGATCTGCACAACGCCAACATCAAACCGGAACGCAAGATGAAGCTGAATGACTTCATTCGAAATCTTCGAGGTTCGCTGCCGCAGTGAATCTCTGTTGTCCTCCGCCTGCTGCGTTTTGCTAAACGCACTGGCTGCTTTTTTTGTTGTACAGTAGTTTTAATGCTAATACCCAGGACGATATTTATAGTGGCGCCAGCTATATGCGAGAGTTCACTTTAGGTCTTCTGGGCGAAAATCAGTCAACGCCAGGTGGCCGCCAACTCGTAGGCCAGGCTGCACACTTGATCTTTGAGTCCGCCTGTAGGCTGCTATAGACCGAAAATTCGCCCATCGCCATTTGTATTAGTACTCAACCATAAGGTTGATACTTATTTACCGCCCCATAGAGGGTGGAAGGCCGAGTCGACTTAGGCACTGCAGTCAGTGTGCAAGCCGTGAATCGCAGTGATTTTCGTGAAAGCACAAAGTTTTTTGTCCGCAGCGAGATTCGATTCTGGGACCTCTCGCGCCGCAGGCAAGCGTTCTGCCACTAGACCACTGCGACCTGCAGTGCTAAGTCAGAATGCCTTGTCTTTCAGTGCTTTGACACTGTTGGCTGGGCTATGTAGCCTGTAAAAATCGTCCCGAAATTACCCATTATATGTCGGGTGGGACGTTATACCTTACTCACGCACTCAGTCAGAATGCTGCTTTTTAGTTATTTCGTCAGTATAAAGAAGGAGTTAAAACGTTTAAAAACACGTACATCCATAAAATGTAGATCAGTAGTACATGATAAAAACATATTTTGGTGACGATTAAAACAGCTAAAAGAAGCGGTACTTTTTAATGGTTGGTTTGTCATAATATTTATAGCAAATGATCATTATTTTGCACTTCTCGTTATTGAACATCTTCATTAGTACAATATACATGAAGAGAAGAAAATGACTAAACTGACTTAACTAAAAAACAGTACATGTAGAGCATTTATGGACAGAAACTTCTTAGACTGTCTCTCAATATTATTATGCTGCTGTTGGCATAATACACGTGAATAATTTGGCGCGCTTGTCTGACTGTGCAATTAAGTTTGATGGTCCAGTAATGATCGCGTTAATCGCAATGTACTCTTGCCACTTGTGAACTGTGCGTCAGGCAATTTTCGATGGTCGTTTAGTGGCGACGATAACAGCACCATGTGTAATGGCTGATGCTGTTACTGGAGTTGTTATTTCTGTAAATTGGTTTGCTTTTTTGTTCACTGATGAAGTTTGTTGTTATTCCGGGCATCTTGCTGCCTTCGTGAAATGGATGTTTAGAGCTGCACGGACGGTGCACTCGTCCAGGTTGTTTGGTAGTTCTGCGCCTGCCCCTGGAGCGGGTCTTCATGCCCGTCCCCTTCCCATAGTCACCGAGATCGTGTTCTGTCTGTCGTTGTCATGAATTCTTCCCCTTCAAATCGTCGTTTACAAATCTACAAATCATTTCTGCTG
>Ga0056115_1000786_pt1 | contig 14223 bp, 13 predicted proteins | sample WorMetOlspDAHAB1_FD_77007 | JGI IMG/M metagenome (GOLD analysis project Ga0056115, IMG submission 77007) | Marine gutless worms symbiont microbial communities from Max Planck institute for Marine Microbiology, Germany - Olavius sp. DAHAB.1 ...
AGATAAATCATGCAACCCAAAAAACACAAAGTCAAACTCATGGCCCAACCGGGCTGTGTGAACTGTTTCTGTTAACTGTGCCCATTGAAGAGGTAGCACGTTGCCAATATAAAACAGTTCAGAGAATAACCTCCAGACAATCACCATAACTGTAGATGTTGTCAAATGGAGGTGAGGGGCAACACCAACGCGAACATTAAAGGCGCTTGCACACTAACTCGAAAGAGAGACATAGAAAGGGCATTTTTTGGACAAAAACTGATTCGAGCAATGAAATTAAACCATAAAAAACCTAAATAGTCCTGAAGTTTGGAAACACAGCCAAAGAACTCACAGAGTGAAGTGCAGAATGTTTGCACTGTACCCTACTCAGCAGCAGAACTTCTACGGAATCACAACTGCTGTTGAAGATTACTTAACACACAGTGGAGACATGACATGGAAATTAAATGCAAAAACGTATTAAATAATGACGAAACAAAACTCACGAATATGTACAACTGAGCGATCGATGTTAGCAATGCAACGCAGGACAGTTAAGTCACATCAATCAATCAATCAAAAAAAATCGCACGCAAATTATGCAGTCTTGACTGTCGCTGTTAAGCAAATGAACGCCACAAAGTAAAAGCCAGTGGCCAACGTAAGTCATCAAACTCGACAACACTTCCTACTGCCACACAAAACAGAAGCCGAAACCAGTCACGCTTCAAAAGTTACGAGGTGAAAAACTACTATTAATGGCTTGCGGTTGCTCCAAATGTGTTCAGAAGGAGACCAAAAGTGACAACTGAAACATATTTTCGTTGTACGCATGATATAATAAATTATAGTCTTGGTCTTAATTTGGTGTCAAGCGGGCAATTGGCTGATAATCCAACTCACAGTAGGTCAAATTTGTGGACTAGTCAATTCGTGTAGAGCAAATTTCTGAAATTCACATTTACAGCAATTAACTATCTAATCTCAATTTGCTGCCAAACATTTACGCAATCTGACCAGCCTGCGAACTGACTGACTGCGAGTTGGTTTGTCAGCCGATTGTCCTGTAATCAATTTGGTGAAAAATCCACTGTTAACAGAATTCGCTGACAATAAATATCCGAAGATATGGTTCAACACAAAAGCACTAGACAAGGTTTAATGGAGATTGTCGTAATGTGATGCAAATGCGACTTAATCACAAGTCATGAACTTGAGGTTGTCGTAACACAAATGAGTAATACTCATGTCGGTCGGTTATTCGTCCTTGACACGTGTGAAGGGCGCTCGAACGATGTACGATCGGTGAATGCGATTGACTGCGTGTTTTGCCGATTGCAGAATCACATCGATAAGAGCCGTTCGCACGCTGGCTGTGAACTTGGTCGTGAGGCAGATCACGGTCGCGATGGCAAACACAAGGTTGTACGACAGAACAAGGTAGAAGTTGCCGAGCCATTCGAGTCGCCCGTAGTTTCCCAGCAGGTCAAAGTTCGTAATGCCTGATCATGCACACACACACACACACACATCGGTAAGATAAAAGGTAAAGGTTTGCGCTTATCTAGCAATGCAAGCCACATATCTGCAGCTGCATCTGAGCTGCGCGTCGGAAAAAAACTTATGTCGACTCTTCGCTGGTCTGCTGAACTGTCTATACATATAAATTCAGTTTTTTTCTACGTACATTTTTATATTTATAAGTTTTTTTGGAGATCTGAATGTTCTCAATGTTTGTACTGTATACATGTTACCTTTTTATAGTGATTGTATTATTTTCGACTCGTTTTTGGGGTTTTCAAGCCTCGCAACGGACACGTGTGTTTGTACCTAGAATGCGGGAGAGAACAGGCAACGCTGAACTGAGTACAAGCAGAACGACACAGTTGAAGATGATGTGTGTCATCGGTGTGTCACTGCGACGTGGCATCATACTGGAACAGCATCGAAGGCTGTAGAAACCAACGACCGATGCCAACATCAGATAGCTGACGCGACGACGAAGAAGGTCAAGGTCAAGGACTGTAATGACGTGCATACACAACAGCAGGTTTCGGTGTATGCAGTTCAATTACAGCCGAGCATAAATGCAATAAATCTAACGGCAGAAAAATGGTCGTGATACATGATAATAATAATAACAATAAAAAAACACAAGACGATATTTACAGCGCTATCATTCACGGTGCAGTGTCATATCACAGAGTTCACTCGGGAACTCTGAGTGAAAGTCGGTCAGCACCAGGTGGCCGCCAACTCGTAGGCCAGGCTGCAAACTTTACCTTTTGAGTCCACCTGTAGGCTGCTATAGGCCGAACATTTGCCAATAGCCATTTGTATTATTACTCAACCATAAGGCTGATAGTCATTTGCTGTCCTCGGAAGGTGGAAGGCTGAGCTGACCTAGAAACTACAGTAAGTGTGCAACCCATGCCTAAAACATAGAAACTTTTTGTCCGCAGCGCAGGTTCAATCCTAGGACCTCTCGCAGGCAAGCGTGCTACCACTAGACCACTGCGACCTTCAAATTATGTTACGCAGTAAACTTGCATACAGCCAGTTTTTGGTTACCACTTGTAATTTCGAAGCAAAAAAAACTGTGAGATTTGCAGGCAAATCTATAGCCAATTTATGTGCTTTGAATGGTATGTTAAACCATTCCAAAAAACATGTAGTTATCTTTGTCATCACCAACTGACTGCTACCAAATACTGCAGCAGTGTGACAGTGTCATGCAGTATGTAAAAACCACCGCATGGTTGCAACACGAAAGCGACAGCACTGAAAAGACAACACGATTTAATGTAATTATTGCACGACCGTGCTACAGCAACTGGAGACAAAAGCGATTCACCAGTCTCCAGGCAAGACAGATTGCAATGTGTCAGAACTCAGACAGTTTCTAATGCCGATTTCTGACTGTAGAACTAACAGTGAACGATAGACGAACGAACTGCAACTGATAAGGATACAGAATAACGGTGATTTCTACTGCAGCACCGAAAGGACCGAGCGCCGACAGGGAAGCAATGCCAAGCACGATTTCCTACACACACACACAAGCACATTGTCACGACATGACACGACAACATGACATCCAGTAACGCGACGGGTCAACTAAGTCAAACAGTTCAGGATTCGCGTTCTCTGTCATCCACTTTTATTTTGCTTTTATTGATTTTCTATCGCATATTTGTTAAATTGTTAAGCACCGCCATCCATATTTTGTAGGGGGTGCTATACAAATTTTGTCGATTGAATGAAGTCACCTGTCGACTGAATTATTCCAAATATTCGCTATGTATGCTGTGACCCGCAATGGTTGTGTGTAAAACGCGACTCGAGTTGGAAACTATGTCGCCAGTACAGGAATTCAACAACATTTTATCACCATCATTTCTTTAAAAATTTAATTCAAATCTATGTGTTCACAGCTCAGCTTCTCAAACCACGTGGTAACTGAAATGAAGCGATGGCGTAACACGGTTGGTTGTACAGTGAATGCATTCGTTACCTTTGTGGCGACGGGCAACGCTTTCAAGCCGACGAGCAGTTCAATCATGTTCTGAGCTACCATCAGCACCGACAACGACTAACATGCAAACAAACACAAAATTATCGACCGACGTCTAAACACCTCGAACACATTCTGACCAGGGACAGACTGGGCCGCCTGGCACTTGCCAGGTGGGCCGGTTGGTCCGCCGACCAGGTGGGCCGCCACGTGTAATGCTGATGTAGGTCAAACGACTTAGGCCTACCCCGATAACAGAAAAAGGGTAGAGAGGGAAGGGAGATGAACTGATGTCAGTGTGACACGTCAAAGCCGAGACAGACAGAAAGACGGCATACATACCGTTAAGAAAAGCAGAAGCAGCATCGCCATTGGATATCCGAGATTGCGTCGTACAGACGATGCTCGCTGTTTTCTCTCTGCCGACAAATGCACACGACACACGACACGATAAATGACAAACAATGAACGATTGAATGTCATTGCCGTAACCGCAATTTCAGCATTGCAAATATGCTTTTGTTTTCAATGGCATTTTAAACCAATGCACGTTCCAAAAAAGACCTCACTTGAGACAGCTCACTTTAACAGTTTTGCTGGTGTCACATCTGCCTGGTGACCGTGTCCAAAAACCGATCAGAGTGAACTAAAAGTCATTTTTTTCGCTCAGTAGAAAACCAGAAAGTAGCGAACTTGAGAAATGACCAACTCTGTTTTTGACACGAGCATCATTGGACAGCAATGCATGCACTGGTCTGTTGCAACAGCAATTAGATTATGCATTGCAACCCGAATGAAATGACTGCACAGTGATCCATCTTGATCCATTAAAACGCAGCACCGCATCAACAGCACTGAGTTAATTAACAGACAAAAACACGTCAATTTATTCGTAAAATAAACATTGTCATCTGCTACTCTCATTATGGTTCAGCACTCAGCCACTCATCTATCACGGGCAGAAAAAAGCTGCATGAGTAAAGTTAAGAGAACGCAGACGCAGACCGAGTTCCTGGCGACATTTCTGTACGTCAGAAAGTCTTCTGTGCAGCTCAGTGTTTGACACGTGATGTCCGTTGCTTTGCTTGGAACTCGACGACGCAGACATTTCCGACGACGGAAAGTCGAGTTGACGCAGTAACGCTGCTTCTTCCATCTCGGCGACGTGCAGATCACCGTCAACATCGTGCAGAAACTATAACACATAAGCGCTTCATTTAGTGAAAATCTTTATTATTTCAACATGGAATTGTAGCAACATGCTACAAAAGGCAGTATGATGACTCTAATTTCTTGGTCCGACTGGCAATTAATTCACTAGGTAATCTAAAATCAAAATTTTCTTGACAAGTCGTAATAATTTACAAGTTATTGGTCTTAGTTTCATAAATAATAAAAAGTCCAATGATGGCGAGACATAATGCATGGGTGGATTTAGCGGGAGGAGGGTAAAAGGGCTATGCCCCCATGATGCCAGACATTACTTTCACATGCAGCAAAACATCGAACTTAACATACACTTGCACAAAAGCAGAATTTACAAACATCGAATTATACATTTTTTAAAATTTCTGTCTGGCCTTCATTTCCAGATGTGTATGCTTCATCTTCTGGGGGACAGATTTCCAAGACTCTCCGGAGGGGCTTTGTCCCTGGACCCCACTAAGGGACTTCCATCCATCAGACCTCTGACATGCCTTCACCCATAATTCGGTCGTCTGAGCCGACCCTGACATAATGTTAGACCGATGGAAATGAAGAATCAATGGAATATAAACTGAAAAAAATCACAGAATCGTGAAAAAACGAACTCGGTAATTTTAATGCATCTAAACACTGAAACAAAAATTAAAATGTGAAAAAAATCAAAAGTCCGAATAAGAGCAGATGCAACATTTGAGCTGCGCAGAAAATTGACGACGAATGAAGGAAACTGACCGTCGGCTTAAACACCAAGTTTCCCATGACGGTGAAAATGCGAGCAAAACCCAATGGCGTACATACTACAACAGATAACAGACAACAGACAAGCTCCAATAGACACAGACAGTATACAGCAATTACAGTGTTATCAGCATGTGTTAGCTTACAAAGTACAAAAAATACAAACAATAAAACAGGGTGACCACTCTCCTGACAGGAAAGTTCCCCAGACTTTTCCCGGACGAAATTTCTTGTCTATAGGTCAAACAAATGCACATTTATTAATCCAAATTCTCCGTGCACATCACGTATGAAAAATGAATTACATACGAAAAAAAGTACAGGAAAGTTATTTTGTTGAACTGCCACAATCAAATTTCTCTGACTACACAAATTCCCTGACTTTTCCCTAACTTTGGGACTTTTTCCTGACTTTTCCCTGACCTTAGCTTAATTCCCTGACATTTCCAGGTTTCCAGAAATTCCCGAAAAGCCATGATCCTGATAAAAGCATCAACCATTATATTATCAACATAACCATCATACTTATGATGTAAGATGAAGAATATAATGACTATATTCTGTACACAAAATAGTTGGTGGTCAAAATAGTTGAAAATAATTTTCCGGAAAAAGTGTACAAAAACCGAAGTATTCTTTTGTACTTACACAGCAGCATGAGAACTCCAACGAGCGATATCGTTGAGTAGACGTACAACTGACAAAACTTCCAGAAATCTGACAAACATAAATAAAAAATAGCTAGAACCAACAAATACGACTGATTACGGAACACGTGAAATCTATTTGCACAAAATAATGAGCACATCTGACCAAAACACCAAATTAACGGCATTTCATCAAAATGCAAAAAACAAGCAACAAAGTATTACCTATCGGTATAAACAGTTCATAATTGAGAGGAATTTTAAAAAGAACAAACTTTTCACTGAAACAAAAAGTTAAATTTCCAAAATTTTCAATTCAGTGTGCTGACAAAAGAACGAAATTCAAAATCAAGCGATCATGTCACTGTACACTTTTAAAGATAAACTGAAAACTTTCCTCTTCAGAAGTGTCTAGCAAATGCTTGGCGAATTTGCACGGTATAAATCACATTATTATATTATATTATAGCATATAAATCAAACAATCACTGGAAACATGTCATTTGTGATTTGTTTTGACGTGATGTCCTCGGCAGCAAAAGCACGACAATCACGAGACGACAATCACGCAAGACGTACTGGACGGTTCGGGTACGTCGCTGGAGTTGCGCATGTGACTTTCGATGAGCGCTGAAATGACTCTCACGAGACCGTAGACGACAACCGCAACGAGCACTAACACTGCCGCTGTCTCGTACACGCGCGACATTATACCCTGAAACCAACGACATTTCGTTTCACTGCTACGACTCCGTCTCGCAGTCAACAAACAATCGGTAAGTCACCAGTACACACTCCATACCACACTGGAGACCATTGCAACGACAGACTAGGACTATGCACGGCTGTATGGGTGCAGACTAGTCTGTGAGCACATAGCACACTAACGTGGCGTATGTGTCACTGTGAGTGAACCTTACCTTTACCGTTTTTTTTCACTGTGATCTCTTTCACAGCAAACGTTAAAAATGTCTACAAAAAGCACGTACGTTGCACTTTGGGTGTAACATCCAGTTTGGTTTTATTGTATCGACTCAAAGCCATCGCCCTTTTTTGTCCGTCAAATGCATTTCAGTGTCACCGACAGACTATAAAAGCATTAACAAGACTAGTTGCTCCTGTGTGACAGATGAATTTACGTCAGTGGGAATTCCAAGCACCTTCGTATCACTGAATATCAACGAAATAACCCAACTAAAAAAATGCATCTATTTCACCTCAAAAACTGCAATCACCCAATGGCCTCTGAATGCAGACGACACAAATTCCACTCAAGCTGACAATGAGTGTCTCAAACAATGCTATATTATAAATGGAATTATCATATTATTATTATTATTATTACTATTATTATAAACTTGCTGCACAAAAGAAGACAGAAACAACTCTGAGTGAGAAGTTACCTTTCTGGCACCGGGCAAACCTTGAGATTCGATAAAGAAGTAAGCAAACGGCATCAGCAGAATGAGCGACACGTTTGACCACAGAAATATACTGTTCCACAAGCCTGTGTGTTCACAACACAAGCAGAAATGCTTTGCACAATGCAACGATATAATTATAAGCATTAACTAACTGTGCATTCCTTTATGACTGGCAGTACTAGACCAGACATACACTTTAATACTTGTACAATATGCTTAGACCATCAGACCCAATTACGCTAGCATACAATAAGTCAGTATGACAGCAGTCCTCATAACAGGGCCCGCTGCTACACAGAGCTTGCCGTTTCTTCCCCAGCAGGTGGCTAAAACCATTGCCAGTACTAACTGCACCTATCCACAGAGGATGGCCAGGCTGAGTGGGCCTGGATAAATACCAGCAGTCCTGAATATAACATCCACCCCGAGCAACGAACAGTGATCACCATCCTAATAGAGAAAAGTCGTTTTAAAATGCGCGTTAGATCAACCGAGCAAAATTCCAAAACCCACAATATGTACGTCGACTTTCAATACATTGTTGTTTATGTATACTGCAGCGTTTTTTGAAAAACAATCCACCTGAAATCAGCGAAGAGTTGATCCACTGCAGGTAGTAGCTGTTTGGAAAGATGAGCAAAGCTTCATTGGCAATGATTGAAAGTGGCAGCAGAAGGACAGCGCCAACGGACACGGCCAGCGTGAATGTACATAACCACAATCTAAACATCGTGTACATGACAGATATAGCCACAATCTACAAATTACGTAATGATAGACACACAGCAAAACGTAAAATTGTAAAAACAACTATGCTTAAGATTTAGTTGCAAGCTTTAACTACAAGTCCAAAAAGTGCACACAAAATACATAACGAATTTGCACAGCAGAGAATGCGAATAGTTTACAGCTCATACAAATTGCGGTAGGTCTGTATGAAGTTCATTTTGCCATACGGTAGCTACTCACAACATATTCTAGTAAGAAAACTCTACAAGTTGACATTCGTCTTATAACAGCTTGATTAAACAGTGGATTAAAGTGCAAATGGTTATCTGAGTGGTGGCCGAATGAAGCCGAGGTATCCAATAATACGAAGTTGCAATAACATTCTAGACTTGCAGCAAAACACAAAACTGCAAATCACACATGATTTCGACGCAATCGCAATCGAAAGTACTGTGATTAAGTACATAGTAGCTACTGACATATTTCGTCACAAAAATAGACAATCTGAAATGTTTAATGCTAAGATAAAAGAAGTAGAAAAACTAACGAGACTCGGTAGACGACAGCGTCTTCTGCATCAACTGCAACACAATTAGTATTTAATTATTAATTTGTTACAAAGATTAAACCGCTTACTGATTGGCTACATCTTCTTCTAGCTTGTCAATCCACAGCCAAACTATGATAGTAACAAACGAGTAAGTAGCATATAATCAGAAAAAAAACAACTACTATAACATTTCGTTTCATATATTTAACATAATATTTTACTGTATTCACAGACACAACAAAACATTCTTTTCATCATCATGTGAATCTTCTGGACACGCACGAGTAATAGAGGTGGTACACTTTAGACTAGCAATATACTCGTCTTCTTTGAACACAGACACTAAAAACAAGACAAAAGCACCCAAAACAATCATATAATTATACATCATATGCATATATGACAACTCTATGGTACATACCAGCATAGAAGTCGTCATTGTCGGCTCTCCGCTTAAACGTGCAAAGGATAACGTACGAAAAAACGTAAAGTAGAATGAACAGTAAGAAGCCAATCTGCAACGTTTGACAACACACAAAAGTACATAAATACACTATGCTAACTCACATAACAACAGCAGTAATGGCCATCACAGTGAGAAACTTAGTAAAACAACTCACCATACGTTACAGTAAATGATTATCTAATGTATACGAGTACATTATCAGCCTTTCACCTTTGATATGAAAACAACAGTCATATGATACACTACAAATTATTAATAAAACACAAACAAACAAACAATATGGAAACGAAACTGTTGATGAAATGCAATTCTGTATCTACTTTGTTATTTAAAAAAGTGCAACAAAACATTTAAAACTGCATTGTAACCGCAATTGAATGCAATATACTCATATAACCATCTCAAAAAGTAAACACTGCTATTTAGCCTGTTGCTGGTGCAGTCTTGTCAGAATATTGTAATCCAACAAAAAGACAAAATCCACGGGTTGAATTTACCTTAAAATTAAAGTCAAAATCCGTTGCCGTACACGAAATCCACGATGATTGTTTAAATAGATTTTGCATTAATTTCAACTTAGATTTCAGTATTTCTGTAGCGGACTTCGATATTTAGCTAAAATAAGTATGAGTAATGGATTTCGAATTTAATTTGAAAGTAAATTTGGTAACAGTCTGGCTAAGCTCCGCCACCCGATATCTGATGCTTATTCAGCAGAACAAGTCCTACTGAATAAGCAACAGATCTGGTGTGGCGGAGCTTATCCAGACTAACCGTAAAGGTAATTTTGTTACTAGTGCCGACAAGCTCCGCATCCCAAGATCTGCTGCTTATTCAGCTGCTGAATAAGCAGCAGATCTTGGGATGCGGAGTTTGTCGGCACTGTTACCGTAATTTTAATATTTAGCCTGTGCATTTCATGTATATAGTGGATTTTGTAGATTTCGATATTTAGGCAGAGTGTCGCTGATGTCAGGGCACAATGACAGTGTCGATTATTGATCAATTAATAAACGTACTATGTATTCCCTAACAACACTGTGGAACAATCGTTCTCTGGCGTCTACATCTTCATCCATAGCGAACAGTGTGTTCTAATCCCACGATCATTGTGCAGAACTACTGTCACAAATCGTTTTCTTAAACATCCAAAAAACATAAACAATAATTACGCAAAGAATAAGTATTTTTGATTTCGAATTGCCTATGTCCCCGTTTCAACATATATTCTATGCATCCTACAGCTCAAATTCCATGACGTCGACAATTTCAAAAACAAGTCGTGTTGTGTCGTGTTTTGACACTCTGAGCCTCTGATCCTGGGTTTTTATCCCCCAACTTTAGCGGGTGCTTATATTTGGCGCACTTTCATAGTTTTTCGAGCACAAAGACGGAAAAAGTGGAATTTTGAACTGCAGCGACAAGACAAGACAAGATAATTTTCACAATGTCTGCATAATGGAATTTGGACTATAGGCTGCATAGAATATATGTGCATACGGGGACATAGTCACTGCATAAATAAACAAACTGGATATATACTAGAGTTCAAAAATGGTGTGTATATTACATTTGTGGTATTTGTTTCTTACAATTTGGCAGCGACGTACAGATTTGAGTATATTGTGTGCCGGTTGCAGCGGTTAAATTTTCGAGAGGCAGGATGGCAAATTGCGCCACCGATGGCGCCACACTGTGGGTCTTCTACCGTGCAGGACCTTGCGCGAACTTGCGAAGAGGGCAATAAAGAACTATCTATCAATCAATCGATGCTCCTATATGACCGTAATGAATATGCATGGTTCGTCCTTATGTGCTTGGCATTGGAATTCGTCGTGACAGCCGAACAGTACCGATGACTACTTTTTCCGTATGCTAATTGGCTGTTAAATGCACCTCCCACTGAGTTTTGGGGGACATTTATGATTTTGTGCACATATTTGTGTATGAAGGCGTTGTTGATGTACAAAATTCATCACATTGTCCGATCGTCGTCATTATATTTTCACTTACTATGTGTTTATTTACTGTCGTGATAAGTTTTCATGATCGTGTGTTTTCAGTTGTGCATAACAGCGTTGAACGAAGAAAGTGTCGGAACGTCAGCCAAACGTTCGCGAACAACTGTCGAAGTAACCACAACGACCGAGGCGCAGGTTCACGAGTTTTTGAAACGAGTTTTTTTTTGTGTGCAATAAATAGCGAAGTTTTCCTGTCCTCATATGTCACTGTAATTTGAATTTTGTGTTTCAGTAATTATAATAATGTTAATAATCGTAATATGTGCGATTATTTCATTAGTGTGTTGCCTTTGTTTGTGTCTGTTATTTCTGCGGTTACCATGATAATTACATCTGTCACAGTTCGGAATTTCTATGCTGAAGAGAATACTGTTAACATGTGCATTTGTTGTTACAGTTAAGTTAATAAGGTGCCATTGACTGGATCAGAGGACACCGTATAAACTTTTTTATTACTTCTGTACTTCATGTACAATTGCATAATAAACAAACAAATAAATGGAGCTGCACATGGGTGAGTAACAGGAGTGTGAAGCGATATCATTGTACAACAAGGCGTTGCATCAGAAACATCGCGGTGACGTAGAACAAGCTCAGCGAACATTTCGTCGACTGCTGGATTCTGCGTTTCTGCGAAAGGTCTGCACCACTACAGCGCTGTTCGTGTTTGTGACAGTGGTGTGGTTGTTTTTATGTCCTTGCTGCTTTGTACAACACTCTGCCTATTGTCATGCTAGTTTAACAACTGTGGGTGATGTTTGCAAGCTGCTAGCTATGCAGCTGATACTGCTAGTTGGGTTTTTCATTGGATTTACAGTGGTTTGGTAAGCTGTACGAGTGACTTGTGATTAAGCCACATTCACACTGTTAGTCTGTTTTGTTACTAATCTGCTGTTGCACTGTATTCCGTCGTGCCTTGTGGTAATTAAGCCACATTCAGTCTGTTGTGATTGTAAGTTGTACTTAAGCCATAGTCACACTCTACTCTGTTATGCTTTGTGCTAATTAAGCCATATTCACACTGTGAGTCTGTTGTGTTTACAGGTTGCAGAGCCTTCTTCCAACGGCAAACAAGCTGAAGCCGTCCAATCGCATACGTTGCTGCATTACTCGGTGCTGAAGAACCTCGCTGAATTGTCCCAAAAAAGGAATGATCTCAACTCTGCATTGGAGTACTACATGGAGGTGGTGTTTTGTAATACGAATTCAGGATTATTGACAAGCACATCGTTATGTTACAAAAAATATCTCAAACTGGATAATGCACAACTTTTTAAAGTGAGCGAAGTCAGATGCAACTGCATTTGATTTGTCGTCGTGTGAGATCATCCAACTTGAGCTGGAGAGTGGGTTGCACAATTAGAAATATGGCAAGTAATAAAATGTCGCATAATTTAAAAAAAAAATGGTACGTAATTGGTCTGCAAGAAGGTTAAATGCATGCTCAAATTATGGAGAGGACAGGGCACCATGGTCCCTTTTGTTTTGCAGGATGCACCCACCCACCGCCTTAGATTCTGAGAAAATGGGATTGAAGGGGCCTTGTTTTGACACAATTAAGCTCATCAGACAGTTGGATATAACGAGCTGACAAAAGCACATTGTGAGTAACGTAGTAAAGTTGACTTCTTGGAACGGTGAGTTGAGATCACGTTGATTGTTTGCTGTCGCAGGCCGTGTCCGTGGACTCGTCTGATGTTTTGGTGTGGTTTATCATCGGACAGCTCGCCATCAAAATCTCAAACTTTTCGCTTGCAAGACACGCCTTTGAAACCGTCAGTATTTAAAATATTTTTTGTCGATTTTGGTGCAGTTATTTTAATTTCATAATTACTTGTGACCAGTAGTCAGCTATGATGTTGCTGCCAACTCGATATCTTTTTGCTGTGTCGTACTCACGGCCCGGTTAAGGCGCAAGCCACAGCCAAGGGTCCTGTGGTTTTTATTGTCCCACACAGCCATGCTAAATGAAGTAAAGAAAATAATTGGCCCAAAAAAAGATGGCATCACTGGAATAGGAATAAATCAGAGAAGTGGCATATTACTTGGTTGAAGACTGTAAACTCGTCGCAGCTGCCGACCGTCGTCAGCTTCGATCGTCGGACATTGCTACGTTTGTTATTCCACGAATCAACACTCATCTCGGCGCTCGGGCATTCTCTGTTGCTGGACCACGGCTGTGGAACAGCCTTCCGTCCAACCTACGACAGGGACTCTAGCACTTAGCGACTTTTGTTTTTAGTGTGCTATACAAATGCTCGTACTTACTTACTTACTTGCTTACTCAACAACTAGTACACTGTAGAAACTGTACAAGTTGGTACAGTCATACATGTATGAATATGGTTGTTAACATGATGCATTGTTTATTACACTTATGCTGTTTGTACAACAAACTATTTTGGGCGTAGGACGTCACAAAGTCGTAATTCACCACTGGTCGTACCGCTCTTTCGTAACAAGCAGTTTGCAGTTGATGGAAAAATTATCTCCGAATCTTTTTTCACATCTTCACAGTTTGCGATAGTCTTTAGTTTTGCTTTGTCATGCAGCATAGCAACCCGGTTTTGGAACATCGGAAAGTTACATAATTTTTTTATCGCAGCGAAAGTATCTGTGTAAATTGTGTAACATTTGAGAACATGGTTTTTTGAATTTTGAAGGCAGTTGTTTTGAAAGTGTTTAGATAATGAGCCAGTTGTGTGTTGAGTGACGGTCATTTGACTGGTGTCATGTCGGTGTAAACAGGGTCTCGAGATAAACGCTAACCACTGGCCGTGTCTAGATCACGTCATCACCATCTTCTATGCTCTCAACAATTACGAAGGTAATTGTTCAGTTTTAACATTTTTTTCTTAATCCTTTTCAAGTGCATGTTAATTACAGTTTCTGATTGTGTATGATGATATGTTACTAACACTGACCGTAACATTACCAATGTCTGTA
>Ga0056115_1000787_pt1 | contig 14219 bp, 10 predicted proteins | sample WorMetOlspDAHAB1_FD_77007 | JGI IMG/M metagenome (GOLD analysis project Ga0056115, IMG submission 77007) | Marine gutless worms symbiont microbial communities from Max Planck institute for Marine Microbiology, Germany - Olavius sp. DAHAB.1 ...
TAATTATATAGTTTGGTAGATGGTCTGTAATGTCACTCCACAAATTTCAAGTATTAACTGTTAATTCTCGTTTAACGCTTAAGCAGAGTTAGGAGTAATACTTGTAGGCATAACAGTAACTGGAAATAAATTACTAGCAATTAAGTATTCACATAATTATTTGTACACAAGTGTTCATTGTATTTACTATCAGATCTGTGTTTATTTCTCCAGCAATAATACCAGCAGTGTTACTTTGTCTAAATTTACACAAGTTGCATTCAAGCACATTAGTAAACAAGTCAATATTGCCATTAGAATATCTATTAATACCACCTACAATATACTTAAGTGTAATATTTTTGAGCTGTTTGGTTATTTGTACCAATACATTTTCAGCTGTAACATCATTATATTTCATCACGTTGTATTCATCAATCTTACTACATTCCCAGGTATTATTAACAAATATGTCAACTCCGCCCACCTTAGATACAGATTACAGATGGTATGTCATAATAAAATGTATAATCATTAAACAAGTTATGGAAAAATCCCAAATAAATGTAGGTTCGCACCAACACGCTCAGTGGCAGTTAGTTAGTATTATACACTGTTGAGATCCTCCAGACAATTCACCTTGACGGTGGCTCCACCTTCTATTTCCGGGGGTTTGATGAATACGTTGCCGTTGAAAGTCCACGCACTCGATATGTTTCTACTTTTCCACATTTTTCTGCATTCCAAAAATAACTCATCACTTTTCTTTGTTAGATGTTCATTGATGTAGATTGGTGTAGGTACAGGATGCGAGTTACGCAGTTCTATTCTGGCGCTGTATATCAAATCCCTGGAACGTCTGTTGTCAAAACGCACGATCACAGGTCGAACTCAGTCATTCCTGCCCCCTGGGAGTATATGAGTCTCTGCCACGTCACTATAGCGGTAACATTTACCTTTAGATGATTCTGGAATCACACATAGAGTATTTACTACAATCACATAATTCTTGTGCTCATTTTGTAATAAAAATTGATGAAAAATCCAGCCTCAGTGACGGTTTTAATGACTTAATGAGGCGTCTTGACAGTGGCTTACTACATGTATTTTGGGCCACCTTGTATGTGTTGCATATACAACAGTGAAAGTGCTATGTAAATGTTGGATATTAATTCCAATTAAACGATGTACACTAGAGTGAATACGGATCTCCCTATTAGGCCCTATGTGTGCCACGAGTCGTATCAATAGGCATGCAATAACGAGGTCTGCAGTGAAGAGTATACTGCGTGTGTTTTGTCTGTGTTCGAAGCTCGACTCACGTGCAATACAGCTGATGTACGAAAGTGACACATTATGAGAATGCATATTCACAAACGAACACATTATCAAACTTTTTTTCACAACTGGTAGTGCCATCTCGTATAGTTGTCACTCACCCACGTCCACGTGCGTGATTGGCAATCTCAGTTAATGTTCTATAGCCTACTCTGGTCGCATGCATGCAGCAATTAAGCTCGTCATTATTGTGTTAACATACGGTAGCCTAAATTTACCAGTAATAATGTTTTGTCCAAAATTTAACGTTCAATATTTTTTATTATTTAGACTGTAACATCAAACGATATTCCTCCTAGACTCTGATGCACATGTGTTCTGACGCGAGGGCGAAAGTGCAAAAAAGGAAAAATGCGTATTCATTCAGAATGAATCATTCCGTCAGTTTAATTAATAAAAAGGCGGCGAATGCTTCTGCGAGAAAAAAAACGGCAGCATAACTGCACATATGATTGATAATCGTTTACTGCTTTAGTGTTTGTTACTGACGATTATGAGAGAAACAGTGTCGAATGTGATATACAGTGTATTTGTCCCACAAGTTTTAGAGCTAACAAGATGATGTCAAACAGAGGACCGGCATGGTGTTCTGGCTAGTTTGTCCACTGAGAAAAAAGATGTAGAATTACTTAGAATTACAAAGACTGAGTATAGACTAACTTACTGCGCAGAGTTTAAAGGCAGTTTAGGTTATGGTTTAGTTAGGTGGTCTTCAAATTACAGCCAATCACTGGTCACAACTGCAAGACTGCAGGCTGCAGACAAAATAAATCCGACAGGCGACGCTAAGCTATAGGGCTCAAGCCCCCACCTCCATCCCAGTTTTTGCTGCAGTGGTCCAGCCTACCAGTTTTTACTTGTTGGCCTATATTTTTTACGACCTAAAATGAAAATCGCTCTCACAATATATGTCATATTTTAGGCTACATGCGCCAAAATCGATTTCTTCTGGGGCTCCGTCCCAGACCCCGCTGGGCGAGCTTACAGCGCTCCCCCAGACTCCTAGCTAGAATTAAAGGGACCTACTTCTAAGGGATGGGGAGAAGGGATGGGACGGAACTTGCAGCCATAAAAAAATTTCTGACGCCGCTACTGGTTACACAATTGAATGCAAGTCAATAAACTCAATCAAACACATACAAACAAAACGACAACAAGATTCCGTCTTGTTGCCTCTTACGACACTCTGCCAAAAAAGTAACAAGTGGGTTTGGCCTATTCTATACAGTTCACGAGAGTACACGCGATGAAAGTTATATAGGACCTATACTGTTGCAATGCAGGACGATCACAAGAATCAACAAGTCCAGAAATATTACTAACGTAAAACATAGCATTACAATTATATTGTGACAGCAAACTCCGCGCCTGTCAATGTCAAAGTTTGCACTGAGGACGTTAGTATCAATGTATAGGCTGGTCGTACGATTTGGGAATTAAAAACATGAATATACGAAGCATTAATGTTGCATAAATGTTTCATTACTGATGTAAGCCAAAAATAATCTGATCATTGAAGAGGAAGCATAAAAAGCGTAATAGCTGGTGAGGGGCGCATTTGTAGCTACCCAGCTGGTCGCCAAATGCATTTTGCTGGAGCGGAAGGTTAGAAATTTCGCCATATAGGGTAAAAGAACCTAATTCTGACCAGCACCTAATTCTCGCCACTTTTCTAAGGCCAATATTTTTGCTACCAGTGTGCTCTGCAGCAAACTTTCGCTGTTAGTACTTGGGCACACTCTAGTTTTAGTGGTACCTTCGTATTAAAATAGAGTGGGCGTGTCTCTATGAAAGTAAACGAACTTAACAAAGTCTCAAAGTTTGATGACAGAGCGTGATATGAGAGTTGAATGTTTTAGAAGTCAAAACTATTCTGAAGAACACCTCGGCTGAAAGATTAGTTCATATAGTAGGCCTACATTTAGATATTATGTAGCAGAGACGTTCTACACACAAATTGTACGCTACTTGAATGGCTGCAGTGTAGATATTTAAATTTGTTTATCTTGTAGTATCAGTCATAGTGCCCTATTTCTGGCCACCCTTGTGACTTATTTCTGGCCATGGCCAGATTTGCGTGACAGGGTGGCCAGAATTTGGTATCGCGCTAGAAATGCTATATTAATTCTTTGTAGGCCTATGGGGAGTAAAAACCGACTGTGTGTACTTATGTGACTTCAGGATCATGGGTAAAACCAGATCAAAATGTGGTCAGCACTGCATTTGGAACCAGTCTGCTATGACCTCAGCCATACAAGCCGTTCGGAGCAAGCAGATGTCGCAGAGAGCTGCTTGCAATGCATTCAATGTGCCAAGGTGCACGCTCCAAGTGCGTTTATCTGGCAAAACAGAACTTAGTGCCAAACCAGCAGGCCACCCGACTTCATTTTCTTTCGAACAAGGAGAAAAATTAGTCGACTATGGCTGTAACCGAGCATCGATGGGCATAGGCTTTGGGCGAAGACAGCAGCTGGGTTATGCTGGAAGATTAGCGAGCATAAGGTTAATTTTAAGAATGGAACACCCTCTGTGCGATGGTGGGGAGGACTCAAGCGAAGACACGAACGAGTGAGGCTTCGTCAGCCAGAAGGCACGGCTGCTGTACGACATCAGTGCATGGAGAAGACTAAGGTGGAGAAGTACTTTCATGAGCTGAAAGCTGTTCTGGATGAGCACAGACTCTGTGCGAAACCAAAGTGCATATGGAACATGGATGAGACAGGTCTACAGCTCGACCATAAGCCACAAAAAATCATAGCTGCAAAAGGCACCAAATATTTGCACAGCCGCACAAATGGCAACAGAGAGATGATAACGGTGACCAGGGCAGTGAATGCTGGTGGAGGTGCGCTTCCCCCTCGTGTAATTGTCAAGGGGAAGACCAGAAGAGCACTAAATAGTTTACAGACACAAGATGCTCCAGATGGAACAACTTGGAGATGGTCTGACAGCGGGTGGACCAAGCAGGGCATTGCCAGGGAGTTTATAAGTAGGGAGGTTGCACAAAGGCAAAAAAAACAATGTAATTAGTGGTTTCATAAGAAGTCTCGTTTTGAACACACTCGACGCTGGCGCCACGTGACGGTTGGAGTGATGCACTGCAGTGTGCTCTATGCTAATGATTGTGATTTTGTTGTTTAATTTATTACTTCCATCTGTGTCGTCCTTCGTGGTGTGCGGCGTACAACTTTTCAAATGCCTATGTTAAGAGGGAAGCCGTGGGTGGCTTTTTTTCGGTTTCAGAAGCACCAGATGCGGGAAGTCGAGTGCATGTTGACTTGGCCCGTCAGCCCTATTTTTGCGTTGAAACAGACTTCATGCCTGCCTTTCAACTCATAATGCATAGTCATAAAGATGTTAGTCTAATGCAGTTTCAGGTAAATACATGTTTATTTTATAACATAGCAATATAACCTTTTACATGCTTTGCTTCTAGGCATGTTATGAAACGTTACCTTGGTCTTGGAAGCAATAGCCTCGGAGGATGTGGTTGGCATTGGCCACCTGACCTTAACTGGCACTGATAGCTTTGCTCTTGGCTTTGGAATTTGCAGCTTGACTGCGTCTGCCTTATGGCGAATCCCATAAGGAGCCATGACGTCTGTAACATTTTAATCGGGCTGCCTCATTGATGCTTACTGGCCAGGGGCGTGGGAACGACTTTTTATTGTTATGGCAGGCTGCTCCCCTCCCATTCTTCTCCCTTTCCTCCCTCCTCTCCATTCCCGTTTCTTTCCCCTTCGTATCCAATCCTTTAGAAGTAGGCCCCTACTCCTCCCCTTCCCTACCTTGCATTCTCTTCTCTTCACATAGAAATTACCAATGTCAAAAACCATAGTGACCACAACCATCCGCTATGGGTCGGAAATGGTTGTGTGCAAAATGAGAGTTCCAGTAAAGAATGTACTATTACAAAAATTGGGCTCTGTGCAACCTCCTTACTTTTATACTCCCTGGCATTGCCTTGCTTTGGTTCACAAAGTCATTCCTCCCAAGCATAGGAACTGAGAGACCTCAGGTCTTAATCGTGGATTGCCATGATTCACACAACTTTCTTGAGTTGCTAGATGCTGCTGCAGCCAATCAGATCCATATCGCGGAACTTCCAGCACACACGTCAAATTGGCTGCAGCCATGTGACTGCAGTGTTTTTGGGCCATTCACAACTGCCTATCGAAAGGCTTGTGATGACCTGATGAGTACCTTTCCAGGCACTCTTGTTTCACGAGCCACATTTTGTGGCCTCTTGAACAAAGCTTGGACTGATGCAGTAACCAGTGCCAACATCATATCTGGTTTCCGCGCATGTGGAATATAACCGTATAATCCTGATGCTGTTCCACAAGAAGCACGCTCTACAGCAGCACAAACACAGGATGTTCCGATGAACCAAATGCAGAAAACCAGCAAGCAGTCTGGATTGAGTGAACCAGAATTGGTGACATCGTTGTCATCATCTGCACCATCACTGTCAAGTGTGCATAATTCTACTCCCGTCAATGTGACGTCACTACCGACTGCTGCTCCTTTCCAAGCGTCCAGTGGCTTATCAGAGGAGGACTACGAAGTGATTGCCCAGGCAGCTTTGTCTGACAGCTTTCATTTGTCGGACTATCTTGATGATTCACAGATAGTTACAACTGTTAGACCAACTACACTAACTCCATCTGAAATTGCATTAGACCTGTGTGAGTCTGCATTATTACCAGAACAGTTGGAGTGTTACATATATTGTCTAAGCAAGCAGTATGACCTGACTATGGATGAGGCTTTCATGGCGTGGAAAACCTTAAAACAACAGTGTGAGATTGGTTTGTCAGAGACTGATGCAGTTGTCTCAGTGACTGACTTAGGAATATATGTAAATGATGTGGATGAAACAGACTCGGAGATTGAGAATCATGCAGGCATCTTGTCAGTTTCGGAAAGCAATTTGTTTCCTGAATCAGTATGCTCAGTGCAGCCAGCTGCATCTTCAAACTGTCATCAGATCAATTTATCTTTACAGAATACATCTTATCCGGGTGACCCAGATTCAGATATTCTGTCTTACCCACCTCCGTTTATCAGGAAGAAGAACACTAGTGGCTCATAAGCAGAAATTCTTTCTGCTTACTTCAAATGAAGCTCGGGAGGCAAAGTTGATTGAGGTTCAGGAAAAGGCATTTCGAGAAGAAAGCAAGAAAGCAAAGCAAGAAGCTCGATCAAACAACAGCAAGAGAAGCTGCAAAGAAAAAGTGGACAGTCAAAAAGTCAAGATAAGACTGAAGCTGAAGCTAGTAGCACTGAGCGAATGGGTTGCCTGAAGAAGCAGAATTAGTCCAGAAACCAGCAGCAGGAATTTCAAGAAAACAGACAGCCAAGAAGAAAGAGGACACAAAAGAATATGCAATCTTTGGAGAGAGAGAAAAAAGGAAAAGTTGGAATTTCAAAACAAAAAACGGTGACTGAAGATTTGACTCCATGTGCTACTAGTTCCATAAAGTACTGCGCTAGTGCACACCAGAGTTGGATTCAGTGCCATGAGTGTGAGGCCTGGTAGCCTACCACAATGCATGCGAAGATTTGGACGAGAAAGGCCCACACAATTTTATTTGCATCTCGTGTGATGAATAGATGTGCGATGATTCTGTTGAAGTGCAGTATTATTTTGTAATGAGTTGACTTCCCATATCATGATTTCTATTTTATGTGAAGAGTTAACATTAGATGCTCTCGAGTTGATGTGCAGTGTCTATATTTCTAGTGAAAATGTTAGAACATAATGAGTTAACATTACACTTATATGCAATACCATTTTAGTGCAATTTTTGTGACAGACTGGTGCATGGATTTTATTGCTTTTTGATTTACTTTCGACTTTTTATTTACATCTCATGTGAGAATACTGTTGAAGTAGGCTATTGTAATGTACAGTATTGTTTGTGATCTCGAGTTGACTAGTATTGTCATGATTTCTAGTAATCATGTGTGATGAATTTAACATTTGACTTGGGTGTGATACCATAACTGCAGTCTTGACGTGCAACTATTACATGTGTCTATTACAAGGCTTAAAATGTCCTTGTTTGAGAACTTTGTTTTCTTAGTTAATACATCTAGGAACAGAAGGAGTTGTGATGTGCCATCTAACTCCGGAATGTCGATCTCGAGACCTTGTCTTGTTCTCGAGACTGTTCATAAGCTTGTCCACTTTTGACGTCTTCGTCCTGGACTGCATGGTCTTGATAACATCCCTGGTCTAAGTCATTAGTCAAGCATTTAAACAACAGCTGTCACCTACAGGCCTATAAAACTCGTGTCTTAGAAGTATTTTACAACTAGGTCTATATCGACTAAACTATTGTGTGGTAGACGTATACTACATCAGAGTTAGTGTAGTACTGACTACTATGGACAGTAGGTGAAGAGCACCTTGGCTAGTTGTATACATTTGTCATCAAATATGTGCAAGGCGTCTACTGAAATACATAGCAAGGTGTGGTAATCTATTTCTGGCCAACAGTTACCCTATTCTGGCCACCCGGCCAAAATAGGGTAACCGCCGGCCAGAATTCAGGCACAGTGGCCAGAATTTAATACCTTTACCCTAAATAACGGAAAAGCAAGCTAACAACTGAACAATAACATATCGGAATGACAAGTTGTATTGTTTTGGTTGCGTGGTTGTATGAGTGAGGTTATCGGGGTTCCCGCCGAGACGCCCCGGCCGCGACTTCTCGTTTCCTACGGGCGCGGGAGGAGAGCGATGTCATCAGGCAGCACTTGAATCGCACAGCTAGAAGACCTTTCCGTGAACCTGGACAAGATGATCATAGCAAGCGCGACTGGTGGTAAACACCAGCTGGCGATTGTTGCGACAATGCCAGCAGAAATGAGCATGACAAGCGGTGCATTCCATGTGCATACATCCACCGTCCTTCTCAATCCCAACATGGCAGCGAGGACATTCACATCTGTCGTCAGGGTTGGCTGCAATCCATTTGGCCGTTGCTGCGCGGTCTTTTTCACTACGAAGCATACTGCATCGTAGACCGGGGTGCGAGACCGTATTGCACGCAGTACACAGCGAAATGCCGCATTCACTGCACATGGAATCGTTGCTGTTGGAGTCTGGTTCTGAGCGACGATAGATCATCTTACAGTCGGTAGTAATGCAGCAGCTGTATGTGTCGCCGTTCGCCAGCAAGAACACCCTAATCGCTGTGTCATAGAGGCGGGTCAGTCTGCCTCCAAGCAGGTTGCGTAAGTCTTGTATCACCACGGACTCGTGACAGTCTTCAGCGCAGCAGCGAATTGGAAGCTCGTTGTTTCGGATGGCGTTTTCGACAAGGCCGACAGCACAATCGCGACAGAAAACATGGCTGCAGGACTCGAGGACGAACACGGAGTTGCGTTCGATGGCGCTGAGGCAAACTGGACAGTCACGACGACGTTGGTCAGTGGATGGACAAGATGAAGTCAATGGACATCGCTCTGTCATCACTGTGCTCGCCTTCTCGTTAATCAACCGAATCAACTTGTCATAAGCGTCGTTACTTCCTTGTACTCGGATCTTGTGCTGGCGAAGTATCAGCTCCAACAAGTCCACACCAGTTTTCTGCTTTAGCTGTTCCAGATTCAATCCATACTGTATCACCAGCGCCTTCATCAGTCCTCTTGGATAATCGGTGGATCGAAGCGAAATCTCATCGCAAACATCAGCATCCTTAGCACTGAGTAGCTGCGTTAGCTCACGTTCAGCTTCATCGGCCAACTGTCTGTTTGTAGCGTGGATGAACACTGAACTCTGACGATCATCGACACGCGTCTTCACGCCCAATTTATGCTCCATCATCGACAGTTGCTGAGCGCCCGACGATGACTTCGCAAACGACATTTCCTTCATGCTCAACGTCACCTGTCGCCCTCCCAGTAACGGTGCCAACTCTTCCCTCGCCAGAACGAGGTCCTCCACAAAACATGTCTCCACGCTTGTCAACACGCAACCATTTTGCCACTGCTTCGAGTTGATTCTAACTGGACCTCTCGACTCTTGCTGCAAACTGGCGCTTTTCTTCTGCAGTTGTTCACCACAATATCTGTTGATTGCTGAAGGCAAACAGAACTCGAATTTTAGCAACAGAGTAGCATCCATGTAAGTTCTGTTGAAATGCACCATCTCCAAAAGACCGCAAGCCTTTCTTGCAGTAAGCGAATCGTGAAATTTCAGATAAGCGACAAAGTTGAAGCTCTTTTCATTTGGTGTAACAGCAGTCATCTGGTAGTCATCCTCTTCGATATCAGCAGAGCGAAGACCGTCCACTACAGTTCTCTGAAAACGGTTGAACAGTTCATGGTTGTTCGGTTGGATATTATCACGCGGAAGAATTACGTTCAAAATTCGGACATGAAGTGCTTCAACGGCCCTCTGAAAGTCCGCCTTTACCAGCGCTTCGTTGGCCCATGTTGGAACGAACCTCAGATAGATCTGAGTGTTGTTCTTCTTGTCAATCTGCACCTCGATGTTGTCATTTTGAACAACGTCGCCACATTCCTTACGAACAACGAACTTCGTTATGCGAGATGCAACTCTCGTCACATCTTCCGTGCGTTCAAACTGCGCATATCCATAACCGCGCACAGGCCGACGCGCTGCCACCACTTTGACAGTGTACACGACGGTCGCCGAACTGCATTTACTGCCAACTGCGTAACGACAAGCCTCCAACTTAAACTGCGAAAATGAATGTCTACAGCTGAGCGCGAGCTCTGCGTGGCTGGGTAGTTTGAACGTGACGATTCCCCAAGCATCAGTCGACCGCGCTTCCCGTCGAATCTTCTCGATATCACCGAACGGTTCCAACTGCGTCCGCACTATGCATTCGCGCAACTCAACAGCTGGACCAGCATGCGCAATGACTTTCACCATTCGGAATTCATCAGGCATCAGCACTGTTCTGATTTGACCGCCTCTCTCCAGAACAAGGCGAATGCCGCAGTTGGACAGCAGCTGGTCTTCAACGCATTCGTCCGACGCAGACTGACGCACATTCTCAACATAAGACTGCAAAAGAGTCGTTGCCATAGTCTGAGAGGAAGGAGTGGCGTACAGAGTTAACAGACCACCAGCGTTGCCATCCAATGACACAATGTCAATCAAGCATTTGGAGCTGTGAGAAAAATTCGCCACCTGTGACTCCAGTTCCTTCTTTGGCTCAGCTTTGTTGAAAAGCAAGCTTCGCACACACTGATAGCCGATGTGCCAAGTCTCAGTTGGCTCCACAATGAACGAAGAAATATCCGGCATCGACAGCTTCAGCTTTCCGCTTGCTACATCATCTAAAACCCATTCTTCTCGGACATACGTCGCGTTCAACAAAAATGTTCTGCTTGTAGTAAGCATCTGTTCATAGACGATCCATTTTGGCAGCTCTTCAATGTACGTCAGTGCTGAAGACGGGTGAATATGCATCGAATGACTGGGTAACGCGGCTAACACGAAGCCTTCTCTTTCATGTCCAGAAAATCGACATAGATTTGAAAAATAGCAGTCGAATATTACGCGCGCCATTTTATCGTTGGTATCGTAGGTCTCTGCAAATTCGGATGATATGCTGACGCCAAGTTCCGTTTTAAACGTTTGGCGAATTTCTGCAAGAACGTCTCGTGCCGTCCTCATTGATTTGGCGTTGATGCTGTTATCGACGCACCATCGGTTACGACTTCTCTCACCAAGTGTGCTCCACTCTTTGTAAACGTTGACCAGCGTGATGATGTCTCCCCACTCATCACAAAACCTTGTCTTCTTCCTGTCAGCTAACTTCTTCTGTTCATCCGAACCGCCTCGAAAGAAAACGCTCCCGCCAACCGAGGACACGGCCGCCATAAGCGCCGATTCCAGAGCTATGCCTCGCTCAATTCCGATCAGCACTACTTTACCGAGTCGTGGTTCCAGAGACAGTCTTGCCAGTTGCTTCCCAGTGTCGGTGATTCCACGTTGGTCGCAAGCACCAAGATCCTGCAGCACAGACAGCGCATTTTCGACTGCATCTCGCGAAGGTGCTTCAACAAAGTCAAAGTCCATTGGCTTGGAAATTCCCAGCATCATCAACTTGAGTATCGCCTGTCCAAGATGAATGCGCAGTATCTCGGGCACTGACTGTTGACGCATCTGCTCGAAGTCATCGTGTGAATACAGGCGATAGCAGACTCCGCAGCTAGTTCTGCCGGCACGCCCCTTTCTCTGCTCAGCCGAGCTTTGTGACACCCACTGAACACTCAACGAACTGATGTTTCTCTTGGCGTCATAGCTCAACTCTTTCACTCGTCCCGAGTCAACCACGTACTTTATCCCAGGAATCGTGACGGAGGTCTCGGCACTGTTTGTGGCAAACACAACCTTGCGCATTCCGGCTGGAGTAGCTGTGAACACTTTCTGCTGCTCTTCAACCTGCAGTCTCCCATGAAGCTCCACAACCTCGAGTGGCAATGCATCTCGGTCACAACACGACAGCAATTTCTTGCAAGCCTTTTCTGTTTCAATCGGTGATGTCAAGAAAACCAAAATGTCGCCAGGCAGTCCTTGCTCGCGATGAATCTCCAACGCTTTCAGACAAGCGACAGTCGTGTAGTCGCTGTCCGAGGAATCCTCATAGTGGACAGCGACTGGAAAAGCTCGACCTGAGATCTGCAGAACAGGAGGCTTCCATCCAGATCGCATTATGTCCGAAAAATACGAGACAAACAAGTCGGCATTTATGGTCGCTGACATGATAACAACACGGAGGTCGCTTCTGCGAGGCAAAGCCAGCTTTATGAACCCGAGCAACAGATCAGAATAGATGCTTCTCTCGTGAGCCTCGTCAACAAGTATCACTGAATACTTTGATAACAGTGGATCTTTCAGACACTCGTTGAGTAGGATGTGGTCCGTTACATAAAGCAACTTGGCCACATGTTTGCTGCGAATGCACTGGGCACCAACCCGGAATCCTACCAACCCACGTTCGTTCCGCATCTCTTCGGAAACTCGCCTTGCTAAGCTGAGAGCGGCTACTTTTCGCGGCTGCGTACACACAACAGCTCCAAGTTCATGGAAACCAGCAGCGTGAATGTACTGTATGATCTGTGTACTTTTTCCCGATCCTGTCTCTCCGAGAATGACACACACCTGGTTGCTACTGATGGCATTCAGTATATCAGTTCTCCTGGCATACACTGGAAGCGTCTGATCAAACCTCCGAAGCTCCAACTCAAACTCACTGCAATATTTTGTCAGGTGATCATCGGTGCTCTTTCCCTGCAGTGTACATAATTCGAGGCGTGCCTGCAGACTGTCCATGAAGCCGCAGAATTCATCCTGCTGCAGTTCAAGCTCATGCAATTTCTCCTGAAGAGGTCTCTTAAGCGACTGCTGTCGCATGAACTCGTTCAGTTCCACTCTTTTTTTCTTTTTCGCATGTCCCGCAATCTGCTCTATCTGCAACTGCACATCTTCCATCTTCCTCCGATGACATTCTATCTGCACTCCAGCCTTCTTGCGCAGTTCCTCCCAGATGTTCTCGACTTTTGCTGACGGTTCAAGCGTTCCACGTAACTTTGCCCTGACTCCGGTGTCTTGCGTTGTTGAGTTGACGGCTGACGCAAGCTGTTTGGCTTGAGTGGCGCTCTGACATGTGACAATTGCATTGCATCCCTCGCTTTCATCCACGTTGCTAATTTCTACCACATCTTGGTTCACACGGAAACCGGAAATGACAGCTATGTACTGCGCTGCCACATCCACGTCGACCACCATGTCCAGCTGCACTTCAACCTTTGCTTCAGTTGTCTCACTGTCACTTGTGTGTTCTGCCATTTTCAAGCTGCACCAGTCACACAAGCAAAGCGGCGCTATATAAAGCAGTAAACGTAAAACCAACGTAAAACTATAACATCTTCATATTTTGCAAAGACCATTTGCAATGAAAACAAAGCATTACCTACCATACAATACTGTAAGAACTATACCTGTAGGACATACACTTTGAAAAACCAGTACAAATTATTACTGACAGTCTGACAGTACTGAACATGGCACTGGTGTTTTTATACGAATACATATGCCAAAATGCCACTGTATAAAAGTTTGTCTGCTTAATAAATCTTAGACAAGTCTGTTAGATGGAGTTTGACACAATATAGTGCGTAACACTTTTGGTCTGCCTTGCATTACTGCTAAAACCTAAGTTACAACTCAAGTCTCAAAAAGGGACATTTTATCACATTGATATCTTGACAATACACATAAAATCAGCAGAGATCAAGTGTGTAGTTTGTATGTCATTCTTGATGTCACCACACACACAAAACCAAACGGTAAGGTGTGCTGCATACACGCAGAGATAAATGCTGCATTGCATCATACGCCCATACAGTAACTTGTGTATCTCTGGTTCTTTTCTTGTTTACTGTGTATTTATTCAAGCGCATTAAGCCTACAATAAAGTTTTAGCTCAATGCATGCTATAACCAAAAACACTGTTAATTAACATGAATTGAAATGTAAACTGTAATGTTCTGACGGCATCGCTAATCATACAGTACATACGACCAACTTTCGTGAATAGCAACTTCGTCCATAGTTTTGACTGACATTTACTAATTTCTCCCTTCGTATAATCTTGTAAAGTGCCCCTGCAGCGTTTTTGCGACAGCATCACTTTAATCTTTTCATTTGTAATAATAATAATAATAATAACCCAAGTTGGGCACGAGGTCAGCCAAACAGAGACCAAACACATGAGACTCAACAGTTAACGCTCTTCACCTTATGTCACTCTCATCAAACCATCATCATCACTCAAAGTCACTCATCGATCCTTCCGACATGCTTCACCTCATCTTTGGAACCAGCTCCCTACATCACTCAGAATTCCTCA
>Ga0056115_1000789_pt1 | contig 14195 bp, 13 predicted proteins | sample WorMetOlspDAHAB1_FD_77007 | JGI IMG/M metagenome (GOLD analysis project Ga0056115, IMG submission 77007) | Marine gutless worms symbiont microbial communities from Max Planck institute for Marine Microbiology, Germany - Olavius sp. DAHAB.1 ...
CCCTGGGGGGAGAAGGTGGCCCGAAGGGCCGGATGAGGGGGGTCCGGTGCCGGCCGGCGGCGGGCGCCCTACCCCACGTCCGGTTCGTAGGCCGCCTGCACCGCCGGCCGCGCCTCGATCGCCTCGGTCCAGCGCTTGACGTTGGGGATCTCGTCCAGGGTGATGCCGTGCCAGTCGTAAAGCCGCACCCAGGGATAGGTTGCGATATCGGCGATGGTGTAGTCGGCGCCTGCCAGATACGGCGCCTCGCCCAGGCGCTTGTCCATCACCCGGTAGAGCCGGTGCGCCTCGTCAGTGTAGCGCTTGATGCCGTAGGGCACCTCTTCCGGCGCGAACCGGCGGAAATGGTTGGCCTGGCCGAAGAACGGACCGACACCGCCCATCTGGAACATCAGCCATTGCAACGTGACGATGCGTTTGACCGGGTCTTCCGGCAGGAAGCGGCCGTATTTCTCGGCCAGGTAGATCAGGATCGCACCGGACTCGAACAGCGAGATGGGCGCGCCGCCCGGCCCTTCGGAATCGACCAGCGCGGGGATCTTGTTGTTGGGGCTGATCGCCAGGAATTCGGGCTTGAACTGGTCGTTCTCGGCGAAGCTGATCTTGTGATAGCTGTAGTCCACGCCCAGTTCCTTGAGCATGATCGTGATCTTCTTGCCGTTGGGCGTGCCGGCGCTGTGCAGGTCGAGGGCCATTGTCGCTGCTTTCCTTGGGATCGTTGGCGGGCCAGCGCTGATCTAGGCCGTCGGTCGCGGCCGGCAAGGTCAGGCGCGGACGGCGCCCAGCGCGGTTTCCAGGTCGTCGATCAGGTCGGCCACGTCCTCGATCCCGATCGACAATCGCAACAGGTTCTCCGGCGTCGCTGTCTCGCCGCCTTCCACCGTCGCACGGTGTTCGATCAGGCTTTCCACCCCGCCCAGCGAGGTGGCGCGCTTGAACAGGCGCACCGCCTTGACCAGGTCCAGGGCCCCGTCCGCGCCGCCGGCGACCAGCAGCGACAGCATGCCGCCGAACCCGCCCTGCATCTGGCGGGCGGCGACGGCGTGGTTGGGATGGGTCGCAAGACCCGGATAGAGCACCCCTTCCACCTTGGGATGGTCGGCGAAGTGGGTTGCGATCTTCATGGCGCTGGCGCATTGCCGCTCGACCCTGAGGTAGAGCGTGCGCAGCCCGCGCGTCAGCAGGTAGGCCTCGAACGCACCCAGCATCGGCCCCGACAGGAACCGGTGGTCGCGGATGCGCTGCCAGAAATCCGACCTGTCCGCCGTCACCAGCACGCCGGCCAAAACGTCGGAATGGCCGTTCAGGAACTTGGTCGCGGAATGGACCACCAGATCCGCCCCCAGCCCGATCGGCTGGGTCAAAACCGGCGTCGCCGCGGTGGAATCGACGGCCAGGATCGCGCCGGCGGCGTGGGCCGCATCGGCGGCGGCCGCGATGTCGGTGACCGTCCAGGTGGGGTTGGCGGGGGTTTCGATCCAGACCATCCGGGTGGACCCGGGCCGGATCGCGGCGCGGATGGCGTCGACGTCGCCGGCGGGCACCTGGGTGACCTCCAGGCCCCAGCGCATCGGGAACTGGGCCAGCCACTTGGGCAGGCCGAAATAAAGCTCGTCCGGGCAGACCACGTGGTCGCCGGGCAAAAGGCACTGGAACGGCGCCGAACAGGCGGCCATGCCGGTTGCGAAGGTGATGGCCTCGGCGCCGCCCTCCAGGTCCGCCAGCGCCGCCTCGACTTGCTCTACCGCCGGGCTGTCGTCCCTGGCATAGCCGCGGTCGTCGGGCTTTTCGTAGTTCTCGTCCCGCGCAAAGGTCGTCGACAGATGCAACGGCGGGATCACCGCCCCGGTCGCGGGGCAGGTCCAGCCCAGGCCCTGGGCCGCCTTGGTGGCGGGGCGATAGTCCTTGTCTTTCTTCATTCCCAGCCGTCGATGGCGGGCCCGCGGATCGCGCCGGTTCAAGCGGGCTGCGGTGTTATAATCGGCCCATGCGAAATCGCAAGCAATGGCTGAAACGAAGGAGAACCAGTGCATGCCGGCCTACGCCATCGTCGAGCTTGAAGTGACCGACCCCGAGGAGTTCGAGTCCTACAAGGCGCTTGTCCCGCCCACGATCGAGGCCTATGGCGGCCGCTACCTGGTGCGAGGCGGCGCGAACGAGACCATGGAAGGCGACTGGGACCCGGCCCGGATCGTGGTTTTGGAGTTTCCGGACATGGCGGCGCTGAAGGCCTGGCATGGCTCGGACATCTATGCCGAACCCAAGGCCATGCGGTTTCGCGCCGCCAAGTCGCGCATGGTCGCCGTGGAGGGGGTCGAGGGCTGAAGCCTGTCTAGCGCCGGCGCCAGGGCGAGCGCTGTCCGCCAGAGGACGGAATCACCGTAGGCCGGGCGGCGCCGGGCCGCTGCACGGAGGGCGCCGTGCGGTGAGCGTCCTCGGGCTGCCCCCCGCGGTCGAACAGCCTTACCTGCCGGTGCTTGAAAAAGGGAATCAGAACGGCGCCCATCACCAGCCCGCCCACATGGGCCCACCAGGCCGTGCCGTTCTCGGTCGCCACGGCAACGTTATAGAACTGGTAGGCGATCCAGGCGCCCAACAGCAGGTAGGCCGGCAGCTTGATGGGAATCTTGAAAACCAGGCACCAGACCTTGGCGCGCGGGTGGAGCACGAAATAGGCGGCGATCACGCCGGAAACCGCGCCGCTGGCGCCGATCATCGGCACCACCGAGCCCGGATTGAAGGCCGCATGGGCCAGCGCGCCCGCGATGCCGCACAAACAGGTAGAAGACCAGGAATTTCAGATGGCCGGTGGCGTCTTCCACATTGTCCCCGAACACCCACAGGAACAGCATGTTGAACAGCAGGTGCCAGAACCCGCCATGCAGGAACATCGACGTGACCGGGGTCAGCCAGGCCGGAATCATGTCCAGCGCCGGCGCAAGCTGGTTTTCAGCCCACAGCACCGACGGGATCACGCCGAAGGCGTAAACGAAGGCTTGGCCCTCGCGCCCGCCCTGGGACACCTGGTAGGTGAAGGTGACGACGCAGACCGAGATGATCATCACCGTTACCAGCTGGAACGGGATGTATTTCAGGGCGTTGTCGTCTTTCAGGGGGACCAGCATTTATCGGCCTTCCACCAGGTTCTCCCGCCCGCGCACCCGGGGCACTTGTTATACATGGTGATTGCCAGGCCCGGCGTCACGTTTTCGCGGTTTGCCGCCCGGCCCGCCTTCCTGCATCATGGCGCCTATCCGCGGACAGACAGGAGACGTTAGCCATGGGACAACCGGTCGTGCATTTCGAAATCCACGGCAAGGACCAGGAAAGGCTCGCCGGGTTCTACGGCGACGTCTTCGGATGGGGGGTCAAGGCCGATAACCCGCACAGCTACGGCATGGTGGATACGCACGCGGGCGGCAGGGGCATCCAGGGCGGCATGACCGAATCGGAAATGGCGCCCAGGGTGCTGATCTACGTCCAGGTGCAGGACCCGCAGGCGACCCTGGACACGGTTGTGGCGCATGGCGGCGCGGTCGTGATGCCGGTCACCGAGATCCCCGGCGCGGTGACCATGGCGCTGTTCACCGACCCGGAGGGGAACACGATCGGGCTGGTGAAGGAATAACGGGCTCCCGGGCGAACGCAGGCTTGCGCACAAGGCGAGCGGAAGAGCGTCATTTGCGTGCAAATGTCAGCTTGCCGCGGCAGCTTTGATATCTAACGTCGTTCTTTTCGTGGTAGTGCTCACCGACCCAGACATCGCCCTGTTTTCGGGCTTCAAAGAACTGGAAGCGGCTGCCGATGGTCCCTTTGATGACCGACTCCGTGACCTTTCCGCGCACGCTTACGCCCTTTAATGTGGAGCTTTGGATCTCGCCGTTAAAGGTTTGGATTTCAAAGGTGCCGGACTCCTCCTTGCAGATCGCACTGCTGCTGCCAATCCGCGTCGTTTCGAACCGAACCTCGTAAATCTCCACGCCGAACGGGAGCGCAGCGGGCGCGCGTTCTTCGGTCCTTCTTGCGACATCGGTCTGCCCGGGCGGTTCGATCAAGACCTCTGCCGGATCATCGGGAACATGGCCAAGCACGGCGCCGCCGTGTCCCCTCACGCTTGCATCCTGTTTTCGGCCGAATCCCCGTTTTGCCGCATAGGTCATTTCTTCGTCCAGATACGCCTTGGCTTCCTGGACGGTGACCGAGCCGTCTGCATCGCCGAACGGCGCCTCGTCCGCCGCTCCCCGCAGGGCGACAAGCAGGTGATAGGTGAACAGGCCGTGCTGGTTTTCGTTGTCCCAGCTTGCGACCTGCCGGTCCGACGCGGCGGTCAGCACGGTCAGGTTGTCGGCCGCATCGGGCATCTTCGTCTGCACGAACACCGGCGAGGCCGACTGAATAACCATGCCCCCACCGCTGTCGCCCGAGAAACAGGCGTCCAGCAAAACGGTGACCGATCTGGCTTCGAGCTTGTTAAGATTCTCGTACAAGAGGTCGATCGGGTATCCGCTGAGCTCCACGTTCTCGGGCGCCACGTCGACTGGCAACAAATACCCCTTGTTGTCATCCAGCCCCGGCGCCCCATGGCCGGAATAGTAAACCGTCACGTGCGATCGGTCGGGCCGGATCATCCGATAGATCTCGCCCTCGTGAGACCGCATGTTGCCAAAGGCCGCTTCCATCTGTGACTGCGTCGCGTCTCTGAGATCGATGATGTTGCGTTCCCTGTAACCCAACACTTTTGTCAGATATCCCTTCATCGCCGCCGCATCTCGATGGGCGTACGAGACGTCGGGCACCTGTTCCGTGTAGGTCTTGTTTCCGATAACGACGGCGACCGAATGCCGGTGATCCGCTGCGGCGGCAGTTTGCCGCGCCTTCCGTTCGAAAACCGAGATTGCCGCGCGCCTTAGCTGCGGCGGCGTATGATCGTACCGGAAGAAATTGCAGTCCACCTGTCCGCGGATAACGGTGCCTCCGACCACCCTGCTTTGTCTTGCGCCGATCGTGACCGTCCCACCCGTGATGTCTTCGACCGCACAGGATTCCTGATAGCCGAGTTGAAGGGACTCCCCGTCCGCCAGGCTGATTTCAGTTCCGGGATCTAAGAGGGAGAATTCGACGAGGTCCGAACGCCCGGGCGCCGCCACGGCAAGCACGATCGCCGCTTGTCCGCCCTCGAACAGTTCCTCCATCGTCGCTGCGAGAGAAACGGACGGCCTAAGCAATACCGAGGCCGCCAAACCGACGAGAAGCCATCGCGTTCCCATTGGAACCTCCGACCGTTGCCTCGCCCGGTATTATGAAAGGGTTGGACGTCGATGGAAGTGATTGGCAGCACATTTGCGCAGGAAGCATCGAGATTTGCCCGCTCAGGGCGCAGACAACCGTATGTTTTACGCGCATGCCGCGATCATGCGGTCGCCTTTGCGCGACGGCGGTCGCACCGGTCAACGAACCCCCAGGCGCATTGAAGGCTGCGACGCTCATGCAGACGGGATGCAGGGCTCCTCTTTACCGGTTTGCCTCAGCCACCGTCGCCCACGCCTCGCCCGTTCAATTTCCCTTATCCCACGTCATGGTGACCGGTTCCCATACGCGATGGAATGGCAGCGCCAGTGAGCACTCGGCCCGGAAAACAGGAATGGAGTCGTCATGGCGAAAGATCATGCGTGGGCGCGAATCACGTTCGAGCCGGTGGTCGAACGCGCCTATGCCGAACATATGCTTGCGCGCATCATTCCGCTCGCCCGTCTTGCGTTCATCTGCGGCGGGACAGCCTTCGCCGGCTACGCATTCTGGGACCTGTTGCTGGACGGCGAGGCCTGGGCGCGAACCGGCCCGATCCGGATTGCGGTCGTCGCCTTCTTCGCGTTCGGATTTGCAGCGACCTACCTGCCCGGCATTCGCGCGCGTCCAACGCTCTGGCTGATTATCGCGTTCGCAACATACGTGGTGGTGGCCCTGGGCTTCGCCGCGGTGCTGGCGCAACTGGATGGGGGTTTCGTTGCCGGCGCCCCGGGATTCATTCTCGGGATGATCTTTGTCCCGGTGCTGGTGCTAACCCTTTCGCAGGCATTCGCATGCCTGCTGCCCTTGGTCGTTCTCCCCCTGGCCGTGATGAGCTATTCAGGCGCGACCGCCTTCGCCCTCATCAACGCGGCCGCCTGGATCGGCGGTGGAGCGGCATTCGCGCTCGGTTTTGCCTATCTACTCGACATACTGAACCGGCGCGCATTCGAGCTGGAACGCCTGCTGGAGGCGGAGCAACGACGGTCGGACTCCTTGCTTCTCAACATCCTGCCGTCGGGCATCGCTGAACGGTTGAAAGCGGGCGAAGAGACCATTGCCGACGACTGCGGGGCGGCGACGGTGCTGTTCGCCGACCTTGTGGGTTTCACCGCGCTATCGCGGCAGATGCCTGCCAAAAGACTGGTGGGTCTGCTGAACGATCTCTATTCGCGCTTCGACCGCCTGGCCGAAAAGCACGGCGTGGAGAAGATCAAGACGATCGGCGATGCCTATATGGCGGCGGCCATGGCACAGGGCGCGACGGCGCGCCATGCGGTGTCGGTCGCCAACCTCGCGCTGGATATGAAAGAAGCCTTCGAAGACTTTCGAACAATTCACGATCTCGACCTCATGATTCGCATCGGCATTCATTCCGGTCCCTTGGTAGCCGGCGTGATCGGCGAACGGAAATTCGCCTACGACCTATGGGGCGACACGGTGAACATCGCCAGCCGCATGGAGTCGCAGGGACTGCCGGATGAGATCCAGATCAGCGACGCCACTCACGCGCTTCTTGCCGAGGGCCACACCGCGCGACCACGAGGTGAAATCGCGCTGAAGGGACATGAACCCATGAAGGCGTTTCTTCTGCGGCCGGCATAGCCTACCCGTGACCGTCGCTGCCAAGTGCGTCAGTCAGGCCACCAATGTCGCGCCGATGCACGATCGACTCAGCTCTCCGAGGCCCTCGGCGGCGGAGAAATCCCGAAATGCACGTGATGGTGGTGGTTCCTCGAGTAGGTGCAAAGCCCCTCCTGGATGAGCGCCTGATCATTGAAAAACACCCGTGTCACCAGCGGGCGCGATTTCAGGGCAAGCAACATAGCCCGCATGGCCTTTTGATCGTAGAGCCTGTGGTTGATGTCCGTCTGCCCTGGTGCGGTGCCATCGGTCCGAGGCAACCGCAAATCAACATCCAGGCCCGTCTCGTGTCCGCCGTGGTCTGGCGTATCGCCACCTCTCGGAACGCTGACATCGTCCACGGTCAACAAGGCCGCATTGGGATAGGCACGCAGATATCCTTTCCTGTAGGCAAAGGCGGCTTCCCTGATCGTGCGATCCAGCCAGTCGGTACCGTAGTCATGGTTGTCCCAGGTCTGTTCGACCACTTCGGCATTATGGAAGCCTTGATCGCGCGACCCGACCGACATCCGTTGCCAGCGTGGCGCATTCGTTGCCTCCAACCACCGATGGGTATCGCCACGAACATCAATGCGTCCGTCACCGCCAACGTTCTGCCGACCCGCCTTGATCGATTGGAACAGCCGAATCGTCCTGATGGTCTCTTCATCCACCCGCCCATCCGGCTTCAGCCAGTCGAAGCCAAGGCCGATCAGACGCTTTTTCACGAGAATGGCGTCCTGCGCGCGGTTTCGCCCGCCCCGGCCCACACTGCCCTGTAAGGGCAACGGACCCTGCACATGCGGGACCGCGGCCGGAGGCTTCAGTTGCACCAGCGCCGATTGCATCCGCCGCCAGGTATTGGGACCCAGCAGGCCGTCCGAAGACAACCGGTTCGCGCGCTGCCAATTGGCGACGGCATCGGCAAAGCGCGCGTCGTTTCCTCCGTTGCGGGGCAGTCCCACCAGGACATTGATCTCTTCGATCCGGCTTTGCCATCCGAGCGTGCTTGCATAGCGGACGTTGCGGGCAACGCGTGGGTCCGACGACGGCAGAGGCTGCCTCGACTGCCGGCCCGCCGCTGGCGATGTCCCACCCGCAACAGACGCTTGGGTCTGTCCGTTCCTGAGTATCGGCCCGACATGGCCGCGGAACGACGGCCGTAGTGCCCGTTCGATGCGCGCCCAATCGAAGCCGGGACCGGGATCGATCTTGCGGCCGACGGGATTGCAAATGTCCTCATGCCCGGTCACAAAACGAACGGTCAGTATACGTTGCAGCAGGAAACGCGTCAGTCGGATCGTGGCTTCGTACTGGGCCTCGGTAAAAGGCTCCCAATATCCCCTGGAGCCATCGCGATTGGTGGCCTCGATCGGCGTTGGTCCGGAATAGGTGCTGCCGATATAGGTCTTAAAGCGCGACCCTTCTTTGGTCAGCGGCCCCCAATTGATGATCTCAATTCCGACGCTGCGCGAATTGACGTAGCGCCGACCCTCCAGCATGCTGTCGCCGGCATGGTTTGCCTTGCGATCGAGCGCAACCATATGCGCCAATTCACCGTCCTTGCCGATCACATAATGGCAGGAGATCTTGTGAGGGTTGGTCAGCAGATAGTTGACCGTGCCACGGTAGCTCGGCCCGCCGGCCGTAAAGTGCATGACCACAGTATCCACGGTCCGGCCGCCTCGCGAGTTCGTATAGACGCGCGGGTCGTTAGGCTGCCACTCGGCCCAATCGGGTTCAGGACCGCCAGGAGTCGGCGTCTCACTGTCAAACCGCAGGCCTGTTTGTATCGAACGCCCGTTGCTGTCGATTACCTCCTGGAATGGCATTCCCGTTCCCTCCCCCTGCCGTTCGCCCTGCAAGCACTGGCGCGACTCGCATGGTTATGCCGACAACGGTACCTCCGTCGCCCAACTGCGGCGCAGCGGCGGAACGAAAGGCGGCTTGATGTGCGCGGCCATAACCTTTGCCGGTGCGCCAAGCTTTGGCTCCGACATGGACAGATCGACGCGGCTTACGGTCTTGTAGGCATAGACGTACTTCTGGATCGGGTTCTTCAGGAGATCCAGAACGGCAAGCGCGCTTGATTCCCCCAGAGAACCGAGGTCGCCGGATGCCCCGCCCAACACGTCCGAGAAAAGACGGACCATCACCAGGATCGTTTCTCCTTGTTCTGCCAAGGTCAGATAAGTCTTCATGCGTGGGCGCGACCAACCGTAAAGGCCGGAAACCGTATCCACGGCAAACTCCCACGGCTCTAACGCATTGCGAACGCCCGGCCGGCCCGGCAAGGCTTTGCTCCAGTCCTCGCCAATCTGGTCCGCCGGCTTGAATCCTCCCAGCAGGCGCTTGGTGTATTCGAACTGGGCGCGGAACTCAGGCGGCCGGGTCACACGCAGGTTCTCATTGCCCTCGCGGAGCGCCACGGCCAACGTGCCCAGCGCGGACGCTGCGGCCTGTGTGTCCGGATCGATCTGACGGTTCCGGGATTCCTTGTAGAACTGCATGGCTTCCGCCAGGAACCGGTGGAACGCTGCCGGGAAGTTGTGACGGGGGTCGACCGTGTTGATTGGGCCCCACTTGTTGGCAATATGCAAAGGAAACCCGTAAAGCGCGTGATACTGCCTGCGACGCGCATCGACAGCGGCCAGTTCACCGCGCTGCCAGATGCTGGTGAACATGCCGATCGCCTGGCTGACCGCGGACCCTTCCTCCACATGCACGCTGTGCAACGGACGCGTCGTCCGGACAATACCGTTTTCGATGCGATCCGCGATCCGTTCCAACGACCAGGGAAGCCCGCCCTCGTCGAGCCAATAGCAATAGATCAACGAACACCAAGACGCCTTTTTCTTCTCGTCCCTTTTCTTTTCGTCCTTTTTCTTCCCATCCTCTTTCTTCTCGTCAAGGTGCCTGCGAATCTCTTCGATTAGGGCTGCCGTCGCTTCGGGAGTCGCCTTGGTCCGAACGGGGCGCAGGTATGTCTCTGCCAGGCCACTCAGGAAAGGCTCCAAGGCGCCTGCGGTCGCTTTCGACCTTGCAAGAAAGCTTAGCGCTTCCAGCGGCTTCTCGCGGTCGAGGTGAAGCAGCAACCGAGTTATGACTTGCTGCTCCTTGTATTTCTCTACATTCTCGGCAATATCCTTGGCCATGGAACGGATCTGTTCGTCCTGCGGGGGCTCTTCTTCTTTATTCACAGCCGAATTGAGATCGCTGAGGAAGTCCCACATAAGCCTCTCTTCTTCTGGCCCGGCGCTGGGATTGGTTTTTGTGCCTGGCACAAAAGTCGGCGCCAATTCCTCTCCCCGACAAATCTTGATGCCAAGCTCGTAGAAAGAATCAATCGGGCTTTTCACGCTTCCCAACGTGAACTCATCGGCGTCGAAAGGCTGCCTGTTCCAAAGAGTTTGAGAGTCCGAGGCGAAATTGTTGATGAAGTTCTTGAACGAGGTTTCATCCGAGATAATCATGGTCCGTTCCTTCCAGATCTCTACGCCGCAAATGAAAGCAGGCCGGTGCGCCCACCTTGCAGTTCGCTGCGGACCGCTGCTGAGCGACCCTTGGCGTGCCGTTGTGCAATGTTGAGAAGCCAGGCGCGTGCAATCCGATCATGGTGAGCCGGTGCCAGCAGACCGAGCGTTCTGGCCAAACCGATGGCCGCCAGCGCGAACAACGGCTGACGCGCCGCAAGTTTCTCCGGGTCGAGAGCACTTGCCTGCGCGAGATAGGTGCGCAGCCGCCGCGGGTCCAGCTGCTCCGGATCGCTGACTTCCGAGATGGTCCGCCCGGCCAATCCCGTGAACCGGTGCGTGGCCAGCGCTTCGGCGACCGCGTCGACGGCTGTGGCAAGCGACCGCGTGCGTGCCACCAGCATGTCGGGCAAAAGCACGCCCGCATAGACCTGGTCGAAACGTCGGGAAAGGTCCCGCAGAACCGGATCCGGACGAACATGACGGGCATAGGCCACAGAGAATGGCACACGCACCGCGCCCGGCGGATGAACCGCCCCCGGCCTCAGCAAATGAAGCATTGGCGCAGGCAGGCTGAGCACCCTTTGCACGCCGTCGACCGCGGGTGCGCCAGCGCCAAGACAAAGGCTCCAGCAGTCCGGAATCAGTTCTCCGGTCCAGTTGACCCACAACGCTGCTTGGGCCGGATTACCGGTTGCCGACAAGACGGCGCGGCGAACCACATGCCGCGCCTCCTCCAGCATATTGAGGTCCACGGCGAGCTGGTGACCGACTTCATGAAGCGAACTGGTCAGCCGGGTCGGCAAGGTCTCCGGGCTCACACGTACCATGGCCACTGGCAACACGACGCCTCCGGGCAGCCTCGTCCGGGCGCGGCTTATCGCACCGCCGCGCCCGCCCGCATCCAAGTAACTGATGGCATGCGGCGGACGATAACCGGGGATCTTGCGGTCGAGGGCAACGGCGAGTACGCGGTCCAGGCCTGCCAGCAGCAACCCGCTGTGGGCATCGGCACGGATCGCGATGGTATCGCTGAAGAAATCGAGGCTCTTGAACAATGCATCCGCCCGCAGTTGCATCACCGTCAACCGTCGGTTGGCGACCTGCGTTTGACGGGCCGAAGCCGCCGAGATCTTCGCCAAGGATCGATCAAGTCTGTCGATGTCCAACAACATGCTGTCGATCACCTTCAGGGCACCGCGCTCGAGTTGCGCCAATGCCTCCGGGCTTGCCGCCGCCGCCGGAGCGGCGGGTAGCGATATGGACGGCAAGCGCGCCTGCCTTAGACGCACGCGCAGATCGCCGAGCCGCCCCCGGATCCATGCAAGGCCAAGGGCCCGCACGGTCAGACGCCCTGGACGATGATGTTCCGCCCGCGGCGAACCCAACTTCCCGAGACGGCCCCGCCGGATTGCGGCCGGGTCATGGTGCCGCCGGACAAGACGCGGCGGACCTTCTTTGGAATGTTCTTGCGAATCGCGCCGACCGCGGCGTCGCGCACCGCATTGCGGGCGCCCACCCTGATGCGGCGATCCTTCGAGAGCGTTTTGGCGGCGTCGGTCACCGTGTCGGCCATGGTATTGACGACGCGCTTGGCCAGGTCGAGTTTGGCCTCTTCTTCAGAGGCATACTCCATCTCGCCGCCCAGCAGATTGCCTACGAGGCTGCCCGCCGCGCCGCCGATTGCGGTGCCAGCACCGGGCAGGATCGCCGAACCGATCGCGCTGCCTACAACCGGCGCCGCCTTCGCGGCGAGGCTCTTTGCGATTGGCGTGGCGGCGCGAATAAGGCCGGGCAGATGCCGTCGGGCACGCCTCGACAATTTAGAGACCTTTCCGCCAACGCGCCTGAAGAGTTTACCGAGAAACTCCTCCAGTTCGGCTTCGGACTGGATCGACATGTACTCATAGGCGAGGCCTTCCAGCTCCGCCTCGGAAAGCACAGCCTCGTAACCGAAGTCGAGGCCCTCGAAGTCGCCATCGAACTCGAACTCGTCTCCTGGATCGGGTTCGTCGATGTCGCCGAATGCTTCGTAGTCCTCGTAATGCGACTCGAATTCGTCATCGTAGTCGTCGTCAGCTTCGAGAAGCACTTCCTGAAGCTCTCTGTCGAACGCGGCCATGTGCGGTCTCCCTCTTGCAGGACTGTAAATTGAGGGAACTTGGCAAGAGCCGTGCCAAACGGGTTGATAGGTAACCACGCAACAAGGTGCGATTTTATTTCAACGGGTTAGGCCAATCACGCAGGGGGACGACCAATCCGTTGTCACCTTCAACTTGCTGCAGAGCTGCGCAGCACTGCATTCCGCTGCAGAACGCTTACGACCGTTGCGAAGCGTCTTTGCCGTTGCTGCGGTAGTCCTTCTCGTACTTGAACACCGTTCGTTCCGAGACCTTCAGAAGATCCTGGACGAAGCGCACGCGCCTTCCCTTCGGCCAGGCCGGACCACTGCGGCGCGCGATCTCCAGCGCGTGTGCGATGGCGTATTCGGTGCAGTGCGTTTTGATGTCCTCCAGGGACCTTCCAGCTTCCACCATTTTACGAACCGACGGGGCGGTTCGAACCGGCGTGGAAGTCTTGGATGCGACCTGGATGTCGTTCGGCAGGTGCGGCATGCGGATGCGGCCTTCAATCGCACCGCACAGCGTCGCGCGATGTGGTCCAGCTCCCGGACATTCCCAGGCAACGGACAGGCCTGCAATATATCCAGAACGTCGGCTTCGATGTCGATCGAACGGCCGTCTCCGACGTGACGGCGAACAAGGCGTCTGAAAACCTCCGGGATGTCTTCGCGGCGATCCCGAAGCGGCGGCATAACGACACGTCGACCGTCCAGGCGATAGAACAGGTCGGACCGAAACTTGCCGTCCTTGATGCCCGTCATCAGATCGCTGTTTGTTGCCGCGACGATGCGACAGCGCAATTCGAGATCCTTGTCGAAGCCGACGGGACGAAAGGTCTTCTGTTGCAGCGCCGTCAGCAGGCTGGCCTGCAACAACAGCGGCAACTCGCCGATCTCATCGAACAGAAGCGTTCCTTCTCCCGCGCTTGAAATCGCGCCTGCCCGATTGGATTGGGCACCAGTGAAGGCCCCACGCACGTGACCGAAGATCTCGCTCCCGAACAAAGTCTCGACGATCGAGCCGCAATCGACCGCGTGGAAAGGGTGCGGCGCGCGATGCGTATCGACTTTATGCAATGCCTCCGCCGCCAGATACTTTCCCGTTCCGGTTTCGCCAAGAATCAGAACCGGCGCCTCGCTGTCCAAGGATGCCTCTGACAGGGCTTTGCGAACCTCCTGCATCTGGGTCGAGTTGCCGACCAGACCGCCCTCCCTGGTGAGGTGCCGGACGATCGCGTTGCGCCTGACAATATAAGTAAGCGACTGTTCAAGCGCTTTTGGAGTCCAATCCTGGTTCTCGGGAAGGACGTCCTCCGCGCCCATGCCCAAGAGCGCGCGATAGAGTTCCGGCCCGGGATCCTGTTGCGCGACAAGTACGACGACCGCGACCAAAGGGTTCGACGATTTCTTGCCGTCGATAATGCGCTTGACTTCGATCGGGCCAGCGCGCTCGTCAGTGTCAGCCGGTATGTCCAGGATCGAGGCGCCGTCATGGCCCAATAGATCCGTCAGCCAAACGGGCGGGGGCCGTGTGCAGCCCAAACGGATGCAAGCAATATCTGTGGAAACTGGAGTTGGAGTTGGAGTTCCCCCGGTTTGATGGACAGTTATGAGCTTACAGACTCCAGTCGCTCACGGGCGTTCTTTTCGTAGTTGATGGGGGACTGGTAGCCGAGCGCCGAATGACGCCG
>Ga0056115_1000790_pt1 | contig 14186 bp, 10 predicted proteins | sample WorMetOlspDAHAB1_FD_77007 | JGI IMG/M metagenome (GOLD analysis project Ga0056115, IMG submission 77007) | Marine gutless worms symbiont microbial communities from Max Planck institute for Marine Microbiology, Germany - Olavius sp. DAHAB.1 ...
AACAATTAAAGGGTAAAGTCTAGAATTTTTTATTTGCAATAATATGAGCAAGTTAGACTTATTGTTGACAAAATGAGGCATAAATCCTGCTATTTAATTTTTCTGGTGCGAAATGTAAGTTTTTAGCTTTTTTAATGATTAATTTGCCATGAATTTACACGAATGAGCACGAATTAGGGCAATTGCCATGGACAATTTCAGCGCTAGCCGGATACTGGCAGCAGTCACTTCCACCTGAATCGGGAAATGTCCCGCTGAATCAGATTCGTGAACATTCGTGTTAATTCGTGGCATAATGATACACTCTGAATCGTCACAAAAAACATGAAAATTAATAACCCCCAATTATAACCAAAATATTGGGGGCTATTCTTTTAGTACAATCATCGGTATCAAGGGGTAGGGCGATTTGTCAACCAGCCCTCCCCTTGAGATGGTCTATTCAGCGAGAAACCTCACTACTGGTTATACCGCAGTTTCTGCTCTTCCTCGATGAGTTTCATGGTCTCGGCGCTGCCGCCGGTTTTGGTCCACAGATGTTCCGGTTTGGCTAACAGGTCTGCGATGAGCTTTTTGTACTTCTCACCCTGACCTGCATGGTCCGCCAATTCCTGGACTTCCGGCAGGAACTCATTGTAGAAATTGCGTGCGATTTCATACATCCCGTGCCAGTGGGTGTAATCAGGGGCATGCATGGCCACCGCCATCCTTGCCCGGCGTCCCTCGTGATGCCAGACCTCAAACCATGTAAAGCCGATCTTATGCTGAAAACCGGTGTTTTCCCAGATCTTATCTTTTTTCAGCTCATTAACCAGCGCTACACCGGGTTTGGCAAACTTGTCGTTGTACAGGTTGACCAAATCGTCAAACTGCAGGTAAAAATCCTTGATCTGGTTAATGCCGTGACAGGATTTGCAAACCTCCTGCATGTTGGCACGACGCTGTTTCCAGGTGATAACCTCTTTAATGGTCTTTTCGGCAATGACCTTTTTCAGTTTGTCACCTTCCCTGACATAGGTTTTGGATTTGGCTTTCTGGCCGGCCCGCGGCGGTATTTCACCGGAGATGTCGGTTACCGAGCCATCCGTGAAAGTCACCCGGTTCAGCTTGTTGGATACCGGTGCCCGCAGGTTCCAGGAGATGCGGTCGCCGACATTATGGCTGTTGGGTGCCACGGAACCGTTTAACTTAATGAATGAGCCCATGTGGCAGGTAGAACAGGTGGGCGCGGTGTAATAGTCATCGCCCAGCACCCACTTGCCGTCTTTGGTGATATTCATGGCATTGCGGCCCTCACCCCGCTGGGTGGAGTAGAAAGCGATGCCGTGTTTGGACTCTTCATAAATTTCCTTCTGGGGATGGTCGGGACCCAGGTGGCACTTGCCGCAGTTTTCAGGCTGCCGGGCCACGGATGCCCGGAATGAGTGCTTGGAATGGCAGGCAACACAAACGCCCTTGGTGCCGTCCGGATTGATGCGGCCGATGCCGGTATTGGGCCAGGTGTTGTAGTCCATCTGGGGGGCATCGGTTTTGCTGCGCAAAGGCTTGCCGTCTTTGTCGCGTTTCAGCGCGACTACCGATCCGTGGCACTGCCAGCAACCGCTGGCCATGTTGCCCTTATTGGTCGGCATGCCGCCGACGACCTCGGCCAGCATGTTGTCCAGAGAAGCCATGATCTCACCGGCCGTCGCGTGGTGGGATACGGCCATTTGCTGGGTCTCGGGTTCATGACATTTTCCGCAGTCGCCGGGTGAAAGGATGGCTTTGATAAACGCCCCTTCATGCATGTACCCCATCTCATCACCTTTATCCGCGGCATGGCAGGTGTAGCAGCCTACCTGGCCTTCTTTGGCCGCGGCATGAGGCGAATTCTCCCACTGGAGCACCAGTGATTTGTTCTCCTTCAAATGACACATGACGCACTTTTTGTTAATTTCCTGGTTCTTGGGATTTTTCACATCAAAGGACGCCTGGGTTGTCGCAAAAGCAGTCCCGGTTGCGAAAATTCCCAAGATAAGCACAATAAATGCCGATCGAATCAGATACATCTCATTTTCCTCCTTAAATTTTTTTTTGACACGGTAAAATATTCAGGACTTAGCAATCAGTTACTTAAAAGTTTAATCGACTGAAAACTAGGTCCCATAAAAGAGCATCCGGTCAAACGGTTGCAACCCACCACCTCCTTTCAGTTTCTGCAATTATATTTAACGCTTTGCCGCTTAAAAATTGTCTGTTTATTAGAATGATAGGGTTCATCCAATATTCAATCTCAACCGGTAGACTCTCCTTCATCGTCCAGCCAGAAAGGAAAAATTTTGCTGAGGATGAAAAGCAGAATAACCGGCAACGACATCACAACCAGAACCGCCAGAATTCCTTCACGATCGATCCATTCCGGGTGAAACACCGTGTAGCCCCGGTGGCTTTTGGACATTAACTGCCCACCGATCACCACGTTCCAGCGCATAAACATCACCTGCAGCATCAGCATCACGGCTACCACCGGCGCCAGGATCAGATAAATATGGTCCTTTACCCGGGTCAGGCATAAATAGCCCAGGATGAACATCGGCACGACCGAAAGGATCAAAACCTGCCATACCCAGAAAGAATTAAAGAGCGGTCCCCACAACAGCCCCTCCATCGAATGGTGATACCAGGTGCGCAGATAGGAGTGGGAAAAGACTTCCAGCATCTCAAAGGTAAAGTCGATAATGAAAAACCCCGCCAGATAGTTGGTCGTAGTTCTCAGACAGGTCATGTCGATGGGTCGGCGAGTGAGTTTTTTAATGAGGATATAGAACAGAATGATGCCCGCAATGCCGGAGACGCACGCTGACAGAAGGAAAATAACCGGCATCAGAGGGGTTGACCAGTTGGGATTGGCTTTAACGCCGCCGAAAATGAATCCGACATACCCGTGCAGCACACAGGCCATGGGGATACCGATGGCAGCCAGAAATTTGATGATTTTGTGGTCCAGATCCAGTGATTTCTGGGAGACGTCATCACTGGCAAAAGTCAGCAGTGTGTAAATCAGCTTCATCAGGCCGGTGGACTCGTGCTTGAGCGCTACAAGCGTGGGACGGTAGATGAACAGGATTTCAAGCAGCAAAACGATACCGTACAGAGTATAGATATAGCCGAATCCGGCCATAGCCGAAGAAGCACTTGGGGTCAGCATGATGTTGAAGTTGCGTTCCGGCCGGCCGAGATGCAGCAGCAGCGGCAGGGTGGCAAAGGCCAGAAAAGCCAGGGCGAAAAGCAGTGAAAAGCGGGATATCGGCTTTAAAACTTCGACCTTGAACACATGGTAAAGTGAAGAAACGATGAAGGCCCCCGCCACAATTCCGGTGATATAGGGGTATAATGCGATCATCATACTCCAGTGCACATGCAGATCATTGGGAAAAACAAAGTTTGTCGGATCCATTATACCACCTCCCTTCGAAGACCTTTATAATAGAGTGCAGGATAATTGCCCATATCTCTTTTAAGAACAGTCAGAACGCCCGGGCCGCTGAGTATCTTGTAAACTTCGGATTTTTTGTCATTTAAATCGCCGAATTTGCGGGCACCCGTGGGACAGACATTGACGCAGGCGGGCAATAAACCCTTGCGGACCCGGTGATAGCACCAGCTGCATTTGTCGGCGGTTCTGGATTTGGGATTAAGAAAGCGAACTGAATAGGGACAGGCTTGAATACAATAAGCACAGCCGATACAGCGTTTTTCATCGATCAGGACAAAACCGTCCGGTGATCTGAAAGTGGCCCCCACCGGGCAAACCTGAACACAGGATGGATCTTTGCACATGTTGCAGAGTTTGGGCACAAAAAACGTGTCCCTGATCGATTTGTCCAGGTCCTTGCGCTCAGCCTGATAGCCATGGTACCCGCCTTTGGGCGAATCGACGTAGATATTATCCTCGAAGTCTTTAAGATAGCGCTCCACCCAAGTGCGGTAATTGCCTTCCGGCACCTGGTATTCGCGCGTGTCGGCCACAACACAGGAACCGCATCCGATACAGACGGTGATATCGACAATGAACGCAAAATTTTGTTCGGACATTTTCCAGTCTTTGTCACGGATTCCAGCGATCTGCTCGGGCATTTTTAAAATATCGGCACCGGCCGGGAAAACCAGCAGCAGTGAGCCGGATATGGTTCCCTTCAGGACTTTTTTAATAAATTGGCGCCGGTCTTTGTTCAGTTCGGATTTGATGCTGTCCATTAGGTCTTCTCCTGCATACCAACGATCTCTTTAGCCCGGTTGATATATTTTAACGGCGCATGCACGTTATGGCACTGATTGCATAGATGCGTCACTTTGACTTTCTGGCTTTCAAGATGCTCCGGCATAACCACGGTTTTAATCACCTCTCCGGGGCGGGCCTTAATGGCGCGATTATGACATCTCAGACACAGGGTCCGTATCTCCTCATCTTTTTTAACCGGCATGGCAGCCACTTTCTTGCCGTCGTTGACATGATCGGCATAGGCGCTGTGGCAGAATTCACAGGAGATTGTCTTGTGAAGCCCTTTTAAATGGATCCCGGCTTCATGCTGATGACAGGCCAGGCAGGAAGCATTGGTCCAATGACGTATTTCCCGTTTGGCCTCTTCATCGATCGCATCAGCGCGATAGTGGCCATATTTACCGAATGACTTGGGTGTCAGAAGGTACTTGCCGATTCCGCCGATCACTGCAAAAACAACAAGACAAAGCAAAATACGGATGACATGCGATTTGTAGGTTGATTTCACCGATTGCCTCCTAAAAAGTTACAGGCGCATGATATCAGCCCGGAATGGGTGTATGCGAATGAAATTATCACATGGAATCCAAGGGCAAACGCCGGGGAGATTACACCGGGTTCAATATGTCATTGGACGGTGAAACTCTCAAGCAACAAAATTGTAAAAGTTGTAACATCATCCGATATGAACAAATAACCGCTCACCTTGCATATGGTTAAAAAAAATATGCGCAGCATAATGTAATTAATCCGCTGGGGATTCAAGACAAGGATTCACTTCGGTTATCAAAAATATCCTATTATGCTAACTATACTTTTTCAAGGGAGGGTTAATTACTTGAAGATTTTTGCAAATATTTCATCATCCAGAGCCATGCATTTTTTTTCCAGCTCTTTATATTGCTCCAGCAGTTCTTTACCCTGCCGGGTCAGGCGGGTGCCTTTTTGGCGGTCGGCATGCACAATATTTTGATTCAGGTGTTTTTCGGTGGCCTTAATCTTGCTCCAGACTCCTTTATAGGACATTTTCATGACTTTGGCCGCCTGGTTAATGGAACCGGTTTTTTCAATATTTTTAAGAATTTCCGCCCGACCCCGACCGATGATGATATTGCCATCCCTATCTACAACCCAATAGCTTGACCTCAGTCCTAGTTTTACCATGGTTTTCTCGATATTGTATCCTATGGGCAGGGAAATCTTGTTGCCGCAGAAGAAGCGATCCTGGACGCTGGATGCTCGACAATCAAATTGATACGGTTTTAGTTTTTGGGTACCAGTTATCGTTACACGGCGTAGTGCTGGACCAGCCCGGCGCCCTGCACTGGCCTAATCCAGCATCCAGCAACGGGTATCCAGTATCGAGCATCCAGTTTCCGGCATCAAGCATCCAATATCGACCGTCCCTATTTACGGCGTCGTACCCCGCTAATCGCTACACGCAACTCGCAACACGCTACTTGCCCCTATCCCGCATCAAATCTATATCCGACCCCCGCCACTGTATGAATATATACCGGATTATCGACTTCTGCTTCGATCTTTTTTCTGAGTCGCTGAACGTGGACATCAACCGCACGGCTGCTTTGATACAATTGTGAATCTCGCCAGATTTGCTGCTGAATAAATTCACGGGAAAGAACATCGCCTGGATAAGATACAAACAACGCCAGCAGTTCAAATTCAGTTTTGGTCAATTTCACATCTGTTCCACGCACATTCAAAGCTCGGGATTTGAAATTAATGGCAAGGCCCTTGAATTCATACTGGTCATTTACCAGACTTCTTTCAAGGCGTTTAAAAATGGATTTGATCCGGGCGGATAGCTCTAAATAGTTAAAAGGTTTGACAATATAGTCATCAGCACCGCATTCGAGCCCCAGCACCTTGTCGGCCACCCCATCGCGGGTAGTCAGCATAATGATCGGAAAGTCAAATTCACGCCGCATGATCTGACAGGCCTTGATACCGTCGATGTCCGGCAGGTTCAAATCAAGTATAATTAGATCCGGCCTGTGTTCCCTGGCCATTTGCAAACAGGTGCGTCCGTCAAGGGCGGTAAACACCTCATAGCCATCCAGTTCCAGATTCCCTTTGATGGTCTGGACGATATCTTTGTCATCGTCAACCACGAGGATGCGATATCTGGAGGTCTTGGTCACATTCAACATGGATTTCCTCACGAATACCTCGTAAGCCGGATCTGCCGGCGGCAGAGTACCGAAAATTGACCAAACTCGAAATGAATTGAAATTGAAGCAATTTTTTAAATTACTTTGGCACTCCCCGGTATTATGCGCAAGGGAATTTGTAAAGTGCAACATAATTGTTACATATTTAACATCATTCTTACAGAGATTGACTCATGGATCGAATTAGGATATTAATTTCGGATCTAAAATGAGCGTTTCAAATTATTCCAAGACAGCGGATGCGGCCTCGCCAATCGCTCAAATTAGATAATACCAAGTGGTATATCATAAAAAATCCATTCGGATTGGAGAGAACAAATACCCATCATACTTTCTCTATCCCCCGGGAGGCTTAATTGTGAAAAAATTTCGGGTTTCCCTCCAGTGGAAATTTTTTCTTTGTATAGTTCTGATCATTTTTCCCACTCTGGGAATCATATTCACCTGGGCCGGCATTCAAAATAAAAGTCAGTCTGATCAACAGGTAGTAAATCAGGCACGGATATTGGCCCGGCAGATTGTTCTGACCCGCCAATGGGTGACCGATTGCGGCGGCATATTTGTCGATGTTCAAAGCCAGGGCGCCAGGGACATTGCCTGTTTATTTGACGATAAACTGTATACCAACCATGGTGAATTTCAACGCTTTACACCGGCCATGGTCACCCGTAAACTATCTCAGTATTCAACCCGCCAGGACCTATACCGCTTTCGCCTGGCCAGCTTAAATCCCCTGAATCCGGAAAACAAACCGGACAGATTTGAGCGGGAGGCAATTAATTTATTCCGAACCCAAAAAGTGAATGAAACCTTTCGATTTGCCAACAACAACGGCAGTCAGTATTTTCAGTACATGGTGCCGCTTTATCTGGAAAAGCAGTGCCTGGAATGCCACAATCGCGAAGGGGATTCCGTCAACGCGATCCGCGGCGGATTGAGCGTGTTTCTGAATGTTGAGGAAATGATGTCTTCCGCCCAACAGAACCATCTGAAGTTGGCGATCGCAGGGACCGGTCTGATCTTCATGACGATCTTCACCCTGTTTGTCCTGATGCGACGATTCGTCATCAAGCCATTGAAAAGTCTGGAAGAAATGACCGATGAGATCAGTAGCGGGAATCTGGAAGCCCGCGTAAATATCAACACCGGTGATGAATTTGATAAATTGGGCCACCGATTTAACACCATGGCCCAGAGTCTGTCAGTCGGACGAGACCAGCTGCAGGAAAGGATCTCCCTGGCAACCAAAGAACTGTCGGACGCCAACCGGGAGCTGCAAACCCTGGACAAGCTGAAATCGGATTTTCTGGCAAACATGTCCCACGAGTTGCGAACCCCCTTGACGGTCGTGCGCGGCGGCATCGATTATCTCAACCGAACGATAAAAAAGGAAGACAACCGCAATTATCTTGAAATTATCGATAAAAATCTGGCCCGGTTGATTCACCTGGTATCAGATCTTTTTGACTATACCAAAATCGAGGCCCAAAAATCAGAATGGTCCTTTGACCAGGCTAATTTAAGCGTATTAATCGAGGAAGTTGTTGAAATCATCAGTCCCTTATCCAAGGACAAGGATATCTCCATTAAATATGTCAATCCAGGTGATATTCTGGTGGAAATGGACCTGGAACGTATCGAGCAGGTACTGGTCAACCTGATTGAAAATGCGCTTAAATTTTCCGACCGGGAGACTGAAATCCGCATTCGAATTGAAGAGGATCAAACGTATGCGACCGTATGCGTCACGGACCAGGGGGTTGGCATTTCTGAAGAAAATCTGGACTCTATTTTCCAGAAATTTTCCACCGTGCCTTCGGGCGGAATTAATAAACCCGAAGGCACAGGGCTGGGTCTCGCCATCTGTAAGGCGATCATCGAGGCCCATGACGGTAAAATCTGGGCCGAAAGTGTCAAAGGTACATCCAGCACCTTCTATTTCAGCCTGCTCAAGAAAAGACCCCAACCGACTGAACCAGACGCGCATGCCGAAAAGAAATAAGCAATCACTCTTGCCAATGCAAATATCACTCCTCTCGATTTGCGACAAAATTGTGCGGATCAACTTCCCTATTCAGAAGCGTCAGAAAATCCGACCGTGTCCTTGTTGCCCGAATCTTTTTTAGCTGTTTTTTTGATTCTTTTCGTTTTTTTGGGTCTGGGCGGTAAACTGCACCAAATCATGGGTGTGGAAAATTGTTGCCAACCCCATTTTAGAATCCCTATAAGCCAGAATGATATCCAGAGGGCCCAGGCCAGCATCGCGATCCTGTAGGTCAACATCGGGATTGAAAATACCCAGGCCTGTGGAGGCGTACGATCGCTCACATCCTGGTACCATCTTAGAAGTTCGCTATTAGATCCATTACCGATGATATTCATGTCAGGATGGCCAAGCAATCCCTTGGAAATTGCGAAAACGAGTGAACCCATGGCTGCAATGGTCAGGAAAGCGATTCCGATTTGCATAAGATTGAACTGGCGGCCTTCATGCTTTGCGACTTTTTTTCTAAGATCTAAGGCAATCAACCATCCTGCAACCAAAAGGCCGGCAGCCAGATTACTCATGGATATGCCTATGCCTAACAAAAACCAATGATAAAACCTCAGCGGGGTTAAGCCGGTTTTTGACAAACCCAAAGCGACAAGTACAATAATGATGAGGACCGACCAAAACAAAACCGCGGGGCCGACCAACTGTTCACCCCCTAAAAATAGCGGCCAGCGGCTTCTTGGAAGGTAAATGTCAACACTAGCGTTGACACTTGGGGCGCCGAGATCCACATCGCAACTCTGATACCGCATCGTTATTCCTTTTGCTTCAAGCCACTTAAGCTCAAGTTTCTGTTGTCCGGGAGTGATCGGAAGCGCCACGCGCTGACCTTCCTGACGGATCGGTTGAATTTTTCCATTGATTTTTACTTCCTGCAACTTGGAATCGGAAGGCAATAAAATGGTATGCTGCCCCCCCTGACTACTTTTAATATAAAGGTCCATCTTGGCAGCTGTGGTTTTTTGGCCGGGTCGCAGTTCAAGGTGACTTTTTTCAATAGTCAATGTCTGTCCCTCAATTCCTGCAGGCCGTGAGATTTTGAGGCTAACCGCCTCCCCTGGCCACGGATGCCATGTCGGATACCATCGGGTCCCGGTTTTATGCAGAATCACCGGAATGCCTTCGTACGCCAGATGGAATATGGAGCTGACATCGACTTTCCAAATTTCTGTCCAGGCATTTGTTTTTTTATGCTCAAGTAAGATTTGATCAGCAGGCTCTATAAAGGATTCCCAGGTAAGATGCTTCTGATCGGCGCGCAGGTTGATTTTAGCGACACCCTCAGTCACCCTAACGCCTTCCGTTGTTACGGATTCTCCTGGAATGAGCGGGATGTCCATTACGATCCCTGACCCAGTCGGGGTCAGGCGTTGAATTTTTGTTTGAATTTTCCAGACCAGGCCTAAAAGAATATTTCGTTCTATCAACGCAAACGGCGGGAGCAGGCCGGTTTCAAGAATTTCTATCTGCTTATTATCCTGTTCCACAATCCGCTTAAATTGCAATTGTGCGTCAAATGTACCATCGGGATGAACCCCTTCTACAGACCAGCCGTCTGCTTGGATGGTTACCCGATGAGGCTTTAAAGGAAACGGCAATTGCAGCGTATTTTGCTTTCGAATCTGGCCAGTCAGCTTAACGACATGTTTGCCTGCAGGAACCAAAAGCCACAATCCGTCATTCTTCCGCAAAAGGCCATTGGCAGGGATATCATCGGTCATCACTTGTTGCGGCAGCCAGTGTTTCACATGACTTGGGACTGGCAGAGCCGCATCCAATTGCGCGTCTATTTGGGCAACCACTGAAAGTTGATCGTGGCTAATCGTTATATTTACATCTGAAATATCCGCGCAGGCAGGAAAACATTCATCTTTTTCAAGAAGTCTTTTTTTCAACTCATCGAGGATTTGTGGGGAAGGAATTTCAGTGCTGTGGGCTAGGTTGGTACCCAATAAAAAGAACACCATGACTGAAAGAAAAGTTAGCGATTTCAACCCCGAAAAATTGAAACCGCCCTTTTGTTTGTATCGGATACCAAACATGCCAAGCGCCAGGAAAATGATAAGAAGCACACGCAAAAACGCCAGGAATAAGTTCGTCTTAGGGCCGATAAGGGTAAAAGAGACCATCTGATCTCGGGTCACCGGTCCGGACCAACTGAATGGAATGGTCTCAAAAGGGAGCCATTTGGGCATGCCCGGCCCGGTTTGCGTCAGGGCTTTTGGATCATGCTGCATTACCTGGCTACCATAATAGGAGGGTTTTTGACTCAAAATTGGCGTCTTTGAGAGCGTGTCCTCCTTTTGGCGCAAGGCCTTGCCAAGTCTGGTGGCAGGCTTGGATTCCATCTGTACGGATGGCATTTCCTGCACCATTTCCATTTGTGGGGTCGGCGCGGGGATGGCTTGCTGTCGCAAAGCATATTCGGTCATTGAGGTCCATGGTTTGGCCAACTGAGGATAGATGCCGATCCGTAAAGCCTGGATTGCGTATGGGATCGTAATGATGACAAGGGCTAAAATGGCAACGCCCTGGTAGACTTTGACTGCCTTTTTGAACTTACCATCGGGCACATATTTGAGCAAAGTAAAACCGATCAATAGAGCCAGCCAAACGTAGCGTGGGGCACCTGGTTCATGATAGATTAAAATCAGGGTTAAAAAAGCAACGCCGGATAAAAGCTTTGAGCGGAGCTTAGCGAGCGCAATTGTAAAAATAAGAACAACAAAAAAATCCAGGAGAGTCCAGCGTTTAATCCAGGTGCGCGCGATATTGTCGATGCCGGTCGCATTCAACAGCTTCCAGCCCGGCGGCAGGTGCAGTCGTCCTTGGACCTGCTGAAAATCATGGTCCCATCCTGTAGCCGGAAGGGCTGCAATTTTTCCCTGGAAAACACTGTCGGCAGTAAGATTTAAAGCCCCGTTGCGAAGTTCAATCCCGGCCCTATCCGATCCGTCACGCCGGGTAATAAACCGCTCAGTACCATCCACAGCGACCCTGCCAAGAGCGAGGTCCGGATCGATTTCTAATCGCCAGTTCGTGTTTTTTGTGCCTTTGATGTTATCCTGGATCGTATACCCGGATCCATCAAACCGCAACCAGAGATTTCGGTTCAATGTTAGCTGGTCCGGCGCCGGCTGTGGATCCCCCCTTTTAATCTCCTTAACCAGCATAGTCTCGCCGGGTAGCAATCTGTAGGCAGGATATTTTTGCCAGTTTTTCGGCATCGAGGTCTGTAGCGGATCAATTGACGGCACCCCATCAATCTCAACGAGTCTTAAGTCGGGCTGAGCACGAAATGACCAAATTTCCTGCTGCGGCCAGAAACCATTATCAGGATGATCAAACGAAAGCTCGTGCAGCGGTCCGTTATGCCGTAAACTTAAACTTAGTTTATACCGGCCGGGCCGTACTTGCACGAGCATTCTGCCGTCCTGTTCGAGCTTGGCTGGCAGTGAATTTTTTAATGAAAGCGGTGTGAATTTTTCTGGGGCGTATAAGGGACCTAATGTAATCTGTCGCGCTGAGCCAGCCACATCGAGCGTGAAATAGATCAAAACTTGAGGAGGAATTGAATCATCGATCAGTCTAAAACTCTCTATTTTAAGCCGATTCTCTAACTTTTCTTCGGCCTGAATCCTCTTCAGCCATAGTCGGCCTGATGCGTCGAGATTTGGAAAGGCAATATCTTCATTGTTGACGGTCAAAGAGACGAAGGCGGTTTCAGATGGAATTTGCAGATTCTCAGGCAAGCGCGACCAGGAAAAATGGCCGGTGATCGTATGAATTCCCGGTTGAAGCTGAATTTGCGGGGTTTTGTTCTTCTGAATGATGATCCGCGTTTCCCCATCGACTCGAACATCTTGGGGCCAATGGCGGTTGTTGCCCGGCAGTACGACCCAATTTTCGCTGTGCACCAACCAGGACTGCCGAAACTCTCCGCCCTGATTATTCAAATTCAACTCGAGTTCATAAGGCCATTGACACTGATAAATGTCACCATCATCATATTGTGGAATACATTCCAACTGTTTCTCTTTGCCATGTAAGACCCAGTCCACCCAGGGTTGAAGCAGCCCCGGGACGTGCGGAGCCTTTTTGGCATGACAAAGCGGAGAAAAGGCAAGAAGGAAAAGGAGGACCGATAAGAATCTGCAGACAGTACAAATAAAGGAATTTGGCTTTCTCACAATACATCTCCAGTTCAATATTTTCGATACGTTCGTGCAGAACGGCGCATTGCACCACTGCTGCTGACTTCAGAAAACAACAAGCCTTTAACGAATTGGTACGGTTTTCTCGGTGATTGGTGCAGACGCTTCTTAGGTTTTAATAACTTCATACCGGTTTGGGTAATATGGACTGATAAGTACTACGGCCAAAGGCCGCCTCTATTCAATTGTTATAACCCGACCTTGGGAATTTTACCCATCATAGCGAAATAATTAATAATATAGCAGACTTGCACGTCAAAGTCAAAAATTATAGCCAGTTAAATACCGCTGATAGTAGAGGGATGATGGAAAATTAAATTCGAAATGCAAAAGTCGCAAAACGGTAGATACTCTGAGAATATATGGGAACATTCGTGATTATAGACTAACAGGCTCAGTATCCAACGCAACGTTGTGGTTTCTGAAATCCCAACGTTGCAAGAACCGAGAGTTTTCATCCGCAAGAGGAGTCCTTAAATCAAAAGAGGCCCAAAACTACGTTGCATTTTTTTTGACATTTGTTATGTTAACATTAACATAAGGGCGGAGATAGGGATTAGGATCCAGGTTTGTATCGGGGAAATATTAAATATTATCAGCTCACATAGCGGATCTAACCAGCATGGATACATTCGAGTCATTGTTGCAAAATTCTGCCGCTGCCCATGGGCATCTTTGCCCGGGCCAGGTGGTCGGGGTACGCATGGCCATGCTGGGCTGTCGGCTCATCGGCCTGGATGAACCCACCCGCCATGATCAGATTAAAAAACTGATTGTCTATGTAGAAATGGACCGCTGTACGGCGGATGCCGTCGCTCACGTTACCGGCGTCAAATTGGGGCGCCGTTCCCTGAAATTTATGGATTACGGTATTATGGCAGCCACTTTTGTGAATCTTGATACCGGCAACGCGTTTCGGGTGCTCTCAACCGAGGAAGCCCGCAGCTTATCGACCGCTTATGCACCGGAAGTTGCAGCTAAGTATCCTCAACAACTGGAAGCCTACCAACGTATGCCGGACAGCGTATTGTTTCGCGTGCAGCAGGTAGACGTTTCAATTAGCGAGTTCGACTTGCCCGGCCCCACCCGCCGCAAGGTGGCCTGCTCTAAATGTGGCCAGGTGGTGCGCGATCGTCGCGAAGTTATTAAAGATGGCAGCATATTTTGTAGACCCTGTTCCGCTGACGCATATTTTAGCGATGCTCGTGAAATTACCTGGCCGGACATGAATTGGGTGCCTGAACGAAATTCCTCGACTCCGGCTGGCGACACTCAGAAAGATAATTGATAATCAAGTGCCGGGGGTCGGTGTTCGACTGAATAAGAATTAAATAGTTGATTGGTTTATCTTACATTTCGCACCAGAAAAATTAAATAGCAGGATTTATGCCTCATTTTGTCAACAATAAGTCTAACTTGCTCATATTATTGCAAATAAAAAATTCTAGACTTTACCCTTTAATTGT
>Ga0056115_1000791_pt1 | contig 14184 bp, 11 predicted proteins | sample WorMetOlspDAHAB1_FD_77007 | JGI IMG/M metagenome (GOLD analysis project Ga0056115, IMG submission 77007) | Marine gutless worms symbiont microbial communities from Max Planck institute for Marine Microbiology, Germany - Olavius sp. DAHAB.1 ...
AATATTGCTGCTGTTATCAGAATTGAGAGTAGAGACACGGCTATCTGCATTCGTCCGACAATCTCTGGCCTGTGGGGGCCCCTGTTCGGCCGAACATGCTGAACGTGCCTAAATCCGTCTCTGGCACCAATGTTGTCGCATTATTCCGGGGCACACAGCAATCTTGCTATTGCATGCCATCAATGTGACTGCTTTCTCTTGTGTTATCATTCATAGGCCTAACTATTAACTACCTTCTGCTGATCAGCAACTCCGTTGAAACGCCATTGTGGTTAACACGGACGACTGATGAGTGGAATCAAAAGAACAGACCGTGTCATCGACTTTCGTCGATGTTAATACAATATTTTTTTCACGAATACTGCATCAAAAATTGCCCTAAAATTGACAAATCGTTATTGTTCTTGCTATCCATCAATCGCACTGAGACAAGGACCCAGCGACGATTAGTCGGCGTAGGTCTATATTTCACACAATTAAGGCAAATATCATTGAAATGCATAACTTAATACTACTCTCAAAATGCTCATATACACTATCACATATTTTGAAAGAGTGGGCCTATACAGATTTATTGCAAAACTTTTCGATACAAATTTAGAAAAACATGTCAGCTGCTTGGTGAAATTCTGTTTTCACTTCCTCAGTTAGACTATATCAATGAGTTGCAACTGTGACTGCCATTGAGGCTGGGTCTCTTCTTTGTCGAATTGCATTGATCGTCAGCAACAGTTCAAGTCAGATAAATCGACGACAATGAGCAACGATCGAACATTGCATTCCAAGCACTGCGCATGCGCTGCGCTACGTCAACGGCGTCGACACTAAAAAGCATGCAGTCTTCATTGCAGCAGCTGCGCAAGCCACCAACAACGTTAAACAGCACAGCAGTGAACATGACATCGTAACTAAGTCTGGTTGGCCAGCCGCGCTCGCCGCACTAGTCCTGGCCTGGATACGGTCGTCATGGCGACCGTCGTCAACGTGCTTGGCCGTTTTCTTGTTTCCTTGGTGATGACGTAACACGTGTTCGTAGGCCTGGTCTGACGCCGGAGCTACATTATAAAACACAGAGCACATGATTACAAAGTGACGACAATCGCTGTATTTAACCCTCGCTGCGTATACAAGTTCTGTCAATGCAAGCTCTGTCGACAGATGTGAGTTTAATTCAAGAGACAAACTCGCAAACGAAAACACTGAAACATGCATTAACATTTTCATTCAATTCAAAGTTTGCTTGTATGAAGATCTGTAATAATCAGCATCGAGCGCCATCAACATTTCTCATCAGGTTCGTATGACAAACCGCGAATATATTTTTAAAATAAAAATTTTGACTTGAGGCACCTTTTTCAAATAAACATTGCTGTTTCTCTCATTGTATGCAACATTGTATATGTCACACCATCATGCATCTATGCACTGCAGATTCATCCTTTGTAGGGAAAAGGGCGGTGGATTGAGACATGCAATTAAGTCCAGTCGCCGTGCTGTGTGGTGACATGTTCGACACTGTCAAAATGACTGTCAATGCAGTTTAGATGTTAGAGCTGCTTCGCATCTATTTACTGCGTGGACGATTGCATTTGCATGATTCGTAGATTTGTCTTGTGACACACTGACATTAAATTCACACATGTTTTAACTGTTTTGCGTTGCCATCACTGTGGCAACCATGACATTCTTCATTTAATGAAAAATATTACCGAATATATCAGCTATATGTCGGCCTTCGTAGAAGCAAGCAAATGATGCTCTGGAGCTAGGCCACGCTGCAAAATCTTTTTATCTGCTAAATTATGCATAGGGAGTCATATGGCGGATTAGTTCATGTGTTGTGACCATGGACGCGAATTAAATTGTTGCGTGGGGCACGTTTTCGTCTCACCAGAACAGACGCAGCACTGCATAGCAGAGCTCGTGTACTCGACTTTTTCAACGCCTTCAACTCGATCCTTTGTTGTCTCAACAGCAACATCCAAATGAGCTGACTGGTCATCAGCAACGTCGCTTTTGTCAAGATACATGTACAGCGTCCGTGCAGCGTGGGCCTATTGCTGTTTGTCCTAACGTGTGCAGCACCATGGGTATCCTCTGCACTGACTATGCTGACGGCGTACACACACATGGCAATACATTCTGCTGTAGTAGCTTCGCGGCAGTCAGTGTGTCAGTGAGCGTCTCGCCTCTCAGTGATGAAGCGTTCTCACGAACGAACAGCAAAGCAACTGACTGCAGAGCCGATACGATCGTCTGATATCGCGCAAACCAATTGCGACCGAAACGACGACGACGACGATCGTTGCACGGCCGCACGTACGCGCACATAGCATGACTATGCTGCCGTTAGAAGCAGATAGGACAGATGCGACTGCATGGACAGCATGGCATGATATAGCGTTGTGATGGCAGTGCAGAAACATGCAGTATACACAATACACAGACTCGCTGCCACTAAAATATTGCCGCGCACCAGTGTCGGGAGAAAACGTTGATGAGAATGCACTGACCGTAGGTGAGTTGCACCCTTGCGCTGGTGACGCCAATTCTGTTTTCGGCGATGACTGAGTACCAGCGAAAGTGATGTTCCACTGCTCTGCCGATGTACAGTCGTGTCTCCAGACTTCCGTCATTACGATCCTGTCAACGAAATGCATGTAGTATTACGGCACAAGACTGTCTGCTGAGAACACTCAAGTGGCTGTGTGCAATACACTTCATTCGGCGTATTTGTTACACACGACGCATCGTATGCACGCTCGAGCGACACGTGCATCGTGCCAATTCAGTGCTTCAGATCACCGTTCGTCATTTTCTGCAGAAAAGCACATCACTGCTCAGATTCGGTGTACACCTAAATGCAAGTTAGAAATCTCGCTACAACACAGCACTAACAGGAAGTGACATATGACGCTAGATGTCGTTATATCCGACGACCGAATTCAACATTTTGACGGTCGACTTCAGCCGTATAGCCTAGAGTTAACGAAATGTCGATATTATACCGCATAGAATCGCGCTGTCTGCCGGAGGTTTCTACTTTTTCTATAAGGCAACACATGTATTGTCTAACTGCAGGGCAAGTGAGGGACATGCATTTCGCCTTCGTCTTCCGGTGTTATCATTTCCAATGCACTGTGACGCGTTTACAAGTGGCCGAAAATCGAGAATATTTCACAACCCACTTGTATATAGCGCGCGCCGACGTTTTTTGCAAGGTATGCCTATATGCACGGCAGGCTAATCATCACGTGAGTCATTCACGTCAAAACGGATAATTTCATCGAACGTTATCACCACTTTGCGTCTGTCTCGTTTTCTGTTGCCAAATACGCCTAGCTGTCACCTGAGCTGTCATGGCTGTGACATAACTAACGGCTTGATTGCGAGCGGCTTTCAGTGATTGACTCAGTTTAAAAACTGTTCTTTTTCTGGAAGCTTTCAACACGCAACATCGTAGAAATTGCCGAGCTCACTCGCCCAGTCCCTATACAGTTTTTTTCCGATTCGTGTATTATGAGATGAATGTAACTGAAAAGGTAAGATGTGCTTTTCAACTGTAATCGCTGCCCCCGTTTTTATTTCAGTCGCATTTTGGTTTACGTTCCATTAAAATTTGTTGTTAACAAAGACACCCGAGTACACGACGTGTTCTAGATAAGTCTGAAGAACTGAAGGAAGGGGATTTTTGGTGCATGAGGTGCGGTAAGTGGAGGTAAGAGCAAGCTCACGGTAGCGACAGTCCAATAGTCTTGTCCGTAATGTCCGGCGACACCGTCTCTGATGCGAGTGGTGCTGTTGTCATCATCGAGCACCCAGTAGAGTGCCGTCGGAGGAGGCCGAGCTCTTACTTCGCATCGCAGATACACGTCTCTGTCGCCAACGAACGCCGACGCCGAGTCGCAGCTGATGCGAGGTCCGTCTGCAAAAACCAACAAGTGCAGCGCTCTTGTCACGCCTTGCCATTCGCTTACACGGTAAATGCACATGCGCTGATACGATAGAGCAACGTTGCCAGTTGAACCGAGCACTCAAGCCTGCGCCCAGCCACGCATTATGTCTACGTACTCCTGAACACAAAAGCAAAAACCAAGAGGAGTCCTAGTCAACACTAAATAAGATAAGAGATGCTGTCGATAAAAAACAAGCAAATTACTTTAGAATAACAAAGATGCAATGGATTATTTATAACTAATAGTAACTATACGCTATATTTTGGAAATTGTAGAAGATCGTTTCCAAACAATGCTTTTAATTTTGTGTGGTGAAAAAAGCAGATAAAAATTTATGATAAACTTTGCGTTGCAACTTTAACACCTGGGACACACGTGAACAAACCACAGCCTACAAAAATGTACAGTATTTCAGTTTGGTGCAGTAGCTGCAACAGCTGTCGTCTCTGCTCGGGAGACCACAACGCCACCTGGCGGCCTGAGTCACAAACTCACAACTGCTGCTTGCGTTATAAAAATTGTAAAAGTGTTCGCAGCGGATTGATGTTGCAAGCACCAGAAGTGGTTAAGCGGCTTAAACTACGCAACTAACGTTGAAAACTGATGCGCCGAACTCTGCAATTGGTGCAGATCGGGATGAAGCCACTGAAACCGGCCACATCTCAGCAACTACGTCATCGGCCTAAATCGAGCACGTACAGCACGACGCCAACAGATGTCGCTACCATGCGCACGTTGCATTGCCAGCGAATTGTCTCAGACGTCAGATGTGCATCACATTACGATAACTCTGCTGCACGTTCTCCTGAGTGTGCGTGCGCTCAGTTCTTGGAATCATTGTTAGTCGGTCTTCAATCTGCACAATTCATCGTGAAGAAACAGCAAATGAAACGAACGCTCGGCTCTCGCGCTTGCTTGCCCGATGCAATAGCACCTTTCCCCGATATACGATTATTTGCCACAAACACACATTAATGTAACTTAAAGTAAGTTAGAAAACCATTTCTGTAGCGTCAAAGTCTGTAAGAACGACGGCGCTTCTGGCTGGGAAGTCATAATACGTCTATATCGTCGTCAAAAATAAATGTCCGCTAAATGGCCCGAGTTGTAGATAATTTTTCGACATTCTGCAGATTTTCGTTGCTACAGGTTTCTCATTAATACAACAAATAATGTGGCGAAAATTGCTAAATAAGCTACATGTGCACAAAGTTTGAAGTTGATATAATATGATGGCCCTTTGCCACGATTAACTGAATCTATATACGTCACAGCCGACGTTATCCACACACTAACAAGTGAACATACACAAAGGTAGGCGAACAATGATTTTATTTCGAATCTGTCCAATGCCAATGTAATGCTTGGACAGACACAGACAGTGACATGAGCTGCGTGTCAGCTGCTACTAATGAGTGACAGATATGAAGCCAGGTATGCACAGTAATGCAGGTAAATTACCGCCGACTCATGCGCAGCATTCGCATCAGTCACAGATCGTCGTCGACGACCACAGTAGACCTACTCTAATAAATGAAAGTCTGACTGCATCAAATATTATAACAGACCCGTTATGTTCGTACAATCAAGAAATGCAATGTGCGATATTAAAAAATTATAACATTTTCCGGTTAGGTTAAACCTAACATAACGCAAACGCAACGCAAACATAAATAATGTCGAAATGTTTCGACGTTTCACTGGTTTACTAAAAATTTCATGATCAGTCCGATTCACACGATTGTGATAATCTGATAATCGGTCAATAAGACGATATTCATAGTGCTATCATCTACGGCGCGAAGCCATACGCGAGAGTTCACTTCGGGTCCTCTGAGCGAAAGTCGGTCAGCGCCAGGTGGCCGCCAACTCGTAGGTCAAGCTGCAAACTTGACTTTTGAGTCCGCCTGTAAGCTGATATAGGCCGAACATTCACTCATCGTCATGTGTTATTACTTAACATTAGGCTTATACTCACTTACCAATTATATGATAATATCATGATTGAAAATCAGAAAAAAGCGAAAATATTGGATTCAAAGACATTTTTACGCAAATCTCCATCTAATAGATGGTTTAGGAGTGGAATTCACAGCTTTCTAAGTCGAGCTGATGTCAGAGGGAGCGCTGACATCATTTACCGTATGTGACGCACATCGCTACTTTGTATAGGTCGCGCATAGTTATTGACGTCGAAAAGTAGGTCACACAGAGAATATTTAATACCGACGGATAATATTATAGTGTTTGATCATTTCTTTAATAGGACGAAGAAACCTAATCTCAAAGGCAGACTTTAATATACGATTTAACACAAATTTTTGATAATTTGGTAGTGGCTTACTTTTTTGGCTCACGCTGTATAATAATGTTGTGCAGCTGCGTGACCTCGTTCGAATAACAATGCGATCAGTCGGTTTGTTGATAGATCGTCATTCTGGGACGACCAATGACTTACGACTTAACGTGACAGCTCTAGTCACAAGACCTTTGAGCAAAGTAAGTAAGAAGAACGATTATAGTGTTCGAAATGCATCACGAACGTGAAGAGAAAGAGAGACTAATGAGATACATGCTGAGGCGTCAGTCTAGTGTGCAGTCATCATGCTCAGCTGAAGCACATGCTCATCACTCCGGTATTTCGGCCTTCTGACTGGCCTCAAACACAGAAATATTTACACCACACATATGGAGCAAGAGACAGCGATCGTTTAACAAATATCAGTGACGGGATTTCTGGTTGGTATGTCTTAGTAGAGCAACCCTTGAAAATTCCGCTCTTAAGCGTACCTATAGCGGTGGACAAGGTTGCAGGTCAAGGTCAAAGGTCAAATAAGTGCATTTTCGAAAAAAATAAGAAAATGTTTTTTCAACCATTTTATCAAATGGATGTGAGAAATTTGTGACAGATAAATGAATATATTGACTTATTGTTTCCTTTTTATTAAGGAAATAATGGCAAGCTGCACAGTAAAATGACTGTAATTCCGTTATTGTTCGATATTCAGAAAATTAGGTGAAATCAGAGGCGGAGTGAGCCGCCTGGCTGCCTGACACTTGTCAGATTGGCCGTTGGTCCGGCGTTCAGGTGGGTTGCGACGTCAAATGTTGAAGTAGGTCAAACGACTTATACCCCATTCACAGTCGAAGGGTAGAGATGGAGGAGACATAACACTCTGCTTACGGTGCCCGCTGCACACTGTGCCTCTGATTCGTTTGCGACAAACTAGTTTTGATAGAGAGATTGATTGATTTCTGTATGGTGACTGGTTATACAGAAAGCGACACACTCGTGGGCGGTCCACTGCGACACCTGCAATGGGTCGACGACCGACCGCACCGTTTTTTTACTTCCGGAATCGCCATTCAAAACTATTTTTTATTTCATGCCTTTCTTCCTTACTTAATTAATTAGATAGACTATAGACTGATCGCGACGTGACTCGGCGTCCATTGTGCGTGCGTGCGTGTGTGCGTGTTTGTGGTACGCACGTCTGACGTAGATTCTGACGGCAGCAAACTGTTCGCCGATACGTCGATCGACATGAGCCGTGCATCGCAGCGTCACGTCGTCATCAACTGCCTCAGCTGTCCACTTCGAACTGTACAGCACCGACCGGATGTCGATCACGCGCATGCCCACAATGCCACGCAACACCGACGTCGACTTCCGCCGGAAACGCTCTGTGACGTCACGATCTCCTAGGAACATGCGCAGTCGTGGCGCTGGGTAACCGCCGACGGCGACACAGTGCAGCGGCGACGGCAGCGACTCAGTGACGGTCAGCTGGCGCACATGTGACAGTGTGTCTGTGTTGGAACTGTACAGTGGACCACCCAGTAGCTGGTCATCGTCAGCATCACGTAGATCGGCGGCGGCGGCGGAGGCCGAGCCTCGAGCATCGGCGCTGACGCCAGTCGGCTGCCGGTGACGGGCACTTGTCGCGTTTGAAGTCATGTAGTAGAAATAGCTGGCGCCGAGTTGGTCGCTTTTCGGAGCCACGAAATAGATCTCTTTCACCGGAACTGCACCGCACATGCAGACGAAGCTGTCGGTGCCTATGGTGAAGTATATCTGCTATAAACGGTGCAGTCACATGTCAAGAAAAAGTCGACACAGAAACATTGACTTTTCTTCATATCTTAAACGATAATAACACTCATATTGTTCACGCTTAATTAATCTCATTTCTTTCTGTCTAACTTCACATTTTTACTCCTTTTTTCTCTAACATATTAATTACGTGTTTACATTAGGGTGACTGAGTACTTTCCGCCTTGTCGTTCCTGCTCAACATAGTATTGACTGTTACTGTTCGTTTGTACTTGTTGTTGAGCAAATAAACTTGATGCTGATGAAAAGAGCAGACAAAATGCCACTCGTGTTGAACGCGCGTGCACGGAATGCAATACCTCGCACGATGACTCTGTGTGTAACAGTTGCGAGAATCACAGACCGACGTCCATACACTTCGCATGTGTAGTTACCACTGTCCTCGACCGACACGTCTACATACACGCCACACACACACACACAACATTAACTCTATACTGCTGTGAGCCTATTTATGAAGTCATCTGCGAATAGTAATTCACACAGACGTTATAGACTGCATCGAAGGCGCTCAAACTTGACACGACACGACACGACGCGGTCAACAGTTGTGATGCGCGGTTTCCATCTTCACGTATCCGTTCCTCCGTTCCCGTATCGCCTTTTGTCCGTTGCAAAAGTACGTAAGAATTACGTTCATCCGCAAGAATTCCGTAAGAACTCTGTAGCTTACGTAAAAAATAACGTTCTCCGTTTCCGTAAGTTCGCCGTTGCCGTAAAAACCGTGTCCGTACAAGCCGTTCATATAGGATCGAGTTCTATTTTTCCGTATCTGCCGTTCGTACGCGCCTGCAGCTCCGCCCACTCTGTTGCGCTTTTCCCGCGCCCTGCGTCCGGCGTCCTGGGCCTGCCGTGCTATTACCGCGCACAGGCCCCAGCAGCAACGGCATGAACGGCTTGTACGGACACGGTTTTTACGGAAACGGTACGGCAACGGCTTTACGGCAACGGATACGGAATGCTGGAAATCAGGCATGAGTGACGCAAGACGCCCACAACACAGACAGGTGTCGAACGATTGTTTTATTCGGCATGATAGAATGCGCTGCAAAATCTGCTTTGCTTCGATGTTTGACGTCTCAAATCACGCAGAATCGTATGCGACGATTCTTGTCTCGCGTGCGAATATGGAACATGCAGCCTTAGCAGCCTTACAGATGACTTGACCCTTTGGCCTGCAACGAAGTTTAGACGACGGGAGGGGGTTTCCCCCAAGCATACTCACACTGCAATAACTTTTGGCCGTTCCAGATATTAATATGAAATGTTTTTTCACCTGATGTCTCAATAAATTTTATATACGTCTGTCTCACTGTAAATATCATGTGACCTCCGCGTCATTTATGACGTCACCGGAAATGCTAAAATCTTAGTGACAACTAAAATAACCTAGATTTATCTGCATTTTATTAACCATCACTGCATTGTACAGCACTTCGAACGTTGCTTTGTTTACGGCCGACTGTAACACGATCACATTAGTGTACCATCTTGTGCCTAATATACAACATGGCGGTCAAAAACCGGAAGTAGTAATAACTTAGCATGTGTCAGTAATAACAATGTCATTCCATATCTGAAAATCGGCTCGATATCAAGAAAGTTTGACATTTGACTTAGTGCAACATATTTCTACCGTTAAAGTCACCATGGCGGCAAAACCAGAAGTACTTATAACTTCGCTGTTGCAAAAGATAGACACATCGTTCCAAAACCGAAATGGGGTTACAAAGCCGCAGGTTTTCTAGCCGCATGTACGCGACCTCGACCGACAGCGGGCGACACTGTCGTCTGCCGAATATCAAGATGGCGGGCAATAACCGGAAGTGGTGATAACGTAGCTATTTCTCCGAATGTTTTCGTCTTTCCAAATCCAAAACAAGCTAACGCGTAAAGCTATACAAATACGGCCAAGATCGACAATGGGCGACAGCAAGTTCTACCATTGAATAAACTACTTCCGGTTTGCTCTCTTAGTGATCATTTTGATGCGTAACAAGTTGTTGCACACTGCTGGTATGCATACCATTGGATTTATCATGGACAGAAGCTATAAAATAGATCTTTATACGGTCATGCTAAGTGCCATAGATGGTAAGATGTCACTACTTCCGGTTCGTGTCCGCCATGTTGAAAATGCACAATCATGGTTGCCCATACTATTATATACTCATCTGCAGCGAATAACATTCACAGCTATTACGTTTGTCGACTTTTACGAGCGTGTTTCATAGCCATTCACGTCTGCAGCGGTACAATCCGTTTTTTTCTGACTTACAATAGTTCACTTTATAGACATGTGGCAAAAAAGTAGACATAAAGATGACGTCATTTGTCTCCGAAGCCCAAGTTATTCAGTGACAATATCGTTAAAAAACTGTCGCATTCCGCCGACAACTAGGCGATAATTTGCAAAAAACCACCCTGGGGGAATTACCCTCCCCGTGAGGGTTAAAAAGGTTTGTTGTCCGTAGCATGGACGTATGATGGACTGGTAATCATACAGTGCGCAGCAGCACCGGATCTGCAGCTGAACACATCACACACACACACACACACACACACACTTTGTCTCTCTCAAGGCTGTATTCTCGCTGATGACCACCGCCGCCATCACTGGCAGCAGCAGCAGCAGCAGTTAAATAATGAAGTTTAGTCGTTTGCTGGTTGGTGAGCTGACGGCGCTGCGGTTCGCACAACCATCCATCACCGACACCAACTGCAACTCATCCAGCTCCTTGCTTCCTGCGTCACGTGACTAACACAACCAGCATTAACTCTCTTCTTCTTCAAGCCCATAACCAGGATTTTTTTCTTGAAGAGCGCCCTCTCCCCCCGCCACATTATGTATTCCTTCCACTTTCCCCTTCCCACCCTTTTCTATCCTTTCCTCCCCTTAACTTTCCCATACATTCAACTCTAGTCTCTCTATTCACTTCATTTCCTTCTTCCCGTTACCTTCCTCTCTCTTAATTGCGGACAGAGGGTCTGGGGAGCGCTTTAGCTCCCACAGCTGGTCCTGGTGGAGCCAGGCAGATAAATGCATCTTGTTTTTTTTGATACAATCAAAGGTAAAATATCGCATTTCTTGTTGGACTTTGGAAATTGAAATACACCTAGAAAAACTGCAATAGAAAAATGTGCACGAATGAAGGATGAATGGTCTATCAATGTTTCATCACTGCTGCAATTAAGCCAAAAACAATCTGACCGTTGCTGGGGGAGCACAAAATTTAGCACATTAGCTGGAGAACGCTGTTGAAGTCTGCCGTCAAATGCATTTTACCGTTAAAGGTTGTAAAATTTCGCCATACAAGTAACGGAAGAGTTACCGGCCAAAAAACATGTCGAAATGACAAGTTGTATTGTTTGGCTCGTGTGCTTGTATGCCTGCTGGAGAGGTGGTCGTAGAGGGTCCCTGAGCCCCGCCCCTCACTCACTTGCCTATATACGGACCTGTTCTCAACGAACAATCGTGTGTCCATGTGAACCGAAGAATTGCCGACAGGGCGCGTGGAGGCACGCGGGTTGAAGCAAGGCAGTCGTGGCTCATAGTGGTACAAGCATATAAAATAAATCTCACGAAGGAAAACTTTCAAGACGTTTAGGGGAAATTTTGTCAGCTGAAATGAGGCATTCTTTGATTTCTCCCAAGTGTACTGTTGTATGGCTGATGCACTGGGATGAAGGTGCCGGCGTTGAATGGAGCTAGGCAAAGAGGAAGAGGTGCCAGGGGCGATAAAATCAACCTCGTATAGGCCGGACCCATAGCGGCGTAGACGATATAATATTCGTGAGTATGGGGAACATTTACCTTCATATTGGACAATGTAGGCCTAAGGATGATGAACGTTTTCGCCGGCTATGTGACCAATTTGCTGCAGTCGCCCACATCTACAGAACTGGGTCGCTGGCCATTATTTACGGCATAATGGCAGATAATACAATAAGAAGACGTTGATAGCCAAGCAAGTAACGTGACGTGACTCAAGTCGACTGAACGCATGAACGCAACGCTCTATACCGCAGCGAGTCGCTAAACGGTGAACCCTTTAATTCTGGCAACCGTTGACTGAACTTGACATTTTTTCGCGAAAATCGAGCTCTGTCAGCCCCTCCTCTTCCACGCTCTTGCAATTGTCACTGTTTGTTTCAACGAAAGCTGCATCTGCTGGGTTGTACGTTTGATACACGACTGATTCCAAGTGGCGACTTAAACCCTTCGGGACATTTTACAGTGTATGCAGTGCAGCGTAGTGAGTGACGTCAACTTTGTGAATATCTCACACACATGGTTGACATCTGACAAGATGTGCACGGGAAACGTGCATTTTTTTCTACCATACTGTTGCATTGGCTGCTCATCAATATGCGTCATCATCATCATATTTATTTGCCAATGTGCAATTAAGACCAACAGAACAAATATAGCAACATAACATAGCACGATGACGGGCTGCCAGAAAAGCAAAAAAACGCTCATCACAGCTGGCTGCCGACAATAAACTTGAGTGTACTCAAACTGCAAGCAAACAGCACACGGACACACACTCGAACAAACAATGGCCAACATGTAGCAGAGCACAATATTTGATATATAACGTTATATATTTTAAAAATAGTGATTTTCCATACATCACACAGTATCAAAGATACGTGATTGTAGATATAATTATCTTGATTGTCTTCTAAAATTTATAAATTGAGCAGAGTTGTTTTAATGAAGTTGGTAAGCAATTCCAGACATTGCTAGCTTTAAATTTAAGACTTCTTTTTTCCAAGATTTGTGCTAACTGTACCGAAGTGTAAATCATTTTGAGTTCTAGTGTTATAACTATGGATCATATTATTCATAGTGAAATAATTTATGAATGAAGTAAGCAAGGTTTGTTTGCAATGCACATATTTATAGACAAGTAATGACAACTGAAAATAAAATAGATCAGGTATTGGTAAAGTATTGTAATTACGATATAACCTTTTCACTGGGTAGTTTGTCTAATTTTGTAAAATTCTTAGTAATTTATTATTTAATACAATGAACTTGTTTATATGAGTAGGTGCAGTGTTGCATGTAATTCAATGCCATACAAAAGGTATGGATGAACAAATGCAGAATTTATACGGTCAGTGAAAAGACTTTGCAGCAGCAGCAGCCGCGCGTGACAGAGTGCGACGTCGATCGTTGACAACGATCACTTGCTGCAAGTGTTGTTTAGTGCGTTGCGTGACAGCATCACCGTTTCAGCATGCGACCGCATTGCCACTTGAACACACACTTCAGTTCAATCAAACAGTTACGAAGTTGCACGCGACAGGTCGTGTTATAAGTGTATGCGAACCAACGATCTCAAACAGCTGAAGTGTCCGGTTGTTAATCGCTGAAATGTTAATTGTATCGAAATATAATTTATTAAGCAACTTATGAAGTTTTCGTGCTGTGGCATTTATCCGCCACACGCTGGGCAACCTGTACAGCTGAGATGAAGATAAACAGCAGGATGATGTAATGTGCTGCTTTAGAATGCTTTATTCGCCTATTGATTTAGCTTGAACGACGAAATTTTGCTGCGATTGCTTGTTTGGACGTTTTAAGCACCCTGAAACCATTATGTAGCATCGCTGTAAAGCGGACAACTTTGAAACGCTGTGCTTTGAAATTTTCCAAGCAATTGCCAAGAAAACTGCAAAAAATGTCTTCATGGGATAGTTTTTTGCCGCACCCAGCATAGTAACAGTTGGGGCCACGCGGTGGCGACACAGTCGCGCCGGCGCCGCGGATACGGGTTTAATGGAAAGGGCGGAGTGGGCGGAGCCAGGAAGTATGACGGACAGCTACTGACCGCGCGGAGTGGCGGTAGCTGGACGTCAAGTAGTCGATGTTGGGATGTCGAGCTGTCGACACTAGAACTCGAGAAGAGTGATGTATTGTATATTGATGTAAATAAATGTATATCTTGTATATACACCGTTGTTTGACTCGGTTGGACATTCAAATCAAATCAAATCAATTTATTTGCCAGCACAATACAGAAAAACAAGACTTAATATGAAACCACTAATAATTCAAACATGACTAGTATAGCTACATGTGCCAGCAGGACTCAAAGGCAG
>Ga0056115_1000792_pt1 | contig 14174 bp, 8 predicted proteins | sample WorMetOlspDAHAB1_FD_77007 | JGI IMG/M metagenome (GOLD analysis project Ga0056115, IMG submission 77007) | Marine gutless worms symbiont microbial communities from Max Planck institute for Marine Microbiology, Germany - Olavius sp. DAHAB.1 ...
AAATAGCCGAGCGTGCCGTAGTCGTGCCAGATGATCGTCGACTGACGGCCGCGTCGGTAGCACTCGGCGGCCCAGGGCGGCGGCGGCGCTAGGACGTCGCCAGTTCGACGAGGATCTTCAGGAGCAGTCAACGTTGCACCGTCGCCGAAACTGACTACAACGTCGGAGAGATTGTATGGGGACAGAGCGACCACCACGAAACTCACGTTGGTGGACGTGATGCCGTCTGAGTGGCAGAGATGGACACAGCTGTCGTCGACAACGTACACATGGACGCTTGAAGACACCACGTCTGTAGACGGATTCAGCGGCCCGCTAACCTTCACGTAACACCGCCAGTAAATAAAGGAAAGGTAAAAGTAAGGTTAACTTATATTGCGCCGCGTTTGCGCGTAAACTGCCTTAGTGGCGTTTTCGTCACAGACAGGGCCGTCGTTCAGCCTATTGCCCTAGCCGCCCTAGCCCGCGCTCACAGACTGACTTGTTCAGCTCTAGTACAATAAGTGATTTAATGAATCACACTCTAACGGATCTAAAGCTATCTTGAACGTCACATAAAGACAAATAGATGCATGTGGTAGAACATACGCTGAAACTTGAATGTTTTGACATGATTCCGAAATAAAGTTTTAAAATGATGTTGAGACGATGATGTCGGGACTGAGGAAACGTCGATCGGCTGCTAGTCTGCAGAACTTAAGTGGCCACACGTAGATCGATAACGGTATTACTGAGTAGTTAAATCAAATCAAATCGTATTTATTTTAGGCAATGCCGCCTATAAATAGACACAGAGGAACGAATATATACACAGAAATATCTATAAAGCAAGCTACATCTAAAATGAAAAAAATTCCGTCTCAGTTGACCAATGATACTATAACTACTATTACGCATCAATTGGCAATCTACTCGAGCTGCACTGGTACTTACTAACGTGTTGAAACTACTGTAGATGTACGTAATCTAAGCTCTAACAACATATTTGTGTGTGGCTACCGTTTTAATCTTCGCTGATGACTATAACTATCCTATATTTAACGCTATGTTTTTGATAATTTTCGTGCCTTGTTTTATGTCATTCTTTTTCCTTTTGTTTTTTTTTTACAATATTTTATACTGTCATTCGCCTCTGTCCTCGCCTTGTATAGGAGGTGCTACAGAGTGAGTGACTAGAGTTTAACGCCCCACCCGACACAATATAGGTCATTACTGAGGCGGAAGGTGCTATGGTACCAAACCTATGCTTTTTAATGACTGATCCACAGATTGATTGATTAAAGATGGCTTTACGTTCCACATGCATTTTTAAATGATTGGAACAATTCCCAACCTCAGTTACTGATTTCAGAACCCTGTCATCTTTTAAGACTTCGTCGGATCAGATTGACGTATCTGCATTGTTTTTACGTGTGTGATTTACTTTGTGTTCTACTAGAATGTGTAGCGTTACGCAACTGTCACTATTTTAGGCTTTCCGGGTAGCTGTTAAAGCCGGCTTATATAAAAAAAATCTTGCTTGCTGTCCCGCATTAATTTACTGTTTTTGTGCTCTTTTTTTCTGGATGAATGAATGCATGATGAGCACAGTCAATAGCATGGTGTAACACACGGACCAACTGTCACAAAATCAACGTTAAAACAGCGATATACAAAATACGACGCAATGAAACTAGCAAAAACATATGATGCTTGTAAGAAACAAACAAGACTGGCGTGAAGTGCCAGTTGCGAACGTACGGTGAGTTGCACGCGGTATTCTCCGACACACGCGTAGCGATGCGACACGACACCGCGGTATCGATAGTTGGCCGACAGGTCGTGACGCCGAGAGTTGTTGTCGGCGCTCAGAGTCACGTTCTCGACCAATTGCGATCCGTCACCGAAGTCGACCGACACCAGCAGACCGCGCACCACGTCACCCAGTCGCACAACGAAGTCGACGTTGTCGTTGCGGACGACGATCGCCGACGGCGCCGAGAACAGCAGGTCGCCGATTATGTGAGCGAACGGCCGGCGGCAGGACGACGAAGAGGCGTGCCGCGCTCGGCTGTAGCGCTCGTTGTCTGTTTGCCACGCGCAGAAAACATCACAATCCGAAAACTTATTTTTTTGGTTTTTCGCGCGTTTGAAAGTTTTTTCCATACGTTTTTTTTCCATATTTATCGTCCTATGCCTACGCTCGTCATGCATCTTTGTTATTTTATCATTTACTCTACTCTGCACAGTGTAGTTATGGAAAAACATTCCAATTCAAAAATGTTGTTGCCACTCTTAATGTTTATTGGTTGCTTGTATCTTTATAAGTCTTTTTTTTCAAATATTTACTGTTTTCATTATAAACTGTGTATAGTGTAATGAGTGATTTTCTCCTCAATACGTGAAACGATTGTTAGAAATGATCTTCTTTTAGTTTATGAAATTGTATACATGTAGCCTACTGACTTTTGGTCGGTGTTGCATCGTATTAAAGTTCGTTAATAATCATCTGCCTACCTATCGATTCGTACTGTCTTGCGAGGAAATAATTCAGGTGATGGATTCCCTCTGGAACTGAGTCCCAGCGAATGCAGTTTCGTACTGTACAACGCTTTTAAGAAATATTGATTTCCAATTCTTTGTAAACTCTACTTGGCTTGTTCTGGTTTTAATATTGTTATAGACATATAAACAGTTTATTCTCGTGCAATTTTATTTCTTTTTGCATTTTAGACCAGTCGTTGTCATGACCGGGCCTTGTAGTCCACGAGGAGTTTTATGTACTTTTATTACCTTTCACTAATTCCAGTGAATACAAAAAAATAAATAAAAATAAGAAACAATAAATTACTAAATGATAACGAATGAAGTGAGCAATGACTGACACGTGATGGGAGCGTAGCATGGCATGGCGGTGGTGTACTGTTCGCCGGGCAGTGGCTCCTCCACGTAGCAGCAGTTGCACTCCAGGCACAGGTCTCGGTCGGTGATGTAGCCGTCGCCGCATCGTCGACGTCGAATCTTCTCTTGAGGCAGCAGCAGACATTTGTTCTCGCCGTTCGTCGACTCATCGCCTGAAATTGCACACAGTTTGCACACAGCTCAGGCTGCCTTAATAAACTAACGAATGCAGTTACGGGTCAGACATGTAAGTGGTGTGACAATTACAACCCAAAGTTGTACAAACGGTCAACAACATGGCTCGCATGAATTTATCTGCAGCACGTGTGTCTATATTTAGGTGAATGTTCACTATCGCATGCTGCTTAGTAGTAGGATTAGGGTTAGGATTAGATTTAGTGTATGGTTGGTAAGTTGTTATGCACACGTATTTGTGCGACTTTAGGTTGCAACTGTCACGGACCGAGGCATGTAGGCTTGTACACAGTGTGCTGGACGTCACTACTAAACTTCCAGTATAGATGTCATATAATTTCAGCCGCTGATTTCTTTCATTCGTTTTGCTAAAACGTGACAAAAGCGTAAAATAAGACGGTTATAGCGTCAACATATGTACGAATGTACAAGTGATCGAGCTGATAATTTTACTTAATGTTATGACGCTGTATGTGTTTGTTTCATAAGGCTTATGCTGCTGCTGCACGATGCTACTCTAATTCAAGAACCAAGATAAAACTGCATGTCCTACCGGGCCGATGTCTGCCGCTGCTTGTTACAAAACGTCGCATGCGTGACAGACCAGGGGAGCCCGCATTGTATACGTTTTCTGTAAAAAAATCAGCAAATAATAAGTGTCCATTTTAAATGTGAATTAAGTTAGACAACTTGTTAAAGAATACGTAGGTGTCTTCTGTGCGTTTATTGTATTTTTAAACACCTATTGCTTCAGGTGGCAACCCTTTCTAAGTTTCTATTTTGATATGACTTTCCTACAGTATATTATCTGTAACGAAAACTTATGTAAAACACATAATTATATGAGAAAAGTGAATGATCAGCTTAAACAAAATTAAGAATAATCACTTCATGGCTTGCATAGAAACGTTGTCATTGCCAAAATGTGATCTAAATAAGTGTCTTAACAGATTTGTAAGTGAATAAAAATACGATAACACAGAGAAGAAAATAAAATAGAAAATTTATTTTTAACAAACAAATGTTCGGAATGTCATCACAATGAATGCGATATATTGCAGACACCGTATACCGCATGCGACGTATTTGAAATGTGCAGTGGCAGAAAATTGAGATGTAAAATATATGGAAAGTCGACAATAATTAATAAAGTATGACTGTAAGAGAATCCAGCATAAAATCAGCCCAAAGCATATACAATAATTGAATAACTGCATGAAGCAGCATGTAGTGAAAAACAATTAAAATCAATCACTTCAAACAAATAAACTAATTGTTTTAATTAACGCTACGTACTAAATAAGTGAGTGAGTAAGGTTTAACGTTTCACCCGACGCATAATAGGTCACTTCGAGGATGAAAACCTGTCGTGTTCGTATGTTGCCTTCAATGTTAGCCAGTTTGGGCTTAAATACCGCCTTTCAACTATCGGAGACACAAGTTTTCTAGTCGTTGCTTCCCGACTCTGGAACACTTCGCCGACTGATTTTATAGTCACTGTTCCTTCTCCAATCTCTTGTAATATCCACGGAGTCAGACGAACATTTCGGACACTATTATCGTTCTTTTTACTTACTTATTTACTTAAAAAGACCACGCAGTAGTGGAAGCTACGGCTCAAACCGAATCATGGCGCATTGAGACTAATACCCCTTTCACACTTATGCGGTTCAAGCCGCAGTTCTATGCGGTTCTACAACCGCAATGCACCGCAGAAAACCAAACATATAACGCAAAGACCGTTTAAGAACCGTACTAATCGCAATCAAATTTTAAACCTTCTGCGACCTTCCGCAAGACAACTGCAGCCTTTCGCCGACAAAAATAAAATGCCTTATATTGGCGTCATTGTTGAGTCGTCGTATGAAATTAATGAACAAACTGCTTGAAATACGGCACCTAGCATGTCTGTTTCAGAGTGTTTGCTTTAATTACAGATTGTAGTATGTAGCTGTAGTATGTTGTAAATAACTCGTGTATGGAAGGTCCTTCCTTTAGGGCTGGTTGCATGAACGTCACTTAACTTTAAGTAACACTTAAGATCATTTTGCATCAGGTATTATTTCATCTTGAACGTCATTTTACATGCGTTTTACGAATGAAATGAGGAAAAAAAACTTACCACAATTCAGATCGTAAAACGCATACAAAATGACGTTTAAAATGACGTACTACCTGATGGGAAATGATCTTAAGTGTCACTTAAATTTAAGTGACGTTCATGCAACCGGCCCTTAGTTGTTTAAACACCTCACTAGATGTTATTGGTCAACACTGCCTATTAGCCACGCCCACAAGCCCACCTCCTACACCGTTGTCGACGGCGCCAACTTCAGAGCAAAGGCCTCTAGTGCTACATCCCTAGACTGCGTCTACTGCCTCTTCTGCTACACTGTCATATTTGTAGAACTGTGACCTTTGACCGCATAAACGTAAAAGGGGTATTACCGGTCGCACTGCGGTGAACGCGCATGTAGACACGCTGGTCTGGTTGGTTGTGCCGCAGACGAAAGCCGTCAACGAACTGGCAGTCTTGACGACGTAGATCGGCTGAATCGACGGTCATCAGCGTGTCTAGGCCTGGAATGTGTCCAACGCCTACATCCAGCTGTTGTCCATTGCGGCTCGCCGACACCCACACGTCTCGGAAGGCACCGCACAGTAACGGGTTCGCGTCGACCGATGCAAGAGTGACGCATGATGTCGAATTGCAGCGTCTGTAACCGCAGATCAACGGCATCTGATGCTGCACAACTCAGCTCAACGGACTCGAGAAGATTTACGCATACACCGTGAGGTCCGTCGTAAGGCAGCTTATCCCCTTTAAACCTTCGAGCTGGCTAGGGTTAGACTCGATTAAGCTACTATACAATATACCAGCATGCCAGCAGTCCTTGTAGCAGGACCCACTGCTACGCAGAACGCGCCGTTTCTTCCCAGAGGTGGCCGAAACCAGCGCCAGTACTCATTGCACCGACCCACTGGCATGGCCGGGCTGAGTTAAATACCGGGATGGTCGACCCACCAAAGGTGGTCACCAATCCCAGTACTAACCGGGCTTGACATAGCTTATCTTCGTTGACGCGACCAACGCCGTTACCATTACTGGTAATGATTGTGACCTGCAAAGTTTTAAAGTCACATTTAGACCGATCATCTAATCGCAATTTTTGTCGAATGTTGAGTGTCTCCTTGAATTGACTGACCGCGAATAGTTTGTTTGCGAATTGTCCGGTAGCCTAACTGACAACATAACCAACGAACGCGCTATGTAGTCGTCAGATCATCAGATGGCAGGCAGTCATGCAGATCGCAAAAGACAACAAACAAAACAGTAGTAGCTTGCCGGAATATTATAGAACACGTCGGTATCGATACACGACTGCCCTGATCCCCATCCGAATTATTCAAATCAAACATAAAACAACCCACTCAACGTAATGTACTTGCTGTAGTGCAGTTTCGGTTCAATATTTCCAGACTTGGAGTAAAGGCCACAACATGCAAGGCCTAACTGACAACATAACCAACATTCGAGGCCAAGGCCAAGGCCAAGGACTTGACCTTCAAGGCTTGATTCCCGAGGCTAATGTGGGCTACCATAAAAATTACAAGTCTGAAAAATTGGAGTTGGCATAGTCAAGCAAATACAAAGCTTTTTTTCGCATTTTATTTTATATCAGAAGTCGAAGGCTAAAGTCCATCGGTTTCTTAAAAGTTAAAACAAAATGATGTGGGTCATATCTGTCTGTTCTCATGGGCAAGGCCTGTTTCCATTAACACTTATGCAGCTACACCGCCAGTGATAACTATACTCGTCTCAGCAAAGTCACAGATTCTTATTGCACTCCAAGAATACGAGTCTGACAGCATATTGGCCTCCATTCTAGCTCTGTGTGGTCTCATGAAGAGACCACTGTGGCTGAACACACGTTCCACTGGGTTGACGTAGCAGGTGTGCAGAAGATCCTCTCGAAGAGGCTATGCAGGACGGTTAACTGCGACTCATGCTGCACAGCTTTCCACGGGTCAGCGTGACGACAAAATTGCAAGGCTATTTACGCTTTTGGGTTCAAAGCCCAAAACAAGAACTGGAAAAAATTTTTCCAGAGGCAAAGGCCAAGGACACTATCGACTGGCCTAGAGGCGCCTCGAGGCAAAGGCCACGTCCTCGGGGACTCCAACTCTGATTATTTCACTTCAAGACTGCATTACTTTGTTGTATTACAACATGCAGTGTTATTTATGTCGGTATGTATGAACAGAATAGAAATATCAGAGGTCGCATATGGCTGGCGCCGTATAGACAGCACTATAATCGCTCGGCTGAGACTCGAACGCTTCTTGTTAGTCGGACGCCCACCAACTTCGGCGACATAGCCTTCAAAGCAGCAGGACCTCGAGTATTGAACTATCAGCCGACGGACCTCGGACTCAGAGAGCGGGACTTGTCATATAGCCGTTTCATACAATCGCTCAAGACATTGTTATTCGGTTACTGGGACCAGAGCGCAGTATGAATTCCCTGTAATTGCGCTCTAGAAATCTTTTTACTTACTTACTTATCTTGTACAAAATTTTGTTTATCAGCAAAAGCCCTTTACATATAAACTTAAATGCCCATGATTTTTTTCTGTTCAATTGTAACACGTGTACAGACGCTTTTCACAAAAAAAGAGTGCAACTTACTTACTTACTTTAAAAGACCAAGCAGCAGTGGAACGTTCAGCTCGAACGGAATCATGGTGCTTTGAGACTAATATCCCTTTCACACTTATGCGGTTCAAGCCGGAGAGTGAAATAGAAACATTCTCTGATGATGATCCACCTGATTTCGCTGAGTTCGATTCCATTGACACCGAAGTGCAGAGCGAATTCCTGATAACTTGGCGTGCCGTTGCACACGACCAGTACAAGCTGAGCTTCCGCCGAACACGGCGCTGTCTGGCGAAGATCTTGTGACTGAACATAGAGTTCGAAGACGAGACTAAAACCAGACGTGCTGAGACCGACCAGCGGCTGCGTGCGAGTTGCAACGTGCAACGATGAGTTATACAGCAGCAGAACTGTGCAAAAAACAATAAATACGACTGTTTTATTTGTATTCCGTCATCACGTTTCGAGCAGTCCAGCAAAGACAAAAGCGAAATGTGTCCTTTGCGTGGCCCTGTGAAATGTGGGGAACTAGCGTCGTCCATAGATAGCGTCATCAACACTCTCGGGTCCAATAAGCAGCCTTATGGTGCCCACACAATTGAAATAAAACTGAAATAAAACAGAGCAAAACTGAAATAAAACAGTTTTATTTCACGTATTTCGTCAACTCGAAACGGATTTGGTTATGCTGCTTAAGGAGTAAAGGTTAGTGTTAGGGTTAGTGTTAAGTTTAACATTAACACTAATCCTAACCCTAATCCTAACCTTACTACTAAACAGTCAAATTGCCATATGCGGAATAAATCGGGTGAATTAAAAGACAAGTAACGCCAACGGTCACAGACTTAAAAAAAACTGTTGAACGCTCATATCTTGTCTGAATAGTTAGCCTACTTTAACTAATTAATAGTACACGTAAGCTTATTATGTCGAACGGATCTAAAAACAGAAGCTGAGAACTAACTCGGGCCACTGAATCTCCGTCAGCTAGTAATAAATAAGTAAGAAAGTAAAATTATCGATTAGAGTGGCCGAAAGGACAAAATCACTGCGCGGAACTACAGAGGATTTGAGCGAAAAAACGGGGAACTCGCTACCTCCAATGCTCCACGATCCTTCCATGCATGACATGTGAACAACTGCGCCATTAGCTGAAACCATTTCTGTCCCGTCCGACCTACGGGCTTGCGCTCCCGCGAACGCGCGTTAAAAATTTTCGAGCAGAACTGAAATTAACTGTAAGTGGACATGAACATCACGTGAACATTGCGTGCCTGTTTCGCCGGCCAGGACGGCTGGCGAAACAGGCAGCAATGTTCACGGGAAAGTAGTGTACAGTAAATACGCGTGCATAACCACAAACCAGCCAGCTTTAAAAACAAATTACAACAAAGTAGCGAAACCAGGGTGGGTTTTTATGGATCCCCGCTAAACCCTACGAGCCTCACCTGTGGATCGATTGCAGTTGAGGCCGCGCCAGGTAAAGAACCAAGTAAAGACTAATGTCGGAAGGCGTTGTAACCATAACCCTAATCCTAACTCTAACCCTATACTACAAAACTATTCTACAGTGGTAAACATTCAAATAAACATAGTCACATGTCCTGCGTATCTAGAGAAACTCATAGGAGACAATGTTATTGCGCCGTTTTGCGCCAATGCTCACGGCGTGACTGACACATACTTCTTGGATCGGCCTCGTCGGAAGGTTTGGCCAGTCCGTCGGCGCGGCAGAAGGCGCAGTTGAGATGACGCGTCGATGAAGGACTAGGATTAGTAGTAAGGGCTCGAGTTGACGGCAGATGCGCCCAGATCCACTTGGCATATGGTTCAAAGAAAGGCTGGTAGTCGATGTTGAATGTTGGGTGATCACCGGCAACGTTTGACGCAATCGTGTATGCATTCGACCAAGTCAACACGTCCTCGCTGTGCTATATTGTACCGAACAGATAATTGTGTATAATAATATTTATTCATTTTCTTCACATTTAGCATTAGCCTACTAACAACAAATACGATACAAGCAATATTTTCAATTCTGAAACAGTGATTTACATATCGAATTAAGACTATTATCATTCCTCCTCTTGCCAACATTTGGCCACAACAAGTCACTAATTGTGCTAAATTACTATGGAAAGTCGAAGTAACGATAACGGCGTTTGGAGTATCGACCAAATTTATCCACCGCGATTTAAAGTATATGGTCGCATCGTTGACCTCTGGCTTCATAATGGTTAACTACAGTGCAGAATTTTTGTCTGGTGTCTTCAGTATTTGCACCAAGTTTAAGCTCTGTTCAGTTTTCCTTTCACATAGCGTAGTACATTTTTCGTCAGTCAGTCCCTCAGTACTAAGTCAAATTGCGAGACACATGACGGCGTCGTAACAACAGTGCATAGAATAACAAACCAGTTGAGTCTAACAATTACCTGTCGAAGTGGTAATTTCCAGTGATCTGCATAGGTACACTTCCAGTCGTGATCAGTGATTAAGTTGTTGTCGCCAGAACTCGAATAAATCATGCCTATACAAGTTACATCAGCCACCGATAACTGCCCACACAAAACAAAAGAAACTGGGGTTTTAGCCTAGTCATAAGAATAAGGTAAAAGGTAACGGTGTATAGTCTCACTTACGAATGACCGTCGAAGCCTGTAGGCAGTAAGCTCGCAGACAACGTTAGTGATATACTCTAAGGTGAGCTGCCATTACTTTTACATCAGGCCTGCGGTTACTTTCCTAGCGGTAAAGCACCGCCAACCTTTGTCCACGCAGTCTCACTTATTCTGCTTGTTGACTTGTAAGCACGTGCGTGATATATACTTTCCCAAGGTCGTACATAGCATTGGCAATGCGGTAGGTGAGAGTCGAACTCGCGACCTGTTGATCGTGAGTCCAACATTCTAATCCAGCAAGTTCGGAGCCCATCGCCGAGTAAGTAAATAAGTAAGTAAGTAATATATGTATCAAACGCACATACTATCAATGCACCATACAAACATTCAATGACAAATGCAACCAAACTGACAGAAATGAGAAATACGTTATGAATATAGGCAAGTATAATATATATAAAAAGCAAAAGAAATTCTGATTTTGTCTCTTTTATGTAGTGGACGCCAATTGAACGCTCGGTAAAATAATAACGAAAAGATTCGACTTTAAAAGAGAACATTATTGTCAGTCACATTTTACTAGATGTTTGTCACAGATGTGTGTTTTAAGTGTCAAACTCCATCTAAGACGCAAGGGACGGACGGACGAAGACAAGTCTCGATGTCCGTCCGTCCGTTTGTGTCTTAGATGGAGTTTGACACTAACTGCAAAAATGATCTTCCAGTGAGTTAGATCCTTAACTTGAGTTCGGTAGCGTGTGCTTGGTCCGGGTAACAGACTAATTATTACTTCAAAAACCAGCTACAATACATTGTATTGTTTTGTATTTATTATGCACTTCTACCGTTTTGCGGTGAATAAAGTGGCTCAATAAATTTCATCAGGCAGTACATTTATTTACAGAACTATTATGCTGAACGTCTCTCATCTCTACTCTCAAGAGTTCTATGCGTCCAACACTTCCCACATCTCCCTGACACCACGCGTGACACTTCGTCCCACAGTTACTGTCAGTCATTCTCAATAGCTCCACCCACTACGCCGTTTCCTTTAAACCCCATCCAACGTCGCGGCACCTCGTCGCCACAGCGTGGCTCCAACTCAGTTCACAAAATGTGTTTTACTATATCACGTACGATTTGTTCTCAGCAATTTGTGCAAGTTAATCAGCATATGAATACGTTTAAATACCAATGAGGGGCAGAAAAAGACAAACAGAAAATTAATAATGTAAAAGACAGACAGAGGAGAGAAATCTAAAAAGTAACGCCACGTTAATACTAAAAATGCAGTATCAGTTGAGGGATACAGATTCCTTAAATTTATTAAAACCTACTCAGCAACCTGTACCAACATCATAGTATGTGGTGTAGACAATCGTTCGTTCTATAACGATTACTGATTGTTGTAGACTGAAAAGACTGTCTATTCATAACAGTTTCGAACAACTTTGCGGCTTTGGTGATACCGTAAGCATCGGTCGTGCTGGTGTCGACGCAGCAGCCAATGGCGATGCTGTCGCCCGGTTGGATTCGATGCTGGTGGTCGCGGAACACTGGCGCGTTGCCGGCTGCCACCTCTGCGCCCTGCCTACTGGTCTCATTGAACGCGAACACTAACTTGGAATTGCGATAAAGATGCACGACTTTTCCCGACAGACACTGCGCTGCAGCAAATGCGTTGCCTGCACATAAAACAAGTGTCGACATTCGCACTTTTGTCTTCTGTTTTATCAGTTACTTGCGTATACAGCCACATAGACGTACATCATCACCATCAGGCCAACTCAGCCTTCTATCCCTTTGGGGTCGGTAAATGAGTAGTAATCCATATGGATTACGGGGTTGGAGCCGTAGGTCAAAGTCCCGTGGCCGCGGGATTAGCATACGGCTTATAGGCTGTACGTCCGCTCTGTGACGTACAGCGCCGCTTCAGCTGCAGTTGCCGCTTGTGGCGCTTTACCTATACTTTTTACCATCATCATCATCAGTTCAGGTCGCAGTGGTCTAGTGGTTGGCATGTCTGACTGCGGCACGAAAGGTCCCATGATTGTACTCGCGTTGCAGACAGTCATGTGTTTACGACAACAACTGCGAAATATCTGGGCACGAACTCCACACTGCAGTGCCTTAGTCGACTCAGCCTTTCACCCTCCGTGTGACTGACGGTAAAATGAGTATCAACCCTATGGCTAAGTAGTAACGTACATGCCGCTGGGTGAATCTGGCATATGGCAGCCATATTGGCGGACTCACATGTCAAGCTTGGTTGGGTCTACGTGTCGGTGGCCACCTGGTGCCGGTGTCAATCGCGACACCGGCCCACATTCACTGAACTGACCCGACTGAACTCTCGCAATGGCTTTGCCGTAGACGATAGCACTATAAACATCGTCCTAGTTTTTGTTAATAATAATAATAATAATAATATGCTAGCTTATAAGGCGCCAGTATTGGTATCGTCTTCATAGAACGAATTAGATTCGGGTGGCATAAGCCAAAGCTGCGAGGCCACCTTACAATGTAATGAAAATTCACGAATTTAGTCAGGGAAGCTTCGCGAGAAAAGCTCAGTCTTGAGCCGACGCTTGAATGTAGATAAAGAACTGGATGATCGAACGTCCAGCGACAGAGTGTTCCAGACTCGTGCAGCGGCGATCGGGAAAGCGCGGTCGCCGACAGTGGACAGCTTCGATGTCGGGACGTCTGACGTGTCTTCATCGTCATCGTCATCGTCATCATCATCATCATATACTTTATTCTTTATTATTAATCAGAATTAGTAAACAGAAGCCGCTTAGAGACAAGGAACGTTGCAAGCCCCAACGTCGTACAGTGTAGCCAACAACACGCCGGTAAGGAACAGAGTAAGCTAAGAGCATTACCGTCTGCGATTGCTGTTGCTATGGAGGCTGCTGACGCCGCCAGTAAAATCCACGAAAGCCAGGGAGACAACGTCCTCGGCATCGTGTCAAATCCAGAATTTCAGGCAGCGACAGTTTTCGATCGTCATGCTTCTCCTAGCCTGCAAAGATCCGTTTTCAACTTAACACGGAGATCATCGCTTTACGTCGAGGACTTCTGACGTGACGTCATTATTTCATGACGTCATCGATTCTGCAATGCTTACGTCATTTGTGTTTACGTGAATTATCGTTTGTTGTACGATGCATGTATAAGCTAAACTGTGTAGACACGATTTTCTCCAGAAGACTGTCACTGTAGGCCAAAGAAGCCCGTGTATGCAATATTTAGCTGTTGACCTTGTATTATACATTTAGGCCTACATGCAGGCCTATTCGTTAAATTATCTTTTGTTATCATTATTTTGCAGCCTATTTCTACCACTTGGGGTGAAATTAATATGAGCACTGTAACGATGGTACAACGGTAAAATAGCTAATGTCGAACTTTTACTTCATATCGGCTTTCATTTATCCTGATCGTATCTTATTTGATTCTACCTGGTGGATTTCTTTGGCGTTTACTCCGTATTTATTCCGCGGAACCGTAGTCGTTAGCCGTCGTCGTCGAGTGCTAAGGTCTCAAACCGACACCAGTTGTCAAGCTAACGGTCCGAACCGTTAAGTTTTGTCACGCCGTCGTCGTCGACAGACTAACGACTAATGACGGTCTAATGGTAAATGGTTAATATAACCCACATACCGTAAGCTCGTAACTTGGAAGTAGAACGTCCGCACTCTGTATGGCTCAAATTCCACTTGGCTCGACTCGACTCGACTCGACTCGACACATTCGACGTGTCGAGCCCATGCATTTTGGCTGTGTCGAGCTAGTCGAACAGCACAGCTCGACTCGCTCGAC
>Ga0056115_1000793_pt1 | contig 14171 bp, 15 predicted proteins | sample WorMetOlspDAHAB1_FD_77007 | JGI IMG/M metagenome (GOLD analysis project Ga0056115, IMG submission 77007) | Marine gutless worms symbiont microbial communities from Max Planck institute for Marine Microbiology, Germany - Olavius sp. DAHAB.1 ...
GGGGCTCATTTAAGTTTGTTACGCCAGCGCCAAAACATGAAGGGAAATGACTGAACTGTTCAAGGTAAAACAAACAAAACATAAAGACAAATCACGCAACCTAATAAAACACAAAAAGACACACTCAAAGCCCAACCGGCTGTGTGAACTGTTTTTGTTAACTGTGCCCACTGAAGAGGTAGCACGTTGGAAATATATAAAACAGTTCTGATAATATTCCCTCTTAACCTCCAGACAATCACCATAACTTTTGATGTTGTCAAATGGAGGTGAGGAGGATAGACATATCAGATATCATTCTTCTCTTTACAAACAGTGGCATTAAACAACATTTGAAAAAACACTGTTTTTGTTTCATTTTTCAAAGTAGCTTTTATTTTGTCGTTTGCAGGACCTATGATACATATACAGAGGACGTGCACAACACGGAGATGACTTCGAAGAATCTGCAGACAAATGGTGGTCTTTTTGGAGAAGTTGTGTTGCCATAGGTGCTTTTTAAATGTGGAAGGACTAGGTGCGAAGCAAAGTCCTTCCGACATTCAGGCTTCCAAATGTCTGAACGTGATTTGGTTGATTTTTGAAAGAATATGATTGAATTATCCGTAAATTTTACCTGGATTTCCTCGACCTCCAGCAGGTCCAGTTGCTCCACTGAATCCCATCAGCCCAGTAGCACCAGTGTCTCCAGCTGCTCCAGGCTGGCCACCAACACCAGCTAATCCAGGAAGTCCAGTGAATCCAGTTCCTCCTGCTGGTCCAGACTGTCCAGGAATACCCAAGTTTCCAGCTGGCCCACTTCCACCTGTATTTCCAGTAAATCCGGTCGCTCCAGTAAATCCGGCAGGACCCGGAAGGCCAGAAGCACCCAACGGTCCTTGTAAGCCAGTTGCACCGGGTGATCCAGGTACTCCTGTCATTCCAGTGAACCCTTGATCGCCAGCTGAACCAGGTGAGCCAGTATTGCCTTGTGGACCAGGTGCGCCTGTACCACCATCATTGCCTCGCACGCCCATTACACCTGCAAACATCATGCCAAACATTTCAGTTATTTATTTTATTCAATTAAAAACAGATCACATACCAAGGTTAAAAACTAATAATAATCGGTATGTGTATAACGCTCAAGTGACACTTTCAGTAGCAATTTTGAATGTCATTCAGTCATAAGCACTTCTTGTTTCTTTTAGAACTGCGCAGTCATTGTAACAAGAAAAACCAGCTGTAAACCCGTAACTGGTGTGTCAAACATCAAAGTTAGCACTGCTATCAACACTTCGTCTCAAATTCTGCTTACGTTTGTCACGTTTTGCCACGAATTCCAACCGTTTTACCACTTGTCCACTGACTCCTGCCGTATTGCGTATTACCACTTTGTAAAGAACTAAAATGTCAAAAAATAATATTTAACATTAAATTTGAACATCTTCATATTTTGTCTTAAAAATCGTAAGTTCAGATTGTGTAAGATACACTGTGTTAGCGTAAGTGATAACAGCAGTGCATGGTACAGACCCGTATCTCCAGGAGATCCAGCAATTCCAGCTGGTCCAGTAGCACCAGTGAATCCCATGCTGCCCAACGGTCCCGGATTTCCTCTGGCGCCAGTAAAGCCAGTGGCTCCAGGTGAACCAGGCAAACCAATGGATCCCTGAATTCCTTGCACTCCAATAGGCCCAGCTGGCCCAGCAGCACCATCAGCACCAGTTACACCAGTTGAACCGGTTTGACCTGTGAACGTTACGTGACTATTTAGAAACATCACAGTATCATGTAAAATTGCTTCACTGTTGTCATATGGTTTGAACCTACCACGATTCACACTGGAGGAGTGCCACTGCATCAGGGCAGTTTCAGCCTACGTTTAACTACATACAGCTTTTTCTGGCGGAATCTTAGGACGTGCCCTTTTCATTGCCCAAACTGCCGCTAAACAGTTTACCTATTTTGTCTGAAGTATTTCCATCTTTGCCTTCAAACTGGAATGCAAAAATTACAGCTTCATCCCATGACTGTCTTACTCGCTAACAGTATCTGCATGACTGCATACTGTCAACTGGCATCCAATGTTGTTAAGTTATTTAGCAATGTAATTGTATTTTAATTCCTTTTTTACTGATGTTAAGTCAATATCCAGCTTTTGCTTCATTACTCAATGTTTTCATTATTGACTGAGTGACTTATTGATTCACTTATTTATTTCTATACTTATTAATTTATTATAAAAATCATGCAAATAAGACAACAAAATACAAACAAGCATACCGATATTAAATGTTTAAAAGATAACAAAAACTCTAACATTAGTGCAATCGTAAAAAAATATGCAGAATCAAGACACGAAGTAAAAGTTACAGTTGCATCATTCTATCAATAAAATGCAATAGACATCATGAAGGAAGATGTACACAAGCATACCAGTGAATCCTTGCTGTCCGGTTGCGCCCACAGATCCAGCAACGCCTCGAGGTCCCGTGAATCCCTGAAGTCCAGGTAGACCGACAGCGCCGATGCCACCACTTGGCCCAGGTGCGCCGATGCTACCTGGTCCCCCTGCCGGTCCAGTCCATCCAGTGAATCCCGGTGATCCTGGGACACCTGCGCCTCCTGGATTGCCAGTCCATCCCGTAGCACCGGTGAATCCAGCCGGCCCAACTGGACCCGAAGGACCCGTGATGCCAGCTGCACCGCTACCTCCAGTATCTCCAGCACCTCCTGTAGCTCCCGGTGCTCCAGTCCGACCTCTCGCACCAGGTGATCCAGTGAATCCCGCCGGACCAGTGGGACCCAGAGGACCGACAGCACCAGTCCTGCCCTTTCGCCCTGTTGGACCCGTGTTTCCGGTGGTGCCAGTTAATCCCGTGGCGCCAAGGCTGCCAGGCAGGCCAGCGATTCCGGTAAATCCTGTTGCACCGAGTTGTCCCGCTGGTCCTGGTGCGCCTACTGGACCAAGTGGTCCCGGATCACCTGCACGAATACACAATCCGATGGGTAAATTCAAGATTCTCAGTTCAGATGAATTTCAGTTGTTTAAAATTATTCAATATAATACAATAAAATATGAATGCGAACGTAAACTGATTTGAGCAAAATGAGATTTTTGCGAAGTTCTGTTTTACTGCTATGGTGTTGGTATAGGTTGTTGTGTTAGTTTTACTAATGTTTGTAGTAAATTTAAGAAATATCTATCCTCTGAATGATACCGTATTTTTGACGTTAGCGTGGTGTTATTTGTATTTTTCTGTCCTCTGTCTGTCTTTTATATCCGGTGCTTGTGTATGTCTGTATGTGATTGTGTTCATAAACACTACCTTGTCTCTGCCATATTGTGCCTATGATTCGCTAGAAACATTATTGGCACTACAAAAATAAGTTTTGATTGATTAATTAAATTATTGATACACTGGTTAATCATAAGGCAAGACTGACAGAAAAAAAACTCCACATTGTATGAATACCTGTAAAACCACCAGTTCCACCTGTTCCAGTAAATCCTGTGGCTCCAGTTGCTCCCGCCTGTCCACTTGGACCAGACAAACCAGCTGGACCGGTGGCTCCAGTATCACCACGAGGTCCTTCAGGTCCACTCACTCCAGTAAAACCAATTCCTCCCTTGACTCCAATGGCACCTTGTGTCCCGGGCGAACCAGCAAATCCGGTGAATCCAGTTCCTCCAGTCTCTCCTGTGGCTCCCGTAAATCCAGCGGCACCAGAGCTGCCGACACCTCCGGGCAGACCAGTGTCTCCGGTGGCGCCAAATACTCCGGTGAAGCCTGTGGCACCGTCTCCACCTGGCCCACCTGGAACACCTGTCCGACCACGCAGACCTGTTCCTCCCGTGAAACCAACGAGTCCTTCGGCACCAGTTGCGCCCACAACGCCAGTGCGACCAGGCATTCCGGTGTTGCCAACGGGTCCAGCGTCACCAGTGGTACCAGTAGCTCCAGTGAAGCCAGTGAGACCCAGCGCACCTGTTGCTCCCACTACACCTTGTGTTCCAGGTTGACCCGTTGCTCCAGTGCCACCAGCTGGACCAGTATCTCCTGTAAACATTAACTACTCTGTTGCATATAACATGCTCGTGAGATTTTCGTATAAGTTAGTTGAAGACTAGTTTACAGTCCTAACCAGGTAGAAGGAGAATAAGATAAGGTAGTGTAAGGTATTATTTGATTAATAACTACATGTACAGATTTGAATGCGAGGTTTCTGAGTTCTCAATGTGTACGATGTTGATATCACATGGTACGGGTTATCAGCGAACTAGGTCTTATGACTCCTCTGGTAGCCTGCAGTGCACAATAAAGTTTTATAACATTTCAGTCTTACTATTTCTATGACAAAAATTTCTATGGCAAAATAAAATTCTTCTTCTTCTCAGTGATGCAGCGAGGGAGATGCGGGGATGCGGGCCGCACCGAGCGGCACTTGCCAGGGGATGCAAACTGGTGAAAATTGTATTAACAAAATTCACGTGAAAATTCAGATTGCACGTTTCGTATATGTTTGTTAAAAACAGCCAACGCGTACCTATCGTCGGCACGGTAGGCTAACATTGGGTCTTATTGATATTTATCCTTTAAACAGCTCTTTAATATCCAAAATCTAAGACATAAGGGCGGCAAATTTGACCACCGCCCAGGGCCACCAAAGGTCCTGCTTCTTGTAGCTACTGGGGATGGACGATTGGTTGGTTACAAGCTTAGGCTTTCAATAGTGTTCAACCGGTAACCACACAGCGCCGAGTGCGCGTTATCAGCACAAGGCCGAGATGTACGCGTGTGTGTGGTAAGCAGTATTTGTCTAGTTGCCAGCCACACAGCGCCTCCCGTCAACAACTAGTCTTCAACTAACCCTTTTTACCAGCCCATATAGGTCGCGATTCAGTGGACCAGTGAAGTCCGTGTTTCTACTCGCGCACAATTTTCTTGTTTGACAGACACAGAAACAGACTCAGAACGTAATTTGACAATGTAACCACATAGTTTCAAAATATATCGTCCAAGATCCTACATTTCAGAAGGTCAAAGTTATAATTAGAATACAACTTAAAATAAACTTTATATTCTTAAACTGTACGCATTACTGACAAAACTCGTTTATAGCTCATCCATGTGTGCTGCTGATACTGACCTGCGGCACCATCCGCTCCCGGAACACCCGCAGTTCCTGTTGCTCCTTGCCTACCAGTAGCTCCGAATTCTCCAGTGGCTCCCTGCACACCAGCAGGGCCTGTGAATCCCCGAGGGCCAGGCGATCCTGTGCTTCCTATAACGCCGACCAGACCAGTTGCACCGGCACTGCCCGTCGGTCCGGAGGCTCCAGTCGCCCCAGGACTACCGGAAGCTCCTACGGCACCTGTTCTACCGCGTGGGCCAGCATTGCCTGTGAATCCCACAGCACCAGTTGTTCCGGTGGCACCGGCTACGCCAGTGCGACCAACTCGACCAACCACGCCAGTTGCACCAGTGTTTCCAGTCAAGCCAGTGGAACCGGTCAAACCTTGGATGCCGGGACCACCCACTGTTCCAGATGCACCTGTCACCAGCAAAACAATACAGTTGATTTCACGGCCGCACGCGATCGACCTACGTTTACAATGCTGTACAACAGTAACGGGTTTTTACGCGTGTCTACTCAACTGCGAACGAAATCTACAGAATCCTATACGCTGCACAGTCTAATGAAACCACGTAAATCATTCAACCGCATGCAGCAGCCCTAGAGAGCGTTGTTCGACAGTGAACGTGGTTAAGAACTGCAATATTGTTCACTCAATATCGGACAGTAATCATTACAATTCGCAAGTAATGCTACTATGCTAGTTAACAATAATGCAGCAATAATGTAAATTAAACAGAACAAAAAGTTCACTGAAAAAAATACTATGTAACATTCTACAAGTGTACGAACGCTAGTTTCAAACTTCATTTTGAAAGACTACAGTACTAGTTACAGTTACACAAAACCTACCGATAACGCCTGGTACTCCCGCAGGACCGGTAGCACCGATAGCGCCAGTTGCTCCAGTGAAGCCAGGTGATCCCATACCACCGGATCCTCCGGTATCACCTGTTTCTCCATGAGATCCTGTGTTTCCAACTGCTCCGGGCAAACCCTGAGCACCTTGTTGACCTGTGCCACCAGTGGCACCGGATGCGCCCACTGGGCCAACAAGACCGGCTGATCCTGGGACACCCGTTCGACCTTTCAGCCCGCTGGGTCCTGTATCGCCCGTATCTCCAGTGTCGCCGAGTCCTCCGTCGACGCCTGTCCTGCCCATCACTCCAACTGCGCCGGCCGGTCCCGGACCACCACGAGATCCCGTTGCGCCCGCGGCGCCCGGAGCTCCACTGAAACCGGTGTCTCCAGCAAGTCCTTGTGCTCCAGTGAAACCAGTAAAACCTGTACAACGAACATTATAACTTCGCAGATTATTCAATGTTGCAGCGATTCACACAGTTACCGTAATGCGCAAGTCGACACAACAACAGGGATGGAAAATGAATCGACGAAAAAAACAGTCGATGTATTGACAGCAGCAGATTAAAAAAGCGACTTCTAAACTTACCGGCCAATTAGTTCTGGCGTTCGATGTCGCCTAGTGAAATGAGACTGAACCATCAAATGAACCAAGTGAACAAGAATAGCTTGCGAACAGGTGATCATACAGCTCTTAAAAGTCCAAATGTTTACCTGTAGGGACCTACTGCTATACGCTTTATTTCTGTACACCTTAACCATACCTACAGTCACTCGATTTTACAGTTAACGGGGTTTTTCATGAAACTCTTCAGAACAAGCGACATGAATGTGGCGTCAGAATGTCAAAAAGTCTTCCCATTTTCAATTATCTAAACTTTGATTAAAATTTCAACTCTGTAAACGTCTATGGACGCATCGCCTGTATGTCTGAATGATTGCCAGTGATGTGCAAATATTGTTGGACACTATTTCTCTGTTTTCTTGTTGCTTTTTTTCATTGCTACTATTCCATACAACACTGATTTATTTTTGCCACCACTTTGTTGAAAATATGGTTTAGAAATGTTGTCTTATTATTTAAAAATTTAAAACAATTTTTGTTACTATAGTAAGAACCGCAGGGCTAAAACAATACGCTGAAATCGATAACAGTGCGTCATTCATTTTGACGTTTCGAAAAAACTCCATAAAATCTTGAAAAACAACAAGTGACACCCAGTACGACACTATGGTCCTGTGTTGTGCTATTTCAACAAACTACCCAAACACACACCGCGAAATATGCATTGATGGATATCGTATTCGAGAATATTAGCTATTACAACTTACAATACTCTCGAAACACAACTAGAAGCCACGCACAGTACATACCAGGAGCACCAATGGGCCCTGTTGCTCCAGTCAAACCAGTTTCACCAGGTTGGCCAACACTGCCAGTGAATCCAGTGCCTCCAGTATTGCCTGTAAACCCAGTTCCGCCAAATGCACCCACAGGACCCGTGTTTCCAATCACACCTTTCTCTCCAGTCCGACCCATCAATCCTGTCGCTCCTGGAGTCCCTGGACTTCCTGCTGGTCCTCCTGCTCCAGTCGATCCTGTGGACCCAGTGTCACCTGGTCGTCCTGGAGTCCCAGTGGCTCCAGTGCGTCCCGTTGGTCCGCTAGATCCAGTTGAACCTACTCGTCCCTGAGGTCCTGTTATGCCTAAAGCTCCGGTTGGACCTAGTCGTCCAATCGCTCCCGTCGCGCCTGTACTGCCGGTAGTACCTTGAGGACCCAACACACCTGCGAATCCTACTTGCCCCGTAGCACCTACAGACATCCATACACAGGAATTACTCAAAGTAGCCACAGCAAAAATCAATAAAGTTATAAAGAACTTCTGACTGAGTATATGCGTGTTATCGTCGTCAAAATCATGCTGTGTTTACTGTAATAATATGCGTTGATGTACTACAAATAATCGTTATGCTTTTCTTCATCTAACCTTTTTAAATTTTGCTTTGTTTACCTTTTTCTACTTTATCTCAGTGAAAAACACCAACTTCAGCGAGCTGTATCTTTAGTTGTGAAGGTCACTTTCAATAATTTGAGGTCCACAGAAACAGCTATGAAAAAATATTCACATTCACATTTTCAATATGCCTTCACTTTTGTCTTTTTACTGGCTTAAAAAGTAAAAAGTATAGGTATATCATGGTTTGAATATATACACCCTTCTGAAAGATGAGATCATTCTGTCTGACAAAAATATCAGAATTACCTTAGTCCTGATATGAAGCTATAGCCAAAGTCAACGCGCTTTCTGAGGCATGGTACAGGGTGTATATAAAAAAACTCACACGGCATCACAAACAACAACAGTTAATTCATCCACTTGCAATCTCAATAACAAACCTGTGAATCCTGGTTGTCCAGTTTCTCCTGTTGATCCTGTGCTACCAAGCTGGCCTGTCGCTCCTGTACTTCCAGTCATACCCTGCAAACCTGAAGGACCTGCTGGTCCACGCCCACCGGTAGCTCCAGTCGCTCCAGTGAATCCAAACTCTCCAGTTGCACCGGCGCCTCCTGTGGTTCCCGGTGACCCATCCAATCCAGGCAGGCCAGTGGCTCCTACAGGCCCAATCACTCCAGTTCGACCCGCTGGGCCAGTGCCACCCGTACTGCCCTGGACTCCAGGCGAACCAGCGTTTCCAGAAACGCCACTACGTCCTTGCACACCAGCCACGCCTGTTCCACCAGCGGCACCAGGCAATCCACTAGCACCCGTAAAACCGGTGTCTCCAGTAACTCCTGGAACGCCATCAGCACCAGGTGTTCCTTGCAGTCCGGTAGCACCAACAGGTCCAGGCGAACCAGAAAATCCAGTGTCGCCCATTCGACCTACAGGACCAGTGGAACCTTGACCTCCAGTTGCACCTGTGTAACCTGGCACACCCACTGGTCCAGTTATTCCCATCATGCCGAGTGGCCCATCTAAACCTGGTGTACCATCCGCACCAGGCCTTCCAGGCGATCCAGCAGGTCCCGTAGGTCCAGTAGATCCAGCTATGCCATCGTTTCCAGTGCCACCAGGGATGCCCGGGGCGCCAGCGACACCTGTGCGACCCTGTCTTCCTGTAGCACCTTGAACACCCGTTCGACCAATTGGCCCAGTCTGGCCAATTACACCAGTGATGCCAGGTATTCCAGTAGCACCATCGGCGCCTGTACGACCTCGTCGTCCTGACCACCCAGTATTTCCAATAGGTCCCAGAGAACCATCAGGCCCAGTTGCACCAGTAGCACCACTTGCCCCAGATGCACCTACAATCGCAGAATCGCCATCGTCATTGACATACAAGGTAAGACGAACAATTACGGTAGGTTTTCCTGAATTCAAGAAACCAGTGGTATCGTCTAGAGTTTACACTATTTGGCACTCACTAATCACTCTTGCATATAATTCAATGTAACAAGTTCATCTGTCCATATAGTTGTGTCTTAATATGCCCAGTTCTGACAATAGTGTGAACTATGATCATATAAATGGACAGACAACTGCACTCAATATCAACACATGTGCAACTGTCTTAGTCAAAATTTAAGAGTGACAATTCAAAATCATTAAGAACTGACAGAAAGTAACTAGTCTTAGTCACAACAACAAAGTGGTCACATCACTTTTGTTAGTGTACAGTTTCACTGTAACAGGATTACATACCTATGCCGCCAGCAGAGCCTGAAGCTCCAGTGCCACCAGCAGCACCCTGAGAACCTGGAGCACCAGTGCCACCAGTTGCTCCAGTTGATCCAGGCGCTCCGGCGGAACCATCACTTCCTGGAGGTCCACCAACGCCAGTCGCTCCAGTTGCACCTGGACTCCCGGCAGTTCCACTTAATCCAGGTTGGCCAGGAGCTCCAGTAAATCCTGGAGCTCCATTCTGTCCTGGCGATCCAGGAAGCCCAGCCACTCCAGCTTCACCTTGCGATCCAGTCAATCCAGTGAATCCTGTTGCCCCCGTACTTCCCATGCTGCCTGAAAAACCCGTGTCGCCAGAATCCCCCGCAGATCCGGCAGGCCCAGGAAATCCCGTGGGTCCAGAGACGCCTGTCGAGCCCATGACTCCTGGAGCTCCCGTAGCTCCAGGTGCTCCACTAGATCCAGTAATGCCTGTATCTCCGGGAAAGCCTTGCGCGCCGGCTGGTCCTGGATTTCCAGAATCACCTTGAGGTCCAGCTGCTCCAGTGGCTCCTGTTGCTCCTGGTGATCCAAATGCACCAGGACTGCCTGCATTTCCAGGTGGACCACTGACGCCTGCAACACCGGTCGAGCCAGTCGCCCCCACTAGTCCTGGTACACCTGTTGCTCCAATACCACCCGCTGGGCCTGTCGCGCCGGAAGCACCCGTACTACCAGGTTGGCCAGCCACACCTGCAGCGCCAGATCGACCTTGATTGCCGGAGGGACCAGGGCTGCCCATAGGCCCGGGCATTCCTGTTGCTCCCAGGACTCCAGTTGGGCCCGGCATACCACTCATTCCAGTTGCACCAGCTGAGCCTGGCTGCCCAGTTGCGCCCATGTCGCCCGCGGGACCAGTATCTCCTTGGCTGCCTCTGTCTCCTGTGGCACCACTGGCACCTATAGCTCCAGGCACTCCGTTTGCTCCAGGTATTCCCGTACTTCCGGTAGAGCCAATAGCTCCAATCGGACCTGTTGGACCTGTAAACCCAGCAGCACCAATTGGTCCAGTGTTACCAATCGGACCCACTGGTCCAGGAACTCCCGCATTGCCTGGCACGCCGGAAAAGCCAGTTCCGCCAGTAGCACCTGGTTGACCGGGAGAGCCTGGAGTGCCATTCGGGCCGGACATTCCAGGTACTCCAGCAGGACCAGTTGATCCACGGACCCCTGTCACTCCCGGCAATCCTGCATTTCCTGTGGCGCCACTACGTCCAGCAGGTCCGGTGTAGCCAGTTGCTCCAGATAGTCCGGTGCCACCAGGAAACCCCGTCCCTCCACTGCGTCCAATTGGGCCGACTGGTCCAGTCGCACCAGTGGATCCACCAGCACCAACAGCACCTGTTCCACCAGTCGCGCCAGTATTTCCCACAACTCCTGGCGCTCCAGCACCGCCACTGGAACCAGTAGCCCCTGGAGGACCGGGAGACCCATCTCGGCCTGGGTTGCCAGTAGGTCCAGTTGCTCCAGACGAGCCTGTATATCCCGTGCTTCCAGAAGCGCCGGTATTTCCGATTGATCCAGGTATTCCAGGTATCCCGGTGGCACCCGATATACCGCTTGATCCTGTCCCACCTGTTTCACCTTGTACGCCCTGTGTGCCCATAACACCTACAAGTAAATAGTACACAGATGACTTTAACAAACGATGCCGCTGCCTACACTCGACTTGGTTTACATGATATATGGGGCTCCTCCAGAGGTTCTGTGAGTTGATCACTGTGTCGGTATAGCTTCGTCAAATTTTAGGAAGTGGGCAAATATGAGCGGGAAAGTAAAAATGCGTCTTTACACTTCAGGGTGACTTTTCTTTGGGGTTATTTTATAGGAATCTTGGGAGACCATGCCGCTGACCATAAAGTCAGTCAGTATTAAATCTATTTTACAAGTGTGTAAAGTTTGTAGGATTTTTTTTTCGCAGCCTGTGGTCTAATGACTTCAGACTTTGAGCTATGGACCTCGTGAGATGTGTTTTCCTTGGCTCAGTGCTACGGCGTGTGACACCAAAATATGCATAAAAATTAAGCTTTCGGTTCTGAAAATATTGTCTGATCACATCAAAATAAAAAACACTAACAAACACTTATACAATTGCAGCATTTATAGGTTAGAAATTTCACTTAGCAAGGCACAAAGCCAGCGCAAGACAACGCCGGCCAAATGCCAGCTCAAACAACAGTCAGCATCTTTAACCAACCGACAGATGTCTGTTGTTACGCAGAACTTGCCGTTTCTTCACAGCGGTGGCTGAGACCGTCGTTGAAGAGAATGCAGACTGAAAAGTTGCATAGCTTAAGCTCAGCTTACACAACGCGGCCGGGTATTCACTACAGCAGATGACTTATGACAACTAGAGTGACTTAAATTAGTGAGTACAAAATACAGCGAGTACGATTAATGGAAAGCTGACTGACCTTGTGTTCCAGTGCGTCCAGTTGGTCCAAAGGGTCCTGGTACTCCTACACTACCAGGTGGTCCCACAATACCAGTTGCTCCCGAACGGCCTCGATCTCCTGTTGGGCCTGTCTCTCCAACTGGACCACGAGCCCCAGTTGCGCCTGTGCTGCCGGTAGCGCCTGACATACCTGTTGCTCCAGTGTCGCCGGGTAGACCAGTTCCACCAGCTCCAGGGGGTCCAGCGCGGCCTGTGCTTCCTTGAGCTCCTGAATCTCCTACTGATCCAACAGGACCTGTCCAGCCAGGATCACCTAGTACTCCCGGCGGGCCTAGTGGTCCGGTTACTCCAGTGGCACCGGTCATGCCTGTCGCTCCCGTCGCTCCAGACCGTCCGCTGAACCCGGTGTCGCCTACATCACCCTCGACACCGACTGGGCCGGTATCACCCGTCGCTCCAGATCTACCTCTCACGCCAGTAGGCCCAGTGGCTCCGGTGCCTCCCAACTGTCCTTGAACACCAGTTCCGGCAGTCCCAGTGCCAGGAGGTCCGGGTGGTCCGACAGCACCAGTCGCACCAACGGGACCCACTGCACCAGTCACTCCAGTTGCTCCAACAGCTCCAGAGCTACCTACACCCCCAGTGGGTCCCGTGTCACCAATAACACCGGGCATTCCTGTATTGCCAACTGGTCCTATTACACCAGGAATACCCGATGCCCCAGTATTACCAACAGCACCATCTAAGCCAGGAGCTCCAGCACTTCCAGGCTGTCCTGTGCCGCCCATCTGCCCGGTCGTCCCTTGAGGCCCTGACGGGCCAGGTGCTCCAGCAGGACCAATATTTCCGTCAGGACCTTGTGGGCCTGTTGCACCTTGTTGACCAGTAAAACCAATATCTCCAGATGCACCAGTATCACCCTGTTGTCCGGGAGCTCCAACGCCACCAGATGAGCCAGTGTGGCCAGTAACGCCAGGCACTCCAGTTGGCCCAGTGGATCCAAGGGTACCAGGAATACCAGCTACGCCTTCGGGGCCAGTTGGACCCGTTGCCCCTGTTGCTCCTCGAATGCCGGTTCCAGGCTGCCCCGATGCACCGACAGCGCCAGTAGCCCCTACGAAATGCACATTTCGGAACTTCATTAACTCATCTAAAATCGTCATTTTAACAAACCAGCAGTTGGATAACAATCCATTTGCCAGCCAATGCAAAAGTAAACTCTTCCTCTGAAAATTGTAGATTAAAAACAAATGATTAAATAATAAAATGAACATCATGAAATATGTAACAAAGCAGAAAGCTTCTAAAACAGTCATGCACAGTCCACTGCCCCACCAGGTCGACAATGACAAAGAATTCGATGCAAAAAAAGGAAAATGCTGTCAGTGAAAATCTGTTTTGAGTGGAGCCAGTAACAGCATAGAACATGTAGCATATGCAGGGGGTCAAAAAAGGAAACCACGTAGCCTTTTGAAATACCGTTAAATGTAATTTAAAAACCCCGTAAAAGAGGCTAGATTTCTTCACAAGTGTAAAAGAACACTAGAAGATTTACGTCGCTATTAAATATCGTATGCGTGACCACATTTGCCACGTCATCAATTACTGCGTTTGAAGTTGGATATTGACCAAATAAGTGTAACGATATATTCTAAACTTGAACACAAGAGAAAAATGGGGAAATCATTTGTACATGAATTTCCATTTATAAGATGGTTTAGAAGTAAAATAAATTCATATCTTTCTAAGGTTAACTGATGCCACATGGAGCACTGTCATCATTCACCTTATTTGACGCACATCGCAGCACTGCACCTAATGCACAGTAATTCATGTTACAAATTACGTCACGCATAGAATATTTAATACCAAGTGATATTATAGCGCTTGATTTGACACTAATTTCACCAAAAATATCTAATCTCACTTGTAGGCAATACGATATACTACAATCTTTACATGGTTCTGCAGTGGCTCACTTTTTGGGCCACCACGCGAGACCGAACATGGTCTCAGTCCCAGATGGATCAAATGAAATGATAGATCAAGCTAAATGTTAGTGCTTATTTA
>Ga0056115_1000794_pt1 | contig 14170 bp, 7 predicted proteins | sample WorMetOlspDAHAB1_FD_77007 | JGI IMG/M metagenome (GOLD analysis project Ga0056115, IMG submission 77007) | Marine gutless worms symbiont microbial communities from Max Planck institute for Marine Microbiology, Germany - Olavius sp. DAHAB.1 ...
AGAAACAACCCTCATATTTCAACCAGCCAACTAATCAACAAATTATACAGAGGAATACCAATGATCAAAAAACTATTTACCTGGGTCTTAATTATTTCATTTTTGGCCGTAACCATGGGGTGCGCTGAATGGAACCGCACCAAGAAAGGGGCTGCGGTCGGTGCGGGTGTAGGTGGCGCGGCCGGAGGCATCATCGGTATTGCCACCGGTCACACGGTTGCCGGGATTCTGATTGGCGCTGTTGTCGGCGGCGCAGCAGGTGCTTTCATCGGAAACTATATGGACAAGCAGGCGGCTGAAATCGAGCGTGATATTGAAGGTGCCAAAGTTGAACGGGTCGGCGAAGGAATCAAAATTACCTTTAGCTCGGGGATTTTGTTTGATGTTAATCAGTCAAACCTCAAAGATCAATACAAGGCCGAGTTGTCTGAGCTGTCCCGCATTCTAAACAAGTACGGCGACACCAACATTATGCTGGTAGGCTACACCGATTCCACCGGCTCCGAGGAGTATAACCTGGAGCTCTCTAAAAAACGAGCTGATTCAGTGGGAAATTACCTGACTACGCAGGATATTAAATCAGAGCGTTTACAGACGGAAGGCCAGGGTCAGGCGCATCCGGTGGCCACCAACGACACCGAAGCCGGTCGAGCCCAGAACCGGCGGGTCGAAGTCGCCATCTGGGCCAATGAAAAACTGAAAGAAGCAGCCGAAAAAAAGGCCGGGTAGCTGCTCATTGAATAATGAAAATTGAAGACTGAAGATTTGTGGTATCCTGGCCGTTTAATATTTATTACGCCAAGAAATAAGCTGCCAAGATAAATTTTCGCTGGACGGCAATCCTTAAATATTCAATCTTTATTCTTCAATCTTCAATCGAAACAAAAAGGACATTTCGTCAAATAATGACGAAATGCCCTTTTTGTTATTCGGAAAGCAAAAACTAAACTACGGTAACATTAACTGCCGCCGGACCTTTTTGGCCCTGCTCGATTTCAAAGGTGACGTTATCGCCTTCATAAAGCGACTTGAAACCACTGGCGTTGATTCCCGAGTGATGAACGAACACATCCGGTCCATCTTCCTGCTCGATAAAACCATATCCTTTGCTGCTGTTGAACCATTTGACAATTCCATTAGCCATTGTGACAATCTCCTTTCATAAAATATTCTCATAGTTCCAAACTGCAGGCTGTCACGTTGACAAATGGATCTTTCCTTCAGAACGAAACCGGCCCGCCAATTAAGGACGGGCCTTTATTGATTGCGACAAATATAACATTTAATTTAGAAAAATCAAGGCATTAATATCTTTATTGACTAATTTGGGCCTTCAGTGCCGCGTCGACTCTCCGTTTTTCAAACGGGGTCGCAAATGCACATTCGGATCTGTACTCGCCGGAGTTCCATCATCTGCAGCACGCTCGCGCCGGGAAAACAGATTGATAACATCCTGGACGATCAAGTACAGGGCGGGGACATAGAGCAGCGTCAACACCGTGGCTGCCAGCAGTCCGAAGCAAATGCTGACTGCCATGGGGATCAGAAACTGGGCTTGAAAACTGCGCTCAAGCAGCAATGGAAACAGGCCGGCGATGGTCGTGACGGAGGTAAGCAAAACCGGTCTGAAGCGAGCTTTGCCCGATTCCATGACGGCCAGATTTATATCCATACCCCCCCGCGCCACCCGGTTGATAAAGTCAATCAGAATCAGAGAATCATTAACCACGATACCTGACAGCGCCACAATTCCAAAAATGCTGACCATCGTAAATTCGATGCCCATCACCAGGTGGCCCAATATGGCCCCGATCAGGCCGAAAGGGATGGCCATCATGATAATTACCGGCTGGATGTAGGAACGAAATTGACTGGCCAGCAGCAGAAAGATACCCATCATGGCCAGCATATACCCACTTTTAATGCTGTCAAGCGACTCGCTGGTCCGCTTTTCCTGGCCGCCAAAATCATAGGTTATGCCGGGATATCGGTCGACGAGGGTCGGCAGAATACCGGCTTGCAACTCACCTACGATTACACTGGCATTGCCAATGGTTTCATCAATATCAGAAATAACGGATATGGTTCGTTTGCGGTCCACCCGATTAATGACGGAATAAGTCCGGCCGGGTTCAACTTCGGCAACTTCTTCGATCGGGATTTCCTGGCCGTCAAAAGTGCGAATACGCATCTCTTCAATCCCGGAAAGACTGCTGCGTTCCTGATTTGCATAACGAACCATAACCTTGACATCATCTCGATTTCGCTGAATGCGCAATGCTTCTTCACCATAAAATGCCTGCCGAATTTGTCTGGCAAGATCTCGCATGGTGATACACAAAGATCGAGCCCCTTCCCGTACCCGAACCTTTTTTTCCTGCTTGCCGGGTTTGAAGTTATCGGATATGTCAAAGGTTCCGGGAAATGTCGCAATCTCTGTTTTCAATTCGGCGGCGGCCTGCTTGAGCTGGTCAAAGTCCTGTCCGCTTAGCTGAATTTCGATTGGATTGCCGGCCGGTCCGCCTTCCAGAGTTGCGAAGGTAAACCGGTCGACACCGGGAATTTCGCCAATCAAATCACGCCAGGTACTCAAAACGGTGTGGGTTGAAACACTTCCACGCATCTCGGAAGATGCCAATTCCAGCCAAACCTGCCCGACATGTCCGCCATATTCCGCAGGTTTCCAGTCCCGCCGCGGGATAGCCCCGACAATTGAAAACGAATTCTTAACCAGATTTCCATTTTTCTCGGCAAATTCGGGAAAAGCCGAATTGAGCTCAAACGATCCATATTCTAATTGTTCGATGGTTTTTTCGGAAATTTTGAAAGGCGTCCCCAGAGGATACACAACCTCGGCCACTATCCAGTCGCTTTCGCCTTTTGGAAAAAAAACAAAGGGCACGTATCCCCCGGCAATGATTCCCAGGCTGATAATCAGTACACCGATGCCGAGGGAAAAAGTAAAGTATCTGTTTTTGACGACATAGCTGATGGCCGGAGAATAAAACCGATGAATCACCGTTTGCAGTCCATGCTCTAATTTCTGCTGCAAACGCTCGTGCCAGGATGTGAATTTGCGGGATTTTATCTCGGATTGAGTCAAGGCATGATGCAAATGCGAGGGGAGAATTATCAGCGCCTCCCCAAGGGATACGATCAGGATAATGATCACGGCTAAAGGCATCACAGCAATGAATTTTCCCATGATGCCTGCAATAAAAAGCAGCGGCGAAAATGCAACCACTGTCGTGCTGACGGCCATCACCACCGGTCCGCCGACTTCTTTTAGCCCGTCGACGACCGCCGCGGCCGGGGACTTCCCCCGGCTGTAATGCGAATAAACATTTTCACCCACAATAATGGCATCGTCCACCAGGATGCCGAGGGTCATAATAAACGCAAAAAGCGAAATCATGTTTACGGTTTGGTCAAAACTGTTCAGCACCATAAACGCTGCCATAAAGGAAATCGGTATCCCGAACGCAACCCAAAAGGCCAGGCGCAGATTCAAAAAAAGAGCCAGGGCGATAAAAACCAGCGAAATACCCTGTATACCGTTGCGCAGCATCAGGTCAATCCGGCCTTCAACCATCGTGGAAATATCGCCCCAGACGGCCATTTCAAGGTCCTGCGGCAGCTTATCTTTGTGAGTCTCAACATAACTGCGGGCAATCTTAGCAATTTCAATGATATCCTGCTCGCTGGTTCGGCTGACCTGGACAATGGCAGCCGGATTCCCGTTAAAGCGCGTCTTGATATCTAAATCTTCAAATCCATCAATGACCCGGGCGACCTGCCCCAGTCTGACCACCGTACCGTCATTTAAGGTGATCATAGGGATTTTCTCAAATTCCCGGCCGGTGTAAAGTTGGCCTTTGGCCCGGATCAGGATCTCACCTTGCTCGGTTTTGATTTTACCCCCCGGCAGGTCGATGCTGCCGGCTCTCACGGCACTGACAACCTGGTCAAAAGAAATACCGTATCGGCGAAGATCTTCTTCAGACACTTCCACCGAAATTTCGAAGTCCCGCACGCCGACCAGATCAATTTGAGTAATGGATTCCGGTTGTTTGAATCTAAAACGTTTAAGTATGGAAGCAATTATATCTTGAAATCCGCCTTTTTCAGAATTTGCAGCTGGTTTGGCTACCAACAGGTCATCCCGGATTTTTTCAGCAATTTGACGCATGCGCTTTTCAGGGACATCCCCAAACACCGCCACGGAGATGGTCGGATCCTGGTTGATAATCTCAATCACCACCGGTTCTTCGGCCTCTTCGGGAAAGGTGTCGATACGATCCACTTCGGCCTTGATTTCATCCAGAATTTTCCGGACATCGGCTCCTGTTTCAAGTTCTGCAAGGACCTCACCATTTCCCTCCCGTGCGGTGGATATCAGACGTTTGATACCCTCAATACTCTGGATTTCCTCCTCGATCTTAATGCAGATCCCCTCTTCAACCTCCTCCGGACTTGAACCGGGGTAAGGAACGGATATCACGATCATATCAAGCGAAAACTGCGGAAACATTTCCCGCCGCATCTTCATCACCGTAAAAACACCGGCCATGATGATAAAAACCATGATGAGGTTGATGGTGACGTTATATTTTATGGACCAATTGCCGAGTGCGCGCATACTGATAGTTATTTGTTATTGGTTATTAGTTATTTCTTGTTTGTTTAGCCAAATGCCAGAGGACAGAGGACAGATGACAGATGACAGATTTCAGAAGACAGATTACAGAGAAAAAAGGACGGAGGACATAGATAAGACGTACATTAGTCAAATGTCCTCCAATTGTTCATTAGCCTAAAAAGCATGGCATTTACTTCATCGTATGACTTATCAATCCTCTGATGTGTTTCTTTATTAATATACCGACATCTTGAGAAAAATCTAACCAGCCTCTGGTTTCTTCGGATGATCAAATCGAATCATTTAAATGTCTAATAAACACATTTTCGTATCTTCTTTTTGCGAATCCTTCACGAATATTTATTGCAGCAGATCTTGAGGAACGCCTGATTTGGTCTGTTAAAGAAAAGCGCTCTTCCTTTGGAAAATGCAAAGACAAATTAAATATCTCCATAGCTAGCTCAAAAGCCAAATTATAGACCTTCAGATCCTTAACCTTCTTAATCCCCAAATCCCCTCCTCGGATTTTCAATTACCTAGATTGTTCTGTCATCTATCTATTGATCTGTGTTCCCCGCTATCAGTCTTCCGGCTTCTGATCTCTGTCACCAGTCCTCTGTTTTCTGCCATCCGTCAACTGTTTTCTGTTCTCTGACTTCTGTCTTCTGACCTCTGTCTTCTGTCATCAGTCATCAGTCGTCCGTTTTCAGCCGCAGACTCATCCCATCCACCGCTCCGGATAAGGGGGTGCTGATAATCTGATCGTTCTCTGATAGACCGTCATTTACAATCACCGAATCCTTATAGCTGCGTAAAATTCTGACCTCTTTTTTTTGAAGCTGATTGTCTTTAAAGGTGTAGATCACATCGCCCGGGTAAACCACGTATCGCGGCAGCACATAGGCGTCATGGACTGTTTTGCCTTTGATCTTTATGGTCACGAACATCCCCGGTCTGAGACGAAAACCACTTTCTGGCACTGCGGCGGCGGCTGATTCATCAACCTCGAACACTACCGGCAAGGTACGGGTTTTTTCATTCATCCGGGCCTTTACCCGGGTGACATGCCCCTGCCAGATCTGTTGGTCGCCGGTGTTTCTAAATATCACATCAGCGGCAACCGATAGGTCTTCGCCCATACCGGCCGGCAGCCATTTAAATTCTTTGGTTGGGATGCTGACCTCGATATCCAGTTCGCCGGCCTTGTAAATACTGCCCAACTGCTGACCGATATTTACATGCTGCCCCACTTCGATCGCTTTTTCGAGAACCCAGCCGTCAAAAGGGGCCTTAATGCTGGAGCGTTCAAGATCCAGGGCAGCCTGTTGATACATAACCTCGGCCATATCCCGGGCGGCTATTAACTGTTCCCGCTGGGGGCCGATTAATGCCAGTTGATTTTGAATGGCCTGGAGACGTTCGCGGCTTGCCAGATAGGCTTGCTCAGCTTTATCCAACTGGGATTGGGTAATCACTTTCCGGTCTATCAGCTTTTTTAACCGCATATATTCACTCTTGGCCAGCGCAACATCGGAGTTGGCGATTCGAATCCTGGATTTTTGATTAACGACTTCCTGCTTGAGCCGCTTGAGTTCGGCCTCAGACTGCATAATTTGAACTTTGTGCCGCTTTACCTCCAGGCTGTAAGTTCGAGGATCAATTAGAATTAGGCGGGTTCCTTTTTTTACAAAGCTGCCTTCCTTAAATGTTTGATATATATCAACTATTTGTCCTCGGACCTGAGCTACCAGTTTGAGTGACTCACGGGGCGCCACCGTGCCGAAAGCCTCGACGACCATTTGAAAATCCCCGGCCCTGGCCGGAAAAACCTCAACCAGGCGTCCCTTCTGAACCGGTACCTGCCGCTCGGCTTTGGGCCGCATTGTGACAAGGGTAATCGCAATGGCAATGGCCACCAGCAAAACGACAAAAACCCGCACGGTTTTAAATATCCCGCCCTTTTTCATGCACTATATTTCCCTATAATTTTTCTTTTGCCGTCCATGGCAATTATATTAACCTTTCTTCAAGGAGAATGCTTTTTCCATGTGTAACAACTTGTAACAATTTGTAACGATGATAAGAGTCGATCTCTGTGTCGATCATATCCCGGCGAGCAACCGGGCTGCACCCAATACCCGGAACCCAGAGCCCGGCACCCAATACCCAGAACCCAGTACCCTGAACCCGAAATCCGCAACCCAATACCCAATACCCTTTCTAAACCATATCTATCTATTTAGCAATTAAAAACTTCAGAAATAAAACTTTTCAGAAAAAGATTATAAGCTCTCCCGTGAGACTTTTCAACTCATTTTCCAAAAAAAAAGCCGCAAGCTCCGTAATGGGAACAGGCGGCTGTTGTTTATGGTTCATGATAGTGGGGCTCCTTCATTTAAACAGGTAATTATCTGTTATGACCAAGAATACCTGCTTAATGAAAATCATGAAATATCCAAACTCCAAAACCAAAACTCAAACAAATCCCAATAATCCAAATTCAAAATTCAAAACAGATGTAACATCTATATTTGTGCTCAATGGCAACTTCACGGGCAGACCTCGGATTGTGATACGAGACCATTGTGACGATTGTTTTGGTAATTGAGTATTGAAATTTGGGATTTATTGGTATTTTGATGCTTGAAATTTGGGATTTTATCTTTTATCAAACCTTCCGACCAAAGGGTTTAGAACATAATTTGACGCTGCTCTGGTCATAAAAGATAGTATTGTCAATCTATTAGCCTTCCTGAATTTTTTCAGTCAGGACCGGCACAAAGTCGAGTAAGTCTTCAACCACCCCCACATCAGCCACCTGGAAAATAGGTGCTTTGGGATTCTTGTTGACGGCCACGATATAGGGATTGCCTTTGAGTCCTCCCAGATGCTGAAAGGAACCGCTGATACCCAAGGCCAGATAAACCTTGGGTTTGACCGTCTGGCCGGAAGTACCCACCTGCCGCGATTTTTCCAGCCATTTGGCATCCACGATGGGTCGTGAACAGGAAACCACGGCCCCGATGGCCTCGGCCAATTCATCGGCGATTTCGATATTGTCCTCATCTTCGATTCCGCGACCTACTGAAACGAGTACGTCCTCTTTGGTAATGTCGACATCACCGACTTCGGCTTCGACGACTTCAAGAAAACGTCTGCCGGCCGAAAGATCGCCGACATCCGCAGACTTATCCACCACCTGTCCGGCGGCGGACCCGGTGTCTTCGGCTTGAAAAACACCCGGACGAATATTAAGGACGGCTCCGCCAGATAGGTCGCAACTCGAATGCGTACTGACCTGTCCGCTGTATTCCTGTCGAATTACTTTAAGGGTATCTCCTTCCATCCCGTCAAAGTCCACCACGTCGGATACGAACACGGAATCTAATTTAATCGACAGTCCCGGGCTAAGATCCATGCCGAATGTGTCATGGGGAATCAGCACAAGCGCATCCTGGGGCAAAACATCTACCAGCAATTTGCGAATCGCTTCGGCATTGGGGTAAGCCAGCGCTTCACTATCGAATTTCCAAACTTCTTTATAAGAGGCTGCCACTTCGCTGCAAACCGTATCAAGATCGGATCCCGCGCCGGTAACAATTGCCGTGGGCGCGGCATCCGGATAGATCTTGCCAGCCGCAATAACCAACTCATGAGCGGTATCGTCGGCTTTGCCTGCTTTATGTCCAATATATGCAAAAACCTGTCCGGCCATTATTTAATCCCTCCTTTGGCTTTTAAGAGTTCGATCAATTTTTCGGCCACTTCTTCCATGCCGCCTTCCAGGATCTCAGCGCCTTCACCAAGTTCAGGCAGAAAGTAATCCAGCCGTTTTACACCGGCACCGGCTGCCCCCACCGAATCGGCAGCAAGGCCAAGATCATCGGCGCCCCAAACGGGAATATCGACCGAGGCAACTTTGCGAATTCCTCGAATCCCAACGTAGCGCGGTTCGTTGATGCCGGTTTGGATCGAGAGCACGCACGGAAGTTCAATTTCGTTCATTTCCTGATTGCCGCCTTCGATTTCACGTCCAACCTTCATTTTCTTGTCATCCAGGGGTTCAATAAAATTGACAACCGATGCGTACGGCAGATCCAGCATGGCGGCCAGCATCCCGCCGACCTGGCCGGCTCCGTCGTCGGCCAAGGCACCGGTGAGAATCAGATCATAGTTGCCTTTATCCACGGCCGCTTTTAGCAAAGTTGCAACCCCTTTGCCATCCGAACCTTCGAAAGCGTCGTCCGACAGCAGAATTCCATTGTTGGCACCCATGGCCATTTCTCTTCTGACTACTTCTTCCGTGTCCTCATCACCGATGGATATCACCGTCACGGATCCACCGACCTTATCGACGATCTGAATGGCTTCTTCGACCGCGTAGTTGTCCCATTCGTTCACCGAATAAACGAGATCATCGCGTTCGATATCGCTTCCGTCGCCGGCAACCTCGATCTCATTTTCGGCGGTATCGGGAACTCTTTTGACACAAACTAGAATTTCCATTTTTTCCTCCGAACAAGCTAGTGGTTAATAGTTATTGGGTATTAGTTTGACTGTTCTTGCTTTTTGATTAAGAGCGCAAAATAAAATAGATAGCATTCCTGAATTCGACAATCGTCATTCGTCATTTGCCAAATGCTGCTCAATCAGCTCACACAGATCGATTGCTTCCATTTCGCCCTCAAGGCCGGCAACTTTAATCGCATCCTCAATGTTCACCAGACAAAACGGACAGGCTGTCACAATCACATTGGCCCCGGCCTCTTTGGCCATCTCAACCCGGAGAACTCCCATGCGCTGTTCTTCTTCGGGCTCATAAAACAGCATCAGACCGCCGCCGCCACAGCAAAAGGAACGATCCCGGCAATTGCCCTCCATTTCGATCCGGTTTATTCCCGGGATTGTGTCAATAGCCACCCGGGGATCATCGTACAGGCTGTTGTGGCGTCCCAGGTAGCAAGGATCGTGATAGACATAGGCCTTGCCGGCGTCCGCCACCGATTTTAAGCGAATTTTTCCCGCTTTGGCATGGCGCACAATAGTCTGGCTGATGTGCTCGACCGGCGGCAGATCGGTATAGTCATTTGTCAAGGCATTGTAAGCGTGCGGATCGGCAGTAATAATATGTTCGGCACCTGAGTTTAGAATCGCATCCGTATTTTGGTCCTTTAAATCCTGATAAAGCATTTCTTCTCCAAATCGGCGCACTTCGTGACCGCTGTCCTTCTCGGCTTTGCCCAGGATACCGAAATCGATGCCAGCGGCGGATAGTATTCTGGCGCTGGACCGCGCAATTTCCTGCATGCGGTCGTCAAATGACGATATGCTGTCGACAAAGTAAAGGGTTTCAGCGGTCTTGCCTTTTTCAAGAACTTTGACCGGTGATTCCTCGGCCAGATCCTTGATCCAGTCGGCCCGCTTTCTCTCCATTTTGCCCCAGGGATTACCGCGCTTTTCAAGCGCACCCAGCGGCTTCTGGAGCGACTGAGGCACCATACCTTCATCCACCATACCGCGTCGTAAATCCACCATCTTGTCGATGTACTCGATGCCGATCGGACATTCCTGTTCGCAGGCACCGCAGGTCGTGCAGGACCAGATCTCATCCTCACTGTAAATGTCGCCCATCAACGGCTTGGCGTCGCCGCCATTGCTGCCGAACCAGGGATAGTGTTTAAATGCATAGTCGCGTCCCTTAATAGAAATAAAACGAGGTGAAAGCGGACGTCTGACGGCATTGGCCGGGCAACGGTCCGAGCACCTGCCGCAATCGGCGCAGGTATAAAAATCAAGCATGTGCTTCCAGGTGAAATCCTCAAATACCTTCACCCCAAAGGATTCCAGATCATCCAGCTGATCATCGCCAATCCCGTATCGCACCGGCTTTACATTGCCGCGATCAAGACGCATGAAAAAGACATTGAATATGGAAGTAATCACATGGAAGTGTTTGCCCATTGGCAAAAAGCACAGGAAAAAGAAAAAAGTTATCTCGTGGATAAAATAAGTAAATGAATGTATTCCCTGCAGCACCGACTGCGATGCATTGACGAAGAGGTGTTTGAAAAACCACACCAGAGTCAACGGGGCGGCAATTGCAGCGTGCATGCCTTTCTGGGATTCGGCCACCACCAGACTGGCTTCAAATAAGCTTTCGGTAACAACAAGCGTGGCAATTAACCCCAGGACCATCAGTGCTTCCCAGGTATGGTCCTTGCCGTACTTGGGCGGCACGGCATATCTGGCGGGTTTAATAATTGCCCGGCGTACGGCAGCGACTGCCACCGCAATCAAGACCCAGGTGGCTGCATAGTCTTTTAAGACATTATAAAAACTTCCAAAGGCTCCGCCGAATCCCGGTAATTGGAATCCATCCACAAAACCCACAAATACAAGCTGGGTTGAACGCGCACCGAGAATCAAAAAACCGGCAAATAGAAAAATGTGCATCACCCCTGCCAGCATGTAGCGCGGATGGCGCCATTGGGCCAGCCAAACCTTCAGTACCGATTGGATCCTTTCCGGAATGCGATTGAAACGAACGTCCGGCGCTGCATTAAGAAGCGGCGTCAGTCGCTTGATAATGATAAAAGCAAAGGCACCAACTCCGATCAGCGGAATCAGGATATAGATGATATTGGCAGGAATACCAAGAATCGTGGCAGCAGCCGGAGAGATTAACGCGGGTTCCATAAGTTAATTTGTTTCTCCCTTCAGTTAAATTTTAGTCAATTCGAACTTGTCTGCAAAGGGCTTGCATATCACGATAAAGCCCTTGAGACAAGACCGGACTGATACAATAAGCCAATTTTCAATATTTAGATATACGGTTGCCCGGCGCAGATGGCGAAGGACAGATAATAGAGGACAGAGGCCAGAATCCAGAAGACAGCTTGTCGGTAATTTGGCTTCTATCTTATGCCTTAATGCAATGTCTTTTTTCCTTTGCCCTTTTTCCTTTAACCTTAAACCCGATAGCCTTTCCCTTGCGCCGTGCACCGAAAGCCTTGCCCCTCCTATCATCCGGCGACCGGCATCCAGTATCAAGCATCCAGTATCGAGCATCCGGCAACCGGTCTACTTGCCTCCGAAAGCATCCTCTGATATATCGACAGCCTCACTGCTGGTTGATAAAACGGCATTCATTTTCCCGAGCGTGACCGGCAATACACAATTGGCGAAAAATTCGGCACTCTTCAGCTGGCCTTCGTAAAAAGCGGCATCCTTTTTCTTGGCACCGTTCTCCAATTTTTGTGCGGCTATGGTTGCGCGCCACAGGAGCAACCAGGACATAACCACATCTCCGGAAACCTCCATGAACGGATACGCATGAGCAAAGGCTGCCATCACCTGGGGTGACATGGCGGTTTTTCCCAGATGCAAGGCAACTTCCCCCAGTTTGTTCAAAGCAGCCTCCAGTTTGGCGGCACAATCTTCTAAACCCGCATGGGCCCTGCCGGCGGCAATCGTGGCCTGGATCTCACCCATCAAATCCATTATCGGCTTACCTTTATTCAGACCGAGCTTGCGGCCTAGAAGATCCATGGCCTGGATGCCGTTGGTTCCTTCATATATCGGGGTAATCCGGCAGTCCCGCAAAAGTTGTTCCATAGGGTATTCTTTGATGTAGCCGTATCCGCCGAATATCTGGACACCGAGATTGCAGCCCTCAAAGGCCCGGTCGGAAACATAGCCTTTGGCGATCGGGATCAGCAAATCGACGATCCTCTGATATTTGGCCTTGTCAGCTTCACTGTCGGTAATACGAATCCGGTCTTCACACATGCCAACGTAATACAACAGGCTGCGCATCCCTTCAACATAGGCCTTCATGGTCAACAGCATGCGCCGGATATCCGGATGCTGAATGATCGGAACCGCCGGAGCGCTCTTATCCATCATATTCATCAGATGCCGCCCCTGGACCCGCTGCCGGGCATATTTGACGGCATGCATGTAGGCCGAACTGGCACAGGCAAATCCCTGGATTCCGACCAGCAAACGCGCCTCATTCATCATCAAAAACATGGAACGCATCCCTTTGTTTTCTTCGCCCAGAAGCATCCCCCGGCAATTGCCCTTGCTGCCGAGGGACATGGAACAGGTGGCGTTTCCATGTATTCCCATTTTCTCTTCCACGCCGGTGCAGGCCACATCGTTCGGCTCGCCCAGGCTGCCGTCTTCATTGACCCAGATCTTGGGAACTATGAAAAGCGAGATGCCCGAGGTACCCTCCGGAGCACCTTCGATGCGAGCCAAAACCGGATGAATGATATTTTCGGCCAGGTCATGTTCACCGGATGAAATAAATATTTTATTGCCTGAGATCGTGTAAGTTCCATCCTCATTTTTAACCGCTGAGGTAGTCAACGCTCCGACATCGGAGCCGGCTTCCGGTTCGGTCAGCAGCATGGTGCCGGTCCAGTTTCCGGTATACATATTTTTCAGGAAAAGCGCTTTCTGTTTATCGGTCCCGAAAGCTTCAATCAGTTTGCCGGCCCCGTGTGTCAAACCGGGATACATCATAAAGGCAAAATTCGCTCCGTTCATAAAATCACTGGCTGCCAGAGCTACGGTCCGCGGCATGCCCTGCCCCCCCCATTCGGGGTCCTCAATCATAGCCAGCCATTCACCCTCTTTGAAAAGCTCCCAGGCTTTATGAAAAGACTCCGGGACCGTTACCTGTCCGTTTTCAAATTTGGTGCCTTCCCTATCCCCAACTTCCTGGGTAGGCAAAATTTCCTTGATCGCCAGGTTACGGGCTTCAGAAACGATTAGATCTACAGTTTTTTTGTTGAATTCAGCATAAATGTCATGTTTGCTCAATTCCTCCACGTGCAATTGCTCGTGAAGGACAAAATCAACATCCCTGCGATCTGCGATTTGCTGTGCCATTGTTTACCTCTCCTTTTAAATATATTGTAGATTAAATATTTAAGGATCTTAGTCATTTCATTTAGTCGGTGGCTCCGATACCCCTTACAAACAGCTCAACCAATGGGTCGGCCATGGAAACCAGATCGTACTCTTTTTCCGAATGCAGCCAGGTGTTAATCACCTCGTCAACGGCACCCAAAATAAACCGCTTCACCAGTCCGACATAAAGATCTTTGCGGATGCTGCCATCCTGTTGGCCCAGTTCAACGATTTCCGATACGAGGTCCTGATACATTTGGGCCATCTCTCTGATCTGAGATTCGGCCAGGCGGCTGTTTTGATGGGTCTCCACCTGGTATACCACAGCCATGTCCCGATCCCGCTGAAACTCAATTAGATGCCGCCGGATAAGGTTGCGCAGTTTATCCAGACTGTTGTCCGCCTTTTTAACCTCAGCTCGGAACCGTTCAAACACCTGCTTGGTCCGATAGCTGAAAAATTGCACCAGAATGTCATCTTTATTCTTGAAATAGAGATAGATAGTACCGTCGGCCACCCCCGCCTCCTTGGCGACCTGGGCAATGGTAGACTGGTAGAAACCCTGCCGGGCAAATACTTTGACAGCCGCTTCCAGTATAAGATGATATTTAT
>Ga0056115_1000795_pt1 | contig 14164 bp, 13 predicted proteins | sample WorMetOlspDAHAB1_FD_77007 | JGI IMG/M metagenome (GOLD analysis project Ga0056115, IMG submission 77007) | Marine gutless worms symbiont microbial communities from Max Planck institute for Marine Microbiology, Germany - Olavius sp. DAHAB.1 ...
GACGAAGACGAGAACAGGCATGGCGCTAGCTGTGCCAGCAGCGCCAACTTCAGGGGCGTCGGAATCGGCAACGGCAGCCGCGGCAACAACCTCGGACGACTGTTGCGAAGTGTGCATCGTGGCACCACGTGCTGGCTTCGCACTGATGCCGTGCGGACATAGAACACGTAGACAGTATACAAAACGACGCAATGATGACAAAGAAAACTTAGAAATTGATCTATCAGTCAATCACACAATCGATCACTATTTTATAGTGCGCCCAAACGTTGTCCAGAGAGCTGGCCAACTTAGACTGCCGCATGTAGCAATAAGTAAAACAGAAAGAACTAGAAACAAACAAAACCGATGAGCAGCTCATATAATACTCCCTGAATCAAACATAAACTTGTAGTGAGCATCTACCCGAACACTGAAACAAGTGTCGCAATGTCCACCCTTGCGATATGGTGCCGCGTTGTCCAGTGTCGCGATGTCAGTCCCCACAATATTGATGGTCTCGTGATGTCAGGTCTCGCGTTTTCAGTCGCCCGTAGGTAGCCTTGAACCCACACAGATGACGCTTTTTCTCTTAAGACCGAACAAAAGCGCACAACTACTAAAATTATAGTTGCACTGGCCAAATGAACAGTGTCGTAGCCAGAAGTTGACTGATATCTTGATAAAATTAAATCAAAGAAATCAAGAATCGATGAGTAGGCCTACCAACGAACGAACAACAAACGGACGTGTCCGTTCAGTTGAGTTTGACATTATACTGTTGTTTTTCACGTGGACTATGCGTTCTTATGTATATGGCGAACTCAGGGCCGCATTAAAGCTAGTGTGGGCCAGCTGAACCAGCTAACTGGCTGGCTAACACTAACTGCTCTTTGGCTTCACCCGGCAGTAACGAACGCTACATAGACCTACTATTTCAATTAAGTTCAGTGACAGTAAAAGCGTTAGTAATTTACTATTATTTTAGCATAAGCAGTGGCGGATTTAGAAGGGGGCCGAGCCTGCTCCGCCCCCCCCCCTTTGGGCGACGGACTGACGCCTTCACTCACGGTCATGTTAGCTAATGCTAAATTTTGTTCGCTCTACTGTAAAATACGGCACTTAGAATATCCAAAATTATTGCCACTAGTGACTTTCTAACAGTTTTTGAGTGCATCAAATTCGTTTTTGGCCGGGACTCTGCTCCAGACCCCAATGGGGGAGCCTTACAACGCTCCCCAGACTCTGTAGCTGGTTTAAGGGGCCCTACTTCTAAGGGGATGGGTTAGGTTGGGAGAAAAGAAGGGGAGACGAATGGAACGGGAGTCACCACCCCCCTTTCGCAAATTCCTGCCGAGATATCACTAATCTCTTACAGCTGAATACCTATTGAATGTTTCATACATCAAAAGCTCATCGTGTGCATTACTGTATACAGTGGCACCGACTCCATGGGGGACAGGAGGCACGTGCCCCCCCCACTTTTACAAATGGCTGGGCACGGGGGCACCGTGAGTAGAAGAACAGCAAACAAAAAACTGACCAAACTGTACTGACCATCACATAAGCGCTCACCAAAACGACTAATTTTACTTTTAGAGCCAAAAAAGTGGAGGGGCACGACCAAAAAATTTTTTTCAGGCGCTTTGCGCCGGATCGGTGCCCCCAGTTTCGCTCTGGACCGGTGCCCCCACTTTCAAATCCGTTCCGGCGCCACTGACTGTATATTGGATGGCATCTCTGTCGGTTATTCCGTTATAGTCAATAACGACATACTTTACTTACTACAAGGAACTACATGTACTAACAAGTTCAAACAAGTTAACAGTGACGTCTTATTCATATAGGAATGGTGAACATTCAGCCCTTGACCACACAAAATCTCAATTTTGTAACTTGACGAGACAAAACTTGGCATAATTGATAACAATCACAAGAAACACATAAGCCAAACGTTGTTAAAATTAGACAGAAAATATGATAAACATAACTTGGTCTCTCAACTTCTTAAAATATTTTCATGTGCCTTATTCATCAATGGAGGTTTAAAAATCTCCAAGTAGGGTGACGCTTGACAGATTCATCGTGACAACTCCCATGCATGAACAGTAAAAAAAGCTAAATGAGAGTTAAAATCTTAACACTACAAATATGAATGTCAGCATAAGCTGCCATAATGTGGTGGCAAAACCACTTTTCACAGTACAATTGTGTACAGTTTAACGGCGTCGGTACAGCAGAATGCTATGACAGCATAAGACGCGGCCAGTTCATTTCAGACGCTGAACACTTTCAACGAGCGATCCATGCTTGCTGATGCAATGAATGCTGCATTCTGTCCAAAGCAGACTCCAGTTGCCAATGCTGTGTGATCATTGAACACTTTCAACTCCTGCCACTGCTTGCACATATACACCCTGCAGACAACAATCGCAGCTTTGCTACTTTGTGTGATCACTCCGTCAAACATTACATTGACATATATGGTGTTACCTTTGAATTGTGCGAGCTTAAAATGAAAAGTTTTCAAGGTGAGTGAAAAAAAAGGTGCATGCCAATAGCAAAATAAGGCAAGAGCACACCAACACTGTATACAAGCTGCAGCCATATCCAGTGGCGCCGGAACGAATTTGAAAGTGGGGGGGGGTCACCAATCCGGGCATGAAGCGCTGGAAAATTCTTTTGGTCGTGTCCCTCCACTTTTTGGCCCTAAAATCACAATTAGTCGTTTAGTGATGGTCAGTACAGTTTGGTCAGTTTCTTGTTCGCTTTTCTTCTACTCACGGTGCCCCCCGTGCCCAGCCATTTGTAATAGTGGGGGGCACGTAACCCCCGTGCCCCATGGAGTCTGCGCCATTGGCCATATCTACTTCACCTCTAGTATAAAATATGCAACATGTGTGAAACATACATGGGCATTTATTTATTACTTGCATAACTACATACTGAGCATCTACAAAACCATTCAAGTCTGATGATGATATATACGAAGGCTTCTGTAATAAACCGAACACAGTTTGTGCAAATGCAACAAAGAAGGCTCTGTTGTAAAACACTTTCAGGAGTAGTAACACAACATAACAAAGTACCTGACATCACTGCCAGCCACAGCCAAGTAAGTGCCACTGTGATCAAAACATAGAGACTTCACCTGCACAACAACAGATATCAATCAATCGATCAATCAATCAGTATTTTTCTGTGCGCCTAAAAACTGACTAGCGAGCTGGCCACTTAGTCAGCCGCATGTGGTGAATAACTAATACATTAACAAATAGAACTAAAACATAAAAAACGATGAGCAAATGAATCCAGGAAACGGTCTAGAGCCATGAGATCAGACCGACAGACAGAAACAGACTAAGGTGGAGGAAAAGATTATCTGAAAAGGTAGATTTTAAGCTCAGAATGAAACAGTGAAAAAGTGATGGAAGGTGATATCATGATTATTCACCCAGAAACCATTTGCACGACCATCTTTAGACTGTAGGCCATCCTCATACTTTCACAATGATCAATGCTTCTGCATTTGTCTTGCTGTACCATGTGAAATGACAGAACCGTTCATTATAAGTGGTAATCACAGAAATCCCATCAGTGCCTCGTGTTACACAGAGCAAACTGAATATTAAGTACAAGTGTTTTCCGAAAGTTTCTGGCACTGATAACGTTTTCAAGGATCAAACAGAGACAATATGCGACAACAGATTAAACTATAAAAACATAGAAATTCAACCTCATTCACTGCACTCGTGGCAGTCTGGGCTGTTGTTAGAGCGGCACACTCTAGGCCTAAATGTATGAACTGAACTGAAATGAACCTCATATTTATCCTCCAATGTGATGTTCTTGAAGTTCTTCAGTTTTCTCAAATCCCAGAGCTTGACAACAGAATCGTCAGCAGATGTTGCCAGGTAGTAACCTGCAACACATGCATGAGTACACAAATGCACATGAACACCATTTGTCAGCACGTTAGCACAACATGTCAAAATTTCATCACTACCTAGGAAACCAAAACATTCCAGCCAATAAATAGCTAAAGATGACCTACAACACCTTTAAAATAGTATTAATAAGTTGAAGATCATCAGAAACATTAACGTTGAGACATACAGCTACAGCAATGACAACAGTCATGACAATTATTACAGATGCAATGCAAGACATGAAAATAGCTGACCATTCTCAGAGAACGAAATGCTTGTGATTGGTCCCTGGTGTCCAGAGAAGTTAGCAACGTTCGTTCGCTCTTTCAAGTCCCATATCTTGACCATAGAGTCTTCAGTGCCCGTACCAAAGATAAGACCATCGGGATGAAACTGTGCACACGTCAAACCTAAACCACACAATACAGGCATTACAACAGCAGAGTTTGTGTGATGACACTGCAGTATCGAAATGTATTCTCAATAACAAACTAAACGAACAGCACCTGTGCACACCTGTAAAATCTTTTCAAATACTCTGTGCAAACATAAAAAGTCACAAACACAACATACCATCTTATCAATGCACCAGTTTTACAGCTCTTTTTCTAACACAATCGGAGTGAGCTGCTGCTAGAAGAAATAAATCCTAGATTATATAGACAGCAGTAGGATAGACAGAGGTTTTGGGAAACCACTGTCGTAGTAGACAGGTATCGAATTCAGCAGGATAAAGAAGCTTGTCCTTCCATAAATTTCTACAAGCCAATTGCCCTTCCAGCTGCCCAACAGTAAAAACTGAAGAAAAACCAAGCTAAGTCCATGTACAACTATAAAAAGTCTATGATCTCAGTGACATTGACATAACCTGTAACACACAACAGCAGAGATGCCAACTTTTGAAAATCTAAATTCCTAATGATCGTACACGAGACTTTATAAGTCCTCCACATCGGCATTTTTGTTGAACAGAGTACGCTGCTAAATGCTGAATAATCACGTTTAACAGGCATTTTATTGTTGTATTAACTGTCCCAACCAAATAGGCGAACTAGTGCTTATATGTGATACATTCAAACAAAAACATGAAGAAAAGAAGATGAGTTACTGGCTGACAAAAATCACACTACTAACATGCAAGAGCTTGGCACTGTGCAGTTTTCTTCAGTCCTCAACAGTTAGAGCTAATAAAACAGTTCTATTAGTAGTGATGGGCAAATTTCGTAATGGCGTAGTGAGGGGTCAAAAAGCGTACTGATTACACCTAAATCCTAATGGTTGGCATCTCTGCGACAGAAATGAGGAGAGCTGGGATAGGATGACAACGCTTGGAAAAATCTCACACAATGGAAGAAACAGAAAACTGGAACACGCGATAGAAGAGGAAGCTAACGAAGGCTACAGAAGACAGCAGAGTGCAACAATAGTGACCGGAAAAATTATAGTACAAAACCAATAGAAAACTGGTAACACTTTTAATTTCGTGCTTACCATGTTCAGATGATGAATCAGAAACTTTGGTCAGAATGCGTCCAACTCGTACATCAGAGAATGCCCAGTGCTAAGTAAATCACAAAACAGTACACTCTGTACTACAAGCAAAAACAACAAAACTTGTTTTATGGCTCTTATTTCAAAATACCAAGCAGGTCCATCAAAAACAAGCCATTTGCTGACACTGTTACCATTATTAATCTTCTTTGTCCACTAAAAACCAACACAATGCAGCAAACAGCTGGTAATAAATATCAGCGTGGATTGTAGGAGGATCTGACACATCATCGACATGGCAATGCATGCTCACAGCATCTGAAGAACAGCTCAGCAGGTAGTCTCCAGTCGCGTGCAGACTGAGACCCATCACTGGACCGTCATGCGCACGAATGACGTGAGCACATGGCGCTGTCTTCTGAACGCCCCACACGCGGATTGTCTGATCCTGAGATCCAGTGAAAACCAGCTCCTACACACACAACATCAGCATCGTCAGTCCAATGGCAGGACATCAAAGCATATAAAAAATGCACTGCGTATGTCAAAAAAGTTAACGAGACAGCTGCCAAACTTAGCCTGCTGCATGTGACATAGGAACTGTTATACGTGGAGCTACTGCTTCACTTAATTCTAAGCACTGTCTGCAAATAAAACCTACAAGAGTGAGTGAGTATAGTTTAACGCCCCATCCGACACAGTTTAGCTCATTTCAGAGGCAGAAAACCCACAACGACAAAATGAAATCACAGCTAGTAGCCATCTGTGTCACACAACATCTCTCACATCATATTAGAGATATACTCTTATGACAGGCTTTGACAGCATTAACTTCAGTCACGCAATGAAAGGTACTGAAACAGGACACAAGGCACAGATCATCGCGGCATTAATTGTGACTAACAGCACGAATCAAAAAATGGCCATAATTGTACCTCATCTGGATGATAAATGACACCAGTTACTTTCTTAGCATGGCCTTGCAAGATGGCAACAACTTGCTCAGTGTCCTTGTTAAAGACAACAGCATTCTTGTCATTACCACCTGAACACAACTGCAAAAATTATCAACTGAAATTCTGTCACATCAGTACAGCTGAAAGACTATAATACTGAATGAAGCCGTGTGAATAAAAAAACACAGAAAAAAACAGACAGAAAACATTTAAAACATGTTGCAAACAGCTTTTATCTTAGATTTTGTTTTTCACTGCAATCACATTATTCATTGGATAACTAAGGAATGCACCTGTAATATGAAAAATCATATAACTCAAGCACCCCCCACAGGATTTCTTGGAACCTTCATCTAGCACACTTAAATGTCAGGAAACAATGGTAAAATGGGCCGACTAGCCACATTCAAAACATAAATCACATGTAGGCCTATATGTACATGTACATGCATATATTATACATATATATGTACATGAATATATACATTAATATGTATATATGCATATAATATATGGGCAAGTTTTTTGTTTCAGTCAGTGCTGTGAAATCTTTTCAGTTCACTCTGAAAATGTTCCAGAAATTTCCAATTGACGTTTGGTCTGTCCATGGAGATCTGCACTATCTTACTTAATTGAAAGCCTTTAATTGCAGAATAAAAGTGAGCCAAAACATCATCAGCGGCTGCATGGACCACAAATTCAGACCCTATGTATATGCTGCCCACCTGTCAGCCAACTCAAGAGGCGCGCATGAACATCCATTTGCTTGTGGTTTGTAATGCAATTCAAGCTCTCGTCGAACATCACCACTACATCCCCATTGTCTTTGATATTCTGCATCAAGAGGTTCTTAAAGTGAGGTGCAATCCCGAACCTGGTGAGGTAATGACACTTGGTACGACCACAACCACCAAATTTGTCTGCAATGCGACTGTCTGGGAACATCCTTCTAAAAATCATCTGAACATCCTTACAAGAACGTTCTGAATAGTGCGCTGTCGTGACTTTTATAGCCCAGAGTATTTCTGCACTTAATGTCTCAGATGAACTAACGAATGTGCTGATGCGTTCAACATCAGAAGCAGTATCACTTGTGTTTTGACACTCAAGGCTATTGACAGTAGTAGTACTACCTGAACTAGCTGACCTATGGGCTTGACCAGATTCGTGTTGGTTTGCAGATGATGAACGAAAAATGTCACTTATTGAAACAGTGCCTTTCAACAACATTTCCTTAAGTTTCACGTGATGCTAACCAGTCCCATGACTAGTCAAGGCTGCTTTACCCATATTGCCTATGTCAAAGTCTTTCATGCAAACTCAGCATCGTGCTTTATGCACGACTCTAAAACGAGTGTCCTCAAGCCAAATGTTGTTGAAGGAACACTTTCCAGGCATTTTATTACATTATCCATACATTTAAAAAAACGTTGCGTGTCCTGCCACGGCAACCGTGGTATGATCCCGCAACCGTGGCACAATCCCCGGCGATCGTGTCACGGCAGCCACCTATCCATAATAAGCTGGCACCTAAACCTACCCTAACCCTACCCGAACCGTAACCTAAACCTATACTTAGCTTCTAGTTCGAAAAAAGAGGAAAACCGATCGCCAGATTAAAAATCGCCGACACGCCGACGCCATGACACTGCACTGGCCTGTTACTGCACTGGCCTATGGCGTGTGGCCTACGGGGGCGGAGCACCCGTAGGACACAGGCCATTGCAGTGACACATGTCAGCCAGTCATCGTGACTGCCGGTGGACTGTGCCCGGGGATCGTTCACCGGTTGCCGTGGCAGGATACACTACGTTTAAAAAAACAATAAACAATATTGCACAAAAAAGATGGCCACCAGCATAGATAAGTTAATAATGCAAGTGCAAGTAGGAAATTAGTCAGTAAGTACAGTTTAGTGAACCAGTGAACTGCAGACTATGAACAGGATTGAATTATATTATTTTTCCGTGCAGTTTTAAAATTCCATAATTTAAAAAATGCATGACATTGCTCTTATTTTCCATGATTTTCCATGACTTTCCAGGACCTTTGCTGATTCCCATGGCTTTCCAGGCCTGGAAACTGGTCTGCCTAAATTCCACAACTTTCCATGACTTTCCAAGACCAGTGGTCACCCTGATAAAATACATGCATGCTGTGTACATGAGCATTAGAGACCTGTAACGATCTTGGCAGTATCACGCAGACAAATATCAACAGCAAGAATTCCTGGCATGCTGGCACTGTGCAAGCCCTACATACAACACAGACAGTCTGTCACATCATAATCACTTCAATCAAATGTCACATATTCAGCAATACTGTTAAATTTGAGAATATATGCACCTTACAAAAGGCTAAATCTACGACACAGATGTGTTCCCATAGTGTTACACTATTATATACATATATGGAATTGCTTATTAATACCCAAAGTGTGGCTAAGCTTAAGTAGTGCAATCATTTTCACATCAATACGAATAATTACTTTAATAATCGATTAACTCAATAAAAACTGCAAAAAAATCACAAATTAAGTGAAAAATGTGTTAGCAAATGAACAAGCTTGAAACAGTTGTTGCTGAGCTAAGTGATGTGTCAAACAATAGTGATCAATTAAACAATTATTACTGACAATGTACTTTTTTCAAAGTGCCTTCTACTTATATGTGAATATTACAAAACAACAATACACTGCTATCGCACCACATGAGATGCCACTTGGTGATATCCGCGAATGTCCTCAGCAGACGCCAAGCCTTCTGGAATAGTTTTACCACGTTTCTTACGTTCAGCAGTCAGCAACGTTGCTTTATCTTGCAGCTGCAAAACATGACGGCATTCACAGACAACTTTCTCAAACAATAAATGCCTATTAAAATTAGGCAGCAGCACCAAGTGCTTACACCACACTAAGATAAAGCATTATAGCAAATCAAACACAATTCTACAACGTGATGTACACTGCCGACCTTCTGAATGATATCATCCGACATTCCAGCTTCTTCCATTGGCTCCTCCGCTCTTTCTGCTCCGGCTTCAGCTGCATATGCCTGCAACATTGCAACACTTTCCATCACAAAATCAGTTATCTGGCTCTTCATCCAGAACGCAGTACCAAATTAACCATATATTTTTATGGAAAGGAAACTGACATAGCAGACATTCAATGTTGCTCAAGTTTCCAATCAAAATGGGAAACATACACCAACACTGACAATAATTGTCCCAGTCCCGTCTTTCTGCCAAATTAGCAGTAATATAACATTCAAAAAGTTATTGTAACACAATTTTTTAACCAATTAAAACATTTATACGACTGATTTTTCTTCATAAAAATACACCACAAAAAGCAAAAATAACGGCAACGAAGTAAAGTGATTAAAAAACAATGCAAATCAATACCGGCTGTGCTGGTGCAGCTGGTCCGCCAACCGGTGCCACGATACCAGCCTGTGGCTTCAGTGTTGCCAAAGCTACACGAACAGACAGAAAATTGTTGGTGACCGTTAACTGTTACAAGCCTCGGAAAAATCAGTGTTAGGGTTGTTAACGGTTAACTGATTAACCGGTTAACCGGTCTCTAGGCTGTAACCGGTCTTCTCCAGCTGTGACCAGTTAACCGTAGACCGTTACCTGAATACTGCATATCGGTCTGCCATCATCATCATTATTCATTTGCATTTATTCCCAAGACAATACATATACGATGTTATCATGTAGCGGCCAGTCTGCTGTGGTGGTGTCTGGTGTCACTACTTATCACTCATCATGGTCTGCTGTCTGGCGGGCGCCGCGCGGGCGGCTGTTTTTCAGACTGGCCGACTGATGGAGTGGTGGGGCATGTCCAAGGGTGTGGGCAGATGAGGGAGAGGGGGAAAGAGAGGCAGCAGGGTGACTAATTGAGTGCAGATGTCAATGACTATTAGCTGTACCTGGGATGGGCAAAATACATATCAGACCACACTAGATATTACAAGATATTACACGGAGCGTCTGCACGAGTGTTGTTTACGACTATCAGGTTACTGATATGGATGGCCGTGGCGTGTGTGGGGTGGCAGAGACCCCAGGAATGTAAGAAAGCCTTTGATCGTCGTAGTGGGACACTAGGCACAGTCGGCGGCAGTGGGTGGGGCAGGTTCGTAGCTTGCCTTCATGCCTATGGTGCACCTTTAGACGGATAGATCCACGCGCCGGTAGGTAGCCTTTCAATATGAACGGTTAACCGGTTAACCAGTCCTTTTCAATACGGTTAACCGGTTACAAAACTTGGGCAGTCTTAACAACCCTGATCAGTATGCATGCAGTGCGAGTCGGTATGACCAGATCATGCCTCTACTTCACCGGCTGCACTGGCTTCGTGCACCACAGCGAATATCTTTCAAGCTGGCAGTACTGGCATTTTGGTGTCTGAGCGGTCTTGCCCTGACGTATCTGAATGACAGCCTGCGCCATGTCGCCGATCTTCCAGGTCGACAACGTTTGCGTTCTGCGTCATCAGCAAATCTTGCTGTGCCACAGACACATCTTCAAACAGTCGGTGATCAAGCATTCTGTGTTGTGGCTGCAAAAACCTGGAACAGTCTTCCAACCTGGAACAGTCTTCCATCAGAAGTGACGTCATCAGTGACACTGTCGACATTTAAACAAAAACTTAAAACTTATCTTTTTTCACTGTCATTTCCCGGCACGTAAATATCTCCCCATATTGATGTACAGTGACTGCAATGCTTTTGCATTTGTTCACTTAAAATTATGATTGATTGATGCACCATAACAATAACAATCACAACAATAACAGCAATAACAACTTTTAAAATCTAGTTACAAACAAGTGCTATAACAGATGATACATAAACACATTGCTAAAAATGACTTCACATGTCCCTATGCAGTTTAGCAGAAACAGCAAATCAGTCAAATACCTTCTCTAGCAGCCGTGACTTCCTTGGTCAAGCGTGCAATGACACGGCATGCTGCATCATGCTGGTATAGGGCATGCGAGAGTTCTGCACAGAAAACAGTCTAAACATTTAGTGCAGTACAACAATTTATTACTGTCCATTCGAAATAAAACTACAGAAGCTAAAAGTGACCGGTCTATCTGGCAATCACGTGATTGAAATTATCCAAAATGGACAACAAGATGACAGTCACTTCAAAACAGAAACTGAAATTCATCTCAATCATGACACCCAATTCCAAACAACAATACACTTTGAGTGTGACATTTAGTTGTTACAAACATTCACTGAATATTCAGAAAAATCCAGTAAACCTTGTCTTGCAGTCTGAAGCTGCTGACGCAGTGTAAAGCTATGTAGCATCACAGCATCCTATACGTCAACAAAAACACAAACAGCACAATATTCACCTGTGACAAAAATGCAAATCTCTTGTGCCTCAAGAATTGATAAGCCTTGTTTTAAAGCAAAGCATCATAATAAGCAACTACTCTGGATAGCTTAGTTTGAGTAGTCATTGGGTTTATTGAACTGTGGCTGTTTCCTGCAGTGTTTACTTCTGTCGTCAGCAGTCAAGTGATATCATCACGAAATGTCCGGTTCTTTGAAATAAATTTACTCAGTAACTCACTTGCAACAACCTGCATTGCATGGTGCACACTCCAGTTCTCACCGATATGATTACGGTACATGTAATTGTATCACACTGGCAAAGTTGAGCATACAAGATAAAAAGCCATCTTTGCTTGGTGGCAACGCTACTGACTTCCTATGGAAGTAATGACACATTTCTTCATTTGTTATTATAAAACATCCTTATGACATTAAACAGTGAATGCTTCAAAGGTTACCAATAGATAAAAGCTAAAAAAAGATAGATATTAGCTATGAGCCAATTCAAGTGCAAATAAAAAGTTATACAGGATGTGAAATCAGTACCCATTCATCTTGCAGTGACTTCAATATTGCTGGAATGCTAGTAGCTGTAGGAGGTCTTGGCTTAACAAGTGGAAGTGCTGCAAAAATAAAACACATAAACACATATAACACACATACAAATTCACACAACAGTAACTATAAAAATTACAGTAAATGTGCCAAAAAGTAAAATTGAGCCAACATCATTAAAATCACAGCAGTGACTACAATAGCTAACATAAAAAAATAATGAAAAGAATTGACATAACTGTTACAATCATCATCCCAGCAAAAAGAGCAAATACAAGAAACTGTTAATATGTAAATAATAATGGTTTCAAATATAGCAAATATGATGTTTACTTTTGATGTCCACCAATTCAGCAGCATTTAGCTTCTCGCCATTCATAGGATCTGTGCCATTTTCTGTGATGTACTTTTCAATGAGACGACGTTCATAGATGCAACCAGACACAGGTGATACGACTGGGTGCTCAGGTACTTCATTACTTACTAAAAATTAACCACAGACCAGTATCTCAATATAAAAACAACCACAATACTAACTCACAAGGAAATATAACTTATATGTTGAAATTTTAAAAACCCTGTTTTACATATTAACCTAAAGCTTAGTTTGCAAAGAAAATTTACCAAATTGTAAATCAGCCACTGGTCTTTTTATACAAGTTCCACCAAAAAAACACAAGTCAAAGTAAAAACAATTATTTTACTTACAAGAGGGGAAGACTTCGAGTAACCAGACAATTCACCGACAAACCAACTGGCAGTCAGTCAAGTGTATGCTGGTCAAAAACAGACTGGATAATTCACGAACTAGTGAACTGAACGAGAGCAAATTTAAAAACAAATCAAATTTAAAGCAATCATTTACTCCTGATTTTCCATCAAACATTTGGTAAGTTCAAGCTGACTGGTCTGCTAATCCTACAGTCCAAAAGTTGTCTATTTCACAACTTGACTAATTTCAAGTTGGCTTGTTGGGGAATTGTCCGGTAATTGGACTTACTACATTCCAGACATTCTGTATTTTAAACATCTGATTTTGCAGTGTATGATGCCTGGCCCTCAAGCCCATTACTAACAAAATGAATATTATGCAGGTTATACGGGTGTCGGTCAATGCATTATACTGGGCAATTTGCCGACAAACCAACCAATGGTTAGTCAAGCCATTGACTGGTCACCTCGTGGACTAGTATACTCACCGACACCAAATTTTTTTTAAATTACAGAAAGACTATATACTATATATGGACACTAAGCCTAAACTTAACCCTAACCTAATACTATATACTATTAAAGTGATCAATAGAGTAATCTACTGCAAATCACAGTTATAGCGATTAATTGATGCAAATTTTAAATGACACCTTTTGGTGAATCTACAAGTAAGCGAGTTCACCATTCCACAACTTGACTGACCACAAGTTGGTTTGTCAGCAAATTGTCTGGCTGCTGGGTCAACTCGTCAAAAATCAATTTGTCACATGTGAAAAGTAGACTGATTAGTAGTAGGGTTGGGGTTAGGTTTAGTTTTTGATGATGATGATGAATCTGCATGTACAACAGCTGCTGTCACGACCACTTTTCCAAATTGGCAAACTGACTGTGTGACAAGTTGATAAGCTGGCAGTATTCCTTAGTGTTAACAACCCTAATCCTTTCTTATCTAAAATCTCGTTTTATCTGGTTACTACATGTTTGGTTTAAATAGTTCTTGTCTTGTTCGTATAACGTTAATAAATGTAGACACAGATTACTTAAAAAATGTGCAGCAGCTGTGGCAGAACCACTGGCAATAATTTTCCAGCAATCATTTGATACAGGAACTCTGCCAACCGATTGGAAAACTGCCAATATCGTACCAATTTTCAAAAAAGGAGACCGCACGGACAGATCA
>Ga0056115_1000796_pt1 | contig 14154 bp, 13 predicted proteins | sample WorMetOlspDAHAB1_FD_77007 | JGI IMG/M metagenome (GOLD analysis project Ga0056115, IMG submission 77007) | Marine gutless worms symbiont microbial communities from Max Planck institute for Marine Microbiology, Germany - Olavius sp. DAHAB.1 ...
ATATTATAGTGCTTGATTGATACGTTAATTTGACAAATAAATCTAATCTCATTGACAGGCTTTAATACGATTTAATACGATTGGATGATCATTTGGTAGTGGCTTACTTTTTTGGGCCACCCTGTAAAGTTTCTTTTATTACCATGCTTGATTGATACGTTAATTTGACAAATAAATCTAATCTCATTGACAGGCTTTAATACGATTGGATGATCATTTGGTAGTGCCTTACTTTTTTGGGCCACCCTGTAAAGTTTCTTTTATTACCATCTTGTATTTTTCCAGGTTTTCAATTACGATTTTATCATATTATTATACATATATTTTAACCCATATTGCACGGCACTAATTGAGGACTTCACAAATTAGGTCACTCATTCTGTGATACAACTGATAATATTTGGGTGCTTCTTTTACACTCATATTTAAGGAAAAAATATTGCGCCATGAACGGTTTTCAATACAATTTAATGAAAATTCAGAAGTGCACGAGAAATTGTGTATACACAAGTGTAATTGGGTGCATTACAGGTGCTTTTGACATTTGGACAGAGGGCACGGGTAGGCCTACAAATAGTGTTTGAAATGCATTTCGCACAGCTTATATGTTCATGTTTGACATTTAATTGATTTTATGCTTTGTGCTATATAACTATATATGTGGCTGGTCTGGCTATTATTGACGGCGTTGATCACATTAACAACATTAAGTTACGTCGACCTGATTAGTACTGGGATTGGCGACCTTTGGTGGGCCGACCATCCCAGTATTTATCCAGTTAACTCGGCTGACTCAGCCTAGCCATCCCTCTATGCGTAGGTGAAATGAGCGCTGGCTACTGCTGGGGGTAGAAACAGCGAATTCTGCGTATTAGTAGGCCCTGCAACCATGACTGCTGGCACACTAGCTTAATTTTGGGGTAAACTGGCTGTTCATCTGAGCTGGCTATTTGGCCGACATGGGTTGTTTATGCTAGCTCAATTGGGTTAACCCTCGCATACTCAAAGCACCGCAAAAAAGGATGAGATCCCTTGCAACGGACTTCACTGTCTATGCGAAAATCTTCTGTACCCTGGGATCAGATCGAAACCAAGTACTCTCCTGTTTAAAACACAGGTGATAAAAAACCAATGTCTCCATTGCTCATATAAAATGCACCTTTTGAATTTTGGATATAGTTAAGTTTTTCAGAATAGTGGCTATATAATTTGTAGTGATTATCATCTGCTTCCTATAGTAAGAGTGTAGGCAAATTCAAATGAGGGCAAAGGCAAGCTGAAAATGGAGGGTCCATGGCCCCCTAAACCAGTGATATAGTCTTCTAGACCAGTCTTGGTCTTGAGGCACTTCAAGGACAAAAATGTCTTGGTCTTGACAAAAAAGTCTTATTTACATCACTGCCCTAAACTCAATCTCCTTCGCACCACCACCATTGATGCATTATCAAATGCATCAGCTGATGCATTTGATAATGCATCAGCTGTGACTGACTTACATATGGAATAGTTGCTCAAGTGCTTAACTTAATTAATTTCATTTTTTTGCTGCAGAAAAATTACTACAAAGTAGGCCTATAGATATATACATGGTAAATTATGAGTAGATAAAATCTACACAGATGGACTGGCATTGTGGTAAAATACTGACGCTATAGCATTGTGTATTATATACAGCAATGGCAATACTGCAAAGCTGGAGGTTGCACAGCACGACATGCCAAAGCAGCTGTTACAATTAGCAAATGAAGATAGCAAGAGTGACTGCAGTGACAACGAGAGTAATGAAGAAAATTCTTCTGAAAAAAGATCAGACGGTTATCAGGTGTAAGTACAGTACTGTTACCCCCAAATTTTCGTGTGCCCTTTTATATTGCTGTTTTTTAGTGGAGACACATTTGCTGCCCTTAAATTTTGCGTTTTGCGGACCTGTCGCATGTAATAGAACCGGAAACTGTATAATTTCTTGTACAAACACAAATTTGCGCCCCTTATTTTCACGTTTACTTACTTGCCCGCAAAAATCGCGAAAATAGAGCGCGCGACAATTTAGGGGTTTACAGTATCCTACATTTGCATTTTTTTGCACCAATTTTCATTTAAGCAGTTTGACTTTGTTGATGGTGACATTGCTGTTTTAACATGTCAGTTACCAGATATAAGGGCCTGCTAGCTCATGCTTAGAAATTATGCTGTTATTGTTCTAGTTTACCGTTATTTGAAAGTAAGTCAGGTTTAACCAGAATTCTGCATAACGCATACAATGCATGCATCACAATGCACTCACTGCCAGTTGGTGCCAGTATGTATACTGTAGACATGTTTCAGCAACGGGACATTGTGACAGCATTTTGTGCTATAATGAATGTACGGGTGCAGCAAAAAAGTATCCCCTAAGATTTGTTTGCATTTTTCTCAGCAATAGCTTGAAATTTCAAAGCAAAATTTTACCAACATATTTAGTCATTCTATATGCACACATAATGGTATTATTGTCATTCAATTAGCTTAATGTTAAACTGTTAACTGTTTCAAGTATAAACTAAGTTAGTTGTTATGACACTTTGTAGAGCAACATATAGTGAAGATGAAACATCCAGTTCCACACACAATGCTCGTCGTGCTAAAAAGTTGCGCAAGCCGTCACAAACGTCCGAAAATTCACAATCATGTCTGCTGCTGTGACGTTCACAACCATTCTGCTAATGCGTTATCATAATGTGATAGAGGTTGCAGTCGTCAGTGTCATGGATATTTTAGTGCGGATATTTTGGAGACTCGAGACAGGTGTAACACTCTTAATATAAAATGAAAAGTATTGTTTTGTTTGTTGTGCTAACACACCTGTAACATAATACTTAACCACACCACACCCATTCCACTCTAGCACATTAGAGGCACTGTGTGATGTGCTGTACAAATCGGCTACTACTATTACTACTAGAGCATGGTACAGTTGTCAACAATAGTCATTACAGTGTCATCAGCATCACTGTCTGAGGAGTCATCAGCAACAGCATCCTGCACAGCTTGAGAATCTAGGTCTGCTGGTGCTTGGCTGCGCGTCTGCACCAGAAGCAGCAGTTAGTCTGGATCAACGTCATCATCATCTGAAAATTTGCCGTCAGAATTATCTCACTGCAGTCTGCTATAACTGCTGTCGAAACTTTGTCATACTACACTGTTTTGTCAATTGTACAAAAAACTTGTACAGGACTAAAATACAATCATAAAGGTCAACCTGCAACCGTACACCACGACATGCCAGCGTGCCACGCAGCTTCAGTAATGCTGACGCCAAGCCCTGCGATATACTACATGTGTATTCAGTAACACTAAGGCTTGTGCCATTTTGCAGCATGCCGGAAAAATCCAGCACACGTTGTGAAGTGGATAAGCTTTGCTACAGAATCATAGGTTGATGGCATAGGTTCCCGCTCAGCTACTTGCAAAATACTATATTACTGCTACTTATTATACAGTTTGCCATGTATCCTAAACACGGCACACTTTGTGTACCACCGTTTAAAAACAACACTGTAAAAGTTAGTTAATTTATTCAACAGACCATGGAACATGACAAACAGTGAGATGATGACAGGGACAATAATACACAAATGCATCCAGCAGTGGTATCATCAGTCAAGACACAAGTTACAACTCTCATGAAAGACATGCATACAAGCACCAAACAGCCAATCACTCATGACAAGCAAACATCACACTGTCTGCAATACTCGACAGCAATGTGATGCTCCCAACGTTTGAAATTCAGTAGTTCATCATGTCCACACCAGTGTAAATCACACACAGTGATTATATTCATTTGACAGTAGTAAAAGGCTGCAACTTGTTACAATATTAAATACTGAACTACAAGCCTCCCAGAAGATTGGATAGGTAAACTGCTGCGTGTACAAACCACCACAATCTTCTAAAATTCATCTGGAGCTTTAGAATACGGCAGCATGCGATATATCAAGCAGGTGAAAAAACTCAGAACAAACATGCCAAAAATGCAACAAAATTTCCTACAAAGCAGAGTGAACAGGTAGCATAACGCAAAATGCACTGCTTCAGTTTAATGAATTACAGTGCAACACAATAAATCGGAAAGTAAAAACTACTCAAGGAAATCAGTTATGCTAGACAGGAATGAATAATTCTAAACTTTTCTCCCAAAAGAGCAGGCAAATGGTGAAAAAAAGCAAACAGGAGATGAATGGAAAATATGGGTAAAAACATTATAAAGAAAATGAACTTAAATGATCTCGCAATTTCAGCAATAACCAGCTCTAACATTCTGTTTGTTTTAAGCACAGATGCAAGAAAACCGATGGAGTCAGTGCAACTACACAGTAATCACTCGATGATGGCATGATGACGACAACCACACATAATCAGACACATTCACGTTCGTTATCACAAGTGAAACTCAAGCATCCTAGAAAGAACGAGCAACAATCGGACCAAGACGAGTCACAGACAATGACGACGATAACAAGTCACAGAGAGATGTCAAAGAGAAGATTCATCAACCAATCAAGAGTGCAGGGTCTCATTCACTCAATTGTCTGCATTCCCCACTCTATCACACACATGTGCTTGTCACCGCGATCTCATTCACTCATTCTCGCTCGCTCTGAAAGATGACAAAAAAACATATCACAGCATCAGCGTCATCACATTGTGTCAGCACAGTTGCTCACACATGCAACCGGCCGACAAGGGTTACCGGACAATTTGCCGACAAATCAACTCGCAGTCAGTCAATATGCAGACTGGATGATTTGCGGACTAGTCAACTCGTATACAGCAAACTAAAAAAAAAATCAAATTTAGATTTAGAGCGATTATCTAACCCCAAATTTACATGTGAACTGATTCAATCCACAAATTGTCCAGTCTGCGAGTTGCCTAGTCCATAAATTGACTGACCACAAGTTGGTTTGTTGGCGAATCGTCCAGATACTCCTAGTGCGCATCACACACAGTCATGCATGACATCCACACACACACACACGCATGACAGCGATGCATGAGATGTGACCTATCTTAAGTCAACTAGTAGTTCACCGGGCATTCAGTAATTTCATCTAAAACATAAACACCACACACTTCAAATAGTGCTGATATTCGTAGATGAACTGCTGATGATCTGCAGTTAAAATAGCAACAGATAACAAATATCCCAACAGGACTTTCAAACACGAATACTGTACCACAATATTTAATGTGCCTCAGCTACATAATCATTTGTTCAGCTTTGTGACAGCATATGCCAAGCTTAAAACAATTGGAAACTGGTCCAACATCGTATGATTTGTCAAACTATGAGTAAGTATGCAATGTCAACACGAACCACACTAGCAGTTGGGGGAAATCAGCATGTCATCGGAAGTAACTCGCTGTCTGTTTTCAAATCTAGACTAGAAACATTCTTATTTCATATATCCTTTAACTAGCACACACAACCGACTGCTGCCAGCGCCTCTGAAGTTACGACCTTATGGCGCTTCACAAATATGTTTGTTTACTATTATTATTATTATGAAACTAATATCGGGAACAGTCCAGAATGACTGCAGCAACATCCGACTTACTTCAACATACATAATGTGCAGAATTTGCTATTGTCATAAATTTGATGTTATGTTGTAGAATTCTAGAGTATTTAGAGTGGACAATTTCATCTGTACAATTTTTTGACTGCCATTAAAATTAGTGGTACTTTTAGGAGGTTGAGGGAATATTATCAAAAATATTGGCAACGTGCTACCCCTTCAATGGGCACAGTTAACAGAAAACAGTTCATACAGCCCGGTTGGGCCGTGAGTTTGTCTTTGTGTTTTTTTTGGTTGCATCACATTCATGTATGTTTTGTTTTACCTTGGACAGTTAAGTCATTTCCCTTCATGTTTTGGCGTCGGTGTAACAAACTTAAATGAGCCACCTTTGACTTTTATGCTCTCTCCCCATTATTGTGGGTAAGGAGCTGGCTCCATCCCTTTTAGGGCCATTGTGAACAACAAGCAATGCAAGATGAGGGAGTTATACTTATAAAGACTGGTCCGTCATATCAATATTATGTGGTAAACACTCACAAACATGCATTAATGTATGCAAGAAAAAGTATGCAGAGGAAACAGCGATGAGAGAGAAAGCACTGTTTAGATAAGTATCGCACAAAAAAACAAAAATGGTAGACATGGACGTTTTAAAACTTTACACATTACAGACAACACCCTAAGAATAGAGAAATCTTCTTACCAAGAAGATGTACTTTTTAATTTGCGTATTTCGCGTGTTGCCCACGTTGCCAGCGTTTTCACTTTCGACGTTTTTGACCGACGGCCTTTGTTCAGAAGTTGAGTGATGGATTCATTGTCTACGAGCGGCAGCATTGCAGACGCAAATGCAGCACACAGGTCACTGCAACAATTGACATCAATTCATCAAATGCAAACAAGCAAAGCAAATGTGCAACATTTTACAGAGCACGAGAATCCGATGCAAACAAATGTTTCACAGTGTTGTTGTAAACAGATGGAAAATCCTTTGCGATTTTAGCAGGTAACGCTCGTTTCTAGTTACAAATACAAAGCCCAGCAGGTACAAATCAGCCACACAACTGCATCATAAAAATACATGCATGACAACAAGTATCACTGTATCCAATATAAAAGGCCATTCACGGGATGTGGGATGTAGTCTGCAAACCGCTGGTATAGTACTACACTGTTATGCTTCTGATTCACTTCTGACATACTGGTGCTATAGAAATTAGTTCGACTGATTGACACTCATAATTTATTTTTTTATGGTAAAACATTATACACACGGTACACAAACACTAAAAACGAATACTAAAAATGACAATATCACTGAAATAAGCAAAAATACTGAACAATAAAAACAAGCAGTACAGAGAAAGTAATATGACACACAAATGCAAATAACTATCTACAATTATACACACTAAGGCACCAACGTCCAACAACACTGTTGCTCTGACACCAAACGTGCGAGAGAACGAACCCAATGAGTCCACAGGTGGCACCAACAACTGCATCCGAGTGATCGGGATCGGCAGCAATCTGTTCAATGAATGTCATAATGTGAGGCACGTGAGGCATAATCAGGTTCACATCAGCTGCACACGTCACCACCACAATGACACGTTATAGCAACAGACGATGCACCTTCGCTCACAGCAAATGAGCAAAATATACAGAAGGCTAATACTGCATATGCACATAGACTGGTCACATGTTATTGCTGTCAACTTGTCAGTGGATCCTCTTTCAATGTCCACTTGCTCTTGCATTTGTATCTTCATGGAAGTTCACAATAAAACCATATGATATTAGCGTGCACAAGTAATAACTTAATTGTAACTTATATCCCACAAAACGGTTTTCCTTAACTTTCTGTGGGGATTGTTACAAAGAGAAAGCAAAGGGCGACTCAGTACTGCAAAATGCTACACACCGGCTTCTCATACATAAAGCTTCAATCACTATAGTCTTGTTACAAAAGATACTGGTTACGTTACAAATAACGACCAACTTTCTAGAGGAACTGATCAGTTAAGCATGACATAAATAACTTTTGCAAGACTTGTTTCCATATCACTACCAGTGAACAGGGTGCATGTACAAAACATACATAGACTGTATGTATCCATATTGCCACAACACGGCGTCGATATATGCCACATACGCATATGATATGATTTGGTCATTGCACCCTCCTACATCCTCCTTGTCACCTTCTCTGCTAATGCTTGTCACGCAAACAGGTGAATGACTTCGCTGTCTGTCATCAGCTCAATACATTAAAGCTCCTGTGCATACTGCGTTGTCTACATGCTGTCAGTTGCTAGCGATGCACAGCGGTTCAGTTTGGTTTTGCAGTCACATGATAGAGGCATGTTGTGGAAAGATAAGTGGTTTTTTGAGGTTATTAACATAGAAGGGTTAGATATGTGCACGGCAATAAATTTCGACTGTATAAGATTTTTTACAAGTAGCCTACAGCAAAGCTAAAGTTCCCATAATTACCGCTGATTTGGCCAGCTTCGCCTTTCAGACCTTGCACGATACCAGTATATGCCTCAAGGCAGCTTTCGCGAAGGTCATTCAAGTATTCGACCATGTCAAAGTCGTTCTGCAAACGTAACACAGCACACTGCATTGTGATGACATCAGCAAATACTTAAAACATGCACATATCTTTGGATACAATGCACTTAACAAACACCGAGTCCAGACAGCATAGGCACGAGGCTTCCTGTTAATAAAACTACAATGGTTGTCTGCAGATGCACCTTCCTGGTATTAAAGCTGCCACCCAGGTCCACTCATAGCCTGGGAAACCCAGAGCTGTAGGTTAATTAACGAGTACAGGGGAGTGTTGTCTGGGTTAAAACATTCACAGGACCACTACTTTACTGGCTTTAGTTAGTCACAGGACTGGTTTGTAACTGAGTACTGGAGCTGCAACTTAGCATAATTTAATCTATCTCTCTGGCTAAAGCTCATAATCAATAGACCCACAGTGTCTATTGGGGATATTCTTCTTCGTTCAACAGCAAAACCAAATACCATGCAGAATCAACAAAAAATGAATATTAACTGTAACCAAAGAACATCTCGAACAGATGACTAATAACTAACACAAACTGAACAGTGTGACGACAGCTAACTATGTGTCAAAAATGAATTAAGATGATTAAAAACATTGCCAGATGAAGAACTGGTCACCTCAATCAAAAAGACACAGAACATATGACCTGTCCAAACAATGGTTACACTCTATACAATGTGTCTATGCTTACCCTGTCAACCTGTGCTTGAGATGCCTGCTGCAGTGTATTCATTACAATGTCAAGGTATTTTTTGAACTCGGGACCAAGAGCGAGAGCAATGTCACCAAATACAGACAGAATCTGCGGCTTAACTGATCGGTGGACTTCATTATTCTGACAAAGCATCAGAGCAGCACCACATTTTAAAAAATAATGTCACGTAGTAACATCACACAATAAAGACAAACAGCACAAAATTAGAAGCCGAACCACAGAGCAAAATCAAAATGCCACCACAGACTGCACAAAATAATGGTTAACATTCAAAAGTTTTAATGTATAAGTCACAAATTATAAAATGTACCGATATCTTTCCAAAAAACCTAGAGAAAACGACTTTATAGCAACATCTTTTTTTCTCTATTATCTGATTATTGGTACAACATCTAACCAATGCAGTAAATAATAAACCTAAATATTCATCCTATCATGGAGCTTAATAAACACAACAGTAAACACAATATGACCATATCTTCAGCATGTACCACAATGAGTGCCTAGTAAAGAACTACTGGTAACCTCACCAACACCTCCAGAGTAAGCAATTCTAGAAATTACCATTACTGCAATTATCCACGTCAATTCCAGAGGCTCTATGACATTTAACAACACTCAACACTAGTGTCTAAACAGCTGCCACATGCCCAGTGCACTTTCAAAACAGTAATCATTCATTGCATATACTCAAAGGATGGGCTATCAAACTCACACTCAAGTTTTCCAGGAGTATCACCATTGTATCGTCACAGTATGGCAACACCTTCACACCAAGAGCACGACAGAGATCGCCCATGACACCCACAGCTGCTGTTGACACCTGCAATGCACACGTGATCCGCATTAGTTATAGCAAGCCTAGCAGATGCTGACCCCCCTGGGACAGCTAAACATTCGTTGCCTAGATCACTCACAAAGGTTGTCCTTGATGGTCTCACTATAACTAGTAATATATTGCACCATCTCAATGCATCAACAATAAGTATTGAAATTATTATAAACAAATGATAACTTAATATTAACTGACATGCCCATGAGAACTGGGAAAAAACAATGATATTATGATTCACGATATCATGGCAATTACATTAGTTGTAACTAGTGCACTGGTCAAAGGTGCATGGGTGTTGGCGATTTATATCAGACTTCACACCAATTTAATTCAGGCAAATTCGACTTAGTTTATAAACTGTGAACATTGGTGGCATCATACTATCAGGGTGAACAATCCATTTTTTCAAAACTGCTTCTGGCACGAAACAGTTGCTCCCAGCAGAGCATGGATGTCAGCCAGGCTCTGCGCAAGGTGCAAGAAGGATTCGTCAGTGTTGCACACAGGTGGCCAGGTGTCGGCCAGGGAATTAACAGAAATGAGACAAACACTGCACAGATGCACAGTTTCAATTGGAATCTTTTATATCATACCTGATACTCATCCACATTTTTCAGTCCAGCAGCAAAGAACGGCTTGAATGCATCCATGTACTTTAAGAAATTGTCACTGAGAACTGTCAACACAAAATAACAGTAAAAAATTCAACACATCACACCACGATGGCCAGTTGCAAATTAGAATACCACATAACTCTTTAAAACACTGCTGTTCAGTTGTATCAATACAGCTATTACATCGGCATTTTACAAAAAAGTACAACTATTTTACAGTTATATTTCAAGCTAAAATGCAGATGCTGAAAACTTGTTATACATGAAACTTAGAACAACAATAATGAAACAAAAGTATGTGCAATATCCAATTAATTGCAATAATTCAACAGCTTTACAGTATTTATTTACCAACTATAGAAGTCATGTGTAACATACAAGCTTAGTAGCATGTTAAGCGTGCCAGATTATACTCAGTAGTGGCAAGTTACCGACAAATATGGTGTGAACTGTGCTTCTGTCCGCTACTGCAGCAGTTATGTTGTACAAGTATTACCACTATGTTATGTTTAAATTCTTAATTCTCGTCATTTCATTAGCAGTACATCAATCCATAATACACACGTGTAATATGTAATGTATGTGTGACAAGATTTCATAACCAGTTTCTACTGAGAGAAAATTCTAACTAAACACAACTTCTGATACTAGAATGGTAATGTTGGACTGTTATTTTGACTGAACAGGCTCAAACTCTGTACAACGGAACACTACACAACAATGACAACCAACAATAACTAATGTTGCCTAGATGCTGAAACTGCTACACTGCACATATCTGACCTTCAACCAACGTAGACACTGCCAACAAAGCATCCTCTTGGACGCCGCCAGCTTTGCCGCTCGACGTGCTCAACATCTGCAGAAGAGCCGACATGATGGCATCCGATATCTGAGGAGCGTCTTCTGCTGAAACCTTCCTCAGTACATTCTACAGCATATCGATACTTGCATTTGCAAACTATTCTATCTATTTACGTGGCAAACAACTAACGAATGTAACTCAAAATTTGTAACAACAAATAGTATCGCACAACAAAGAGGAAAATAACTATCATGTATGGAGGCATCTTAATTGCAATAATATGCACCACTTCAAACGTGAAGCATGCTATACACTGCTGTGAAACAGTTGGCTAGAACAGAGACGGACCTGCAGAGTGGCACACAGAAGCGACTGCAAGTCGTTGAGCTGAACACGATCAGATGTTGATTGGATGTGACCCTGCAAAAAACATTGAAATGTACAACGTTGTAGTTACAGGAGGTCGAAAAACAGTTATTAATTCTGCAGCCTAAGAACTACAGCAGCTAACATTTTCACCTTAAATTCTATACATAGATGCATAAAAATCATAGCTTGAAAAATTAGTTAACACTCACCACTGAATGCCATCAGAGAACAAATCCATTACTATACATGTACTTACCTCCATCTGAAGCACATGCTGTAGTCGCTCTAATATCACCATAGTTGTCTTCTGCACCGTGACATAGCAATCCTACAGAAAAACACATTATGCATTGCTACAGCTTCACTGATGAAAATGAAGCAGATGCTTCAATGCAAAAGAAACAGCTACATTGAAATAAATGAAACGACTTGGCACAAAATGGTCTAACTCTCGAACTCCCACATCGATGGTTTTCAGCACAGTGAAAAGTTTATCATCTAGTTTAACATTAACATTGGAAATAAGTTTTTTTTAAACCATTATGTTTGGTTAATGGTTATACTAAAACTTTTTGATAGTTAACTTTTCATGTGTCCCTGCTTTCTATGTTAATTTGCTGTGTCTTCAAGTACGTACAATTTATCACCGTGCAGCATTTTTAGCTTCTCGGCTTGTAAGTTCTCAAAATACATGTACAGTCAATGATACGTATGGCTAAGAAGAAGCAACAGCTTCAGCGGCAAACGCATGCAAACCTTAGGACTGTTTTTGACCATTTCCATCAGTGCTTCGTACGCAGCACTGCGTAGGTTGTGCTGGCTGCCGTCAGGTCTGAAGCAAAATAAACACCACTACATCACACAAAAGCTCTTTCGTCAATAAATAACTGCATTAGGTGGGTGCATAACATGCTTCTGCACCACTGAGTTGACTGTCTGCAGGCTGCAAATTATACGTGAGTATTGAAAGTGAGTGAGTTGAGATTATCACCCCACCCAAAAGTTACAGTCATTTCCTAGGCAGTCTTGACAGCAAATACTCTACTGACAGTTACAAAACTAAACAACACAGGACACAAAGTAACATCAGCACTGCATGTAAGCATTATTTACTTCACAGAAATGACAACTTCTGATCAGTCACCAATTGTTCGAAGTGTATATCAAATGAGAATAAAGCTTCCACAGATTAATGACATTGTGCCAAACTTTCCAAACAAAATACATAAAAATATCCAACAATATTGTTGAAAAATAATCAAACTGGCACACACCTGTCGGTGGTCTCAAGCAATTTCTGTACAATAGGTTCGTAGTAAGCCGAAAGACAATATGTGTTTGGCTCCTTCTCATCATCAGCAACATCAGCTGCTTCAAATGCCGCTTCAGCAAGACTGGAAAATGCCTGCAAAGCAGAACAGTGGTTAAAACTCAAAAACTGTATTAGCATAATGAACACAATTTATCTGTAATGATTACACCACTCATTGTAGGCAAATACATAAGTAAGCACATATAAATAGTAAAAAAAAAGACAGGCCTAGTAAATTCAGTCTTACACACCTTGGAGAATTTACTTACAAAATACATCCGACACTGCTGGAATGTTTTCTGCTTACTAGTGACACCTGACCCTAAATCACCTGCATGTCGATAAGTCTGAAAATCTACCACTTCAGCCACCAAATGACAAGAGCATCGATATTAGCCATAAAACATTATATTAATCCTTAGTTATTTGCAACTGCTGTAACGACAACCAGCTGACAAAATGCTGAAATCAGTACCACCTCAAACACAAGATAATATTTGAATGTACAGACTGGAAGTCTACTTTACACCAGTATGACACTATTCATTTAGACTTTCAGCAACAGAAACTCACCCAACAAACATTTGCAGCTACTCTCGGTTCTGAATTGAGCCCTTCAACCATTGCATGTAGTAATGGGTTAAGATAATGTTCGCTAATAACAGCATCTGGCAGAATTTCACAAACACGGCCAACAGTCCATGCTGCAGTGTCGCGGACAACAATGGACGAATCTTTCATTAACTCTATAAGCATCGGCAGTGCCTGTTCGACAACCGGTTTCAGGTTCTCTGGATTTGGACCTTCTAAGATGGACCCTAAACACAAAACATAGGTGGCAATAGTTGAGTAAGTAGAGTTTAATGCCCCACCTGACACAGTTAGGCCACTTGGGGGCAATCACCTGACTGATAAAAACAAAATGATACAGGAAAATACACAACTCAGTAAAACTCATTACACCTATGACTTAAATAACTTAACACAAAAGCCAGCAAGCTAACCCAGATTAGTCACCTCTCACGAAACACTTAAGTATGACACTCGGTCGGAAACAATGTTGTCACACAAAATGGCATCAATACATTGATACTGCACTTCATTAAAATAGATATGAAACCAAGCCAACCGAAGCTTACCGAATGCCATGACAGCTGCATCACGGTATCGCCAATCGGTGTTCTTGATGTGTTCAGTGACAAACGGCAGAACTTGCGGCACAATGTCATCTTCACAGCAGGTCGCCATCAGCATCAGACACACGCCGGCTGCTTTGCAAGGGTTCCACTCATCATCATCATCAAATTCCTCCTACACATGAACATCAGTAATAAGAGTTAACATAACATACCAGAAAAA
>Ga0056115_1000797_pt1 | contig 14132 bp, 9 predicted proteins | sample WorMetOlspDAHAB1_FD_77007 | JGI IMG/M metagenome (GOLD analysis project Ga0056115, IMG submission 77007) | Marine gutless worms symbiont microbial communities from Max Planck institute for Marine Microbiology, Germany - Olavius sp. DAHAB.1 ...
AGGATTTGTGTATGCAAGAGCATAAAAACGACTAAACTTGTACAAGATCGTTCGTCGTCCGCCATGTTGGAAGAGCACGGCTCGTCTCGCTCGACACGCTCGTCTCGACTTGCTCGACCGGCTTGGCTGGCTCGACAAAGTCGAACGTGTCGAGTCGAGTCGAGCCAAGTGGAATTTGAGCTTAACTAAATGTCACTAGTTATAGTGAACAGCAATAGGCTGGAAGATACGGCTAAGCAGCAACGGGCATAGCTACTGCAGTATAAATGGTAACAACATGTGCTGCGACATATGATGTAAAACTGTGCATTGACTGTGTAAACTGCTGTTAACGAATGGAATGCTTATGATCAGGTGGAAATTATGAACAGTAACCCTGCTGCTGGTCGCCAGAACAACACAAAACCTCGTCAGCCGCGTGGAGTTGGAATGGGTGCTATCTCAGGGCCTCGAGGAAGTGGCTACCCACTGCGGTATGACACCCAGCATTAGTATTCTTTGCCGAGATCTGATATGGAACAGTTTTGACGGTAGGCTTTAGAATTCGATAGTAACCGAATTACAATTTTAGGATTTTGTGATTGTTAATATTTTAGGCTTAGTGGAATTGAACTAAACATTGATAATTAGTTATTTGGGCTTCAGTGTTGTACTGAGTTGCATATATTTTTCTTGCAGTGCTAAATTTTTTGTCATAACTTTATCACATTATTGTATTACCAGTGCTTGCCATGTAAAAGAACACTGTTTTACTTAAAGTCTAGCTTTTTTTTACAAAACTAATCTTTTAAAAGCACAATATTTCTATATTTATCTTTAGGCGTGATAGTTTGAATGTATTTTTGGTGATTTCTCCAGTTTTTATTACGATTTTATTAGTTTAAATTATTTTCTAGGTAATTGCATGCAACGTGCATAATTTTTATGACAGATAAAAATGAAATAAATGAAGCCTATTTCTGCTGAAAGTGCCGTTAATCCCAACCACACGTGATTCTGTTGTTAAGAAATAGCAGTTGGTCGATTAGTGGTTTTAAGAGAAATTTTGTTGTTGCTCGGTGTGTAGCATAATGGTGCCGAGCGAGTACGTTGGTGCGATCATTGGCCGTAAAGGCCAGACAATCCGTAACATCACCACACGCTGCAAGGCTAGGTATTATCATTGTGGATAGTGCCTATACCAGTTTGGTGTATGTATACATAGCAGGTGGCCCCAAAAATAAACGTCAAATTTTTTTCCCACTAGCACCTCGTTCAGCAGGAAATTTGCCGAATATTTTTGTAGTACGACAATTCTATTAGGTGGTCTGTGGTCCTGAAATCGCACTTTCGGTTATGTCAGTAAAGTAATGTGCAATATCATAGTAACTGATTTGATGAAACTGCTACAGAGAGGAGTATGCACAAGCTAGCTGATTTTACTTTATCTTTTTTATCATGGAAAACTGATTAATTTTACTACATGATATACTGAGTTACACTTATTGAGGTACCGAAGCTGCTGTCAGCTACTTTTTATTTTGTGATGTTTTAAAAAGTTACGATGCTTTTTCAGTGGTAGTAGTATTTTTTTGCGTTTTTAAAATCTTGTAGTCTCATTCATGTGTATGTAGCTGTTTGTGTAATTAGGTAATAACTAAGTTAATAGACTCAGCATGGTAATTATTATCAAGAACTTAATATACGGATCGAGCTGTGGAATTGATGTCACCACCTGAGCTTGAATGGGTCAGCGCTTAGTGATATCTTGTGCTGTGTGATGTGCAGAGTTGATGTACACGGCAAGGAAAATTCGGGTCTCATCGAGAAGGTCTGGTCGTCGCTGAAATTAAATGTGCATTGTTGTAAAAGCTTGTGTTGGAGGGTGGGTTGGCCATGTTTCATCTTTTTGGCTGTGGTATATCATGTTAGATTGTCAACCTGTCTCGGATAAATTCATTGCTTTCTGTTCTGTTTGTTTCATTTCTGGCATTCAGACTTTTCACCGTTATTCCCTTGACACAGTTCAAAAATCGGGTGCATGATAACTATCGTTGTGGCTTCCCACACCTTCACCTGCTTTCTCACAGTATTAACTGCTGTGGTTCTTTTGGACTTCATATTTTGCTTGATGCAGATTGCACATTTTCAGTATATTATATTATTAAGATGTATGCATTTTGCCAATTATGCAACTGGCTTTGAACTTTAACATTTGCATGAAATCACTAGGCAGAGATAGTCGCCAGTAGCATGCCACGATTGTGTGATTTCGTCGTACAGTGGATATCTACGAAGTCGGAAAGCATTCAATAAAACTATTTCACATGTGATCTAAGTTACAGCTGTATGCGTTGCATTTTTGGGGGTTTTGGTATAGGGTTCGGTAACCATTAACCTCTGGGTTCATGTTATTCCATGATGATGATTGTCTCTCCTCAAAGTAATTGGCACAGTTTAGTCTTCAATTAAAGCCTTCTGGCTCTGAAAGTGCTGTTAAATCCCTATCAGCCGATGCCCCCAAAGGAAAACGAGGCTAAATGTGGTTGCGTGTATATTCAATGCAGGTGATATCAATCTTTGGTCAGCCAGAGAACTGCACAAACGCATGCAAGGAGATTCTTCAGGTCATGCAGCAGGAATCGACCAACAACAGTCGTGGGTATGTGCTCATTGGCTGATAAATGTCTCCGTGTGCTTTTATGGGGATGGGGATGGCCCTGTGTGGTGATCGGAACTATAGAATAAGCCCGTCTCGTTAAAAAAACAATTGTTTTTTTTTGTCTGTATAAGAGCTACTCTGTGAGTGAAAAGGAGACGTTCTGTGCTGTGCGACAGTGAGGTGATGCTGAAGATGCTCGCCGATGACCGCTATTGTGGCCGCATCATCGGCAAAGAGGGCAAGATGATAAAGAAAATACGCGAGGACACTGGAACCAAGATTACTGTCTCAAAGTATGTCTCTCTGTCACGTAGTACTCAAACTGTCAGCCAATCATATCTTATATTTCTGTAGCGCCAATATGTTGCAAGCAAATCAGAGGCATCTAACTTGATTCTTCTGTTAGTCAAAAAAAACAAAATTAAACAATTGAGTACACTCTGCTTCAGTGATTAGACAGTGACGGTTTTGTGGCAGGAAAGTGTCCTGTGAGTGAAAAATATTATGGGTAGAAAATAATAAAATGGTTATGTCTGTTAATAAGGACTGACAGTGTGAAATATGTGAGTTCTGGTCATGTTTCGGAAGTAATTTCGTGTGGGTTGGTAGCTAACATGTAATGTGTCACATGTTTATTGAGTGTCTTTTGTATGGCTCTGGTGAGAGTCCCCCAAATTGTATATGCACCATCATACACCAGCACACGAGAGTGGCTTTTTGCATTGAGCAATGTATGTGTATTTGTTTCTGTGTGGCATCTGTACAGCTTTTGTTTCATTTTTGGAGTTTTTATGTTCTGCTGCGCGACATTTGTCCATTTGCTTTTAGCTTTTACGTTCAATTTTTGTTTCTTGGTATTAGATTTTTTAAAGCTTCCGTGTACTATGTGTACACTATTTGCAAGTAAAAAGAACATTGTCTTGAATTCGTTGCCGGTGCGAGTTATCGCTGATGGTTGTTGTTGTTATCGTGTGGCATTTAGTGCTCAGGAAATGGCGTCTCTGTTTCCGGATCGTGTGATTGCTATTCGCGGTGGAATCGACAATATTTCGCAGGCAGAGTCGGCAATTTCGGCCAAGCTCTCCGAGTGTATCGAGCACGAGATGCAGCAGGGACTTGGAATGGTGCGTATTTGGCCCATTGTAGCTATATTATGATTATGATGATCCAATCATTATTTAAATCATTATTTAACGTTGGTAATTGAGATATACAAAATTTGGTGGAGATCACCAGCCCACGCAGTCAAATTATTATAATTGTTGTTATTGTTATGACTGTTACTAATACGACTTCGGACATTATTGTAGTCACACTGTCACAATGAAAATTACATGGGGTCGGTAACAAAATCCATCGTCCCATAACTTAGAAAGCACATTTTGGCTGGACCTCCTACTAATCTAGATAACTCATTGTGTATGTAAAGGCCCTTCACAATACTGTTCTCTTCTTATCTTGCACTGTTTTGTCGGTGGTTGGTTTAAGATCGTTGGTGTAACAGTATTTAAAAGTTCTAAACGATCTGGTTATTTACTGTGAGCCACTAATGTATCCCCATATTTGCCATAAAACACCACGTTAGCAAATGCAGTCGGTATCTATAGGGACAGAACAAGAAGACCCAAATATCAACGGCCATTGTTCAGCCTGTGGCCCTGTGTGATGCACAGGATTGGTAGAATAAGTCCACCTCTTTTCCTGACCGAGCATCGTCAGAGGCTACATAATCAGGCTAACTAGTTACATTTAGTTGTTTAGGCTTATTGAATTGTGTATTTTCCTGTGTTTTTTGGATTTGTCTGTATCGGTTGAATGACTGTCTGCCGGGACCGCCTCCGGAATAACCGAAGCATGTTTCTGGTGGGGCATAGTTAAACTTGCTCAATAACCGAGTACACTGAAAACTTCGTAAAGTTAAAATAGTGGTGTATGACATTGGACTGAATGTTTAACACACCAATACGTGTGCCATTTTGTGTGTGTTTGTGTGTCAGCCGCCTGGCATGATGATGTCTCCAGTGATGCGTGGAGTTAATGCTGGCGGCTACTATCCTGGTCCATACGATGTGAGTCGACATCGCAGTGCGTAGTTAATGTGTGTGAACTGATACTCCCATAATACTGTCAACATTGAATTTCAAGTGAATTCTGCACATTGTTGAGTGATAATTTGATAGTAATAACGCAACCATTCATAAGATACTGTAACGTGGCGGGAGTGACTACACTACAGGGGTGCCTATTTTTGCTTCAGCTATTGTTGTCAGTTGTCTGAAATATAGGAAATCAGGAATATGTGGGTGTTGAGGTGGCTCTTGAATGTAGAGACTTAGTTTTGCGTTACTTCGAATGCCAGTCTTGTCTGGTGCTGCAGTGTTATACTATTGTGACTTCAAAACCGGAAAAGCATCCATTTACTCGACAATTCTACTGCATGCCCTGTTGTAAATATATGGCACATACTCAATGCTACGGGTGTTTGGATTTATATTTTAGTTGGTTGCTCTTAGTATTATGTTCTCCTATGCATGATAGTACAATTTTGCTATGCTCTTGGTAACTTTTGGCATAATGATACTACACGGATGTATATTAGTGCCATTTTCAGAGTTTGAGGCACTGGAAAAAGTCCGTTGGGATGTGCAAAGTTATTATTTGTGTTTTGTTGTAGAACCAGAGTTACTATCCGTACATGGGCGCCGGTGGCGGGCCAATGTCTGGTCACCCGGGAGTTGGTGGCAACATGATGGGTCAGCCAGCGAACGAGTCTCTTCAGATCAGTGTTCCAAACTCAGCAGTTGGAGCAATCATTGGTGCGGGAGGAGCTAACATCAAACAGATCATGCGAGAATCGGGAGCATTTGTCAACGTAAGTATGTGTGATAAACGCTGTAATTTGCATATTCCCTTAATATATGGCTTCTTCTCGTGGGCCGTGGGTGGTACTTATGGCTATAAAATATGCCCATCTTGTTTCCTGGCCGAGTATCCTAAAGAGGTGGGTGGCTTTTGTTTTACATAGTTTCCCATGCCACTTTTTTTGTCTATTTCTCTCGGTTGTAACATTATTCTCTTCCGCAAAGCATAATATTTTAAAAACTTTCACCAATGTCAACATTATAACCAACCTATAGTTTTTAAAAGTACTACCGGTACATGGCCTAATTGTGCTGTTAAACCTCAACCACCCAAGCAGTACTAGTGATCTGGTGGTCTGAATATAAGCATTCATTTCACCATGCCCATTCAGGTGCAGAGTGAGTTTAATCGGGATGTTTTTAAAACTTTATTTGTATTTGTGGTTTGCATACTCAGCTTATTTTCACAATTAGACTGATGCTGTTTGTAGATTGAGACAAAGAAGGACACCGACCCATCGGTTGATCGTGTGGTTACAGTCAAAGGCAATCCAGAAGCTTGCTGGAGGGTACGTGTTCTCACTCAATTCTCTCTCATTACGTAATGTATAGCAAAATCTAATAGCATAATGCTGAAATTTTGTGCTCATAAATAAATTCAAATTGTCTTTCGTGAAATGGTAAATTGTGTGAACATTTATCTCCTCAGAGTCGCCATATATCGTGCTTCGTCTTATGATAATCTGCGCTTATTGTGTTCAGGCTATTTTGAGTAATTTGTAGCAGGTTACAGAATATGAATACACATTACATCAATAACTTGTAATATCTGTAGAATATGTGATAAGGACCTGTCAGAATCAAGGCACTGTATAGCCTGATTGTGCTGAAAATACTGCTAAAACCCAATCAGTCATGTCAGAATCACACAATAAGCTCATCAGTAACTTTTTTCCAGAGATTGTCCATTTCTGATATAACTGATAGACTAGAGTTGACAGTACACGTATTTATAACATGTTGTGTGTCCTCTGTGGTGATTTTCAGGCCAGCTACATGGTGTTCGAAAAGCTTAAGCTGGAAGGATTCGCCGGTCACGACGACGTGAGACTTAAGACGTCACTGCGCATCCCGAAGGTGGTCGTCGGTCGAATCATCGGAAAAGGCGGGAAGAACGTTCGTGAGCTGCAGCGGGTCACTGGCGCGATGGTGAAGCTGCCCGAAGATCCAACCACACAAGGCGAGGAGGTGACGGTGGAAGTGTACGGCAACTTCATGTCGATCCAGGTCAGTTGTCGTTTCTGCCCTCGGCACTTTTGCCATGTGTTTGTTTTCACAATGTTGCCGAAAAGGCAACAGTGTGAAAACTGGATGTGTTGTGCCTAGTTCAGTTCAATAAGAATAATCAACTTTCATCAGTAAAGTAAAACAGTGGCAACGGTTTAAATACTCGCTGGCTTTTTTTTGCCTGATACCGCGTAACAAATAGTCCAACTGTAGAGGAAAAATATTTCCACCAGGAAAGTCACAACATCGACAACCTTGTGACACGGTCGTGGAAAAGTTTGAGAAAGCAGAAAAAAGTTGGTGGTGGGGAAGTCCTAGTCCTAGAAGACTGGTTTACTTCTGTTTTTTTCCAAACAGTAACTGTTGCGATTTTGCTTGCTTATTTGGCACAATAACTTTAGTGATGACCACATTAGTTGTACACATGGTGCTCAGAACTTGTCGTGTGTGTTTGACGTACAGGGTGCTCATGGTCGAATCCGTGCAATGGCCAGTCAAACCCAGCAGCAGAATTTCAACAACGGACCGCAGCAGCAGCAGAGAGGACCACCCAGGCGCTCTCTGCCACCCGAAGTTCAACAGTAGCTATTAAGGGACGGGAGATGGGGTGGTGGTGCGGGGTGGAAAAATGTTCCACAAAATTTCGTGTCGGGGTAATGTTCTGTGAAATTATGGGCAAAATTTATTTATGACCGTTTACTTTTCAGGATGTCGTTGTGTTACATTTTATGTATACCGATGTCGGTAGTGTTTGTTCTTTTGCATCATACTAGTTGGTTATGGGCTACTGGACTTATTAATTTTTGCTGGTATTATTTGAGGATTTTGTGTGATAGTGCATGTGAATGAAGAGACTAATTTTGGCCACAACTAAAAACTTGGGGGTTGATAAACATGTTGCGTACCTGATGTTTACTTTAACAGTATTATTCAGCATAAAACTTACTTGGGGCCTTCATTCCCTGCATTGGTTGGGAGCTGGGTGAGTGGGTGGTTTGTATGGGCTATTTATTTAGTTAATGATGCGTGGGTGCATGCCACGAGGGAAATGGGTGCGGAGGCGAGTTTTGGACTCCGGACCCATTTGCGCGCATGCATTCTAGGTTGTGCCGTTTATACGTGTGGCAGAGACTGTAGACCGTTATTTTTTTATATACACGAGGATGTTTTTGTTACTATTTCTACTGAACGAACCAGGTGCTTCATCGATCGTTGATGGTTTATTTTGTGCAGCTGCAGTGCCGGCCGGCAGGCCTGCTGGGCGAGAGTGGGCCATATTTCCCGCCGTCTCTTTTGACCGGGAAATGTCCCCGTTCGAGCCCTGCGGCCGCAGCCGGCGTATCCCGGTCAGAATGGCTAGATCTGGAAAAGTTGTGGGAATTGGTAAACGTCGGGGTTTGGCTCTTATAAATGGTAACAAAAACCGGTATTGTTTTTCCTTTAAGTTTGCCCCGGCTTGGCAAGGTGACGATGTCTGAGCAGAACTGTGGATAGCGGTGGAACTGAATGTGGTGGACGACTTCTGGTGGACTCGGGGTAGCCGCTTCTGGAAAATTGACCTTGAATAGTTAAGAATTAAAAGATGGGGAGAAAGTGGAGTCAGGGAGGAGTTAGTGAAATCATGGGACTGATTTTTCTGAAAGTTTGTGTGTTACGAGCAATTATTAATGTGGTTGTTTGGTTTTTGTTGTATGTTTTGTTGCTGAAAATTTGCCCGGTAAAGTCAAGGGTGGGGTATTTGTTCTGTCCGGGAGTTGGCTAGCCTGTGTAGTTATCCAGTATTAATCAGCCATAGCTCTGTTCAGACTTCCTTTCCTGGCCGAGCGGGTCCCATCGCCAGTCTCATGATGCTGCAAGACCTTCGCCACCTCAAGGCAGCGGTGGTTATAGACTTACTCGCACTGTCAATCACTGTTCAGACATGTGATGATCGAGATCCGACAGTGGATGATGGATACAATGACAAGACTAACATGTGCCATACCATACCAGGTTGCCGCTGGTTTGTAGCCAGCAGTTCATGTATGGAAGGATTTACCAACCAAGCTAGTGACCGGAATGGTCGCTAGATGTCACCTGATGTGTATTTCACAGTTCTGAGAACAGACACTACTCTCCACACTTGCGTCCAACACTCGTACAATGAGTAGATTTATGCGGCTACTTAGCCGCCGACCATGTCCAAGACCACCTATTTGGTCTACGAATGGACCATCCTTGTTGTGTAGTAGGCACTGGCCTCGCCAGAGGATTGCTCTCTACCACTACACCAAGTAGCAGGAAATAATAACTTTCTGCGAATGTGACACGAAATGCCAGTAACTATTGGCATGGGCACCGTGCGTTGCCCCGGACTAACTGCTGTAGACAGGATAAAATAGCCGAGATAAGTCCTGAGGTGTGAACTAGACGTGTAGTAAGTCCTCATCTTTGAAGACTGCTAATGAACTTTGTGTATGTTGTGTTTGGTGTTTGCATGAAAATTGTTCAGCCGAATGAAATTTTCACTGTGCTGTCAGTTCGAGAGTTAATACGGTTGTTTTCAGATTATGGTTTCCAATTAGACTAGCACGAGTATAAAATGCAGTAGGCAGTATCATCCTGGCCTTCCACGTTTTGATGTGGATATCATTTGGACCACAAACATAGTGCAAAATAAGTCAAATTTTTCACGTTTGCGAGCCTGCTCATTGCTAATAGTACAAGTTCGATGTTTGTCGTAAAAACTTATTTTTCGTAGTTAAGAATCTGCTTGGAGTTTGTACCGTTCAACAGGTACTGGACGCATGTTTCAACTCTGTGCAAATTTTGTTTGTGAATTAAATATTGTGTTGTCATGCATGTTTTATGCGTATTGATTGATAATGATCTGATGTATCTCTGCACTCAGCAGGCGATATATTATACATTTTCTTTCAATAGTATTGTCTTAGATTATAATACTGGTAGTTCAACGTAGATACAGCCGTTTTTTTTTCATTGAATAACTTTGGTGTATTTTGCTGTGACACTGTACTGAACACACAAAAACACCTATTCATTTTGTGTTTAAACAGTTGGTATTTGAATACATAATGCAATATAGAGTGCACTTGTGCTACAAAACTATCTGTTTAGAGTTGCAGGACTATTGTACTGAACTGCCATACTACTGAAACGACACATTTTGCTGATCACTTTGCTCTGAAACAAAAACTCGTGCTCATTGTAACTGGTAGCATGTTTGCTTGTATAGTGATTGTGGTTGCACCTCTTTTTCCGAGTGTCATAATTTAAGGCCATGTTGCCTACATGATTGCAAATTCAAATGACTGGCGCATACACTGTTATCACTTTCTGCTGTCCATGCCCAATAGCATATCTAATAACGATATCATGTTCGGGAAAATTTACTAGTGAATGGCATATTCCGCCGATTTAAGAAGTTTTTTTTATAATGTCTATGGATTCTTCTCGTCTGTGTCCACGAATTTCTGTCAGTCACCTATGCGCCGATGTCATTTGACTTGCAAGTTGCTTTATCTAGTTCTGTTAGTTGAAGTGTGTTAGCACGTGCCCTGGAACACAAGCCACTGTCGGAACATCCACACTAACTCTGCTGCGATCACCTCCAGCTATCGACTGCCTGCCTGTCGATACAGTGGGCCAGGTTCAGTTGTGAGCCGACCATCTAAACCAAGTCAGATCCTCCACAAACGCTGTGAATTAAGGTCGTGCTGTTGTCAAAATAGCCGTGATTGTGTGGGGAACTTGGGCCACGCCGACAGATTGTGTGATGCTGTGACCGGGTGTGAAGAAAACTGTTGTAGTCAGAACTTAACTTTGTGTTTCATTTACACGCATTAGGTTTCCATTCATTGTTGTTGGGATGAATTAAAAAATGGTGATCCATTTTAGTACAATTTTGGTCATCTATGAAAATCATGATTTTTATATACCTAAATGACATCAGTCACATTATTGATATTGAGTGTTCTGTTGCTTTCAAACTTGTAAATGCATAGCAAGTAACTAAGGGCAAATTTCAGGGGAGGTGCTACCATTACCAAAAATTACTTTTTGGATGGGGGAATGGGTGGCAATGGTTAATTTCAAGATTTGTCTGTATATGATAAATCTTAATTTTATATTTCAGGTCCAATGGGCATCCTGCACCCACTGTTGAATGCAGTTTACAAGAACTTTCTGACAATCTATATTCACACATAAAATGTTCATTTTATTATAAGACAAAACGAAAGTACTGTATAACCATACCAAATGACCAGTTAAATAACTGAATACAGTACACAGCATGCATAAAATCGACGTACATGTACTACATACAACTGTCACTAAATATTTCACTCTACTATGTACAAAAGTTAATTCATCTGATCAAGGTCAAGGCCTAACAACTGCAGCAAAGTTTGCAAGTAGGACAACAGATGGTTGTTGATATATTCATTCAAATCTGCAACTTCATCACTGTCCCAACACACTACCAATTAAAATGTTATGCTTTGCAACTCTGCAAAGCTTTTGTGTTCAGCTTTTACCTATTTCACTGTTCATAAGACACTGCACTGGCAAATTTGCAAATGAAGTACCTACTGTAAGTAAAATATAAAATAGCATACTGTCAAAATAAGTCTACTGTGATCACTTTAGTAGGCATGTGCAGCATTTACCTTGGTTTAAGGATGCAAATTTTAAAGTCTCTGACAGATAGGTTTTTATGGGTGACAAAGAGATAGTCACAATACATTAGAATTCAATGCCAGAGCATACATACACTGCAGGTTATTTGCATATCTGTCATGAGATCCTTTGCCTTAGCCTGTTAAGTTAAAATGAACATTTCATGCGCTGACATGCTCTTTTTCCAGTTGCATTAATTGACATGTTTACCGACTGGCATTAAGGAATCTGATTACCAGAACACCAGAGAATATTACTACAGGCAGGTAGATAAAGATTTAGTGGCGGCTGACAGGAACTGGAGTGAGACCAGCCCAAGGGTGACTGAGCATGCTTGGACTGTAGTAAAGATGACAGTCTGAACGGTTGCCATTGTTGCCACCATGCTGTCAACCACAACGAACATAAAGATATCAAAATAACGACAAGCATATGACTGACCTGCAAAATTAAGAATTCTTGAAGATCAGAACTAAGAACAACAAAAAGCCTTTGCAAAAACCATTTCAAGAGACAACCACAGCAATAGGGCACGTGCCCCCCTCTTCCCCCAGGGGAGGGGGGCACGTGCCCTATTGAGTCAGCGCCACTGCTTGGAGTATGTAATATTAAACATTTGGACATACTGAACTTTTACAAATAGCTACCGTGAGTAGAACAACACAAACAAGAAACTGACGAAACTGTACTGATCATCACGAAAGCATTGACCAAAATGACTAATTGTACATTTAGAGACAAAAAAGTGGAGGATGACCAAAATATTTTCCGGTGCTTTGTGTCAGAGCGGTGCCCCCCCCCCCATCCACTTTGAAATTTGTTCCAGTGCCACTGCTACCAAGCTGACACTCTGAGAAGCTGACACATAAGTATGATGCAAAAGCTGCCTAAAGTTTTGAATCTATAACAACTTGCCAATTAGTAAACACTTTCACAAAGTATAATGGCAACTACAAATATAAAAGGATCAGTGTTATTTTCAGTCCGTAGGGTACGTTTGAGGTGTACCTAGGCTATTTTCAGTCTACTGCCCACAGTAAACAGTAGTCTGACAACATTTCTATTACGTAAAAATTCGCATTTTGAAGTGAGTGAGTAGAGTTTAACGCCCCACCCGACACAATATAGGTCATTTAGGAGGCAGAATTCACATTTTGAAAAGGCCTCTACTTGTACAATAAACCTGACTCTAAACCTGCATGTAACAGAAATTTTGGTATCAGTTTTCTTTAGGTGCGCCACCATAGATCTGATGCTTATTCATCAGAACAAGTTCTACTGAATAAGCGACAGATCTACGGTGGCGCATCTAAAGTAAACTGTTACCAAAATTTTAAATAGTCCAACATCGGGACTTGAACCCACACACGTAAGATTGGCTAACAAGTGAGCTAGCCAGTCAGTCGATAGCAATTGTTTCAGTTTTGGTTTTAAAAGCAATCAAGCAACTCATAATAGTCATGTCAGTGACTATTATGACAATAATAGTCATGACAATAATCCAGGGAAGTGACAACTATCAGTCCACATGGATTGAAAATATCATTTACGAATAAACGTCGGCCACTAGTACCTGATGAACATTCGGAGTACTCCGTTTCATACCCCTTCGGAACTCCTTCCCATTGTTTGGAGTACCATTCCAGGACCTGTGTCCACCATGCCGAAAGTTTCCAGCGTTACTGAACGAGGAAGCAGACGAAGGCGTTCCAAAACTGGCACTGGGATCACACATGCCGAACGGAGAGTTATAGAACGGGTCACCTCGACTCCCAAATGGAGATAATGGAACGCCGGGGCTGTGGTTTGGTGGAGATCGGTAACGAAGCCCCTCTAGCGCTGGAGGTGGGCATAGCGGACTGGCTTCGAATGGCCCAGGCGGCGACACAAAACGTGGAGGTACGGCGTGTCGAGGTACGACATGGTTCGGAAGTGGGAACGGGTTTCTGTTTAACGGAGTACCGCAGTAGTCAGGTCCTTTCGTATCGTTCGAAGCCGGCATAAATCGACGATCCATAGATGCCAATCAACAACATCTGATTGCAACAAACATTCGAAAACAGATTAATTGATTCTAAGAGTATGTAGATTATTTATCCAGTTCATTGGCAACAAAGAAATACATGTAGAAATGAAATTATACTCACATACGTAAACAAACAATATCTCTATCCCGGCCCCTTTATTCCTTATGGGAAGCGTCTCACGGGTAGACAGCTACGTACAATCACAGTGTCATGAATATTCATATACCTCTTAAGCCTAGCCTAGATCCTGATAGTGGCCAAAGCAGGCCCAAGAATATGGCGCGCCATCACCGCCAAAAATCGAAAATTTTCTTTCAATCAACCAAAGTTTTAATTTATGAATCAATTAAACAATCAATGAACCAGTCTTACAATTACCGAATCTATTATGAAATTAACGTATCGAACATTACTTTAGTTCGTTTGTTTTTGAATCAACAAACCATTATTTACGAAGTATCAGCCAAAGTTTTAACTAACGAATCAATAAAACAATTAATGAATGAATCTTAGAATCAATTAATCTGTTTTCGAATTTACGAACCAAACTTTAAATTAATTAGTTTGTTTTTCAATCAAGAAACCATTATTCACGAACAATCGACCAAAGTTTTAATTTACGAATCAATTAAACAA
>Ga0056115_1000798_pt1 | contig 14127 bp, 14 predicted proteins | sample WorMetOlspDAHAB1_FD_77007 | JGI IMG/M metagenome (GOLD analysis project Ga0056115, IMG submission 77007) | Marine gutless worms symbiont microbial communities from Max Planck institute for Marine Microbiology, Germany - Olavius sp. DAHAB.1 ...
CCCCCACAGCGCCCCCGAAGAACCGCATTTCACGGTACTTCATTACCCCACTTTTCCGGTTCCCGGACCGACGCCTCCGGCGCGCAGGCAGGCGGGGTCGCCGTCGGCGATATAGTCTCTCTGGAAAGGCTTGAGGCCTGGATAGAGGCCTGCAGGCGGACTGGGGGCTACTCGGCGGCCACCAGCGCGGGCTCGCCGCCAGACAGCATGTACATGCCCCGATAGCCCTGGATCGGCTGGAACTTGTCGGTAACGCCCAGAACGGTCTCGGCGCCGCCCAGATAGAGGATGCCGTCCTGAGGCATCTGCTGCGCCACATTCTGCAGCACGGCGGCCTTGGTGGGCTGGTCGAAATAGATCAGGACATTGCGGCAGAACACCACGTCGAACTGTCCCAGCGGCGCCGGGCTCTTGAGCAGATTGAAGTCCTTGTAGGTGACCATCTGGCGGATCTTCTCGTCGATCTGCCATTTGTCGCCCACCTGCTTGAAATATTTCACCAGATAGGTGATCGGCAGACCGCGCTGCACCTCGAACTGGGTGTACATGCCGGCGCGGTTCTGCATCAGTTTAGGCAGAACCAGATCGCGGAACTGATCGAACGGTTTGGTATCCCGGAAGAACAGGGATTCGTTCGTGGTCATCGCTTCGGTGACCAGGTTTTCCAGTTCTTCGTCCCGATCGATCCGCAAGCTGTCAACGAGCTCTTCCAGCCCCTTCAGGTTGCGCTGGCGCGCTACGGGCATCAGACGGGTCTCGAGGAGATACGCCTTGTCCCTGGTCAGGACCAGACCGGAGCGCTCCTTCAGCAAGGTTGCGAGAAAGTCGAAATCCTCAACCTTCATGGCCGAGCCCCATCGATTAATTGATTGACCTGACTTGCCATTTCGACAATCGGCAAGACAGAACAGCACAGACCCTCCGTCGCCACGGCGCCCGGTATGCCCCAGACAACGCTGGTCTCCTCGTCCTGTGCAATCACAGAACCTCCGGCATCGACGATCAACTTGCTGCCGTCGCGGCCGTCATGGCCCATCCCGGTCAGCATCACCACCAGCACCCGCGCACCGAACACCTCGACAAGGCTGCGCAGCATCGGGTCGACGGCCGGACGGCAGAAATTCTCCGGCGGATCCTGCGTCACGCGCAGCACCGGCTTCCCTCCTTCCGACGCCACCAAGAGATGATGGTCGCCCGGGGCCAGATAAACGTGTCCCGGCAGAAGCGGTTCACCGTCGATCGCCTCCGTGCAGGGCGGGCCGCCAAGGCGGGTGATATGGTCGGCCAGGATCGTCGTAAAGGTGGCTGGCATGTGTTGGGTGATGACGATCGGAAGACCGATGTCAGGCGCCAGTCCTCCAATCAGCTTGAACAAGGCCTGAGGACCGCCGGTCGAACTGCCGATGGCGATGACAGAGGGTTTGGCTTTTCCCGGCGCGCGCAGAGAAATCTCCGGCGCGTCCTTGTCACGCCGTTTCGCCGGCACCGGCCCACGCGCCCGGACCGGAGCCGCAGGGGCAGCCGCACGACGGGCGGGCCTGGTTTCGGGCTTGGTCTCGGGGCTCCGCGCCGTCACCGGGTCTTTCTTTTCAACCGGCTCCGCCTCGGCCAGCCTGCGCCGACGGCGTCGGCCGACCTTGCCCAGGACCCTGACCTTTTCCGACAGTTCGCGCTGGTAGTCCTGCGCGGCGTGCAGCGACCCGCTGGAGGTGGGCTTGGTCACATAGTCCGTCGCCCCCAACTCCAGGGCGCGCAGCGAGATCTCCGCATTCTTCAGGGTCAGGGTCGAAGAAATGACCACCTGCAGACCCGGCTTCATCTCCATCATCTTCGGCAGAGCGGTCATGCCGTCCATCACCGGCATCTCGATGTCAAGGACAACCAGGTCGATATCCGTGTTCTGCAGTTTCCGCAGCGCCATTTCACCGTCGCCTACGGAGGCGACCACCGAGATCTCATCCTCTTTTTCAAGCAGACGCGTGATGATGCCGCGGACGACAACCGAGTCATCTACAACCATAACACGAATTGGATCGGAATCGCGGTCTGCCGCCGGACTGGTTGCCGGCTCAACATGGCTCATTACAAAAGCCCCACCTGCACGAACTTGCTTTGGATGATCTCGCTGTCGAAGGGCTTCATGATGTATTCGTTGGCGCCGGCCGCGATGGCTTCCTGGATGTGGTCGAGATCGTTCTCCGTGGTGCAGAACACGACCATGACACCGTCGCCGCCGGGCAGTTTTCTCATCTCCTTGAGAAACTGCAGCCCATCCATGATGGGCATGTTCCAGTCCAACAGAACACAGTCGGGCATCGAGGCCGTACAGGCATCCAATGCAGCCTGCCCGTCTTCGGCCTCGATCACCTCGAAGTTGAGCTCTTCCAAAATCTTCCGCGCCACCATCCTGATTACGCGGGAGTCGTCGACCACCAGACAGGTCTTCATATGCCATCTCCGAATCGTCCACCCGGGTCGCGTCCCGGAGCAAACAAACACACGCGCTTCAAGTCCCAATCACGTCGCGGTCCGGCTTCCCTTTCCGCGCAGTGCCGTGGGCGGTCGCCCGTTAGCGGACGCCTCCTCCTACGGTTTCCTCTAATGCATGCAACAAGGCATCGCGGTCGTGCTTCGCCAGATAGTCGGTGAAGCCGGCCTGCCTGCCCTTCTCGATATCCTGGTCAGTCGTGTGCGACGTCATTGCAATAATCGGAAGCTCGGCCCATTTGGAACCGTCCCGCAGGGCTGCGCACAACTGGAAGCCATCCATCTCCGGCATTTCGATGTCGCTGACGATGACGTCGAAACTCTCGCCGCCTTCGCACAGAGCCAACGCATCGCGCGCGCTGTCCACGGCAACCACGGAATAACCCGAGACCGACAACAGCGGTGTCAGAAGATTGCGGAAGAAGGCGCTGTCGTCGACCAGCAGCAGACGGCGCCGCTTGGGCGCATCTGCAAGCGTCGATTCCTTGGCGGAACCGAACCAGTCGCTGAAGGCCAGGGTCAGGTAGTAGCCCGTGTCGATGATGTCGGTCGCCTGACCGGCGACGATCGCACTGCCCACCATGCCGGACCGTTCCGACCCCAGCTCGACCGAAAGACGTTCTTCGACGATGTCCAGGATCTCGTTGACGACGACACCCATGGACCGGTCGCGGTCGGAGAACACAAGCACCGGCTTGCGGCCTTCCTTCGGCAGCTGCTCGGCCGGATCGACCGGCACCAAGGGCATCAGGCTGCCGCGATACTGCACCATCGCCTTGCCGTCCGAGTACTCGACCTGCTCGAGGTCGATCTCCTCAAGCCGCGCGACCAAGCCCAGCGGAACCGCCTTCGGCGTGTCGTCGCTGGCCCGGAACAGCAGCAGGGCAATACGGTCGTCATCGGCCGCATCGCGCATCGAGCCGGTCTCGTGCGCGCCATGATCGGTAACCGTGATCTCGCCCGTTTCCGACGCAATGCCGTTCGGGTCCAGGATCATGATAACGCTGCCGTCGCCGAGAATGGTGTTTCCGGAGAAGATCGACACCGACCTGAGGACCGGCGCCACGGGCTTGACCACGATTTCCTCGGTATCGAACACGCGGTCGACGATGATGCCGAACGAATACGTGCCAACCTGGCTGACGACGATGAACTTCTCGTCCGCCGCCTTTTCGTGTTCGATTTCCTCCATGCCGAGAAGCTTGCGCAGCGACACCAGGGGCAACAGACGGTTCCGCAGCCGCAGCACCGGCGCGTCGTGCACTTCCTCGATCTGGTGTTCCGAATTGCTGCTGGTCCGAACCAGTTCGACGACGCTGATCTGAGGGATTGCAAAGCGCTCGTCGGCGCATTCGATAACAAGGGCGGAGACAATCGCCAGCGTCAGCGGGATCTTGATCAGGAACGTCGTCCCCTTGCCCTCAACAGATTTCAGTTCGACGGTCCCGCCGATTTTGTCGATGTTCGTCTTGACCACGTCCATGCCGACGCCGCGGCCCGACACGGAGGTGACCTGGGCTGCGGTTGAGAAGCCGGCCGAGAAGATGTACTGCTGCAGCGCGTGATCGGACATCCCCTCCAGGTCGGCCTCGCTGACCAGGCCGTTCCGAATGATCTTTTCCTTGATCTTCTGGCTGTTCAGTCCCCGGCCGTCGTCGGAAATCTCGATGACGATATGTCCGCCTTCGTGAAACGCGTTCAACGTGATGGTGCCGGTTTCCGGCTTGCCTGACTCGGCTCGTGTCGCCGGGTCCTCGATGCCGTGGTCGGCACTGTTGCGCACCATGTGGGTCAGCGGGTCCTTGATGAGTTCAAGCACCTGCCGGTCCAGTTCGGTCTCCGCGCCGATCATCTGAAGGTCGATCCTCTTGTTCAACTCCAGCGACAGGTCGCGGACAATGCGCGGCAGCTTCGCCCATGCGTTGCCGATCGGCTGCATGCGGGTCTTCATCACGCCTTCCTGCAATTCGGACGTGACATGGCTGAGACGCTGCAGCGGAGTGCCGAACTCGCTGTCCTTCTGGGTGCGCAGGATCTGCAGAAGCTGGTTACGGGTCAGGACCAGTTCGGAGACCATCGTCATCAGGTTCTCCAGCAGATCCACATTGACCCGGATGGTCTGGGTTACGCCGCCTTCCTTGCCGGCGGCATCCTTCTTTTTGGCGGGCTTGTCGTCCTTGGCAGGCGCAGCTTCAGCGGGAACCGGCACCTTGGCCTCTGCCTTGCCCGCGTCGGCCTCGGTCGCGGCCTGCGCATCGCCGCCGCTTTGCAGGTCGGCGACGCGCTTGGCCATTTCCTCGGCGCCGGGGCCGTTATAGGGCGTCGCGTCGAAGATCGCCTGCAAATCGTCCGAATCGCTTGCGCCGCTCTCTTCGTTCGGCGCGGGCTCCGGCGCAGGCGCCGGTTCCGGGTCGGCAGCGGGCGCAGCTTCGGGGGCGGCGTCCGGCAGTTCGTCGGGGGCCACTTCCGCAGCGGTCCCAACAAAGTTTCCGCCCGGCATCAACTCGCCCGTTTCCGCGAGATGGTTAAGCCGTTGCTTGAGTTCGGTGTCGTCGCCTTCAGGCTCGACTTCCTTGTCCTCCAGCTCCCACAGCAAATGCTTGATCTGGTCCAGCGAGGCGAGGATCAGCGAAACGATATCCGCGTTGACGGCAAGCTCCCCGTCGCGGATCTTGCTCATCACGTTCTCGGCGGCGTGCGCCAGGGTCTCCAGGCGGGGCAGTCCCAGAAAGCCGCAGGTCCCTTTGATGGTGTGCACCAAGCGAAAGATGTTGCCGATGATCCCGGCGTCGTTCGGATCCTGCTCCAGCCGGACAAGCTCAGTGTCCAGCGTTTCCATCGCTTCCGCAGTTTCCGTCAGAAATTCGCTTAAGAGATCGTCCATCGCCTCAAGTCCGGTTCATTTCTGGTTTGATGGTGCCGGTGCTTCTGGTGCCCCAAGATGCAGGCCTCCCCCTCCGGTCGGCGCAAACCGATCGGCAGGCGAGGCAGGTCGCATTAACCCTCTCACGGATTGATTAAGAAAGAATTGAGGGGTAAGGGCCAAAAGCCCTTGTTTTCTGCGGCTTTCAGACCCCTTCGGCGATCAGGCTGAGACCGCCGGCGTCCGACTGCTGAATGGTTAACGAACCACCATCGGCCGATGCAACCAGGGCGGTGAAGTAGGCCTGAACCGACCGAGCGTTCAGCGCATCCGGATCGTGGTCGACCGCAAGGGCGGACACGACGTTCTCGGGCAGGCCCGCCGACGGGCCTTCCGCCGACATCCGAACGCGGCTGCCGGTCGGCGAGAATTCGACCGAAATCCGTCCGCCCCGCGGCAAGGCATCCGCCATCAGCGCAACCATGTTGGCCACCACTTTGCCCCGCATGCCGTCCAACAGCTCGCTGGTGACCCCGGCGGGCCAATCAAGCGTGACCGACTCGCCCTCAAAGACGCCGCGCAGCAATGAGGCAAGTTCGTCCCCGCCGATCGGTTTTCCGACGCGACCGTAGGCGTAGCGGAAGAACTGCAGGCGGGACGCCGCCTGTCCGGCGCTCTCCCCGATCAGCCGCATGGCGTCGTCAGCCATAGAGGCGTCGAACTCCTCGACCATCTCCACGCCGTTGGTGACCGCTCCGACAGGCCCGACCAGGTCGTGACACAAACGCGAGCACAACAGTTGCAGGACGCGCATGTCGACATTCAGGGTCATGGTCTCTAGGCTCCTGTTTCAACGGCCCCGAACCGCACCAGCGGCCCATAGCGGCTCCATGTAGAACGAACAATCCGGCGCAACGCAAGACCGAATGAGAACGCACCTCGTCCCAGGAGATTTCGTCCGCCACCCGGACCAGCCCGACTGGGGCCTCGGTCAGGTCCAGTCGGTCGTCGGCGATCGTGTTACCGTTAATTTCGAGAATGCCGGTAAACGACTCATTAACGTGGATGTCGCACCGCTGGTCGATGCCACTCCCTCGCAAGGGGACGATGCCGCCACATAACAAAGAAACGGCCGGCGCAAGGCGCCGGCCGCTCCAAAGCCTTATCGTCTGAGCAAAGCCTTTACAGCTTCTCGACGTTGACTCCGATGGTGATCGCACCGATCGGCTGACCCGTGGCGGGATCGACGACCGTGGCGCTCATCTGGGTCTGGAACGACTGGGTGCTTTCGTCGAACTCGACCTCATCGATGAACAAGGCGTCGGTGCCGGCCTGGTAGGTCTTCTGCCATTTCGCTTCGTCGCCCTGCATGTAGTCGGACGTGACAGCGCTCTGACCGACATTCAGGCCCTTGAAATCCATCACAAAGATCTCTGTGAACAAACCGTCGGATTCCGCGGCCTTCTCCTGCAGGAACTTCGACAGCTCGTTGCTCATGATCTCGTCGATCATGGGGCCGGAGCCGTCTTTGGCCTCGGCCCGCCATGTCTGGTCCATAGCATCGATGTCGCCAGCACCAACCGAGGCGTTCCTGCTGTTCTGCGCCTTGACCGCCTCGATCACGACCGGATCGGACAGCCAGGGCTGGATCTGGCTTGCATAGGTCTCTTGCAGCTTGGGCGCGAATTCGTTCGCCTGGGCGCCGCTGAACGTCACGCCCATTGCAACAATGGCAGCGCCGAGCAGGCGCGTGGTGAATTTCGACATATCTGAGCCTTTCTGTGTGTCAACCCCAATAGGACCACCGAAACAATTCGGATAGACGAAACGTTCGGTAGATCGGTCGCTGAGTTTCCTGCCAACCGCAGCGGCACGAATGGTCTCAATGACACGAGGAAATACCACCCAGGCGTTAAATCGTCCTTAAGCTGCGGTAACTAAGATTTCGACGAGGTGAACACGCGGGCATTCCGTGCACGCCGCGTTGGGCGTTCGGGGTTTCCATTTCGGTGGGGTATTGAAGTATGGCGATTGGCGTTCGGATTGCCCTCGGCTTCGCTGCAATCCTTATCTTGACTGCGGTTGTCGGTTTCATCGGATGGAACGGACTGAACCAGTTCTCGTCGCATGTGGACTCCTCCGTACAGACCGCTTCGCTTGTGACGCGCCTGAAGCGCGTGGAATCGCTGGTCCTGTATTCGAAGACAACACGGGACCCGGTCGCCCTTGACGAAGCGATCGATGAGCTGGCGCCGATCCGGGAGGATGCCGCATTGCTGGCGGTCCAATCGACGGCTGGAGAACAGGCTGACGCGCTGACCCAGGTTGCCGACGCACTGACGGCCTATTCGCGCTCGCTGGACCGCTACGCCGCAGCATCCTCGGACAGCCAGACAAAGCTGGAGGGAATGCGGTCCAAGACGAACCGCCTGGAACGCCTCTCGGACGAACTGAACGCGCTGGAGCGCCGGGTCTACGAGGACCAATCGGAGGCCCTGGCCGCAGCCTATGCCGAACAGCGGACCAGGCTGGAGTTGGCGAATACGGCGGACCTGTTGCTCAAAGTCACGCTGCGGGCGCGCCAGAGCGAGGCGCTGTTCAGGCAGAGCCGCAACCCCGACCATGCCAAGGGCGCCACCGACGCCATCAAGCAGATGTACCTGACCGCGTTGAAGTTGAAGAAACTTGCCGCGGGGACGGCTGAAGAAGACACCGTCAAGCAGGTGTTCGCCGCGGTCAACCTGTACCGTAAGAGCCTTGGGCAGCTGATCGAAGCCTACAAGCTGTACGACCAGGCCGAAGAGATTGAGGCGCGCCTGGAGGGCAACTCGCAACGGGTCAGTGCCTTCTCCGCAACCGTCGCAGCCATACAGCGCAAGAAATACGAAGAACTGCAGGCAAGCGCGCCCGACGCCCGGCTGGAAAAGCGTGCCGAACTTGCGCAGCTGGCCGACGAGCTGATCCTGGCCACGCTGAAGGCACGCCAGGCGGAGGCGGCATTCAGGCTTGGCGGCGACTTTGAGGATGCAGACCGCACGGTGGCCGAAATCAAGCCGATGTATGCCGTGGCTGTGCGCATGAACGAACTGGCCGCCGGCACCGACGATTCTGAAGCCATCGGCAAGATCGCATCAAGCGTCGACGACTACCGGAAAGCCTTCGACGAGCTTGTCGCCATTCGCCAGGAGCTGGCGATCGTCACCAGCGTCGAAGAGGGGCTGGAGAAAGCGTCGAACGAAATTGCGGCCATGACGACCGCCATCACGGAGACGCAGCTGGCCGCTTACGAGACAGTCAATCAGGAAGCCGAAGCTTCGCGCGAGCGCCTGGAAAAGGCCGTCGAAGCCAGCGCGGCGTCTTCGGGTCTGTTGAGCATCGTGCGCGGCGTCCGGCTTGCGGAAACGGACTATGTCAGCACGGCCGGCCAGGGAAACCGGGCAGACGTCGTTCGCGGGGGCACCGAACGCGCCCTGCAGACGACTGAGACGCTCGCCGCACTCCTGGAGGGCAGCCCGGAGGCGGCCAAGGTCAACGAGATCGCCGGATTGGCAACGGCCTATCAGTCCGAGTTCGAGGCCGTCGTGGCAGCTCTTGGCGACGCCACCCAGGCGGAGCAAGAGATGCAGGCCTCGCTGAACACTGTCAGCGCCCTGGTCGAAGACATTGCGACCGACAAGACACAGGTCATGCAGGACAAGAAGAGCTTCAATATTGCGACGATCGGCATCGGATCGGCCCTGGCCATTGTTCTGGGTATCGCACTTGCCCTGTTAATCGGCCGCAGCATTTCCCGACCCGTGGGGGCCTTGACCAGCGTCATGGAACGGCTTTCGCACAACGAACTGGAGGTCGACGTCCCCGGCGAAGATCGAAAGGACGAGCTGGGCGCCATGGCCACCACGGTCAAGATCTTCAAGGACAACGCCTTGCAGGTGAAACGCCTGAAGCGAGAGCAGGAAGAACAAGACAAGCGCCCGGCCGAGGAGAAACGCCAAACGCTGACGCAGCTGGCCGACGAATTCGACCGCAGCGTTGGTACCATTGTGCAAGTGGTCACCGCATCAGCCTCGCAGATGGAGTCATCTGCACAGGCCATGACGGCCACCGCGCAGGAGGCCTCCTCCCGCTCGCAAACGGTCGCGCGCGCTGCGGAAGAAACATCGAACAATGTCCAGACGGTGGCAGCCGCGGCCGACGAAATGCACAAGTCGATCGGCGAGATCGCCAGGCAGGTATCGGAATCCACGAAAATCGCCGGTCGCGCCGTCGAGGAGGCCAAACGGACCAACCGGACAGTATCGGGCCTGGCCGAGGCCGCCCAGAGGATCGGCGACGTGGTTACCCTGATCCAGGATATTGCCGAACAGACAAACCTGTTGGCATTGAACGCCACGATCGAGGCCGCTCGTGCGGGGGATGCAGGAAAGGGCTTTGCCGTCGTGGCGTCCGAAGTGAAAAACCTCGCCGGTCAGACGGCGCGCGCCACCGAGGAAATCTCCCAACAGATCAGCGACATGCAGGGCGCCAGCGGAAACGCCGTCGAAGCGATTGCGGGGATCGGCGCGACCATCGGAGACGTCAGTTCAATCGCCAATGCGATCGCGTCGGCGGTCGAGGAGCAAGGCGCTGCGACCCAGGAAATCGCCCGCAACATCCAGGAAGCCGCGAGCGGTACCGGCGAGGTTTCGTCCAACATCGACACCGTCAATCAGGCGGCGTCTGATACCGGCGCGACCGCATCTCAGGTCCTGGACGCCGCCCAGAACTTGTCGCAGCAGGGCTCCGCGTTGCGGGATCAGGTTCAGAAATTCCTGAACGAAGTGCGCGCCGCCTAAATTGTCGGTCCGGCCGATTTGGCCGGTCAGCATTCCCATGGCGGGACGGGCGTGTACTTTTCGACCAGGAAGTCCACGAACGCCCGCACCTTGGGGCTCAGATGCCGGCGGGTCGGATAGATGGCGTTGATCGGCACGGTGACGTCGCGATAGTGGTCCCGCAACACCATTTTCAGCCGTCCGGCGCGGACCTCCGGTTCCACCAGCCAGCGGGCAAGACGCGCCACCCCCAGTCCCGCAAGCGCCATTTCGAAGACGGTCTCGCCGTTGTTCGCCCTGAAATTACCGCGGGCCTCCACAGGGATCTCGCCATCCGGCCCTTTGAACCGCCATTCGTTCAAATGGACCTGATGGCTGAATGACAGGCAATTGTGATCGCGCAGATCGGCCGGTCACATCGGTTCGCCGTTTCTTTCCAGATAAGACGGCGCCGCCACGATGGCGCGCCGGCTGCCGGCGAGAAACCGGGCCACCATAGAGGAATCGGACAGCGGCCCGAAGCGCACGGCGACATCGACGCCCTCTTCCACCAGGTCGATAAGACTGTCAGACGTATCCAGTTCGACGGCGATGTCGGGGTAGCGGGCGAGGAATTCCGGCATCAGGGGGCTGATCTGATACTTCCCGAAGGAAACGCCGCAGGATATCCGCAGCGTCCCGCGTGGCGTCGCGTCATTTCGGGAGACCGCGAGCTCCGCCTCCTCCAGGTCAGCCAGGATCCTGACGCTGCGTTCGTAGAACTCGCTTCCCTCCTCCGTCAGGTGGAGTTGGCGGGTCGTCCGCGTCAACAGACGCACGCCCAGTCTGTCCTCCAGCCTGGTGATCTGTTTCGAGACCGCCGATGGGGTCAACCGCATGCCGCGGGCCGCTGCGCTGAAGCCGCCCTCATCCACCACCTTTACAAACACCGCCATTTCCGCCGTCCGGTCCATGGCCGCCCTTTCTGTGAATGAAATTCACAAATGATGTGATTATAGGGGGGCTTCTGTTCCTGTGAAAGCTTGATTACCTTCCAGTCAAGCAGACACGGCAAGATGAAGTCGCCGAACTCGAAGGAGAGACGTGATGCCCACGACCCAGATCGTCACACCCAGGCTTCCGACGCACCAGGATATCCAGCGCGGCATGGCCCGAGGCCGCCGCGAACGGGCCCGCGCCTTCAGCGCCATGGGCCGCTCGGTTCTCGATTTTCTGATCGGCCGCAAGGTCAAGCACATCGCCGGCGGCGGTCGCGCCGCGCCCATGCCAGGCTGATTCCGCCGGAGGCAATCCCTGTCGCTGCCGATGGCAGCTACACTAAGCCCGCCTTATGGCGGGCTTTTTCCTGGACGACGGTCCGCTCCAAGGAGTGCCAGGTCAGTCGTAGCCATAGAGCCAGGTGGTCGTGTCGTCGTGCAGGTTGTGCACGTCGTGCTCCATCCCCCTGGGAATAAAGACCTCGTCGCCGGCCTGCGCGACAAAATGGTCGCCCCCGATGCGCAACCCCAGCCGGCCCTCGACCACTGTTACCAGTTCGTTGGTGGCGTGGACGAAGCCGTTCCATTGCCGGCCCGGCGGGTCGACGAACACGCCGCAGCCATATCCCCGCGCCCCCCAGTCCTTGGCGACGTGATCGCGATCCACCGGAACCGCGAACCGCGCCTTGTGCACTGCGCCCTTTTCCATCCGCCCTCACTGACTGGCGGTGATGCCACCGTCCACATAAAGGGTCTGGCCGGTGACGAACCCCGCCGCATCTGAGCAGAAAAACAGCACCGGTCCAACCACATCCTTCGGATCGGCGATCCGGCCAAGGGGAATTCGCTCCAGAAGTTGGGCGCGGAATTCCGGGTTCTCCATGACGTGCCGGATCATCTCCGTGTAGACGAATGTCGGCGCAACCCCGTTGACGGTGATGCCGGACGGCGCGAGTTCCATCGCATGCTGCTTGATCAGCATCACCATGCCGCCCTTGGTGCTGCAATAGGCCGAGTAGCCGCGGTTGCGCAGGCCTAGCTGCGCGCGAACGGACAATAAATGGACCTGGCGGCCGCCTTTGTTTGCCGCGACCTGGTGTTTGGCGACGGCCTGGGCCAGGAACATCGCGGCCTTGAGATTGACCTGATAGACCTCGTCGAAGGCGTCCTCCGTGACCTCCAGCAGCGGCTCCTCGCGCTGGATTCCGACGCAGTTCACAAGAATATCGATACCGCCGTGTTCGTCGGCCACGTCGTCGACGACGTGACGAATGCTGTCCAATGAAGACACATCCAGGACCCGCCCCGCAGCATCATGGCCGGCGCTACGCAAGCCATCGACGAGCCGCTCCGCCTTGGCCGGGTCACGTCCGCCGACCACGACCTTGGCGCCGCAGATCGCCAGCCCCCAGGCCACGGCTTCGCCGATGCCACCATACCCGCCAGGAACGAAAGCGACCTTGTCCCGCATCGAGAACAGATCGGAAAGCTCCGCCGTGAAATCGATGACAGGGGTAATGCTCTCCATGCCCCACCTTCCCTTCTATTCACAACCCGGTCCGCACCGATGTCGGTCGTCAAGCAGCCAACTTCTCCGCCAGCCCTCCGAGATTGGACCGTGCGCCTTCAGACCGCCAGCGCGATGCGACGCCCGGGTGCGGTCCGACCCGGCCGTTGCGAACGAACGGACGGCGCTGGCAGACCTCCGGCATGATGCCGATATGATAAGGCTCGGTCGGGTGCAGATACAGGACAACCAGGCGCCTCCGGCCCTGCAGCCTGTGCAAGAAATCCAAATGAAGGCGATATGCCCGTCCTGGGCATTGAACGGGACCCGTCGAAGCGGTGGACGATCGGATAGCCGGCACCTCCGGCGGCGGCTATCGACGGGCCGCCACCGCGCGCCCGGGCGCCTCTGTAACCCCTTGCATCGTTTCGCAGATAAGCGCCATGACGCCGATCAAGTCGGCACCGTCAGCGCCCCGGATTGACCTGGGTCAAGCCGGGGCGCTGCCGCGCATGGCACGCTATATCTGCGGCAAACCCGCATATCTCACGTTGGTCCTGCGAAAAAGAGAGCATCATGGAAACCGCACCGGAGATCGTGTTCGAGGGTATGGATCCGTCCCCCTATGTCGGCAGTCGGGTGACGAAGGAAGTTGAAAAGCTGGAGCAGATGCATGGGCGGATTACCAGCTGCCGCGTCGTCATCCATGCCCCGCACCGCCACCACCACAAGGGGTACCTGTACCACGCCGCCCTTCACCTCACGATGCCGGGCAATATCGAAGTCACCGTCAACCGAAACCCTTCGGAAAAGCACAGCCACGAGGACGTCTATGTGGCGATCCGCGACTCCTTCCGCGCCGCGCGCCGGCAACTTCAGGAGAAATCGCGGCGCCAGAAAGGCAAGATCAAGGTCCACGAGACGCCACCGCACGGAACAGTGGCGCGGCTGTTCGAATACGAGGGCTACGGCTTCATCGCAAGTTCGGACGGCAGGGAGATCTATTTCCACCGCAACAGCGTGGTGAACAGCGGTTTCGAGCAGTTGGCGGTGGGCGCGGAGGTCCGGTTCGAAGAGGCGGTCGGGGAGAAAGGCCCGCAGGCAACGACCGTCAAACCCATCGGGAAACATCACATCGGCTAGGCCGCGCGCGAGGTGCGCCGAACTTTCAGGCGTCCACGCCTGCGCGCTGGTACATCCAGATTTCCCAGGTCAGGTCGTCCGTATCGCGGCGAAGGATGAAGGTGTCCCCGTTGGGATCCAGGATCTTGTAGTAATCGTATTCCTCGCCCAACCAACGATCGAGAACGTCGGCAATGTGGATCCGGCGATCCCCCAATGTGAAAAAGCGCGGCGTCGCTTCACCGTTGAAGGCAGGTTCGCACTCCACCGAGACGATCATTGCCGGGCTCACCCCTGGTCGCGTCGAGTCATGACATTTCTTTCAAGCGCACCCGCGTTGAATTTGCAAGCTTGGCG
>Ga0056115_1000799_pt1 | contig 14123 bp, 17 predicted proteins | sample WorMetOlspDAHAB1_FD_77007 | JGI IMG/M metagenome (GOLD analysis project Ga0056115, IMG submission 77007) | Marine gutless worms symbiont microbial communities from Max Planck institute for Marine Microbiology, Germany - Olavius sp. DAHAB.1 ...
ATAGTTGCGTTAAGGTGATTCTAAACGGCTCGTGACTCCAGGCGGATGCATTTTACAGAAGCCAGAATTCGCTAAGCCCGGAATTTTGCCAGATCTACGACTTTTTCAGGAAACCCTACTTAAAGATGTCATCGATGTGGTTGACTATGCCGGAGGGGATCGCCGCGTACAAGCGCTGGTACTGGATTTGCGTCACCTGGGTCGAGCCGGAATCAGCAAGCTACTGGATATCGGTGAAGCTTTGGATCGGTATAAAATCAGTGGAAAGCAGGTATATGCCTTTGGTGATTTTTTTGACCAGCGTCGCTACTATCTGGCTGCGCATGCCGATCAAATTAGTTTGCACCCCATGGGAGGTGTGTTGCTGACCGGATTTGGTCTTTATCGCAATTATTTCAAGAGTGCGCTGGAAAAATTATTAATCCAGTTCCACGTTTTCAGGGTCGGAACCTACAAATCTGCCCTGGAACCTTTTCTGCGTGATAGTATGTCCGAATATGCCAAAGATGCTAATCTATCCTGGCTGAATATTTTGTGGGATGAATATAAAATCAAGGTTGCCCAACTTCGTGATTTGTCGCCGCAAGATATCGATGATTACATCAACAACGGTCCTGAGCACCTGGCGCGTGTCGGCGGGGATGACGCTCAACTTGCGCTGAATCAGGGTTTAGTCGATGCCCTTAAAAACAGGGATGAAGTGCGTGATGATCTGATCCGCTTAGTCGGTGAGGACGAGGATAAAAAGACGTTTAAACAGATCAAATTTAACGAATATCTGACCGCCATTCGGCCTGAATTTTTACAAACCCATGCGGATAGATTAAAAGTGGGGGTTATCGTTGCCCAGGGGATTATTCTGGACGGTGACCAACCGACCGGCAGGATTGGCGGGGATTCTCTGGCCGATCTAATTCGGCGGGCGCGGTGGGACGACGAAATCAAAGCCGTGGTTGTGCGCATTGACAGCCCGGGTGGTAATGCGCTGGCCTCAGACATTATTCGAAGAGAACTGGAAATTACCCGACAATCCGGCAAACCGGTTGTTGTCTCAATGGGATCCGTGGCTGCCTCCGGCGGCTACTGGATCGCCTCGGCGGCTGATCAAATCTGGGCTGCCCCGACAACAATCACAGGGTCCATTGGAATTTACAGCGCCTTTCCGACTTTTGAAAAAAGCCTCGATTATTTGGGTGTTCACAATGACGGCGTCGGAACCACACGTTTAGCGGATGCCTTTGATACTGCCCGTCCGCTTAATCCGATCTTAGCTGAAACCATGGAGCAAATGATCCAGCACAGCTATTCTCGATTTATCCAAAAGGTGTCGGAAGGCAGAAATATGATGCCTGAAGACGTTGAAAAAATTGCCCAGGGGCGCGTGTGGGCCGGCAAAACGGCTAAAGAGCTGGGCCTGGTCGATGCCATCGGCAACTTGCAGGATGCCATAGGATCAGCCGCCGAGATGGCCGCTTTAAAAAATTATGATGTTATCTATGTCAAACAACCCCTGACGCCCCGGGAGAAAATGATCAAGCGACTGAATCAATTTCTATCCGGTGTTGTCAGTCGTATGGGGGGGCAATCCGTTCCCCGGGTGGTTCGGATGTATGAAAAATACGGCTCCGAGTTGGAGCATGTCATGGAGTTAAACGATCCCAAGGGTGTATATTCTTACTGTCTGCTTTGTGAAATCCATTAGCCCAATAAAAAAATCCCGGAAAAATTCCGGGATTTTATATTTTCAAGTTATTTTGCAGGCAGCCTTAGAGCAGGTTATTTTACCTCGTCGTTGATCAGGCCTTCTTTGATCATCTTACTGGCAATTTCATCGGCGCTTCTTTGATATGTGCCTGCTTCAATTTCTTTTCTGAGTTGGGCGACTTTTACTTCGTCCACATCGGGAACTGCATCCAACTGGCTTCTGACCTCCTGAATTTGTTTCGCAGCATCAGAAATCACGACGGTGTCTGTCTTGGTCGCCGTTATGTCAGATTTGTTTTCAGCAGGATCTAACTTATTTTTATCATGAACCTGATTCACATAAGCGTCGATCTGGATGCCCTGGTTTTTTTCTATTTCCATAGTAGCTTCTCCTTTATCCGACTCTCTGATTATAAGCTTAACCCAGTATCGAATACCTGTCAAATTCGTAAGCAATTATATTATCGGCCATCGAGACAGAAACTTTAGCTTTTTATCAGGCACAGTGTCTGCGGGCGTTCATACGCTGGTTTTAAGACAGCAGTTCTTAAAATGGGAGAAAGACAGGGTAGAAGACAAATGAAGGAATACGGCAACCAGCAACCAGCAACCAGAAAGACAGCCAATAGTTCAGCGGGTGACTACCAAAAGGCTCTCAATACCGCACTGCGTATCCTCACCGGCCGGGACCACTCAAAATCTGAACTCATCCGAAAACTGAAACAGCGGAGCTTTAAATCGGAAGATATCGAAAAGGCCGTTTCGGAATGTGAACGGTTGGATTATATTAATGATGAACGCACCGCACGGGTATATATCAACCAGACCCTTCGAAAAGGTCATGGCCTAAATCGTATTCGCCACGAGATGAACAAGAAAGGACTCAGGGGCCAACGGATTCAAAATATTATCTGCGAGATCGAATCCGACATTGATGAGACGAAAGGTGCTGAGCGGATATTGGAAAAAAAATGTCAAACGCTTTGAAAGGGAACCTGATCTGAAAAAACGAAGGGACAAAATATACAGGTTTCTTTACGCCAGAGGATTTTCGCAAGATACGATTCGCAAGCTCATTAATAAAAATGAACCCTCCAATTAGAGGCCATAAATATTCAGATGCTATAGACGTGTCAGATTCCTGCTGCAATCCCGACAAAATTTTAGTCCAAATTTCCGTAGCTTTTGGCCGTAAACTGACGCTATATATTCAGCAACGGTTCATAAATAAAACAACGGCCTGAATTAATTCCGACTCGCTATGAGGATAGAAATAGTGGAAGTAAGCCCAAAAATTAATGCGTTTAAATTGCTAAACAACTATATACCAATCAGCCTGGTCACAATTACCTTGACGTTGATTGCCGGTTGCACGGCTAACTATGGCAGTCTCAAACGCGATGCCGAAGTTCAGCAGGCGTTTGAATCCAATCAGGTGCCCATGGAATATAAAAATTATTACTTTGCTGACTCAGAGCCCTATGTCGTTTTTGGTATTGAGCCTAAGTATGAAATGGATTCGCATATGTGGCGGGATATATCCCCGGATACGGTAGAATTCAAAGAAATGACTCGCTGGGTCTGGGAGGATTACGGCTACACAAAGTTCGGAGCCGATATTTTGGATCCGTATGGCGTTAAAGTTGGGATTATGTATACTGCCATTAGAGAAACCGTCGTGAAATTTGTGGGTAACAATCAAATCGTCGTTATACCCCACACTCCTTTTCTCTGGGGACCGGATGGTAATTTTAGATCGCGATAAAGAGTTGCAAAGTGGGATGAATAGCTTAGATTGTGCTTCTTAGAGCCTTGACAACAATTTGTTTCTGATCGATACAGCAGCTGTAATGCACGAACTCAAAAAAGAAATAGCCGCTCTGATCGAAAAATTGGATAAATCGAATCCGATTGACAGCAGTACGGAGCAAATTACAACAAGCCATCTAAAAGGTTTATTGGCTGCCATGGAAAACGCTGATGACCCAATTACACTTGCTCCCCGGTTTGCCGACTTGGAGCAGTTTTGGCTATCTTCGGTGGCCTGGTGTTCCCAGCTATCAAAAGATGTTGAAAAGATAATCATAATCTATCAGGAGTTGCTATGACTTATGACGAATTTATCAAGAGTATGGAGGATAAACAGCCATCCGCCGAGCTTTCTGACACATTGATTTCCCTATGGTGGGACAAAAAGGGCGATTGGGATACCGCGCACTCGATTGCCCAGGATATCCCAACAAAGCCGGGCAGCGCCGTGCATGCCTATCTTCACCGGGAAGAGGGCGTTTTGTGGAATGCCGACTATTGGTACTCCCGTGCCGGCAGGGTGAGACCGGATGTACCGCTCGAAGAAGAGTGGGACTTACTGGTGAAAGAAATGCTGGAATCGTAATTAATCCGACCTGAGAGGTTATAAGTAGGGGGTTAAAATGGGCAGACTACAGGATCGTATCGCGGTCATTACCGGCGCCAGCACCGGTATCGGTAAAAGCATCGCAGTTACCTATGCGACCGAGGGCGCGAAATTAGTGCTGGCTTCGCGCAATAAAGATAAGCTTGAAAATGTTGCAAAAGAGATTAAGGGTGCCGGTGGCTCAGCACTGGTCGTTCCGCTTGACGTGACTGATGAAGGCGCGGTCATTGATCTGTTTCAGCAGGTCGTTGAAGCCTTTGACCGGGTCGACATTCTGGTCAACAATGCCGGCGTTTCCAAAGGGAGCCCGACCGACGAGCTGAGCCTGGAAGTCTGGCAGCAGGTGATCGACGTCAATCTGACCGCCGCATTTTTATGCAGCCGGGAAGCACTCAGGTTCATGAAAGCCCGGCGTTCTGGCCGCATTATCAACATCGGCAGCGTCTCCGCCAAAGTGCCCCGCATCCACTCGGCGGCCTATACGACCTCCAAGTTCGGCCTGGAGGGGTTGACGCGGTCCTTGGCTCTCGATATGCGGGAGTTTGGTATCGCTGTCAGCGTACTGCATCCCGGCAATACGGCCACACCGATCTGGAACGGGCGCGAGGAAATCGCCCGCCGAGAAGGGGTCATGTCTCCGGACGATCTTGCGCAGGTTGCAGTGACGATTGCGGCCCTGCCACCTGAGGTAAATATGCTGGAAAGTATTGTTCTGCCGGTCAGCATGCCCTTTGTCGGACGCGGATAAATAATAAGCGAAAACTTGCCTGCGTCATTTCAATCCAGCCGTTTGTAACATATGGATTATTTTCTTTAAAATCAGCGGATCCCTGTAGGGCTGCGATTTAGCATATTCTTCGAGGGTAAATTCGGGTTTAATTCGAATGATATTTCGAACTGCTTGCTGTGCAATTTTCATTCGATCCGTTGCCGCGTTGGCATAAACCAGGAGTAAATGTGCTTCCAAATCATATTGGCTTCGATTTAATATCTCATTAGCCACGGCAATGGCTTCTTCGTTTCGGTTGCATAGGTAGTAAGCTCTGGCGAGAATTGTTGGAAAGTACATCGGAAAGACGGGCGTGATACGAATGGCTCTTTTAGCAAGCTCGATCGCTTCGGCTGGCCTTCCTATATAATTTAGAATATTCGCTTTAACCGCATGAACACCACCGCAACCCGGACGGACATTAAAAGCCTTTTCAATTTCGACCATCGCCAGGTCATGCTTCCCCTTAAGGAGCCAGACATTCGCCATTATCAGGCGTGGAAATCCTGTGGCTTCCGGGTCAAGGCTCATGGCTTTCCGGGCAAGCTCCGTGGCTTTTTCCAATGATTTTTCAGCCGAATCGCTATAACCGCGAGAAACAGCCATCCAATGGGCCCAGGCCGCCATATCATAACCCGTAGCAGTCTCAGGCTCCAGTCGAATCGTTTCTTCAAACATGCGCTGGGAATCTTCGATGTCTTGCTTTGTCGAACCAAACATCGACGCCCAGCCTCGATAGAAGCATTCGCGAGCAGCAGCAGTTCGAAGGGCTTTTCTAACCCGGCGAGCCCATTCACCGGTAACAAGCTTCACATCCAAGGCCGTCACAATTTCCTCAGAAATCTCGTCCTGAATGGTAAAAAGATCGTCCAGCTGCCTGTCGAACCGTTCCGCCCATATGCGGCGACCGTTAGACGTTTCAATGAGCTGGACATTAACACGGACCCGGTTACCGGCCTTTCGGACACCGCCTTCGAGTACATGGCTTACGCCGAGTTGATGACCTAGCTCATTTATCGTTACAGGATTCTCTTTATAAGTAAACATCGAGGCCTCCCCTATCAGAAACAAGTTCGATATTTTCACCAGGGAAGTCATGATGTCCATGTAGAGCCCGTCGCAAAAGTAATTTTGTTCGGTTTCGGTGCTGAGATTAACAAGAGGGAGCACCGCCAGAGACGGTTTGTCGGGGAGTGACAGCGAGGCTTCTAATCCAGAGTCAATTTTTTTTACGCATAACGTTTTAGCGTCAAGGGTTCCAATAATTTCATATACTCGGACCGGATCAGGAATATTTTTGAGTGTTTGCTCACCCAGGTCTGTAAATCCGAGGTCGAGTTTACTGTGAATTTGTTTGTAGAATACATCTGAGATGCAGATTCCTCCCGGGGATGCGAGAGTTTCCAAGCGGGCAGCTATATTAACCCCCTCACCGTATATTCGCTTGCCATCGACCATGATATCGCCTAAATGTAGACCGATACGAAATTCCATGCGACGCCTAGAGGGGAGTTTCTCGTTGTGATGTTTTAGTATGTTTTGAATTCGAACCGAGCACTTCACAGCATCGATTGCACTCAAAAATTCGGCCAACATATTGTCGCCTACAAAGTCAACTACGCGACCGTGGTGGTCGCCGACAAGTGATGTCATTTCACCTCGGTACGCATTGAGAATCCGAACGGTTGAAACTTCGTCTTCTGCTATGAGTCGGCTATATGCGACAACATCGCCACAAAGGATGGCAGCGAGCCTATGTTTAAAATTACCGTCTGCCATGAGATTTGCCTCTGTTCAATGGGTTGGGACGAAAATGAGTTGGGTGAAGCGATTTAGGAGGTAGCTAATCATTATTAATAAACATGGGTGGTTAGGAGGTCAAGAATATTCAATTGTAATTTGCATAGAGATTAAATTCGGATTCCTATTGTTTTTTCATTAGGGAACTACTCTCCCCGGATAAAAACCCACTCCTTATCCGATGATATCTTTTTATTAAATTGGTAGCCCTCCACATCAAAAGCTTTCAGATCATTAGCCGCTTTTAACTGGTTCCGGATGATATAATTGCACATCATTCCGCGTGCTTTTTTGGCGTAGAGCGTTACGAAACGATAGGAGCCGTCCCTGAATTCTTTGAAAGCCGGGGTAATCACTTTCGCATCCAACAGATCTGATTTTATCACATTGAAATATTCCATGGAGCACAGATTCACCAGGGTGCCTGATTTCTCCTGCTTCAGAAGCACCCTCAAAATCTCGTTTATTTTAGTTCCCCAAAAATCATACATATTCTTTCCCCTGGCTGTTGCCAGTTTGGTAGCCATTTCCAGACGATAGGGTTGAATCAGGTTAAGAGGACGTAAAATACCGTATAAGCCGGACAAAATTCGCAAATGCTTTTGGGCAAAATTGATATCTTTTATTTTATAATTATCAAGCTCCAGCCCTGAATAGATGTCTCCTCTGAACGCCATTAAAGCCTGCTTTGCGTTCGATTCCTTCATATAAGTCTGCCAGTTTGCATAGCGCTCGACGTTCAATTTAGTCAGTTTTTCACTGGTTTTCAGCAGTTTTGAAAATTCTGTTGTTGATAGCTTTCTGAGTTCTTTCACAAGATGGTCTGCGTCTTTTATTAATTCGGGAATAGTATGTTTTGAAATCCCTGCTTTTTGCTGAAAGTCTAATGTTTTGGACGAGTTCATCAGGATAATCAAAATTAATCCTCCTTTCTGGGGGTTGGAAAGTTCAACGTTCTGGAGTCATTGTTATTTTTTCCTCCATTTCTCTATTTGTTAAGGTATGGAAGGGGGGTATCTCTCAACATCCAATTAATTAAGTTCTTGATACTTGCCGACTCTGTCTGGTACGTCAAGATGTAATATATGAAGGTTCGACAAAATATTTTGCTGGAGGCAAAAATGTCCGAAATCGTAGAGAAACCGGAAAACTATTTTAGAGAACTTGTACCGCCGCGTGACGAGCTGATGATTGAACTGGAAGCCCAGGCTGAAAAGGAAAATATCCCAATCGTCGGCCCCGTATTGGGTGAACTGCTTTTTATATTAGCGGCTGCCACTAGAGCCAAGCGAATTCTGGAACTTGGCACGGCCACAGGCTATTCGGCTATTTATCTGGCCAGAGGCTGTGAGCCGAATGATGGATTCGTGGTTACACTGGAAACCGACAGCGATATGGCAGCCATGGCACGTGAAAATTTCCGGCAGGCCGGTGTCTCGGATCGCATCGAGATTCAGGTGGCAAATGCTTTGGAGGTATTGCCGCAATTGCAGGAAAGCTTCGATTTGATATTTCTGGATGTCGAAAAGCAGGATTACCATAAAGTATTGCCGGATTGCCAGAAGCTCATTAAAAAAGGAGGAGTTTTAGTTGCTGACAATGTCGCCTTCAAGGATGCTGACGAATTCAATCAAACCATAGCCGGTCACAGCGCCTGGAGATCCATTCCCTTGTTTTCATTTTTACCATTGCATTCTCCCGAACATGATGCCATCTGTTTGGCAGTTCGATGTTAGTATTTGAATTTTAAATGCAAATAACCTTTGGTGAAAGTCAAGATGAATCTGCCAAAATGGACTTGACAAATTGTTTGCTGCTAAAAAATTCAGGTTATTGCTTGATAAAGTTCTGATACTGGTTTAATCAACTTTACAACAATTTAACAGATAAACCGATCTGCTAGACAACGAAAACCACAGGAGGCCTTTTTGACGATTTATTCAGCATTCGGATTTGCGATGGCGATGTTCATTCTGGCAGCCAGCCCAGGACCCGGAGTTTTTGCAACGACTGCCAGGGCAATGGCCTCGGGGTTTCGGCCCGCCCTTGCCGTGATTTGGGGTATTGTTCTGGGTGACACCATCTTTCTTTTGTTTGCCGCGTTTGGTCTTTCAATGGTGGCCCGGGCCCTGGGCAATTTGTTTTTTATTGTAAAAATTTGCGGCGGTGCCTACCTGGTTTGGCTAGGCATCAAAATATGGTTTCAGAAACCCGAACTCGTTCAAAACCACCAAAACTCGTCAACCCAATCGTATTGGGGAAATTTTTTCAGTGGCCTCATTATCACCTTATCAAATCCGAAGGTGATTCTTTTCTACTGTGGTTTTTTGCCGACTTTTCTGGATTTGTCCGCTCTCACAATTATCGATCTGGCACTGGTTGTTGCGATCATCACCGCCGTTTTAAGCAGTGTTCTGATTACTTATGCCTATTTGGCCAGCCGTGCGCGCAAAATGTTTACCAATGAGAGGGCTGTTAAGCGGCTCAACCGAGCTGCCGGCGGTGTAATGGTTGCAGCCGGCGTTGCTATCGCTGCACGGTCCTGATAATCAATTCTATGAGAACTGTATTGCTGAACTTATTCTACGTCGGAGCGGGAGGCTTTCTCGGTTCAATCGGGCGATACCTTTTGGCTGGAACAGTGTATCAAATATTTCCCAAACTTAATTTCCCCGCCGGCACCGCCGTTGTGAATATCCTGGGATGTTTTTTGATCGGTTTTATAAGCGGGCTGGCCGAAGTGCGTAATTTGCTGAGCCCGGAAATGCGGATCTTCATTCTGATCGGTTTGCTCGGCGGCTTTACAACCTTTTCGACTTTCGGTTTTGAAACCGTCGCTTTGCTGCGAGACGGTTCATTTTTGACGGCCCTTACCAATGTGCTTTTACAGGTTGTTGCTGGAATATCCGCTGTTTGGCTCGGCTTTAATGTAATCCGATATATTTGAGGTGAGCAATGATACTACCGGAAGAAGGTCAACTCCTCCGGATTTTTATCGGAGAGAGCGACAAATACGAAAAGCAGCCATTATATGAATGGATTGTTAGAAAGGCTCGTGAAACCGGTTTGGCCGGTGCAACTGTCTTTCGGGGATTAGAAGGGTACGGGGCCAGCAGCCGTCTTCACACTGCCAAGCTTCTCAGGCTCTCCGCCGATCTTCCGATTGTAATCGAGATTGTTGACACCGATGACAAGATAGAACAATTCACTCCTTTAATCGACAAAGCCATAAAAAATGGCCTGGTAACGCTCGAAAAAGCCAGGATTCGATTTTACCGCAGTGGAAAAAGCTAATAAAAGAAAGGAGCATTACTATGGGAGAGCATTTTGTACTTATTCACGGAGCCTGGCACGGTGGGTGGTGCTGGGAGGGTGTCATTCAGGAGCTTGAAAAAGCCGGGCATACGGCTGAAGCCCCCACCATGCCGGGGCACAACCCGAATGATGATCGTTCGCAGATTAAATTTGACGATTATATAGACAAGATTTGTGAAGTATTGAATCGACAGTCACGGCCGGTCGTTCTTGTCGGGCACTCCAGCGGCGGCTACATGCTCCAGGCGGCAGCTCCCAGAGCAGCTGAAAAGATTGCGCAGCTAGTTTTTCTGAACGCCTTCATCCTCCCGGAGGGAAAAAGCCAGTTCGATCTGGTACCACCCGAGGCATCGGAGGCCATGACCGCCGCAGCCCAGGCTTCACCGGACAACTGTGTTCCGGTTATCGAGGACTTTGTACGCAATATGCTCATGGCCGGCGAGCCTGCTGAAAAACAGGACGCCCTGATTAAACAGTTGATCCCGCAACCCTTCGCGCTTTTTACAACTCCGGTTGCGACTGAAGCTTTCGGTACGCTGACCATTCCTAAATCCGTCGTATTTTGTAAAGGAGACGTCTCTCTGCCGCCGGGCGCCTACCTGGGTATGGCCCAGGGACTGGGGGAATATGACCTGATCGAGGTCGAAGGCAGTCATGAAGCCTTTTTTACCAACCCGGGCGTGGTCACCAAGGGATTTTTAAAGGCATTGGGATAAACCCTGAAGGAGCAAATCATGATTACTGTTAAACCGATCGACAACACATCCTTTGAAGTAACTGTTGAAGGCGGCACCACTACAACTCACAAAGTGACCTTGAAATCGCCTTACTATGAGAAACTCACCAAGAAGTCTGTAACTCCGGCAGTACTGGTGGAAAAATCATTTGAATTTCTGCTCGAACGGGAGAGCAATACCAGTATTCTTCGCAGCTTTGATCTTCCGGTGATCGGCCAATATTTCCCGGAGTATGAGCGGGTGATTAAAGGGATGCTGCAAAAATAATTGACTAATGACGAATGGCGAATGACGAATTGTGGAATTTGCTTTGCTCAATCATTATTCCAAACTTTTCAATTTTCAACCGGAGCTTTAGTATTATGCAATTACCGGCCTTTAAGCTTGAGCGCTATTTTGCCCAATATGAATTCAACGTGAAATATGTTTTGTGTGCTTCAGACTGCGAGTCATTTTCAATTCAGGATCTTCTCGATTTCGAACCGGATGCAGCCGATCAGTTTCATCAACACTGGCTCGGTTATGCGGAGTCTCAGGGAAGTCCTTCACTGCAAACCGAGATCTGTCATTTATACGAGAATATCAAGCCGCAGCAGGTGCTGGTGCATACTGGTGCCGAGGAAGCCATATTTCTTTTTATGCACGCGGTTCTCGAAGCATCGGATCACGTTATTGTTCACTGGCCCTGCTACCAATCGCTTTTCGAAGTTGCCCGTAGCATCGGCAGTCAGGTGACTTTCTGGAAAGCCCGGGAAGAAAATGGCTGGTCACTCGATCCGGATGAACTGCTGCGGCACATTCGCCCCAACACGAAAGCCGTCATCATCAACACACCCCATAACCCGACGGGCTATTTAATGCCCCAAGAAGAGTTTAAAAAAATTGCAGACGTTTGCCGGGAGAGCAATATCATTTTATTTTCCGATGAAGTCTATCGGGAATCGGAATACCGCCGGGAGGATCGATTGCCGGCCGCCTGTGATCTGGGAACGCACACCGTATCCCTGGGGGTGATGTCGAAAACCTATGGACTTGCGGGACTGCGTATCGGCTGGATCGCAACCCAAAATGCAGATGTTTATGGCCGGATGGCGGCCCTGAAGGACTACACGACTATTTGCAACAGTGCACCCAGCGAGTTTCTGGCAGAGCTGGCGTTGCGACACAAAAAAAAACTGGTCGATCGCAACCTGGAAATTATTTTCAATAATCTAGACATGCTGGATCAGTTTTTTAAACGCCATTTAAATCATTTTGCATGGCAGCGACCGCAAGCCGGCGCTATTGGGTTTCCGCGATTGATCGGCAGGGAAGTGGAAAAATTCTGCAAAGACCTGGTGGCGACAACCGGCGTGCTGCTTTTACCGGGCACCCTTTACGAGGACACGGGCAATCATTTTCGCATCGGTTTTGGGCGCCAAAATTTCCCTGAAGCACTAGTACGCCTGGAAAAACATCTGGGAAGGTAAAAGCGGATCATTAATTTCGGACCTTACGAAGTAGAGCGTATTTCTGATATCCCACAACCTTCCTGCCTATTTCGAAATATCTGGCTTGCTTTGAGAGTCTCTGGTTCGTGCGGCCGTGTTGGGGCACTTGGGTAGAAAAAAAAGCAACGAGGTCGCTTCGAGACCGGGATTTTTCCAATCTCCGGAATGTCCTAACCCTTGACGATACTGGATTGGGTTTTGACATTCGGCGACCTTCTGCCGGAGGCGAAACCATCTATCAACCGAGCAAGGTCATCGACGGTCCGCTTGACCCTATCCCCCTGCTTTTCGAGGGTCTCAGATTCGGTCGCCGTTTCCCGGGCACTGACCGCCGTCCTCTGGGTGGAGCGATCCATCTCGGCAGCTGCCTCGTTGAGTTGTTCGATACCCTGAAGCTGCTCCTGGGAGGCGGCGGTAATCTGGGTGACCAGGGTGGTTGTCCGGTTGCTATTTTCGTTGGCCTTCTTAAATGCTTCGAGGGTTCGGGTCACTTTCCCCGCCCCATTGGCGATTATTTGTACCGTACTGTCGATCTGCTCGGTAGTGTTATTGGAAGCATCTGCCGCCCGCATGGCCAGATTTCTCACCTCGTCGGCAACCACCGCAAATCCGAGCCCATCTTCACCTGCCCGCGCGGCCTCCACCGCCGCATTCAGCGCAAGTAGATTGGTTTGAAAAGCAATTTCATCGATCGTTTTGACAATCTTCTGGGTTTCATTGTTTTTTTCAGAAATCTGATCCATGGAATACTTCAATTCGGCCAATATGGCGTCGACCTCGGCAAGAAAGTTGCCGGTTTCCTTCACCAGATCTTCGGCCTGGCCGGCATGAACTGAGTTGTTGCGGGTTTGAGAAGAGATTTCTTCCAGGGAAGCCGCCGTTTCCTCAAGGACTGCGCTCTGCTGTGAGGCTGCTTCAGCCAATTGGTGGCTGGTTTCAGAAAATTTGACTGAACTTGCTTTTCCATTTTCGGCTTCGATCGTCAAATTGGCGATGGCCCGTCGAATCGGTTTTGTGACGTTTCTCGTGATCCTCAAGGAAAGAAAAACTCCCAGGAGAATACCGCCGAGAACCAACATCAGTACCATTTGAAACATCTGCCGTTGAACGTCGGAAGCTTCGATCAACTCCTGCTTTTTGGCTGGATTGATGATCTTTTTCATTGCGTTGGAAAATACCTTGACCAACTGATCGTTGGATTGTTGCATCGCAACGGCGACCTCGAAGGTATTGCTCAATTCGAGGTTGTCGAACATTTCCTGGAACCGGCGGGCCGATGCCTCAAGGCCGGACAATGCCATTAGGGCTTGGGTCGCAGTTTTTGCTATTTCGGCTTTGCTTTTAAACCGGTGCTGCCAGGCTTCAATGTTTTTTCGGATCTGTTCAAGGGAAAGGATCAGGGCTTCGAAACGTTCCCGTGTGGGGGAGTCCGTGTAGGTGGCAATTTCGTGTTTCAGGCCTGCCACATTGCCGGTGATCGTACTATGCATGACAGTGTCGATCTCCACCCAGACGGAAAAGGCCCTGAGTTGGCGATGCAGCTTGTCGATTCCAAACCAACCGACACCACCGATCACTGCCGCCAGCAGCACAATGACACCAAAACCCAATCCAATTTTAAAACTCAAACCGGTTTTTTTGATCATGCCCTGTCCTCATGAAACACGTGGGGATGACTAATTTTGCCTATCGGTTAACCGAAAGGCCAGGTTGAAAATAATCTTTTTCCAACGCGCTAATTAGAGCACAACTGAAATTATACAATTTACTACCTCGATCTTGCATGGCATAGAAAAAAACAATTGAAAAACCATCTGGGCCCCCTGTAAATATTGGGTTTAGGACCAACCAAATCCAAAAACAGGAGGTACCCAGATGGTAAAACGACGAAA
>Ga0056115_1000800_pt1 | contig 14120 bp, 12 predicted proteins | sample WorMetOlspDAHAB1_FD_77007 | JGI IMG/M metagenome (GOLD analysis project Ga0056115, IMG submission 77007) | Marine gutless worms symbiont microbial communities from Max Planck institute for Marine Microbiology, Germany - Olavius sp. DAHAB.1 ...
AACAACCAACCAGGCTTGAATCTGCTGTTCGAGGTTGTGCTGCATGCGCATGCAAAGCTGGTCAAGCTGATCCCACTGCTGTGCCAGACCAACAGTACTGTGCTCCGTGTAGCTGCACAAACACAATGCAACGCATGTCAGCACTAGTCTCCGTATGCAGTATGTCACTCTTCCTCAACCATGCAACATGAAGTGCTGCTGCCTTTAATGCGGTGCACTCCTGTAACTACTGGTCGCACCAAACACGTTGCATCAGAATTTTCAGTGCACATCAAGATAATTGCTTGAGCATAAGGCAGGTTTTGACTGGGTCTTCAATTTGCTGTGACCAATAATTGGTGGCAATGTAGACTAGTGATGCTGCCGACTGACATTGATGACGGTCTATTCACTTGTAGTTCACAGACAACATGCAACAGGTAGGTGCCCCTTCTGGTTTCAGCAAAAGAATCCAGGACAACATACATGTAAGTTGAGCCTTTTCTAATTAAAAAGCCAGCTGTAATATATGGCAGAAAAGGTTGCACTGAGGCATCACTGGAGCAGCAAGCTATACGAAGGGACAACCAAACAAGACACAGTTGGCATCAGAGTCTCAGAACAGCATAAGATACAACAAACCACATATCAAATCCAGAAGAAGTGTTATGGCAACATGTTAGACTGATGTCAATGGAATTGGTGTGATAAACTCTCCACTTCTAAAATGCTCGACTCGTGCTGCAAGCTGTCACAAAACTGCAAATTAGAATAATATCACAGAAGCACCTGTGTCTTGGAACCAAAATACATTGTTGCTCAATTTAAATGGAAACGATCAGATAATGCAGATCATGTCAAATAAATACACACCGATTGTCGAGAATTAGGCGCTCTTCTAAGCCGGCACTCAGATCTTCAATCTGTTTAAGCTGACTTCGCTGAGCACGAACTTCGCCCGATTTTCTCTACAATACACGTTTACTAGTCATTACTAAGCAAGTACTCAACAGTAACAGCTGTAATCAAAACGTAATCTTACGAACCTCAACATCAAACCAAAACTGGCACAAATGGTCAGGATGTGCTACCGACTTCACACTGTTGCTACAATTTGACTCAAGTCTTCACATGGTGTTAACAAAAAGCAAAAACATAGCCACAATTTTCCCCAAAAATGGCATCTTCAGATTACTTATTCCAGCGACAGGGGGTGATACAGAAAATTTTTACTAGAGACACTCTATGAAAAATGAGCAACACAATTGGTGTCAAGTTTTGGGAATGTGCTACAATTCTGGGGAGTACATAGAGCCTCAACACCAACAGATATTTTTGCAGGCTACGGAGTCATTTTTGACTAATTCAATCATCATTAGTTAATGACTTGGCACGCATCTACAATTCTACGCACAGTCTACATACTGGAAAATTTAGTGTACCTTCACAATCATCGGTAAAAATGGTTAGTGCAAACTTTTGTCACTTGGCAATTTTTTTTCCACATTTCAATGACAATATATACATGTGTAGCAACATGTGGACAGAGTGCAAACCTTTGTTGCTTCGAGCTGGTTTTCAAGGGTTCCACTGCCTTCCATCATAGCAGCTCTGAAACCAAACAGGTCCCAAATAAATGATTAATTTAATTAACCAGTGAATAAGAAAAAAAGCTTTCATTCTGGATTAACAAAATGACACGTTGTGATTTCTGAATAATACTAACTACTTACGTTCCTCAATGCTTACAACAAAATATCTATGGAGTACAAACTGAACTGTTATTCAAAGATAGTTGCATAGTAATGGCTGAAAAAAATTAAATTCAAATGATGAAAAGTGGGCACATAAGATGCTCAGTTACTGAGAGTGCCATGAAGTACATTTCAATTCGCTACAATTGAAATATAAAGTCTGAGAAATGAAAACGATTCCTAATAACAGACGACTCATTAATAATAACTTCGCAGATATGCTACTAAGACACATCACTGCAAGTGCATGCATGAGTTATTCAGCATCTGCTTGTATCTGCTTGTAATACTCCGCCTCCGAAATGACCTATATTGTGTCGAGTGGGGCGTTAAACTCTACTCACTCACTCGCTTGTAATGCAGACCATATATACAACCATGCACAAGCTGCAAACAGAAGTTGAAAAAAAGAAAAATAGCCTGCGATAAAATCACTCAAGAATCACATGCATCCATGCACCTTAAAAATACTGTCATTGTTATTAAAACCAGATATCATTATTATAGATATTATTATTATTATTAAAATGACTCTCCGAAAAACCGAATCAGTGACAGTTTGCTACTAAAATTTAGTTTCAGATACAGAAAATTTACTATATCTACCATGCACCATGCTTTAAACTTCCACAGCTCAAAGTCCTTATTTTTATCAAAGGCCAAGCAAGGTTCTATATTGTGTCAGATCACGATCAAAAGCGGTTAGATTTCGAAATGACTTTCACATGTTGCATTCTGAGACAAAAGTACAATCAAATGTCAGCAGTACTAAATTAAATGTTGAGAAATTCAAATTCCACAGAAGTATGGTAAAAAGCAGACAGATTACTCATATTTCTGTCATGGTAGTTCTTGGCTTATAGCATTTCCTCTTAGATTATTCATAGGCGTTGTTGTACAACTTACAGGAAATGCTATAAGTCAAAAGCTATCACAATCTAAAATGACTAAAATGAGCACACAAATTTTTTGACAGTGTGAAATGCTTTGACACAAGTGCAGAAGCCACAAAGAAAATTCTAGCATGCTTAAGACACCAAAGCAGCGATATATTAGAAAGCAGAAGTAAGCGACCACCCATAAGCATCACAAAAGAGAAAAAGCACATGCAATGTACAGTACAAATGATATTAACCCGTCGAGTAGCCACAGTCTAAAACACGACAAACAGGCCATATTTTTTACAACAGTAAACAAAAGTCCTACTGGCTCTGCAGCTAATGCCTGGAGACAAGTCCTGATTGGGGCACTGAATATGAATTTGATAAAATATCTGATGTGTGCACATAATGGGAAAATATTAGGCAAAATTAACAGGAAGGCAGGACAGTGGGTTCAATGTTGTCCTTGGGAAGTAGTGAAAATTAGTAATTTCCAACACAGCAGGACTAAACGATCACTACCTTATTCAGAACTACTGGTACTGTGTCCAGAGATTAGATGATGGCCAGGGAAGATGCCACCCAGTAGAATGGCATCAGTCTGATGAACTTACAGTTCAAAGCAGTAATGCTCCAGTGGCAGTTAACTGGCAATACTAGCTTCACAACAATCTGAACGACTCAAAACTAACAATGAACAGTATCTCTCATTGTGCCACTCCGATGACGCAGTTCAGAGTAGCCAAGCCAAACTACATGATTGTTGTACAAGTGTACACTGCCCTTGTGACCTATGCTTAGGTGACTAATACGCAACACATCCAATATAAATTTTAGGTCGAATAAGAAGTCGAGATTAATTGCCGATTTGTCATTACTGTGTATTAAAAAATGAAAACTTCACAGAAACCGTGACAGATGAAATCTAAACTACCTCGTCTCAGTCAGCCACTGGTGGAATGCATTGGCAGCAACGGCGTACTGTTTTCGCAGAACATCATTCTCCTCCTGACGTTTCTGCTCTACTATCAGCTCCTCATCTCGGTCCTACAACAGTTCACACCACTGATATGTCAATGCCAATAGCGTATTTATATAGTGTAGGTCACGAAGCATCTCTACTGCGCTGTGTTCAACTCGCAAATAATTCCAGCTTACAAAGATCAATTCCTAAAAACATGATACAAGATATACTCTAAATCATTTTCAACTCGCACAAAAACAACCAATGCCTTCCCTTGATAAGAGGCTTAACCACCCAGTAGTATGGCATGATGAATATAACATCCATCTTGCATTTATGCAGTATGTGCCACAGTATGTGACATCCAATATGGTTTAAATATTGTTACGGTGATGTACGTACACGGATAATTCTCTGCAGGTTACGCCAAGTATCTTCAAGTGCTTCCATTGTAAACCATGTATACGGGTTTGGACCGACGTTAAAGCTTTTGATCTGCTTGTCAAGCTGCGCCAGCTGGTTGAAGTCCTGCTCAGCAGCACTCAGCGATGCCTTGAACTGGTCGTGTGCCTCACGCAGTGCCTGCCAGGTAACAGCAATTTACATCAATGAACACTTTAAAAAGTAATATATACCAACATAACACACTCACAATCTGTGGAATGGACAAAAATGCAACTACTACAATAAGCTCCATCACACAACAAGCACAGAGTAAAAATTAATTATTTATTACATCAACAGTATTAAAAATACCAATAACTTGCTAACACCGATGATAACCAGAAAGTATTATTCAATGATTACACTCGTGCACTACTTCTTACCTTGATTTCCTCGACCGAGTTACAGCGGACAGGGTCAGTCAGGTCTTCCTCGGCATTCTCAAACCATGAGTTGAAAGCTGATGCTTTCTTAGCAAATGTCAGGTAGAGGTCTTCCACCTGACGGTACTGCTCCTGCAGACGCAGAAGGCGCTTCTTGCGAGCATCCGCATCCGACAGCAGACGCTGCCATCTGAAAAAAAAACAAAACTGATGAAATTGCATGTACAAGACAAGAAATAAATGGGTCTCAACAAAAATTCTAAAAATCACGGTTTCTGGCAGCTCATGCCGATACGTTACCAAATTACCACAAAATTATATTAGCTGGCATTCACTTATGTAGGATAAAGCACATTAGGTCCATAAGTGAAACCAACAATCCAATGTTTGTCAATCATAATAATGAAGCATTAATAAAGTTAAGTGCAATGTACCCAGTTTAAAATTATAGTAATTTATAACAAATTATAACAGTGCTACAGCATAAAATCAGCTATATAACATTGGATGTATAAAACATGAAAAATTATGACACCTACTTAACAATATCACTAAAAAACCCAAACTGACCTGCTCATGACATCGTTATAACGTTTCTCGATAGCTGGAGTCTGAGCATGATTAGATGCTACAAGTTGATCTTTCAGTGAAGTCACTGTCTGAATACCTTCCTTCTCGAAAGCCTGGAGACCGGCATCGAATGTCTCCTGTGATAGAAATATTCAATTCAATGTCCAAGTAAGTCAGGCATTCACAAAGTTCAGAAACGTAAAATATACAGATTTCTGATGCATGTTTGCCTGCCAGTCTAGTAACACATGTAGGCGATCGAATGCTTTAAATATACTCAGTCTTCTATTATCAACATCAACAGAAATGTAACCAATACAATAAGCTCTGTGACAATTATCTGATTTTATGTTTAGGCGCCAGCAACATAGCAAATGAAATTACACCTATCAGCCAACATTGAAGTTAGGAACAGATACTGCCAGCAGCTTTATTTTCTGCATATGGTTTAACACACGAATATGGAGTTATACCTGTTTGGTAAGAAGAGTTTGAACTGAGGACAAATCTCTGCCATAATCATCTGAACGAACATGAGCCTCTTTGTCAGCTAAACACACAATCATCGAAGGAACTTGCATTCAGTTACAGTATAGCACTGCAGTTAATATATCAGCATAGAATTACTCAATAAATCATATACTTATAATTGAAACATTTACTATGAACACAGACAGTACAACTGAGTTGCACACATGACATCAATTGTCCATTCATCATATTTTCAACAACGTCTATCTCTACTACAGTTGCACAGTAACAACAGAGTAAACTCAAATCACTCTTATGTTTCTTGAATGAATAACTTTTTTCCCTAGCAAAACCATACAAATAGGGCTAATAATATCCTAACAGTTGTATGTTCATCGTTGTTATTGTGAAACTCTATGTTTTGCAGCAAGAGCTCTAGAAATTCATTTGGACAGATTGACTGGCATTAATGTAAAAATCATTCAACTGAGTGAACACTAACCAATCCAGCTCTCAACAACGTCGGTCTTCCAAATGAACTGGAGGAATGCCGAGTTGTCAACGAGCTTCGTCTTTCGCTGATCGGCTGCATGCTGCAGCGAGTTCAGCTTCTCACGAAGCAGCTGACAGCGCTTGCGAATGTCGTCTGCGTTGTGATTACCCTGACAAGCACGATTCACATCATCTTCTCTATTCATCCCATAGAATCTACTCTGCCAACAGCTTGCTATAACTTGTCACCAACATGACAGTTCTGTGGCTAGATCTCTTATCTCACACGCGGTCCATGAATTTTGTTACACCATGTTAACCTCAAAAGCAGCAACTACACTGCGAAAATCTTGAACATACTAAATCAGAACATGCTATCATGTTTCAAGATATTGCACAATGCACAGTAGCGTACTGAGTTAGAACTGAAAACTCTAGTGATCCGAGACAAGCTCTTCAAAGCAGGATTTCATGTCAACTGCATGCACTACTATTTCACCAACACCCATAACACTTTTAGCTTTTGCATATTGTTAGGCGCACTTGTTGTGTTTCAGCACTTACGTCGCTGTAATCTCCACTTTTTGATTTGATTGATAAGACTAACTGTTAACTGGAAATACAAAAACAACAGGCACACACAGACTGTACTAACTGCTTCAATAAGTTTGTCTCCTTCTCCAGTGATCTCTGTGCATCGATCTTCATGGACTTTGAAGTCGGTCTCAAAAGCGCCGTGTTTCTTCAGCAGGCCCTGCACAGCAGCCAACGTATCCCCGCAATCGTCGCCAGACAGTAGGTGCTGTTTCTCCATAATCCAGGCCTCCTCTTCCTCGATGCTGGCTGCAAACTGCTGGTAGGTCAGCGACTCGTCGAGGCGCTGGCCACGCTCAGCGGCTTTCTGGCGCAGTTCATCCCAGTTCTTCGCCAGCTGCTGCAGACGGTTCTGGATCTCATCAGTCAACAGGTTCGACTCAGCCATCAACTTCTCACCAGTGTCTTGCACAGCCTGCAAACAAAACATGCCAGTTGTTGTCATCATCGTACATAAGTAAACAATTATACAGTGCCAAATTCATTGTGGCTGGGTCACTATGGGGTGGTAAAAGCAGACTGAAAGCAGTGAGTCTGGAGGTTGTGTACAACAGTGCACTGAGTGACTTGCAGTCACAAACAGAGGGCAGAGTAAGGTGTCGCAAATTCTTGGGGCAGAAAAATGAAGGCTAAACTGAAACTGTGGCATGACACTAACAGTGACAGTGCCTAGGTGCCATATGACATCAGCCAGTCAACAGCAACATGTAGACATTGCAGACTGGCGTCAACACACCAGCAAAACATATACAGGTAACAACAGTTTCGCATGAAATTTCTTTAATCATGTTAGTGCTGAACCTTCTAAAATGACTGAATGTAACATGCTTTCATACTGTGTTTACCTGTATGGATGGCTCATGACTAGAAAGTTCAGCTTCTAGACGTTTATGTTTCTTGCGAAGATTCTGTACGCCGGTCAAATCACGACCATAGTCATCAGAGCCAACAAGCAATTTCTTCTCCCTGAACACAGATATGAAACTCGTACGATTTCACACTGTGTGGCAAACAGGACACTTACATTACACAATTTAACCAAAAAATTAACACTACCATCATTGAAAACCATAAAATGTGATGAAAGAGGAAAGAGTAATATACAATAAAGCATGCTTTATGACAGACAACAGTTATGAAACATACTTAATCCATGCTTCTTCGTCATCAATGTCACGGAAGAACTGATGCAGTGTCTGAGCCTCATTCAGCCGAGCACGTCTGTGAGCTGCCAACGTCTTCACTCTATTAGTGACAAACAACAGCAGTATCAGTCACAGCAGTCACATTCTACTTTGCTACTGATTCCTCTGTTGTCAAATCTTCAAAAAAGCACATGATAACTAATCATGAAACTTGAACCATTGTCCATAGATTTTCCACCACCAACTTTGAAAGAACAAATTCTACAGCCAGGAAAAAAAGCACAAAGTACAACATAAGGTAAAAAGTTTCACTACGAAAAACTTCAAACACCTTCACCTCCCTGCATTGTAGTTCTTTATAGCTTTGTTTAAGCTTTACAGTTTTTGGGCTCAATGCCTTATTCGTTAACTAACTAACTACTGAACTAACTATATACTCAAAACAATTCACAGACAAAAAAGCAACTCGAGATGAACACTTTCCACCAAATTTGAAAGCAAACTGAGCCGAGCTGACTGATACCGTTCATAGCGTTCATTGATGGACTGCTTCTTCTCCTTTATGTTCTCAGTATCCCACATTCCACTGTCAATGAATGCATCTGCACGCGAGTTCAGGTCGTTGACTCGGCCATCGTGCGTCTGAATGTCGGCTTCCAACAACTTGTGTTTCTGGACAAGGTTCTGCACTGTTGCCAGGTCTTTGCCATAGTCTTCCGCTTCCAGCATGTGCTCAACCTAAGAAGAAAACTCCACAAGTAAAAAAGTGTGTCTTTCTGTCATAAACGGTAGTATATCTAAATCAATGCAGAATTTACAAGGCAAAGACAACGGTGTAACAAAAATCACTACAAAGCAGTATTCTCTTCATTATGAACTCTAATTAAAGACAACATTTACTTGTTTAATGACATTGCTAACAACACTCAGGACAAAGTGGGCAAATTCTGTGTTTTAGTGGAGAAAAAATAATGGTGTCATTCCAGTAAGGTTGTACATAGACATGAATTACAGTACAAATGTTGATTTCATGATAGTTGTTTTTCTGCTATGCAACCAACCATGTCAAAACAATGGTAGGATGAACAGTATCAACCCAATGCCACTAAAACTAAGACAAAAAAACTGAAACAATGTCCAGTTTTGTACATAAAACACTTTTGATGTCATCCTCACAATGTATCTGGTCTTACAAGCAGCTCCCCAAAAAGCAGAGTTAAAAGCTGAATACCACAGTTATCAGGTATTATCAAATATTGGCATCTTACAAAAATAAATCCATTTGTCAGTACAATTTGTCCATCATCCATAATTCCATATCTGTAAGATTATTAAACAAAGAAGCACATTTCACACTAATACAACCACAAAGTGCATACACACAAACACACCTTCAATCTGATAACAGTTAACAAACCTCTCCAAGCCAGAACTCCAGATCTTTCACAGCCGCCGTGTACATGCGCTGGCGGTTGGCTTCCTGCAGTTTCTCACCTTTCTCCGACGACTTGCGAGTCAAGTAGGTCCACTCGTCCATCAACTTGTTGATTCTTTCGCGCACAGCATCCTCAGACCCAGCACACTGCTCCTTGTCGATTAGTTCTGCACGACAGCAAATACCAAAACATAACATAAACATAACACCTAATATCCAAATGCCACACATCAAGCAGAAAACTACACAATCACAACATTTGAAAATGATTGCGACATAATGTCACTTTCAGCACAGTATGACTATAGTATGACTTCACTGTTTTGAAAGCCAAGTAATTCATGGTGTCGCTTTTACTTGACACTAAGCAAATCACAGTCACATATAAAACACAACATACTTTCCCCCATCTTGAGCACAGCCTGGATCCTGTCAGAATTGGCTGCCAGCTCAGACTCGAATGCTTGGTGCTTCTGATGCTTTGCCTAAATACACAGTAAAGCGATCACAGCCACAGAAGCAAATTCAGCCATCTACATCAGCATAATAATAATAACAATAAGCTAATGTATATAGTTCCGTCTGCAGAGCTTCAGAGATGCTGAAGGGGCAGAATCGAGATGATTAACAGAAAGATACCACCACGAATGACAATTTTTTTATAAACTTAGCAACAGAAATCAGCAATACTATTCCTACCATGCCAACTCCATACATAATGGTCCACGATGCCATTTATCTTACGATCAGAAACAAGCTCATTTATTAACAACAACAACAACAAAATTATAACAAGAACATCAGAGTTTACCAATACTGATAAGCAACTAGACATCTGATCAAACATTGCTCATCTTTAAAATTTTTGTATGGCCAATGAAAAATGCACACTGAAAATAAACAATGTTTTAATGATCTGTACTATATGGAAAACAAAAACAATTAATATTTTAATTGTCATATTCACGAACACCATGGTTCACTACATTTATGAAAGTGAAACTTCATAAGAAGTAACGGCTGTAAAATACAAGGTCTCACCTGTATGTTTGATGGATCCTTGTATGATTCGTCGGTAGCAGTCTGCAGTTTTTCCGTGATCCAGATCTCCATCTCGTCGACATCACGCGAGAACTGCTGCAGTGACTGCGCCTCGCCAAGACGCTCGCGGTTGGCAAGCAGAGCCTCCTTCAGTTTGCGCCAACGTTCCAACACCTCATCACGTCGATGCTTGATACCATCAGCGTCGTAGTGACCATCATCTGACAACTGTGGAAAAACAACACTGAAGGTGAGTGCCGCTACACAAATGAACCACTATTTCCAGAAACGAACCTGTAACAATCACTATGTATTTGATACATGATTTGAAAGCAAATGAGGCGTACTGCATCAGGCAAAGACGGAATTTTTACCAATTACAACATTCCTGTATTCATTTTAACATAAAAACATTCTCTACTTTATTTAAAAATATGAATGCTCCTAAATAAGGTAATAGCTGACTTTTCAGCACAGTGGACACGCAATATGTCACTATAAACACTAACAGTGATGTATCATACTTTATTAGCCAGCAGATTGATTGCAGAAATCTTTTCTTCCTGGGATGCAATGGCTCTGTCAAAGTCCTCATGCTTTTTGAGAAGTGCCTCTACACTGTCACCAGATCCATCCACGCTGTCCTCAAGCGATGCTTCACGAGCGGCCATCCACGTCTCAGCCTGCTCACAGTCGCGGTTGAATAGCTGCAGCTCCAGACACTGATCGAGCTTAGCACGGCGAGCAATCCATGCCCTGAAACACACCGACTGCAGTTTTGTAACTCATTTCCACTACAGAAGTATCTCAGTTCCAATAAATGCTTAACAGCAATGTCACATTTTTTAGCAGTGTGATTTACTCTCAACACCACCATCAAAAAACCTTCCAAAAAAACCTGCCAAGTCAAAGAATCAGCTACATCATTTCCGACATTTCTTTCGTGAGTGATTAAGGTTTGCTGTCCCACTCAACACATAACAAGCCATTTCTGGGGACGATTTTTACAAACTACACAGTCCAACAAACACAAAGAAGGATATATCTTACAGGTCCCTTAAACTACACAATAATATAACTTCCTTTCTGAGACTACCATTTAAAATGTAAAATTGCAGTCTTGCATTCCATGTTGTTTCATAAAACTCTGCAAAACTAAACCAAAAATCCTATGAGACATAAAATGCAGCGCACTTTTCAAGGTTTTGGCGGGCATCAGACAACTCTTCAAGCTTCGCACGCACTTCATCACTAGCGTAATGATTATTCTGCAGCAGCTGATGCCCAAACTGCTCAAATGATTGGAATGTACCAGTGCGAGCATCAATTTCCATACGATGTTCCTGTTATCAGCAAATACACAGACAATTCATATAAAATGATCACTCCCTACTAACAAAGTCCATGTAACATGAATTATCAATACTTAACATTCTGTTGTTAAGATGTGCTCCACGTATGGCACATACACAATGGAGCTCACACTGCAATAGAAAAAATTTATTCTCTCAAAAATAACCTCAGATCACCTTTGTGCATTTTATGTCTGATAATACTTGATAAAAATCAACATATACTGTAAATGGTGAAATTTGATACAACAATGTATCAATTAAAACATCATTTAGGTGGTAAAATGATTCAGTGCAGTTTCATTTCTCTGCAATAATTTCAGCACTATCCTGCCGGCCTGTTTTTCAGGTTTCCATGATATGCACACAACAATGCGAAGCAAATCTCAACAGAAAGCAATCACTGTACGCAATAACACCGCTAAACAACAACACACTTAATTCAACCAATGCCAAGTGCCGACACATATGCCAAAGTTTTCAAAAGAAAATGATGTTTCTAATCACAGTAAGAAACATCAATCGCATAACTTTCAAAAGTTGATCCACACATGCAATCACTCTGTTAGTCAGTTAGTTCAAAACTCTAGCTAGAATTCACATTATAATAATCCACACAAGGACTAATCACAAACATGTGGCATCTATGTTCACACCACACTCACACTGGTGATGCAAGTATTTTAGAATTCAACGTAACACATTACAATTGTGTTTGCAGCATTTTCCAGCATGGACTTTTTTATGCTCTGCCACTATAATGTGTTGAAATATGGAATGATGACCATTACACACCTTAGCTATTTGAAACGGGAGTAAATCTATGCCATTATTTGCCAAACTTCACAACAGAAGTACGTGTTAATGTCCTGTCATCTATAGTTTAGTGTTGCAAACAAACAATGCAGCACTATGGCAAACAGATAACAAACGCTAGGTGAATTGCATAAATTAATCTGGACAGTATAATTGATGTGATATGATCAATCACTTGCTATTTACGAGATGTATTTGCAGCCTTAACGTTAACACTACATGCAATGCCATGCAAAAAAACTAAAGTCTGGACTATGCGCGCCCCAGCGGCAGCATACCAGCTGTTCATCTTGTGGCGGTTTCACAACAAAGTAATGTGCTTCTATTTCTCTATGCAAGTTCTGCAATGCAATGATACTACAATGCTCATGTGTGCTGGAAGCAACCACGGAGGCTGATTAACTTGATGTAGGCAGTTAAAGTTACGACAACACATCAATTAAAATAGTAACCACTAAAATGCAAAAAGTTATTTCATTGACTTAAAAACAATACTGTATTATTTTAAGAACAATTATAAAACCACCAACTTTCAACATCAGACAGCAACCAGCAACCATTTGTTATATACTTCTGAAAAACATGTATGATGTTAGCATGTTTTGTTAAATCTCCATTGTGTTAAAAATATTACAACAATTGAACAGCAAAGTCCCAACTACTACCTTGTGTCTCTCAAGAAGTGCTTCAGCACCAGTGACATCTTTAGCAAGCTCATCAGAAGAAACCAATGCCATCATGCTTTTGATCCACGACATCAGATCTCTGCACGGACATCCAGTGTTAACTACTGGTCTAACACTGACAAATGGCTGGCAATAAACATTATACAAAAGAATAAACGTAAATAACAGAAAGGACTATACCAAAGAGAACATCAGTGAAAAATATACAAAGTGCAGTTCAGTTGGAAATATCACATGTCTAATAACTCCAGAATACAGATGTCCATCGAAAACGCTGCAGCAACATAAGAATCAGGAACGTGAAGACATGTTTGGAAGAACAATAAAAAGTGAAAAGAAAATGACCTCAGAGGGAACAGTATGTGTAGGTCAGGCACTGAACAGTGTGTCAAAGACAGAAGTTGTAGAGAATTCATTCATGCAGCCACGTCAACAACCTTCAACTGAAAATCAATAGGTGATAGGCCAAAAAACTGGCAGACAATAAACACTGTGATGATTAAAAAGTTCCTGCATTTCAACAGTTTTGTCTGTGACAGCTACAATGCTGCACAAAGCATATAACAAAACTAGCACATTGGCATTTCATATGAGATAAGATGACTGTAAGCTACCAATGTTGAAAACAAAAACATAACAAAAACTCAAATGCAACCGAGTTCCACAAACAAAGACCAACCTGAAGTCACTCAAGAAGCGCTGCAGGTCATACGAGTCCAACAACTTAGCTTTTCTGGCCTCGGCTTTGTGAGCAAGTCCGGACCAGAGGTCATTGATCTCTCTCTGATGCTCATAGATGCTCTGCTCCTGGTCTGGATGCGTCTGCATCAGGCGCTGTGCAGTGTCGTCAAGATCCTTCACCTTCTCTCCAATTGCTGCAAGGTCACGCTCCAGACCCTCATGCTTACGCTGTAAGCGCTGGTCTGTCGCCAGATCGTGACCAAAGTCGGTCGAGTTCAGTGCAATCTCTTTCTCCTCAATCCAGTCTTTCGTCTCATCAGCATCCCTGATTTTCACAACCATCAAAGATGCAGCAAACTTGTACAGTAAACAAATTATAAATTTAAATCATAATTTTCCTTAGTCTGCGTGCACTGGAAACTGTTTTATGGG
>Ga0056115_1000801_pt1 | contig 14110 bp, 12 predicted proteins | sample WorMetOlspDAHAB1_FD_77007 | JGI IMG/M metagenome (GOLD analysis project Ga0056115, IMG submission 77007) | Marine gutless worms symbiont microbial communities from Max Planck institute for Marine Microbiology, Germany - Olavius sp. DAHAB.1 ...
GTACTAAACACGACATGCCGCTTTCTCCCGGAATTCACTGTCGATAATGAGAAATGTCGTCGCGGCAGCAGTAGCTAATACGCTGACGATGTTAAATACACGCGCGCACACAACGCACATTTTGTTCTCGCGAAAATCGTTTTTTTCCGACAATACGACAGGGTGGGCCAAAACATTGACACACGATTTTGTACGCCTTATAATTTCATCAGATATTGACCAGTTTTCAAACTTATTTCACGGTGAGGGTCAGGATAAAATTTTTAATAATACTATCACTAAAGATTCCAACACACCTCAAATGTGTCTCTTGTGAAATATCAGTGTGTTAAAAGCAACAACAGAAAACAAGGCGACTTCTGTATCAGAACATTTTAAGAGTGCGTCATCCAGCAGCAAGGCGGACACATTGAACATGTGATGTAAAAACTGCAGGATGGCCCAACAAAGTAAGCCACTAACTACCAAATGATCAAAGAATCGCATTAAATCTTGTTAAAGCCTGTAAATAAAACTAGATTTATTATCAAATTAAAGTATGAATCAAGCACTATAATATTATTCGTTGGTATTAATATTCTATGCGTGACCTACTTTCTGACCCCAATAATCATGCCTGACCCGCAAACTAGTGATATGCGTCAGATATGGCAAATGATGTCAGCGCTTCCTCTGCATCAGCTCGTCTTAGCAAGCTGTGAATTCTATGTCTAAACAATGTTTTAGGTGGAGATTTATGTAAAATATCTTTTATTTCCATATTTTTTCTGGTTTTCAAACATGATTTTATCTGATGCGTTGATTTAGTCGTATCGCAGCTTCAAACACAGCAAGTAATGACGTCACGCATAGAATATTTAATACAGACTTTACATATTCTCGTTCTCATTTTATAGCCTAAATCGATAAAAAAAATCTAGCCTTAATGACGGGTTTTAAATTGATTTAATGATGCTTCACGAAAGTGGCTTCCTTTTTTGGGACACCCTGTACAAATCACATCAGGTGAGGTCTAAACACACTTTCGCCACTGTGACGAAAGTCCGTTTTCACTTTTTTTCTGGAGAAGGGGTAGGCCGATCCCATCTCCCAACCCCATTGACGCCACTGTAACGAAGTTTCGCGAAATATCTCCCATGTTTAAGAGCTCCAACACAGCCGTCTTATCCAGTTAGTGTTTGTTAGGTTGCCTGTCGTGTATGTTACTTGTGGTTGAAAGCAGTTGTCGTTTCGTAGAACAGGAACATCTGAAACGCTGGCGAGCGAAGCAAAAATTAGTGTATGGGTCCAAGCCAGAGTTGGTAGTGTGTTTGGTCCACCCATGGGTTGGGTTAAGTTGGGTTGGGTCCAAAATTTGCCAATCCAGTATGGGTTTGGTTGGGTTGGGTTTTGTTTTAGACAAGGGACTTTTCCTCCGTGGGCAGAGCTGTCACGGATGCGAGATCACAACTGTCTTCTAGCAAAGTTGAAGCTGTCGAACTACTTAAATGGGGTCTAGATAAAGGACTGATATTACTTAGGCCTACTTGTCAAAGTGAACAAAACTGTCATATGATTGTCTTGACTCGATGATGGGCTTGGTTGGGTTAGGTTTTACACGGGTTGGGTTGGGTCCATAAATTTTGGGTTGGGTTTTTAATTTTTGACCCACTACCAACTCTTCTGGTCCAAGCACCGAGATTGCATACGCAGAATCCTGCAATTTAGTGCATTTAGGTTCGCAGTGCCGTCCATAGTGCGTTCCTAAGCACTTCAACAATGGAAACGGCGTTCACGCGTGTTCGTCTTCGAAATTACGCCTGTTTGAAAGAGACTTTCACTCGACCTCACGATGACACTGCTATCTCGACCTAGCAGGTGCCCGCTCTGTCCACTCCACCGAGAACCGACGACAATTTAAGCTTTTTGCTTCGCTGCACTTCAGCACACGCGACTCTTAAGTCGCTTTCACACTACGCTAAAGCCCAAATTCCATCTGGCTCGTCACGTCACGACACGCTATCTGTCGGCCCGGAAATGATCTCTGTGTTTAGAATACTTCGATGAAAATTTCACTGTTTTCCAGATTTTCGATGCCCATCTCCAGTGGCGTATCTAGCCGGGAAAATGCATAGGTTGAACGCTCCCCCGCCTGCCGCGAGGGTCTGGGACTAGTTGCTTCAGTGAAGTATGCCATAGTGGCGGATCTAGAAATTTTTCTCAGAGCGGGAGAGAGTTAGGAGGTCCTGGGGAGGGACAGCTAGAGACAGCGTTCAACTACAGTACACATTTAAACGTTAGCGGTGGCCTTTCTGGACGAACAATTCATATGTCGCCGCAAAAGCTTTGGGGAATGGGGTCGGATAAGTGGCGCGCGGAACAAATTTGAAAGTAAGGGGGCACACGTTCGCCGGAATTTTTTTTGTCGTGTCCCTCCACTATATTGGCTCTACACGCACTATTCGTCGTTTGAGAGAACACTTTGTGGTGGTCAGTACAGTTTGGTCATTTTCTTGTCTGCTATTCTTCCACTCGCGGTGCCCCCGTGGCCAGCCATTTGTAAAAGTCGGGGGGACGTGCCTTCCGTGCCCTATGGAGTGGGCGCCCCTGGGTGGGACGATACTGGGGGCCTCTGCCCCCTCCCCCATTCACCCCGACGCCAGCCTAAAACCGCCCCTGTTCATCTCTATGTATCGGACTGCGACGGGGAAAGTGGCAGTGTTTTTCTATGTTTTCTGTGCGTTTTCTGTTTCCGTTTTGGCGCTTTCTGCCGACTGCTAATTAATGGTGATGGCACGTGACCTACTGTTCTTGTCTGGTCCGTGACAGCCATCGTCGCAATCGATATCAAATTACACATCGATTTCACACACACACACACACACACACACCGTTTCAGTGCAGATTAATGCGTTCCTGTCGCGCACCAACCAACTAGGTCAACTTCCCATTACTTACTGCAATATATAGGTTGACCCAAAAAAGTAACGTAAGTCGTCCTGCCAAATTATCACCAGATCGCGTTAAAAATCGAATTGGAGCCTGCCCATGACGTTGAATTTTTGTGGCCGGTTGCATAAACCTAACTGATCTTATAAGGCACACTTGAAATCATTTCGCGTCGCGCGTTACGTCATTTTGAGCGTCATTTTGTATGTGTAGGAATGGAATTAGAAAAAAAATGTCAACCATTCAGTTCGTAAAACACATGCAAAAATGACGTTCAAGATGACGTAATGCGTGACACAAAATGATATTTAGTGTCACTTGAATTAGAGTGACGTTTATGTAACCAGCACTTTATTGAGTAAAGACTAGAGTACCAGAGAAGCACTTACATGTTGGTAATAAATATTCTATGCGTAGTAATTCGGTATGGGTTGCAGCCCACTTTTTTTCTGTCCACGCTGTAGCACTTTTAGGGTGTCAAATTAATGAGGGTGAACGGTATTCCTGGGAAGAACAACGGAAAACAGCGCTTTTTCGTGTGCGGTTCTGCACAAAAGGTGCAATTTTAAATGGATTTGTGGAGTCACGTTTGTGCAGCAGTTAAAATGTTGATGTGGATGTCATATGGCCTATAATTGCCGCACTGAGCGTTCGGCGGATTAAGGGAAAGGTGGCGCATGGTTTTCTAAACATGCATCCAAAATGTCCTGCTGGGGAGTTGTAGGTGGAGAGGTGCACGACAGAATATTTCACTTTGAACTAGGCAAAAATTTAACGAAACTCGTGAAAAATTTCACGACCCTTTTTGAAATATTTCACGATATATTTCAGGCCAAAAAGAATTTCACGAAATTTTACAACAATGTGGACTTTTTCTACGGGTGCTGCAGTGGCCGGACTCGCAGTTGTAGGTAGTGTTACCTGTTTGTCACGTGCAATTTGAGAAAGGTACGCCGCTACAACAGAAATTGTCCAACGATCGACTAGACTAAATTAACCATCGTAGTCATGTGCTTTATAGGCGTAAACAGTGAGCACGGTTGACCTAATAGTAACTAAATTTAGGGAGCGAAATAGGCTCAGCTCGCATTATTGGCATGACTTCCGAACTCAAACTACAGCCTTAATGTGATCGTCGTTGCCTAACTGTGTAACCAATAGGGCTGCCGCTAACGAGTAGTTTTCTACTCCAGTACTCGTTAAAACCGGAAGTACTTTAATACAAGCTGCCAGTGGCGAAGAACGGGTGGTGGGTCAGCGTATATGGAGCCCGAAGAGTCAGGGCCTCGAACAAGCACCTCCTCTACATGTATATATTCAGATTTATTTCCAGGCGGGCAAGTGGACAAATGAAATCGTGAAGCCCAAGTTTTCATAAATTCCAACAATTCATCAACTGACCGCAAAAACTGCAACCGGAAGTATAAATTTGCAACCGGAAATAGAAAGTGACGAGTACTCGAGTACTCGCAGCAGCCCTAGTAACCAACGAATAAACAACATGCAATGGTAAGCGTTCCACATTACCGCACGCACCCGAAATGTAACTGCCATGGTGACGGAGTTTGGACTTGGAGTGTCTGAGTAAATTGCATTCACCAGAGAGCGACACTTGTCGACTGTGAGAACTAGAGAGAAGTTTCCTAGTCGATAATGACCGGCGTTGCTATTGCTCACATAACAGCAGCAGCACATCGTATGTCGTAATTTTTCATGAGAGTGGTCCGTAAATTTTACTTCCTACTTTTGCATTATGAAAAGCCAGTGAGTTGATCTTATTGGACACATTTTGTGGTTAATTTAAGTCAGACAAATTGTAAGTTGAAATAATATTATTTTAGCAGGCATTCACTGCATGATTTTTATACGCGAGACTTTTAGAACCGATTGCTTAGTTCTGTTTTTAGAGCATATTGATACTTGTTTTTATGCGTCGCTCTTTCATTCTATCCGTAGTTGTATCTCTCTGTTTGTTCTATCATTTCATCGTTTATAACTTATTTTTACTCAATACGAACATCACACATCAGCTGGTCACCGACGCTCGCGCAAGACAACTGCGACGTTCCGCTGACTGACACGAGGACGCTGACTGTCCACCGAACATCCAGCTTTTTCGGGGACAGAACCTTTGCAGCTGCGGCCACGAGAGTTTGGAACAGTTTACCATCAGACTTACGAAAAGCAGACTTATCATACTCCCGGTTCAGGCGGTCGCTGACGACATTTTCATTTGGACAGTCCGACCACGGCGCATTGTGAAAGCTATAAACTGCGCCGTGTATAAATATTCTTATTTACTTTATTTACTTACAGTAATCCGCAAATAATGCAGTACGTGAGAACTGGGTCGCACAGTGACTCTAACAGTAACCCAGGAAAAACCAACTAAAACCAGTAAAACAGTTGAATTAAAAGCATATCAGTTCACACTAATATAGGCCAATATTCCTAGGCAATGACTACTGTCTAACGTGGGCCTATGTCGAGGTCCATATGCAACACTTAACTGAAATCAACAACTGTTCCTAAAACTGTTCATTTGACAAACAAAAGCAATCACAATAACGTACTGCAGAATGACGGTTAAATTTACCATATCTTTTTTGCAGATGAATTTTGACGCAGAACTGGATGTTGCAGTGAAAACTCGCCCCACGAGCTTTGTGGCGTACGTCGCTCTCAACCTATGAACCTTTCAGTTTTTGCCTTCAACATTTGAATACCCGTCACATACTCAGGGCCGGATTAACAAAATTTGGGGCCCTGTTCGGAAAAAAATTCATGGGGCCTTGGCTATTCTGAATGAATCGGACATACTGTAAAAACTAAGAATTTTTCTCCTGTTTGCACATGAGAAACTTGTGCATACAGTAGTGCGTACTTTAGACTGGTTTGTTCTGAGATGTTTTCCTTAGTTTTACTAACAGGCAACTTTGACCTTATAAATTTTTGCACACATATGTGGAGGCCCCTAAGGTGTGGAGGCCTCTGCTCGGCCGAACATGTTCGAACATTCCTTAATCCGGCCCTGCAGGGGAGTGAGAGTGAGTAGAGTTTAACGCCCCACTCGACACAATATAGGTCATTTCGGAGGCGGCACATACTTTTACCCATTCACAATGTAATGTTAAGGAATTGGGTATTTCGGAAAATAGGTGAAATGTTAGCTGCTTGCATTACTGTACTTATTGTCTAAGCAGAACAACACCGCCCCAGTATTACAAGTTTTGCTACGCGAGTCTTCTACTTTTTGTCAGTGTAAAAAACTGATGATCATGCGCCGACTCTTTGGCTTACAGTTAATATAGCCTACGCAATGCTTATGCGATCCATATGCCAGCTTCAAGCAGAGTGACTGATTGGCATCGCATGCACGGAATAGTAATGCCAACTGCAGCATGCTGATGTTTGGTTCACTCCAATGGCGCCGGAACGAATTTGAAAGTGGGGGGGACACCGGTCCGGAGCTAAAGTGGGGAGCAGCGACGCGCCGGAAATTTTTTTGGTCGTGCTCATCCACTTTTTGGCTCTAAAAGCACAATTAGTCGTTTTGGTGAGCGCTTTTTGTGATGGTTAGTACAGTTTGGTCAGTTTTTTGTTTGCTGTTCTTCTACTCACGGTGCCCCCCCCCGTGCCCAGCCATTTGTAAAAGTGGGGGGGGGCACCGTGCCCCATGAAGTCGGCGCCACTGGTTCAATCTCAGACTAGATGCATGTGGCGCTTTAAGTAAACCACTGAGGGCAGTCGCAGGTCGCGTGAAGGCACTACAAGTGACAGAGTGACACTGAACATTGTCCGCACAATTGAAATAGAGCTGAAATAAAACAGGAACGAAACTGAAACAAAACGGTTTTGAAACTTTTTCGTTTCAGTTTCGTTTCAGCTTTATTTCAATCGTGCGGACCTTTTTATATAACACATAAGATGATATCGCGTCACGCATTACGTCATCCTAAACGTCATTTTGTATGCGTTTACGAACAGAGTGGTGATAAGTTGACGTTTTTCTCATTTCGTTCGTAAAAAAACACACAAAATGACTTTCAAGATGACGTAATGCGTGACGCGAAATGATCTTTAGTGTCACTTGAATTGAAGTGACGTTCATGCAACCGGTCCTTATTATAATAATTTGATATTTGTGTACTTTTTGTGGATCACCCTGTACTTGTACATTTCCATCTGTATGTATGTTGAGCGTCGGCTGCGTTTACATAAGGTCCATCTTCGCACGCAATATTTGCCGCTCAGTGATCGATGTATGTGCTGACGTCACGAAAGAAGGTCACGTGATCGCGGACAGGACAATGTATTCCGCAGTAACTCGATACATTAATAATACTAATAGGCCTATCCACCCGGTAACCGCACTGTTTTTACTTAGTTTTTTATTTATTTATAAACGGTCGTTTAAAAAATATTCTCGCTATTATGTCTTGTTTGTTTGTTGTTTGTACCACTTAATACAATAATACTGTATGTTGGCTGATGACGATTAACGATGCACTGGCTGACGTCACGAACGAAGGTCACGTGACGCTTTCGTCGTCGCTGATTGGCCGCCGTTGGCGGTAATATAGCGCTGTTCCCGGGAACGTTTCGTAGGTATATACGTTCGCGACCACCCACGATCCGGGCGCCGACTCAACATTGACATCCGCATCCTGGACGACATATGCGACAGCCGGTGACACCGGCCTCGGCCACAGCACCTGCTTGCTGCGAGAACTTCCAGAATCAGTGGCGGATATAGGGGGATGGGCGACAGGGGTTACTATAGAGATAAAAAATTACATTACAAATAATATCACATCTCAGGCTACACTGCTAGCCAAAGAGAGGGTTTGACCACCGTCTGACTTATTTATACATGGCTGATTGATTATGCCCACTTCCTAATTCACAAATGCATAAAATTCTCCCGTAAGCCCAAATCCCTCAATTTTCGTCGGGCTCCCAAAGTCACCCTCACTCTAAAAATCGTAGATCTGTCACTGAGAACGCGTGCATTTAAGCAACGGGCCTGCGTTTCATAAGGAAGCCGGGGTCATGGTAAAAGTGAAATCTCCAGTGTGGGGGGAGATCATGGCGAGCGAAAGCGAGCGTCGAAAATGTTTTCACTCGACCACCCGAGCTGTCACCCATCTTACCCGCTTATGAAAGTACACCAAACATGTTGAAACCAAAAATAAACTGCATATGCCGGGTCCAGGAGAGGGTTGGTGGGTTCGAAACTCGACCCCAGCTTTTTTGACAAGCGTTTCCAGGGGATCCCTTGTTTCCCAGGGCGGTCCAACCCCCGATAATTTTTCCATGACCACCGTTAAATAAAAAGGTACTGCAGAGTTGGAGATGTATTGGACCATAATTTACGAGTTCTATTTAATAACAGATATTTATGGATTGGACTGGACGTAAGTTGTAATCTGTAAACGTCCAGATTGGATTGGATTGGGTCAGCAGAACTAGTTGTAGTTGGACCCGTGTCCAACTCTAGGGTCTAGGGCACGGTATTATACAGACTTTTTGGATCAAGGTATGTTCGAAAATTTTTCGGGGTGTATGCAAGGCAGCGAAGACGCCGAGATTAACGAGCCGGATTATAGAGAGGGTTGAACCAATGGAGTTATGGGGTTAACACTCCCTGTAAAAGGACTAAATAAAAGCCTGACCCTGACAGACAACGAATGCTGAAATAATTACGTTGTCATAGCGACGTTCTCTCGGCCTCTGGCTTCAGCCTACGTCCGTACGGCGCTTAAATGGTTTCATCAAGCTATCAATAATGCTTTTACTTAGATTTGATGCGTAATAATCATAATTGTAATCATAATAAACGGTTGATTTATTGCGCCTTCTATAACTAGAACGATAATGCAGTACACTGTCCAGTTTAATAGTGCGATCACATACAGTAGGCAGTCTGGAACGAGAACGTTATCAGAGAACGCTTGAAAACTGGCGTGGAACGCATCAGCTTGAGTTCTGTTGGCAGCCGGTTCCATGCTCAGGGCGGCAACAGAAAACGTCCTATACATGTAATAGTAGTCAGAGATGTCGCCATACGGTGATAACGAGGTCCTGTTAATTATAAGACGAACAGCAACGCAGTCTTTGCGTAGTGGTTCTATTTGCACTCTGAATGAGAAAGAAAGAATAGTTTGTTATTATCGCCCATTATATTTTAACTACCTAAATATACATTGCTATTTTCCACAGTTTTGTGACATTTTCGTGCTGTAACCTACTACGACTACGAAACGCTTCCAGGGGCTAACAGAGGTGGTAACTCACCCTATCCACTACGAATTGGGTTCTTTAACATACGAAAGCTTTGCCAGTAGCCGCTTAATTCCCGGGACTGTAGAACAATGGCCGCAGAACGTCACGTCGGCGTCGTCACTGACTGTTTCTAGGAAACGTTGGAAGACCCCTCTTTTCAATCGTTCCTTCCCCCGCGCAGTGCTTCGTCATTTAGGACACTGACTGTAATCAAAGCATCTTTCAAAACATCTTATTCAGACGAGCGTTTAGTCTTCTCTGGCTCCATATTATTCCACATTTTTCTTATTTTAACACTTTCAAAAAGTTTGCTGTGATTCAGTGCTGCGCATGTGTTCTTTATGTGATAGTCGCTTTAAAAAAATTTTAACGATGATGACGACGATGATAATAATGTTTTCACTTACTCACTTAAGCCGAAATTCCACTTGGCTCGTCACGTCTCGACACGACACGACACGTACGACGTGTCGAGCGGTGCTCTCCGACAAGCACGACACGTCTCGACGCGTCTCGTCACTTCTCGTCACGACTTTTCCCTGTGCAAAAATGCACGGGTTAGGTAGCGTGTCGTATCGATACGTGACGTGAAGTGTCAAGTGGAATTTGAGCTTTACTCTCGCCGCTCAGTTCTACTCTTCGGCTCAGTCGTCTGCACCAGAGCGTCATAATAGCGTTGAAAAAGATATCCTCCAACATACTGTCACACACACACACACACACACACATTCGCAGCTCAGCGATGTCTGATGTACTGCTGATATGTCAACGACGTGCTATACTACCGAGCCGTCCGGTCGCCTTCGCCGTGCCTGGTCAAGACATTTCTCTTGCTTCCGGATTTCGAAGTAATTACCCATCGCCATCCCACTGGGATTTAGTGTGCCACTTCGCACCTTAGCGCCCGACTGAGAATGTGTCGTTTCGTGGCGGAGGAAAGTCACCAAGCGCCGCGGTTCAGTGAAACAAAAATTTAATGTTTGCAGCGGACTTTGGACTCCCTGTAAATGAGGTGATGTGCCACAAACTGTCCAGCGTGAGCCGCCGTGCTATCATTGTCGCAGGCCCGTCCGTCTGGAATTCGGTGGCAGATCATCAGCGTCATCCGGTCCTTGAACTTAGCAGTTTTAGGCGTCTGTTAAGGCACTCTAGTTTGTATACGATTTATAGGCACAACGTACCGAGCGCATTAGAGAAATTATGAAGATGCGCTATATAGATAACTACTTTGTATGGATAACTACTTACTTATTTACTTATTCGTAAAGACTGTTCCAGAGACGACACTGGTTAAAGTGTAACAGGACGTAGGGGAACGCCTACAGAACATGGCTCAAGGCATTCACTCCACCTCAGATTTTCTGTGGACGCATGGCAACGGTAAGGGAACTGTAAGGAGACGGAATGTCGGCTGACTGCATACAGTTATAATGCCAGCTCAAAACACATTTTTTTGCAAAACTCCAGTTTTTCTATATGGCTTTGAGTTGTCTCTGTGTTTCAATTCTTGACGTATCGATCAGCTTGCAATAAGCCGCGATATGTTCGATAGATTTTCCAAGTGCTACATTTTGGGGCCACAAGGGACCACGAGAAATGACCGGGACGTGTGTACAGTAGCGGGGCCCGCAACCACAAACAGGGGCCAATCACCGAATATACAGTTCCCCACCTCTAACTTTGCACTTTAACCACTGACAGACGTGATGGTGACGGGCGGGGATTCTGGACCCAAGTGTGCCGCTGTGGCCCCACGACCGTGCCCTTTAGCCTAATGTCCCCAACAGTCACATAATCTTTAAAAATTCAATGGGAGTGAACTCGTGCTGCCAAAGATATGGTGTTGTGGTATTGTAATTGTGTTAGTTGAGAAAGTTGGAAACTATATAGTATATACACTGTTGCGGTTTGTCACCCGACATGGCCTGCGTGCACAATTCTCGTGCCGATTGAAATACAAGTAGCGGTATTTACGGTATTACCACAAAATAATGTAATATAATATAATGTTATTCACGAGACGAAACACACAATAAAAAAGAACATGAAGCAGACTTATAACATCATACAATTGGAGGACAAGCCACTTATCTAGCGCCTTGAGAATACAGAAGTTGAAGGATGAAACCAGATCTAAAATACCAGTCCTCATCGCAATAAAGAACACGTTAAAACGTGCAAGTGTACTTGCTCCTGAATGTGCCAATGTTCGTAAAATTACTGTCGCTAGGCAGTCGTTCCAAAGTTTCACAATACGATTGCGGAAGTAAAAGTTAAATCCGCGGAATTGCAGCCGAAAATGGGGATAAATTTCTTGGTACTAACGCAGCGTAAATGACGATATTATATACTATCATTATCTGGAAACGTTCATTCGGCCGATGTATTTTGGCATTTGCACGCACTTCATTCTTGAACGTACCGGCATTTTTTATTCGGTCGCAGGCGTTTTCAAGCCATGGGTTTTCACAAATCTCTCGTTAAATATTAAACAGTGTTACGTTTCAGAAATTGTATGAAATCATTTGAAAGGGACAACTAGTAGTGGGTAAGGGGATGGGGGTTAAATAGAGATGTCGTGGGGATTGGGTGGGGCGGGGCTGATGTTCAACTGTCTTTAGTGCGAAGCGGTGCAATCCCGGCATCGGACAGAGCGCACGGAGTGGTGCACTGCCCTTGTTATCTGACTGGATTATGCTTCGTTCTAAGGATTGCCGCATAGATGACATACTACCTGTGCTGACCAGTAGTGACTATAGCTGATTGGCAAAGCTGTCGTCGACGAGTTCGCAACGTTATTCTGTGTTACCGCAACAAAATCGAGCTATCTACTTTTATCTCGCAATCTTCTCTGTATCACTGGAGCGTCACTACTGTAGTGAGTGGGTGAATAGAGTTTAGCGCCACACCCGACGCAATATAGGTCATTTCGGAGGCGGAATTTAGCTTTGTGATTTGATGGTTATATTATTTGGTTATATTCTTATTATTATCGTTTATTACGCCAAAGAGCAGCCACAGTATAAACGATACATATACACAATACAGATTAAACGCTAAAATATTGAATCGCCAAGTTAAAATTTTAACTATTGCTGTGTATACGTATACATAAAATTGCAAAAACGAACACACAGCAAATTACACAAAAATATATGCATGTGTATATAAAACGACTTCCATATTCCCAGCTTGATTCCAGCGGCAGACATGTTTAAACATGCCCATATCGCAGCTTCAAGCACAGTGACTTGCCACCTCCTGAATAAGGCTACGCATAGAATATTTAGTACGATCTTCTGATATTCAATAGCTTCTTTTTTGCATTCAAATTTGACTAAAATTCCAGATTTTTAGCACGATTTATTCATAGCATTCGGAATGGGATAACTTTTTTGGACCACCCAGTATGTATTACTTTCTGAGTGAACGTGCTGTCTGTGTCTACGATCATCCGTGTTGCCCGTATATTCAAGTCAGTGTCGCGCGCGGTCTATACGGGGATATAATATCTGACAGCGACGGCAAAGTAAGGCGCTAGTCCCTATGCGAACGGTCTGGCTATATGCGGCGCAAAATTATTACGTTCTGTGCACCAACAGCGACGGCTTCTTTATATACATCTTTATTCGCCAGAAGCGGCAGCATAGCATGAAGCGAAAATGAAATAACAATTGTGAAAACGAAACGCAAAAGAAACACATAATGACAATGACACTTCACACGAGCTCAAATGAGCTCTAAAATTGTAACGACATGGTATTACAGTCATTATCTCTGTAGCCTCTGTAGCTGTTGCAGTCGCCATCTTGTAGGGCGAGTGTGCTTCTGCAGTGTGACAGCGTAAACTTTGCATTACGCCTGTCCGTAATTTGTTGTGTTTAATTTCTTTAGTCAAAATGCACCGTTGCCGAACAATTATAACAAAAAAATTAGTATTTTTCGTCGCATGTCGCTTCCCGTGGCTCAGTGGCTCGATGGTCAGGAGTGAGTGAGTGAGTGAGTAGTTGCATAACGGCACATCAGCACAAAATAGGCTATTTAGTGCCATTATAAGCTAGAATATCTTACAAATGTGTACTAGTACTCTTATAAAAATAGGTTATTAAAACCAAGGCTTATAGTTAATATAAAAGAGGTACAACAACAATTATATGCGAGTATAAAAATGGGTATCTTTGATAAAAGCAATTATATCGTTAACACTGGTATTATTGAATAGTTCTTTCAATGTACTATCAAAGTGATATTGTTGGCGAAGATGATTAAACTGTGGACATTCTATGAGAATGTGGTTTACAGTTAGTGAAGTATAACATGTCGCACAGAATGCTTCGTCATCGCCAAGAAGATGTGCGTGTGTAACACGCGTGTGACAAATCTGTAGCCGGTTGAGAATGACGGCATCTCTCCGACTGAGAGAATCATTTATTCATTTTGTTTGGTAACACCCACTGTGGGATTAATAGCGTGAAGCTTGTTACCATCACAGCAATTCCATATTTCTTGCCATTCTTTGCGCATAAGTTGTTTGGCGCGTGGGACGAAGTCCCTGGCTGATACCTTGACAGGAGATATAGGAAGTGACAGGGCAGCTTTTGCTACCCTATCAGCACTCTCGTTTCCCGGGATCGCCACGTGACCGGGGATCCGGCAGAGTATGACTGTTTTACCAGAGTTTGTGAGAGTACTGTATGTTTTAAGATATTTATAAATTGTATCCTGATCAACACGACTTCCTCCCAGCGCAGTCAGACTTGAATATGAGTCCGAGAGCAAGAGAAAGTGCTTTTCTTTAGATCTTCGGACAACATCCAGGGCAAGCAAGATAGCGTGAAGTTCCGCATTGAAGATGCTTGTTGCACCCGGCAGCCGAATAGCTGACGTACCGCGTTTA
>Ga0056115_1000802_pt1 | contig 14108 bp, 15 predicted proteins | sample WorMetOlspDAHAB1_FD_77007 | JGI IMG/M metagenome (GOLD analysis project Ga0056115, IMG submission 77007) | Marine gutless worms symbiont microbial communities from Max Planck institute for Marine Microbiology, Germany - Olavius sp. DAHAB.1 ...
GCATTATGGCGCTATATAAATTTCGTATTATTATTATTATTATTACTTAGTTAAAAGGCTGACATAAGGGCGACAGTGGTTAAGAGTTACAGACGTATTGCTTCCTACGGTTTTCGCATATGGTGCAAAAAATCAGATGTGCTCGACTTGTAAAGCCCGAACTGACAGGTACATCAAGAGTGCCTGGTGGGCAAGTTACAAACACAACAATAGCTTCACGTGGGCACTCTAGCAATTTGATTATGATCGCTGTACACAAGCTCTGTCTTTGTGTTAAACACAACAACATCATATACACAGGCAAATGTTTGGCAAAAATAATGCAGCCACCCACACACAAGGAACATCACAAATGCATTTTAAATACACTTATAATACTAGAACTGAGCTGTTAATATGAGAGGAACAACAAGCTATGTACAGTCAAAAATCCATAGATTTACAGGCACATATTATCAGTAGCACATACACAGTATATAACACCAACGCATGCAACGAAAAACACGTGCAGGAAATACAGCAAATGTCATGGAGCCAGAGAAAAGTCACAGATACTGACAGTAAGAGTAGTAGCAAAATATTTGTTAAAATAGATCACGTGAAATACCAATGACAGCAAAATTACTTTACTCTAAGGTAACCAATTACAACCAGTCAAGTCTTTACTGTAGTCTTCACCACATAATGAGCACTGCCTGTCACTGAGCTACAAAACTGAGCAAATGGGGGCAGGTATATTACGGATCATCGGTCTGGAGCAGCTAACCAACTAACTAACCAGAACCTGCAGCAGAACTAAGGCACAATGAGAACTAGCAGCAACAGAAGATAATCAAATTTATACTTCACAATCCTTTGCGACAAACCTTAACTGGACTGAGCAGTTTAAATTCCATGTTTGGTTGGTTGGAATTTAAAAGCACTTTCAGTATAATTATACTAAGATTGTACCTAATATGTTTATAATTAAGTTAAATATCTCACTGGAGAGAAAGTTGAAATATATTTCACTTTGGAGAATGAAATAACATTCAAGAAGGCTGGGAGTTAAGAAAGTACTGCATCCAACTATTGTTTTCATAAAATCACACAGTAACCTCTGCCAGACTGAAAACAAAGACGCAAGTAACTGCTGTCATAGTTTTGTAATTCACTGGAATCAGTTAAAAGTGAGATTACTGTTGTTTACAATTCATACATCAATGGCAAATATCCCATATCTTCAGTAGAAAAGCAAAATGTCAAGACGCATAACTCAAAATATTTAGTTTAAAAAATTGCACCTTCATGTTCGCAGCTATTGTCATCTTGAGGCATATAATCAATGAATTAAAAAGTAGTGAAGCTCTCGCTAATTGTTTCCAAAGTGCCAAAAATGTACCTTCAAGCATGCAAACGATTAACCACAGTAGTTAAATTATTTCACAAACAGCCGAGACAAAAATGCACAAAAAGTTATTTCTCGGCACAATTAACATAACAGGTGAATGTGGCACATGAGCAAATCTTAAATACACAGCAAGTTATTATGTAACTGATCCGTTTACTCCGTTCTTGTCATGTCTACTGAAAACTTGTCTTCTCGTTACCACCAAACAAGGAGATCAGCTTCAAATTTCAACAAATTCTGAGAGACAAAATTCAACAGGGCAGAAACTGCCAGTGTGATCAGCTGCGGACACACCACCCAGTTGACCTCATGCCAGCACAATAACCAACACAAGTCAGAAACAAAGACATGGTCCACACACATTAACAAGGTTGCCACTTCCCAGGCAGAACAAATTCCACACCTTTTCCAGACAGGTCTTTGACACTGAACTAAAGTTCTTCCCACAGACTATGTTTGTGAATTGCAATTCGCTCCAAGCGGAAAAAATAATCACATTAATAATTGATAGGAAAGAAATAAGACATGACAAACCAAAGAATTTTTTTTGCTTTTTCCTTCACTTTCCCCCCGTCCGTCTTTCACTTCCCGGACTTACCCAGATTTTCCAGAAAAAGTGGCAACAATGTATTAACCGAATGACGACAAGGTGATGAGATGCAACTTAATGCAAATGGAATATGCAAGTTACGAATGCAAAACGGTCGCTGCATTACACAGGCATGTGCGCTTGTACGTAGAAATCCGGTTCATCTTCTTCATCACGATGTCCACTGTCGTCGTCGCGGTCCAGCTGCAAAAACACACACAACAGCGAAATGTAACTGAAAAACACAATGTGCAAATGACCGAAAATTCCTAAAAAAACATGTGTCCAAATATGTACAGCTCAAACGTCCACAACTTGTCAGTGCACTCTTGGCACCAAAACAGTAAACAAAATTCCTGGGGAAGTAAGATGTGATATACCCTGCACAAAATATCCACTCGTGTCATTCTCCAACAGCAGGACTGTATTCCAATTTGCTCAGTTTTGTCAACGCAACTGCTATAGGCCAGCCAGTCATACTCCTATGACCTTCAGTCAGGAAACGAGGTGGCCCCATTCGGGAAGTGCTAACGACAGAAAGATAGCTGGAACAAAGTACAGAGTACTTTGTAGGTTAGCACGTACATAACAAAGCCTGAGTTACAGCACAGTGCTAAATGTTGTGAGATATTTTTCACTGCTTCGTTACCTGCTTTACTCCTCCAAGAACTTGCCAACAATTCGCAACAGGTAATAACACTGAACAAAACATTGAAGTAGCAGGGCAAAACGACGAGAAGAAAAACAAAGCTGAATAATGGAAGCCATCTTTTTGCTGTTGCATATATCATAAACTTTGTGGGTTTCAGTCCGCAGTCATCATTACCTCAGCCAATTCCGGATTCGTAAAGAGAAGCGGCAGAAGGTGAAATCGCATTGGCACCAGTAGGATTAAGACGAACGGAAAGGCAAGTGCCGCAGCTGTTGACTTGACTGCCCAGAGAATGCCCAGACAAAGCAGCTGAATAAATGTGAACAAATTCATCTTCCACAAACGAACCTAAACACCCATGACACAACTTTGGCATCATTTGCAGTCCAGACGCAACACTGAATCAGGAATTGAAACTGCTCGACTACAGAATTGTTAAAATACCTACCACAAAATACGAGTGCCACACTATCGGCTTCAATACAAACTGCGGCCACACTACAATTAGTAATATGAAAATTTAAGAACAGAAATAAATAATTATCAATATAACATCATATTTCACAAACAGATGTCTGTAAAATGTTCTGAACCACCTAAATGAAAAGGATTGGATGTGCACTGAAATAAATAGAATGAAAAAAAAAAACAAAGTGTCATTTGATCGAATGCAGACAGAACACATATAACAGACACATGATGAGCTGACCCTTCGGACATAGCCAATTCCATCGGGATGATGCTTCACGGGCATAAACATAAGCTGAACTCTGTGCAGTAGTTGTACACCAGACATTGAAGCGACACCCATGTACAGAAAAACACCAAACAACACAGCCAAGGGCACCTGACGTAGCAGCGGACCCATCAATACTGAGACACCTGCAATTCACGTTGCACAATTATCATTGTCATTATTAGAGAAGCAGGTACTACATACAGTACAAAAGCAAGAATGAGTACTCTTAGCCAGCATAGTTAAACACGTTCACACTGCACTGTGATCCCACTGCCCAAACGAAAACGTGTTCAGCAACTCGACGGTAAGATAAGTCTGGCTGCCTGAGGTCGGACTGCAGATTGTTCCACATCTACAGCCAAAATAAACCAGTACAGAAAAATAAAAAAACCAAAACAACTAAGTGCAAGTAACAAAAAAGGATGCACTATTTTTGTCACTTCTTACTACGCTCATCCAAAAAACAAGGTGGAATTATTCTACAGCTTCTGAGCCCACATGTGATGTACTTGTACTTGTAGTCGTAAGAATATACTGAAATTACATGAAGCAAGGTGGCAATGCAGTAAAAGACAGCAAAGAAAGTGTCTGCATTTATTTAGCCACAAACCTTAGTAACTAAGGCACAAAGCACTGTGTGGATAACTGCACTAGCAGACAATACGCAGGTCAACTTTTGATTGATGAACAAAGGAAACATTTAGTTCAACGTGTAATATGCATGGCACATAAAGTCCCAAGTGGCAAGCATTACTAAGTAACTGTTGTTGGTTGGAAGTTGGTGGGTTCTGTAGCCACTCAGCTAGATGCCCACCTGAATAGCAGTTTTAAAAAAATGTTGGCCAGAATGACTAGAATATCTGTAATGCTCTACTTTCTGGTTTACACTACATTGTTTATACACATGATAAGTTTATGGATTTTTTCACACACATAATATGCACCCCCATCTCAGGGCTGCATTTTTTCGGTCAAAATTCTGCATATTATGTGCGCATTTCTACGGCAATATTATCCGAAAAAAACCAGTCCAACTTACCAATCAAGATGTGGACGGCAAGCGCGGTCAGTCGCTGCTCGAAAACCTGCACCAGTTTCGGGTTTTCACCGGGAGCATGTGTGCGCGAGAAGACACTCAGAGCAGACACGTGAGCCACCGACCGCACGGTTGCCGCAACCATAAAGGGTGCTCCGATAAATCCGCCCACCACCGTCAGCAACCCAATCACCAACATGTCGAGGTGGTAGCCTGAACCTTTCTTCAGCATACGATCTTTCTTGTTCACTATCGTGCTTCAATTCACAAAAGCATTGTGACAGAATCAGACGTATTCTTTCAAACAGTTGCGATGAGAACATTAACAACACACAGACACTAGGTAGCGAAACGAGGGATTTTACGTTTTAGAGAAAATGAATATTTGGCTCATTGGCAGAAAATACAAACACACACAGCAAACGAATTCAAGCACACAAAACAAACAAGACAATTTTTTAATGTAACAAAATGTTCGACAACAATAATCACAATATGAAAATCTCACGTTACTGATCTTAAACTGACTAAAGTATTCTCTCTAAACGTGATACTGACACCTTTTAATAAATCACAAACAAGCATAGTAACAACGGAAAGCAAAAAATATAATTACCTTGTAATTTGAGTTTCCATGAAAAGTAGAATAAATATAAGAATGGCGGGCACTATGGCAGCAAATACTATCCACACAGGTAACGGCTGAGACAAACCAACAGGATTTATTAGCCAGTTTCTCTTGTATGGTGCTGTTGGTGACACTCCATTCGGTACATCAAGTTTCTGTGAACAGACAAAACTACTGATGCTGTGTTATGAGTATGTATTCAAAAATTATAATCATGTACAATACTTTTTGACACTCACAGTGGTGTCTGTAACCATTGTGCTATACATCAAACCTGGGCCTGTGTTCATAGCTCTGGTTGGTGGCAGGACATGAATCTGGCTATGAAATGTATTGCCCTAATTTCTTTGATCATGGATTTCAAATCTGAAAAGTCTCGACCTTTCCAGACAGAACAGAAAGACAAAGAACAATCAAGGGGGCAACCAGCTTATGCAGTTGGAAAAAACTGCAACAATGATATGCCATCTCTGGCTTGCAATCCATATTTGGCAACAATTAAAGAAATTAATTATTGCAAACATAATGACGAACAATATGCAATGATTAAAATTTTGTGAGCGAGGTCAGTACTAAATGCAAGACTGATACGCTACCACACATCAATGTGTATGCTAAAATACGATGACTGTTGCCTACGCTACATCACATTTTCAAAACGCCAAACTCAGTGATAATCCTGAGATAAAAGCTGTCAAAATAACATTAAGACATACAAACAATCAAAACATAAATAAATCACCTGAATGAAAGTAAATGGAATCAAATATGCCAAGAGTGCCATCACAATGATAGATATTGGAACACCAAAATCGCCAATAGCTCGACGTACCTGCAAATGTATTTATCACAGCATAGTGTGGGCATTAGAAACTAGTATTCACAGCTACCACCTGGGTACTAAGTTATGCCACACAACACAGATGATTAACAAATGTTTATTAAGATAGGCATGTGTTTCGTCACTCATCACCATAATTCTCATCACAAATGAACCTATGTAATGACCTACTAAAAATTCCAGTGACTGATACATCGTTTCTAACAAATTTAAGTAATGTCGTCAATTTGTTGTCATCATTTTGCATCACATGCAAATATGTACAAGAAATTAAACATGGAAAGTTACTCAAAACTAATCTAATGTGCACTTACATTGCGGCCAAGAAAGTGACTGTTGCGGAATTCCTTCAGAGCGAGTGCAAAAAGGAACGTAGTCAGAGTAAGGATCAAGGACAGCAGTGCCGTGTTTGGCCTCGGAATGTGATCATCAGACTCTGAACAAGTATCATTTGCAGTTTCGTTCAGCACAGAGCTATTCTCTAAACTCGCAACCAAGTTCACAAACGACGAATTGTCGACTGGCATGCTGTCGTTGCCGAAACATGACTTATTTCCAGGAAACGGATAATATTCCACAAGAGGATTTGCCTGAAAAACCTGCAACGATGACACGACTAGACTGCAGTTTTTCACCAAGTAAAATAATCTACAATTTAATGCTTACAACTATTTATCACAAGCTGCATGACAATACTGTGAAAAATGCAAAGGTAGGAATAACTAGGAATATTTATGACTTGACTGTCAGAGGGGGTGAGTAAATATAGTTTAACGCCCCACCCAACACAGTATAGGTGATTTCGGAGGCAGAACTACCAGAGGGACCAATTATCCAAAATGACGTGCCATCTGCAATCATCTTTCTTCTTCAATCTCGAATCTGCTTTCCAGACTCTACTATTAATATCCAGTCCTTCCTCTGCCATTTCAAGAGCTTTAGCTGGGACTCAATACAATAATGTAACTCTAACAGTAAAGACCAACTGTCTTCATCTCAAGACATTCATTAACAGCATCATCAGAACAATGTTGTAGTCGCACGCTTCTAGCTGCCATATGCCGTCAGCCGTCACACTGCAGAGTGTGTAGACGTCGCAGACCGCCATCAAACTTGGTTAGCGGACAGGAGTCGACAATGTTTGGCACTGTCTGGCAGAGATGTCACCTCTGTCACACATTTCATTGTTTGTCAGACCCCATTTATTTCACTACATGCCACAGCAGTAACAGTTCAGAATGGACAAGTGGTTCAAGGAAGGCGGCAACTGGGAAGTTGAAAACAATACAAAAATGCAACTCACGATAAACATCTTTCATTACTGGCATCATCAGGGAAGCAAAACGATACAACAGAGAGTTGTACTCACGACAAATATTTTCTTGAAAGTTTCGTATATGAATATCAGCGAGATGAGCGCAATGAAGATCTCCTGCATGAACCGCGTGAAATAGCGAACAAGAAAAGCTCCCTCCAGCATGACAACGACTATCACAAACACTCCGATCCACAAACTGATCCACAAGCGAAACACCAGAAATTCCACTCCAAGTGCATTGCAAACCTGCAACAAATACACAGTGTGACGAATCTTAAATATTCCACCCGATACTCAAATTACTTAATCCCACTGTTACTTAATAACGCATTGCCGTTTCTGATCACGTGTGTAAACGCTCGGCTCGATTTGTGTTTTCATGTATTCAGTCAGATTCATCTCTCGTCCGATCCATTGCTAAACATGGCATATTTGAAGGCCGCTGTAATTCTGTTATAGGGAAAAATGCGGCGTTTTTATGCTGACATTTTGGTTGGCAACTGGTTAATTTTGTATATAGCAAAACTGATCTTAGTAACTCCAGCTTTTTGTCTTACTTTTATAATCAGGTTAGTGACACTGAATGGTGTGAAGCTGAGTTGCTTAAAGATGTTCTTTGTACTCGTGATGATGAATCTTAGATATTGTTTGCTGATGGCAGTGGCTTGGAACTCTCACATTTAAACCGTCTTATATTAAATGTAGCGACGAATCGTGCGTGACTAGCAATTTTTGGGGGCTTTTCACGTCTGTTATTGTACTAACTCCTGTATGTTGTGCTGGGTATGCTTTTTCTATTTTTTATTTGTACTTTTAGTACGATTTTACAATATCATAAATAAATAAATAACAAATTATGCTACAAGGCAGCATTCCATGCTATCAATGTTTACATAAAAAATCACAAACTCAAACTATACTCCATCTGCCTCCTGTGTATGTCCTTGCCCACACCAAATGTCTTCCAAGAATGCTTTCAACAAGCGAACTTTTGCAGTCCATTAATGCACTAACAGTGTTTGCTACTTTCTATCTTCAAATCTGATCTTATATAGTGAAAGAATTCTTCCACCTAATAAGAATAGTCACTTCACACACTAGCGTCGAGTCTCAACCAATAGTAACATATGTATAAAGTTTTGCTGACTACAGACAACCATACAGTGCTCATGGACTTCATACTCAAAACTGAACTGTTTCATCAGTCATATGCTCCCATTTAGACATTTTTACATTAGTTTTTATAGTTTTAAATTTCTCGTCTTCTATAGTTTTTATTTCATTTCAATTATTTTATTGATCTCTATTCTTTTTTACAGCTATTATTAAACACCTTTGTCCATGCCTTGCAGGAGGCACTACACAAAGTTACCCCAATTGATTGACTGACTGATACTGACTAGTCATTGGCAAGGTCTCGAGTCAACCTTTTGGCAATTTTTGTATCATACTGTAGAACAAAACTTATGTGATTCAAAGTTCCATTTTTACTTCCATTAATACTCAATTTAATGGCCTTTTCCTTTAACTTTTTTGGGTTAAAAAAATTATAACTAGTGTCCTTCTATAACACTTTTCTATGTGCCGATGCGCAATTATAAAACTCCCTAACTCACAGTGTCAAAAACGAAATGATTAATATTCACAAAAGATGGTCTATGTTTGTTCTACACGCAGGCAGATTTCTTATGCATAAGTAAAAAACCCTTTAATCATGAAAACAGCTTTGCAGTGCAACAGCATGGAATTTTCAAAACAGTATCAAAGGGGCAACAGGCAAACCCAGATGCATCTGCAAAAATCACTGAAAATTTGTGTGTGCACTTGTGTGAGTGTGAATGTGTGTATGCACAGCATCGCAGGTTCTATCGTAGTCTATTTTCCACAACGTAAGTGAAGATGCAGTGACTCACCTTGAACAGCGCTTCTTCGAACACAATGATCGGTCCTGTTGCACCGATAATGATGAGTGGCTGCGCCGAGAACAAAGCGTAAAGAACACCACAGACTGACGTACACAAAAGCATCTCGCTCACGCCCATCCACTTGTCAGTTTTTGAGCCTAAAAACAAAATAACTTATCAACAGCAACAACATGAATATGAAGGTTCGGGTTTAACACTCAACACAGGTCACTTCAGATGCAGTCATTACAGCCAATCTGTTGACTGATACTAATAAGAAATAAACCAAACAGTAATGTGGCTTAAAACTGGCAAAGGTATCCTGCATCTTATAAGTCGGCAAAAAATGCGGTGGGTTGATGAAGGCCGTATTGGGCAGTTAAACGTTGAAAATACTGCTGCTGTTAATACCACATAGGTGCTAACACTACAATGTAACGCTGCCTAACAAATGGACAAAAATAAACATACGTGAGAGGAAAATGCACAATCAGCCCTTCAATTTCAAGAAGTTCTCCTGATCAAGTACAAGCTGAACAGTGTTGGCACAGTAGTTGGTCGTAACCAACGGCACTTTAAGCACAATGAGGCTAGACCGTGCCTCAAAAATTTGTAGTTTTGTTAAAAGGTTCACTCACATTTGTGAGAAAGTTGAGGAAATATATCATTTGTGGAGAATATAATAATGCGAGAAAATTAAGAGTAGAAAAGAAACAGAAAAAAGCACGGAAAAATACACAACTTGCAACACAACGGGATAAACACAAACAACAAATATATCCCCTTACCTCTTACAACAATCGGCCAGGAAACAAGGACGAAACAAGATGAACATATTTTCTGCTCCTGAGCCACATAGTGATGTTAGCACCAGGAACAACCACCATGTCGGTGTCTGAGCATTATGTCAAATACACTGGATGCCAAAATATCCCAAGATTTAACAAGAACAAAAATGAACATACTTATTAAACCGCCGAAAGTGATCGCAGGCGAAAGACAGGCAAAGTAGATGAAGAAGAACGTCGCAATGCACTGGGCGTTTAATGCATCTTTAAAGTCACTCAGATAATGAGGAAATCGACGTTTCGCATCATTGATAAGACCACCAAACAGCCGTCCCGTTCGCTGTAGTGGATCACCATATGGATCTCTCTTCTCCAGTGCTGCAATACATAGCCATAAAATTGACAGTACTGGAACATAACTGTGCCGAGAACATAATGAGGCAGTGATGAAACTGCACTGTACTTGCGGCATGGATTCCAGCAACACATTAATCATACACAGTAACTACAGTGTTGGTTATTTTGCCTTTTGACTGCCAAACAGTGTAAAACGCCATAAACAAGGACCACGTCAACAAATCAGTCCCATCACTTCCCATACAGCTGCATACAGATGAACTCATTCGCACAATGCACATATCAAAGAGTAAGCAAGAAAATGTCCAAATATTTCACAGCTTTTGTTACTGCAATATACATTTTTGATTATTAAAATGATAACACTATACTCCATGTAAACTATTTTTCTACTCAGTGACTCACTGAATATACTTTTTCTTGTTAAGGCCGACACTAGGACATATCTAAACATTCAACTAAGTGCCAAGCAATTTATTGTCATAAATTGAACAAAGAGAAGCAGCCACTGTTTTTCATTAAAAAACAATTCAGTAGCTTGTTACTTAAACGATGCCATGGCTTCACAAATATTTTAAAAGTCATCACCAGCGACTGGTTTCCTCAGTGCCTTCTTAGCTTCCTGGCTGCGAATCCGCTGACGAGCCATGTCGAGGATTGGCCGAAGTTTCTTCTCGTCGTACTCGCCAGGTGGCAGCACAATCGATTCCTGCAGGAAACTGTTGATGCCATCAAGCATGTCTTTGCGGCTGTCGGCAATATATGCAATCTCGTGGAATCTCTAACAATGATGCAAAAACACACACACCATAGTAGTACACTGTAAGCAATTACAGAATTATCTTGCGCAACACCTTCCACCAACTATTTTAAAGCTGCAAATGCTCATTCTGTTAAACTGCATCTGCCATGACTTCTGCATGAAAACTGCATTTCATGTATTTCTTCACGACTTATGCCTGTAACCTGCTTGCATCATGAAGCAATACATGTCTGCTATGCCTGACTCTAAAAAAATTAACCGGTCACCTCATGTCCAAGACATACACAATACATACATAAGAGCGACTTTTATAAAACAGTTTCAGAGATATAAAACACTTGCACAGACGACCATCTGTCACTTGCATATGACATCACATGACCATCATGACATATAGCATAGAGTTTCAGCAGTGTAAATGTCATCATGCATATGTTTGTTAGCACTATCAAACGTCAACAAAAAGGCACTCAGTGTTACTGCATAAATTGCCACAATGACACTAAATTTCAAATCACAATAATAAATGAGAATTTCAAATGACACGTGTATACAATCAACAACAAATCCACATTCTGCTCAAGCTCAAGACAATGATAGGTATAATAGCACACTGATTTTTGGTGACAAGCTTACAAGTACAACAAACCTCATCGGCCATCAGCGTCGAGATAGAACGGCCAATCTCATGGTAATCGAGGCTAGATGAACCCGTCGGGCCGAGAAGAATAAATATAAAGCGGACAGGAAGCGGCACCTCCGTCAAGTTTGCCAGCTCATGTGCTTCTTGTAGACGAACAAACGCCATGACTGGAGCCGACAGAAACTCAACCGAGCCGACAAGAACATTGGTGGCCTCAGCTCCGGGTGGAATACGATGCATGATGTGAGAATCTGGCTGCGGAGTGGCCGGAGTTTGCGACGTTTGTGCAGAGAGAGAGCCGTGCCACGTGCGATTCGACGTTAAACTGGAAGGTTTGTTCTCATCGTCCTTCTTGGCATTAGCCTATTCCCAGCAAACACGCAGGACTGACGTTTTTCGTTGCGTGAATAACATCAGTAAGTATTTTTTATACTGCGCAATTATTACAAATACATCACGATACAAGCATCAAATTGTTTTTCAAACATAAACCAACCATTCAGCTGAATCCTTCCTGTAATATCAATGAGTGCACAACAAGAGCCGAGTTCAGGTTTATCACAAGATTACTGCATTAAACAATAAACAGTTTTCCAACCCTGGAAAAATGTTGTCAAAATGAGTGAGAAAATTATAACAACTGGTCACTAATGCCATTCAGCCTAGCCATCCTCCGTTGGTAGGTGCAATGAGTACTGGTGATGGTTTCGGTGCCAACTTGGAAAGAAATGACGAGTTCTGCGTAATAATAATAATAATAATACGAGATTTATATAGCGCCATAATGCCGTTAGGCAGCTACAGAGGCGCTGGCGGAACAGGCAGGTAGAATATTTAGCAGAAAGCAGTATAAAACAGAGGAGTTTTAAGTCTGGATTTGAAAGTAGAGAGAGAGTCGCCGTTTAACACAGCAGGTGGCAGTGACTTCCAAGTCAGAGGTGCGGCAGTGCTGAACGATCGTCTGGCAAAGTAGCTCCTATTAGGACTGCTGGCATACTGGCTAAAGTTGGTTAAAGATGCCGGCTGTTAATTTAAGCCGGCCCATTCGGTCGATATGGATTGTATGCTATATTAGTTGGGTCTAACCCTTGCCAGGTCTTAAAGGAGCTAAGCTCCCTTGTAACAGATGTTAGTCATGTGAAAAATCTTCTTTTTCTTCTTCTTTTCACAATAGCATAGGCTGCTGAACGAGGATACATATCTTAAGCACAACTGAACTCCTCAAAACTACACACAGCATATCATCGCATCACGTACATGTATAATTTCAGCAAAAAAGGACGAGTGAGAGAGAGAGAGAGTAGAGTTTAACACCCCACCAGAGACAATATAGATCATTTCGGAGGCAGAAGCAAAAAAAAGATAAACGAGTGTAATTGCATAGTAGCAAATGGCACAAAAGGACAATGACACGAGAGACAGTGAATGGACTGACAGTATCATGAAAGCATACATTACACACGTAGTCTATTTTCCACAAAGTAAGTGAAGATGCAGCGACTCACTTTGAACAGCGCTTCTTCGACACACCAATACACACCAATTTTCAATACAGAAAAAAGTGCTTTAACACCCGAAGAAAACTCTGTGTACCTTAAATTCCTAGATTCTTTGCACAAATTTCCATAAATCATCGGAAATATAGCAATCTTCACCGTAGGGAAAGACTTTTACGGACTACTAAAGATGTGACAGTTACTGCCGAATGTGAAATGGGTTGCTTTTGAAAGTGGGTGTAGAATGCATACACATAACAGCACTAACTCCTCCATTTCTGGAACTGGAAGTGTGCTCTGGGGTTGCTTTGTCCGTATCATCGGCTGCTACACCATCGCCAACGTGAATGAAAACCGATTCACTTTGAGTCTGATGAGTTGCATCTGGTGAGAGCACGCTGGACGAATGACTACACACAATTTAACCATCACAATCTCATTAATCCTTGAAATACACTAAAGAGATAAACTACTGGGAAAAATTCTGATACAGCATACATGTACAGTGAAGCATAATTAAAGAAAATACGTTTAAAAAAGCAGATTTCACTGTATACTACAGAATACATACAACATACCTGTGAGTGAAGTTGAAAAGGTTAAACGTAGTCATATTGCGAGGGAGTATCGGACGCTGCTGATCAGCAAGATGTCTGCAAACATGTTAAGTAAATGAGTCAAATAATGAAATGATAAATTAGTATATTCTTACTACTGGACTAAAAAAATTATAAATGTGAGAATACAAACAAGTATCTTACTTTACTGAATGCTCAAGGTTTAATAGCTAAAACAGTGTGGAAGATAAAAACGAGTGAAATTGAAGACAGCTGTCAATGTTACGCAGCTATCTAACAAGTATAGTTTACCACTTTGTATAAACATCTTACAACAATATATTCATAATTAGACTCTGGTGAAAATGCAAATGACACACTGACGTCAAAAATGTAGAAAAGACAAA
>Ga0056115_1000803_pt1 | contig 14089 bp, 8 predicted proteins | sample WorMetOlspDAHAB1_FD_77007 | JGI IMG/M metagenome (GOLD analysis project Ga0056115, IMG submission 77007) | Marine gutless worms symbiont microbial communities from Max Planck institute for Marine Microbiology, Germany - Olavius sp. DAHAB.1 ...
ATGAAAAATTAACCTTGAAGAGTTCGTAGAGGAGATTTTCGTGCAAAATTCAGGAATTAATCCATTGTTTTGTATATTGGGAGAAAAAATCAGATTTTAAAACCCCGTAGGCCAAAAAATACTGCCGGGTGATCTTGAAAAGCAGCACATCCGGTCATAGTTTTAACGCTAACCCAGGTTGACCGGTTCAGGGTTCAACATTCCGGGTTAAAATAACCCAAACAACTCATATCAAAAGGATTCTGGTTTCATCTAGTTTATAAATCCGTTTTACCCTATGCCGCATATCGGGTATTTCGGATCTTGACTATTAACGGTGGTCAGTTTCCATTGGCTGTAACCTTTGAACCCTGAACCATTGAACCTTGAACCTTCACGAGGAGATTTATCCATGCGATTTTATAAATTGATTTTCCTGACAATTATGTTGCTGGTTGTCGGCGGAAGTGTCCTGGCCGACGATATGTCTTTTGATCTCAACCTTGATGTCAAGGAATTTCAACTTGAAAATGGTATGCTCTTTCTGGTGGTTGAACGCCCGGCCACCCCGCAGGTGGCCGTACGACTGGCCATTCGAGCGGGCTCGGCTCTTGAAGAGACCGGCAAAACCGGCATAGCACACCTGTTGGAGCATATGATGTTTAAAGGGACTAAAAATTTTGGCTCCCTCGACTACAAAAAGGATGAACAGTTGCAGGCGCGTATCGAAGCCGCCTATCAGATGGTTTTGGCAGAAGAGAAAAAACGAAATCCTGACAAGGCTCTAATCGAGAAAAAGCGCACCGAAATGAACGACCTGCGGCTGGAAGTTCAAAATATTTATGTGCCCCAGGTTTTTTCTTCTCAGCTGGGAAAAAACGGTGCCGTCGGCGTCAATGCGTTCACCAGCAAGGATCAGACTCAGTACGTGGCCGCGGTCCCCTCCGATATGCTGGAGCAGTGGTTTTCAATTGTCAGTGAGCAGCTATTCGAGCCGGCCTGGCGCGAGTTTTATGTCGAAAAAGAGGTCGTCCAGCGTGAGTGGGCCTTCCGTTATATCAATGACCCCAATGGCGCTGCCTGGCTTGATCTCAATACTGCGGCCTACACGGCTCACCCTTATCGCAATCCTACCATCGGCTGGAAATCCGATATGGAAAAATACAGTACCCAGGATGCCATAGGATTTCATAAAACTTATTATAATCCTTCGAACGCCGTATGTGTCCTGGTGGGCGATATAACACTTGCAAAAGCTCGGCAGCTGGCAGGAGTTTATTTTAAGCGCTATCCGGCCGGTGAGCGGGCTCCGGAAAAGGTAACCCGGGAACCCGTGCAGCAGGGGCCGCGCCGGAGTATCCGCTATTTGAAAGGGGCCCGTACGCCCTTGGTTAGAATCGGTTTTCACAGTGCTGCCATGGGGACTAAAGATTTTTATGCCCTGGACGCCATGACCATGATACTCAGCCATGGCCGCAGTGCCCGCCTGACTCAAAACATTATCTATAAAGGACTGGCGCAACAAGCCTGGGTTTACAACCCGGATAATCGATACTCCGGGATGATCATTATGGGAGGATCCCCCAATGAACCCGAAATGGCCAAAAAAGAAGGCGTGAACGATGAAGAAAAGCGTCTTGCCTACCTGAACGCCTGTCAAGACCTGGAGCAACTCATTCTGACAGAAGTGGAAAAGATGAAAACCGATCTGGTTTCCGACCGGGAACTTCAGCGGCTTAAAAAGCTCAACCAGCGTGACTTCATCGATAGGATGCGCAGCAATGAAAGCCTGGCCGGGACCCTAGCCACGCTGGAAGTCCAGATGGGCTGGCGTTATCTGATGAATTATCTGGAAAAACTGGGCGCTGTCACTGCCGAAGATATCCGCCAGGCAGCCAACCGGTATATACAGACAGCAAATAAAACCAGTGTTTATGTCATACCCGGAGGCCGACCGGACCGTCCGCCGGAGAGCTACTCGGAGGTACGTTCGATCACCGGCAGCAGCGCCGCTCAAGTGGATCGACCCCATAATTTCAGCAACATCTCCGTCTATCCGACCCCGACCGGCTGGAAACACCCGTTGTCCTTTCAGCGCCATCCCGAGAAAATAGACTATCCGGCCGCACATAGTCTGGATATCGACCAAAGCCGGGTTTTTTATCTACCGGACAGAGAACTGCCGTTGGTGGACTTAATCTTACTCGTCAAATCCGGTTCGGTTGATGTTGCTGAATCCAAGATCGGTTTAACCCAGCTGCTAAATGGCAGCCTGCTGCGTGGCGGTACCGAAAACTACTCACCGGCTAAGCTGGCCCGGGTATTAGACGAAAATGCCATTCACATCAGCATCGGCGTTGGCGAGGAAGATACCGTTATTCATATGTCCGTACTCAAAGAAGACTGGCTGGCGGGGTTGAACCTGTTGCAGGAAATTTTATCGCGACCGGGATTTGATCCCGGGGTACTGGAGATTGTCAAAACCCAGGCTTTGACCGGCCTTAAGCGTCAGGGCGGCAATGCGCAGGCCGTTGCCGGGCGCGAAAGAGAAATCTGGCACTTTAAGGGGCATCCATATGGTCGCGATCCGCTGACGGGATTGCAAACGATTCCTTCCATAACCAGCGAGGATCTGAAACAATTTCTGGGAGAATATCTGGTCCCATCCAACATCGTCGCGGCCGTTGCCGGAGATATTGATAAAGAGGATGTCATTTCCGGTCTAGAAAACTTCTATAAAGCGCTGCCCCAAACCCGGTCACCCGTGCGGAAACTGGATGATCCCATAGAAACACCGCCGGTTTTGGCCTTAATCCACAAACCCGGACAAGTGCAATCTCAGATCGCTTTGAGCCTGCCCAGTGTCAAACGCACCCACCCGGACTACTGGAAAATAAACCTTTTGATGAGCATCTTCGGCGGCAACGATTCTTTGATGTATACCCGTTTGCGAGACGATCTCGGGTTAGTTTATTCTGCCGGATTTTTCGAGACATACAAGTGGTCGGCGGGGATGCTCATCGGTTACATTGGCTGCAAAGGGGATACAACCGTGTCGGCTATTTCAGAGACGATCAATATCATGAAATCGTTGCACCAGGATATTCCGCCCAAGGAACTCGAGCAGAAACGACTCGATGCCTTAAACAGTTTCGTATTTAATGTGGACAGTCCCGTTGACCTGGTAAAAGTTTACGGCCGTTATTACTTACGCAACGAGCCCCTTGATACCCTGAGCAAAATTCAGGATGCATTCTTCAAAGCCGACCGGGACGACCTGCAAAGACTGGCCCGGGAATATCTGGATCCTCAGAAGATACAAATTTTTGTGGTGGCAGACAAATTGATCAATGTGAACCGTGACGGCCATGATGAATTGACCCTGGAAAAGCATTTGATGCAGCTGGCCGAATCACTGGGCTTGCCCTATCGCGAAATAGAATTGCGATAGGGTTGAAAAGGTTCTGGGTTTCGGGTTTCGGGTTTGGGTCTTCGCCCTTCGGGCTACGCCCCCACAAGCAGGGTTTAGGTGTCAGGTGTCAGATGACAGAAGTCAGATAACAGAAATTACGAAGTCGGAATACGGATCTCGGATTGAACTGGTCTTTGCAAGCTGTGGATTAAATTGACAGAGCGAAGCGATTCAACAATTCGACATTCGACATTCGACATTTATCATGCCATAGTTTCTTTTTCGATAAGACCGACAGTTTTTCTTGCCGGTGGCTGGGCTGTACCTGACACCTGACCTGAAACCTAATACACGTCCTCTGACTTCCGTTTTCTCAGCAACTCTACCTTGTCTCCAGCTCTTTGATATGATATATTTCTTTAAATTATTCGCCGCAATAATTCTTAGTACTTCTGATCTCTGGACCTCAGCCTTTGCCTCCTGTACCTGGTATAGCACGTTTCGCAGAGCTAAACCCTTGGGTGAAGGCGCCTTATTCACGCCATAAGGATTCAACCGATGGAAGAATATGTCTGGATTTCCAAGGTGGCCCACGATCCGGTATTTCGCGGTCGCTCTCATCCGATACTGCTTCGCCTGGCTGAACATTATGACGTTAAAATATCGATAGCGGAACCTGACAATACCGATACCGCTTCTTATGCAAAAACCATCTACGACTCGGTTCAGCGCCGGATCGCCGGTCTGATGATCGTCGGCTGGGGAAATGATGAGGTGATTCCTGCTGTTGATGCGGCTGTAAAAAACGGAATTCCCGTCGTCTGCGTCGACAAAGATATCCCCCTGAGCAAACGGCATGCTTACATCGGAACTGATTGGCACCGTATGGGAGCGGCCATGGCAGATAATCTGGCAGCTTTAATGAACCAGCGCGGTAAGGCATTAGTACTCGGCGCATTTGATCTGGACTATGTCAAGGCCGGTATCCAGGGGTTTCGGCAGCAAATCGCCCGTTATTCCGACATCGAAATGCTGATTCCGGATCACAAACCGGATGTGGAATTCGAGTTGACCGATTCCGTTGTGGCCGCCTATCTTCGTGACAACCGAGATTTAGGGGGTATTGTGGGGTTCGATGGAAACTGCGGTCCGGTTGCAGTAACCGTTCTTGAGGAAATGAATCTGATCGGGTCGATGAAGTTAATCTGTATCGATGCTGATGCCCCTCAGTTTCATCACGTTAGATCGGGCACGATCGACGCGGCCTTTTACCAGAAAAGTGAAGTCGCTACCTATCAAGCCTTTCAACTGCTCCATGATTATAACCACGGGTCCGATGCTACCGGCTATACTCCGGGAGCTATCAATATCCCAGGTAATATCGACACCGGCTTTATTATCGTTACCAGAGATAATATTGACTCATTTGACTCGGAAATCAGATTGGATCAGGCAGTTCAGCATCACGAGCTGTCCCAACAGCTGTCTTTGATATCCTCGATGATTGAAAATGTGGAAGAACTTGCGATTGCCGCCGACATTCGCGGGCAGATTGTATATACCAATGCTGCCAGCTTACGCTTTTGCGGCTATCAAAAAAAAGAATTGGTGGGACTGAATATAGACGATCTATTTGAATTTACCACCATGCAACGGTCTCAAATTACTAACTGTATCGAAGATGAGACAGCCAAAAATTTCGAGGCTACCGCGGTTCGAAAGGACGGAACGTTATTTCCGGCAAATATAAGTGTTTCACCGCTGCGGTCGGAGACGGCTGCCCGGGGGGTTGCGATTATCTCCACCAATATCAGCGAACGCAATCGATCCAGAAAAGCGTTGATCGACTCCCATATTCGGTTTCTGACTGTTTTGGACAGCATCGATGCCGATATCTATGTGGCGGATATGGAAAGCTATGAAATCCTTTTAATCAATAAACACATGCGCGAAAGTTTCGGCGAAAATTTGGTCGGCAAAATCTGCTATGAGGTGTTTCGGAACGAAGTCGGCATCTGCAGCAAATGTACCAATAGCGAGTTGGTGGATTCCAAGGGAAAGCCGGCCGGGCCGTGTGTCTGGGAAGGTAAAAATTCTATCACCGGCAAGTGGTATATTAATTATGACCGGGCGATCAAGTGGGTGGACGGTCGATTGGTCCGCCTGCAAATTGCCACTGATATTACCCGCATCAAAGATCTCGAAAAAGAAAGTTTGCGCATCCAGGCCCAGCTGCAGCAGGCTCAAAAAATGGAGGCCATCGGGACCCTGGCAGGAGGCATCGCCCATGATTTTAACAATATTCTTTCGGCTGTTATCGGTTATACTGAGATTGTCTTGGGCGAGGTCACTGAAAATACTTTACAGCACCGTAATCTACAGGAAGTACTTAGAGCCGGCAACCGCGTCCGGGATCTGGTGAATCAAATCTTAATGTTCAGCCGGCAGACGGAAAAGGAGTTAAAGCCGGTTCAGATAAATCAGATTGTCATCGAAACCCTTAAATTATTGCGGGCGTCATTGCCGACAACCATCCGAATTGAGCCCAAGCTGCGAAGCAATTCGGCGGTTCTGGCTGACCCAACCCAAATTCATCAAGTGATGATGAATCTATGCGCTAATGCCGCCCATGCAATGCGGAAAATGGGCGGACTGTTAAAAATTGAACTCTCCGATACAGACATGGACAGCAGTTTCATTGAACAGCATCCCTGTTTATCGGCCGGAACTTATATTAAACTGCGGGTCAGCGATACCGGACACGGAATGGAGCAGAAGATTGCCGACCGCATTTTTGATCCGTTTTTCACCACCAAAGAACGAGGCGAGGGCACCGGCATGGGACTTGCCGTGGTACTGGGTATAGTAAAAAGCCATGGCGGTACCATCACTGTGGAAAGTACTATCAACGAAGGGGCCAGCTTTGATGTGTTTCTACCCGTAATCGAGCATGAAGCAGGAACGGAGGCTCGGCCGAAAGTTATTATGCCCACCGGAACCGAAAAGATTCTTTTGGTCGATGATGAGAAATCGCTCGTGGAATTAGGACTTCAGATTCTGGAACGTCTGGGCTACAAGGTCACTACCCGAACCAGCAGCGTTGAAGCTTTAGAGCTGTTTGTGGCACAGCCCGATAAATTCGACCTGGTCATCACCGACATGACCATGCCGAACATGACCGGTGATGAGTTTGCCGCCAAAATGATGAAAATTCGCAGCGATATTCCGGTGATTTTATGCACCGGATACAGCGAGCGGATTTCCAAAGACAAGGCCCATGAGATTGGGATTAAGGAATTTGTACTTAAGCCCGTCATCATGAGCGATATGGCGTTAACGGTGCGGAAGGTGCTGGATGAATGCAACTAGTCCGCCATGGAAGAAACTCCATGCCGGAATGTAAGTCTCCCTATGAATTTGATATCATTGCCAAAAATATTCAATCTGGCTGTGGTATAAATTAACGCAAATATTATGTGATTTCAACAAATAGGGTCTAAAAATTCATGAATTCAATTTGAACAATGATTATTACCGCCAGCAGGCCATATTTTGCTCCATACCCCGGATTTTTCTTTAAAGCACGCCTGGCCGATATCGTAATTATTCTCGATGATGTTCAATTTCCCCGGGGAACCAACTGGATTACACGCAACCGCTTCAAAAACGACCAGGGTACCTGGTGGATGACGATTCCGGTCTGGAAGAAAGGACTGGGGCTGCAGAATATCAATGACGTTCGCATTTGTCATGAAGGTCGATGGGCTCATAAATATTTGAGAGGTCTGAATCATGCTTACGGCAACGCACCCTATTTTGTCGAGCATCTGCAGTTTTTGGATTATTTATTTACTGCCGGTTCCGATCGACTGATCGATTTTAATCTGTCTGTTTTGCGATACCTCATGCTGAATTTTAGGATGGACCCTGAAATTCGACGTCTCTCCGAGCTGAATATAAAGGCTACCGGAGACCGCTTGCTGATTGAAATATGCCGCAGTTTTGATTCTTCAGCCTACCTGGCGCCGGGTGTGGCTGCCCGGCACCTGAATGCCGATCTTTTCGAAAAAGCCGGCATCGAACTGCGTCCGGTTAACCCCCGATCACCAGTCTATCCGCAACTGTGGGGCAACTTTATCCCCGATCTTACAGCGTTTGACCTGCTGTTTAATTGCGGGCCCAAGGCAATTGAGATTATTTCTGCGGCTTGATGGTCCGATGGATTAAGTTGAAAACTGATAGCCGTATAAAAAAACACCAGGATAAACCGATATGCTGAAATTCATTCCCGGTATACTGATTCTACAGGCCATCACCATTGCGTTGGTGCTGATTGCCCCGGCAGATCCGGCAAGCTGGGGTTGGTTGCGGCTGGCCATTCCGGTATTGATCGCAGGGTTTTTAACCGCTTTCTGGTTTGGTTCGATAGCAGCGCAGCAGCGCAAGGATGAAATCAGCCGCTTAAAAGAAAACCACGCCAAAGAGCGTGAATCCATCCGTGTCAATGCTGAACGGTCCAAAACCAGGCTGGTAAAAAAGACTCAACGCCAAACTTTGCAGGAGACGCGCCGCTCAACAAGGCGTTCGAATATCAAGACCGGGCTGGCCTGTGCCGGTGTGGCAGGCGTGGGCGGATTGCTGATTTTGACCCAGTTCGTTTCCTTGGGTTTGCTGATGCTGACCGCGGCCGGGGGCGCATTGGGCGGTTATATGCTGCGTGTCCGGCAGGAGAAAAGCAAACTGCCATTGCCCCAAGGGGATCAGGATATACGGCCCATCATCAATGTGAAGCCCGAAAAGCCAAAGCAACTGCCCGCTGGTCGAAGCTCCGAAATTGATAAATAATCAAACAAACAATTTTCGCCACCAAGACACCAAGACACCAAGGTACGAAGGTTAAGATTAGTAATGCTTTTTCCTTAGTGCCTTTGTGGGTTTTCTTTCCGGTTTATCCGGATTGGGTAAACGCTGCGCTTCCGGGGGAGCAAAGGCGGGTTGTATGGCTCCGGTTCTTCATTTGTCCCCAAAATTAATCAGAGCTTGTCCGTGACGATCCGTGTCCATTTTGAATTGGGTCCGGATATAAACTTCGAGGTCTTCAAGCAGCCGCAATTGATGGCGATCAAACTCGCCGGACTCTTTGAGGCGCTTGATTTCAGCCAGAGCATCTTTCGGGGTCGTGCGCAGTTGATCACGATAATCTACCAGTGCATCTTTTTGCCTGGGGGGATTGATGCGTTTTATGTACCGGTTGAATTCCGACGAATATCCAGCCTGAAACCGTTCCGGGTAATTTCTGTATGGAATTCGTCCTGCCAGAGTGCGGGCATCGGGGCTTGAAAACTGATCAATCAGATCCGTCTTTTTTTCCAGAGAAGCTTCCTGGAATATGCGGCATAATTTCTCATCGGCCCGGGAATAAAATCCGATTTGATAGAGTGAGGCATCGGCATCCAAATTGGGAATAAACGGGTAACGATATGTCCGATAGTAATTCACGATTTGTTCAAAAATTCCCGGATTGTCCTGCAGCCATGCAAGATTTTCGTCGAATATCCCAATGCGTTCTTCACCGATTCGGTTCCAATAGCGATCATGGGGGGGCAACAGAATAGCCGGTTCTCCCAGCCGTTTGCGGATTACCCAGGTTGTCTCCGCAAGGGACTGGGGGGTGGTTTCGCGAAGCTGGGGTAGATCCATACGCAGCCATAATGTTTGATTCGAGTACGCAATGGATTCTCCGATTGATATGACCGGAATCTGATAATTTTGACGCGGCCCGTATTCTCCGCTGACCATCAAACCTTGGCGATGATCGCCGACACCGCTTTGAAAGGCAATCGGCAGCTCATGCATTCGATGGGCGTCGGTTTCCTTGTCAAAATAGCCTTCCAGATACTGCCACATCTGCTTTTCATCGAAAAAACGCCGGGCCAGCTCAATTGTCGTTTCAACATCAACCAGGGCTTCATGGGCTTGTCCGGTTACCAGGCGATTGACCGACCCCAGATGCTCCAGCTTTAAGGATGGTTTTCCGTTGATTTCGGGCCAGGTTAAGACCTGCCTTTTGTAAAGCCAGTAGATGATGGCAATCGGATATATATCCATGCGGCGACAGCCGTCGCGGTATTGATGCGTATAGGGGGCCAAAAGATTCCGGTGAAATGAGAATCTCAGGAATTCGTCATCAAATCCCAATGTGTTGTAACCGAGGCTGACGGTATCCGGTTCATTTAACAACCGGTGGATCTGCCGGGTAGCCTCGTATTCACACAGACCGTTGGCAAGATCGGATATGGGAATCCGATTTGTTAAGATTGCCTGGGGCGATGGTATGATGTCCGGCCGCAACTTGACTTTGATGTCATGGCGGTCGATTTCTTTCAATCGATGATCCGTACGGATAGCGGCAAATTGCAGCACCTGGTCAAAGGCCTTACTTAACCCGGTGGACTCGATATCGTAAAATAGATAGCTGATGGTCATGGGATTTATTCCAGTTGTAAATCCTTGGCCCCTATACTCAGATTAATAATAATCCGGCAACGGACTGATGCCATAGCGCCGGTGAGCTGGAGTACCTGAGTATTGGGCGCAATTCAGACCGAGGTGCGCAAACTGCGTTCTAAACAACACAGCGATATGACCATTTGCTCGGTGAATGGATTTAAGCAAAAACAAATTCAGTCATTTACGCGATTTTGTCAAGGCTAAAAAGACGCCGCAACAGATATCAGGGTATGATAATTGGCAGGTTTTCCAATCAATTGGATAGCCGATATGGATTATCCCGAAAGGCTTAAATTTAGACCTTTGCGATGGGTTATAAAAGTAGACTGAATTGCATCCTTAATTTTGGCATCCTATGCGATTCAGGTATCTCTTTCGATCATTTAGGCAGCATCGATTTCTAAGTCATCTTTGGAGTAGCCGAACTCTGCTATAAGCTTGGTGCTTGTTCTGACAACTTCGTCGGGACTCAATTTAGTTTCGACATATATATCCGTTTTTTTAACCTTTTCCGGTATCCGTAATTGATCCCCGTAGCGAGAAAAGCGTGTTTTTTGATGATTGGATATCCACAGTACTTTTTCGAAATCTTTTTGGTTTGTCGATGCAAAATAGTCACACAGGGTCGTGAGCATTTCAACCCAGCTTTGGACTTTATAGGTATTTCCATTAAAGCTGAAAACTTTGATGAATTTATCCGTATAACTTTCAGCTAGTTTGATTGTATCAATATCAGTGGTGGCCAGCAATGAATCCGTACCGGACGAAGCTTTTGGTGGAGCTTTAGGCGGCCGTTTTTCCTGCTGTTCTGCGGATGGCAGTAATTTATCTAAATCCAAAATCTGGGTACCTTCAGCTTCCTCCTCGAAGGAGGGGGGCGCCGCACCGGAGCGGGTTGTATCTTTTATCAACCACTGGTCCAGACGTTTGTGCAAAAATTCTTCGACAGTTTTGGAATCAACTTTATAGCGACATAACTTCTCGGTGGTTTCACTTAGTAGTTCAACGAATATCTTGTTGGGTTGGGAAAGAATCTGATTCCAGGCTTCCGGTAGAAAATCAGCTGCCAGCTTTTGTTTTTTTTTCTTGAAATATCGTTTTGGCTGTTTTTAAAGATTGTCCATTGGCGACCTTTTGTTTATCCAGCAAATTAATAAGCTGACTGACAAATGCATCCGGCTTTTGTTTGACTATATCAATTTTATAAAATAATTTCTGCTGCCAGCTGCCCGTGGCCGCTATTAAATAAAACCACCAGGTAATCCCGTTGGTGAGAACTACCAGATTGGCGCCGTCGCGTGTGCCTATATTTACCAGATCCTTTTGATGATCATCTAATTTTTTCTGTACTTTCTTGACTTCGATAAAAATCTTGTTTGAATTTTTGGTTTGAAGGGCATAAGACACGTTTGCGGTGCCGACTGCATAATCCGGATAGACCTCCTCGACGTTAAAAATGTCCCAACCTAAAAAGGACAGCAGGCGCAATACTATAGCCTGTTTAGTGGAAGCTTCATCAAACGTAACTAATTTTTTGTTTGATTTCAGCTCGTCGATAAACGACGTGATCTGTTTTTTCATTGTTCCTCCGGAGCCCAATTTATTTTGTAAAATTTTTAATTTCATAATTGTATGTCAAAAAAAGATTTATAAAATTTTATCGGCCGGTAACGGCAAAACTTAAGTAGATAAAGACCTGATTTTTTAATTTTTACGGTTGTAAAGTTCGGATTTTAGACTTTGGATCGGCAGTATCGCTTCGCTCTTTCTTATTTGAGCAGACAGAGTTCCTTAAATCCACAATCTAAATTCTAAAATCCATCCCCAATTCAATTAATATACAACATCTTGTCTCAAACGAGATGATTTATAACAATCGCTATAATTAAGGGAACTATCTCGTTTACAATAATCAGGATGGCACGGATGCCTGCTGTGTGAGTGCCGACAAGTTCGAGGCGATGTACGAACCTAGCAAGTCCCCTGGTTAAGGATTTACTCGATTGAGTACAGCCTTAGCTTTTTCATGACCCAATTTTGCCGCCTGTTTAAAATCCTTTAGGGCCGCCTCTTTTTTATTCAGTTTGAACAACGACACACCACGATTATACAAGGCCATTTTCCGATTTCCCCCGGACTTGATTACGCGGGAAAATTGCATAACCGCCTGATTATACTGGCCGTTTCGAAAATAATGTTGTCCCTTTTTAAGCAAATCCGATGCATTGATAGGATTCGGCTCGACTTTCGCAGTCTGCGGGATTTTTTCGATATTGACGGCTGCGACTTCGCCGGAAGTTGGCGGGGCTGGCCTTGCGGGCGACGCCTGATTCATCTTATCTGGCACTAACCCTTTGTAATCTTTTGTCTTTGTCGAATTGGCACCGGCCGGGAATGACACTCTGGTCGATTTACCACGTTTTACCAGCAAAAATATTACACCGGCCGCTGCCGCTGCCAGAATTAACAGCGATATGCTTATTACCGGTCGATACAGCAGCCAGGCTAGCGCCACGGTTAAGAAGGCAAAGGGTGCGGCTATCAGAAACGACAGGATGCCGGTTCCTGCACCGACAATGTTGCCCAGAAAAGGAATGACGTCAGCAGCTACAGACAGCGGTTTGAGAATCAACGTCACGCCAACCAGCATAATGATAAACCCGCCTAACCGAAATATCCAGGTCCACATTGCATTGCTCTGGTGGGCCTGCTGGAACATATTTTCGGCCCCGACTATACCCAAGTTAAGCATGTTTATGGTTCCGCTTGCCTGGGCGTGGAAGGGTTCGAAGCTTTGGCCGATCTGTTTTGATACGATGCTGACCTCCGTGGGAGCCACAAAACGGTAAGTAATCCGAAGATCGCCGATTTGCGGTGATGACGGATTATTGCCAAAATAAATACCATCGCCGTGAAAATCAGCATCGGGGATGTCATCTATGTTGGCCTGGCCGGTCACGGGCAATATGGAAGATTGATCAATTTTGGCAACCAGGGAGCGTGAAAGTTTAAATTCCCCTAAAGAGACTTCAGATGCGACAAATTCTTTTGATTGATACGGCATTGAGTCGGGATTTTGGTGACCTTCCGGTTTTCTAAAATTGCCGCTGTTGATCAGGTTTGTAGACCAGCTCTTGCTGTACGAGTATGTGGTAACATTCTTTTTGCCACCGCCCAGCTTTTTCTTTGTTTTACTCTTTTTGCGCTCTTTCCACTGATACATTTCAACTTTGCGTTTGAGCTTGATTGCATTGACTGCCACCTCGAATTCCGGGTCCGCAACAATTTCATCGGTGACTGCCATTCCTGAAACGTGAACCAGTTTTCCATCGTTATTAGACATTACCCTGGCCTCAGGCACAGAAATCAGGATACCAGCCCCCTCATTTAGCGTTTTAAATCGTCTGACGGCGCGGCCCTCGTTCCAGAACAAAACCGGAAAGGCCGCCATAAAAAGAACCAGCCCAACAATTATTCCTTTGAAGGCGCCACCAATTCTGCCAAACCAAGATTCGGTTGTTACTTCTGTAAACGTATCTTCAGACATCCCGTCGCTCCCATTTAATAATTTTTCGACAGGCAGCTCAGAAATATTGACTGATTATGACCACCTGCTAAAATATGTTCGGAATTTTGCCGAAATACTTTAGAGCCTCGGCAACAAATAAATCCTTAATCTTGCTTGTCTTTTTGCACGCCTTCAGCGTTGCACCAAAAGTCACATATCAATAATATGCTTCCCGTGGCGCGCCTTGAAGGTGAACAAAAATCCGGTGCAATCTATGTGTATTTATTTATTTCCGCGACCCTTAAATGAAATTTTTAGAAAACTGCCGGGTAAGCGGTCATAATAGGGAGCATTGCGCCCTCAAGTTTGTTCCGGGGCAAATTCAGGGTGATATAGTCTTCCAGATAAAGTTTTTGGACAGCGTTATCAGTCGCCCCCCCTTCAATAATGTACTATTTGTACACCTTATTCCGGGGGGGCTCCTTCTAGCCTTGCCAAAAATATTATCTGAAAGCCTATAGTTGAAGTTGATATCCGTTGAAAAAATCTTGCGATATTGATTTGAAACCTGTAAATTAGGTGAAACTGAATTCCTGGCCGATACCAGCGCTTAAACATACTGAAATCTCACCCAATATCTTCAGCATGCAATACCAATAACAAGTTAACCCTGAATTGGC